>Ga0209624_10001607_pt1 | contig 17436 bp, 14 predicted proteins | sample JacPinW_OM2H0_O1_FD_188565 | JGI IMG/M metagenome (GOLD analysis project Ga0209624, IMG submission 188565) | Forest soil microbial communities from Algoma, Ontario, Canada - Jack Pine, Ontario site 1_JW_OM2H0_O1 (SPAdes) (version 2) | ecosystem: Environmental > Terrestrial > Soil > Boreal...
CCTGTACCAGACGAATTTGCGTACAACTGGGGGTTTGAGATGTCATTCGTCCCGTCATTCATCGTAACGGCATAGGTCGTCCCGGTTGCATGGCCTACTGTGGATCCATGCAAAGGGCCTGCGTGCCGGCACCAGTGTGCGGCTACACAACGTTGCCCTGCGTGCGCCCAGAAATGAAGGGATTCGCCAGGACGGATCGACTCGCTATGCCCTCGATCTGGATGGGGCCACGATCTCCGGGAATCTCAAGCTGCATCCCGACGTTCGCTGCGAGGGCGGTGTGCGGCTGCAGAACGTGCGCCTCAACGGAAATCTCTGGGCCGACGGATTGCAGATCTCGGATGGAGAGAATGCGGAGACCCGAGCGCGCTTGCGGGCGGCCCGGTGGGATCTTCGCCTCGCTCTTGATGCGCAGACCGCCCAGATCGGTGGCGCGCTGGTCTTGCGTAGTTATGTGACCGAGGCGGATGTGAAGGCCCAGAGTGAGGACGCAAGCGATGGCACGAATGGCGAACTTGCCCACAGGGGCGAGGTCCTAGGCAAGATACGGATGTTTGGCGCAAAGATCTCGGGCGGAATCTTCTTAGATGGTCTGGTGATGGGTGCAATCCCGATCGAGGGTCTCGCGACGCCGGAGAATACATACGTCGACCTATCATCAGCGGAGATAGGAGGCAGCTTTTCGATGGAAACCGTCGACCTGCCTGTCGGGCAGATGCGGGCTTCGGTGGCCGGGTCGGTTTCCTTAGTAGGGAGCACGATACGCGGAGAAGCCTCGATCGACGCCGACCTAACGCAACTAAGGATGGATGGCTGCGTGGTGGGCGGCAACTTCAAGTTGCGCGGTCTGCTAAACGCGATCGAAGCACCGCACCTGAGCGTAGGCGGAGATGCCACGCTTTCGCCGCTGCTTGTCGCACAGCATCTTGTGAACTTGAAGCGCTCCACCTTTGGCGGCGTGTTGGATATTTCGCGATTGAACTTCAAACCCGACCTCCCGGTCTCGATGCGAGAGTTGAGGCTGCGGGGTATTTCGGTGGCGCGCACCCTTTCCGTGGTTCCGTACCCGCCCGTGTTTGTGAGCGCCAAGAAGGTAGAACTGATTTGTTGGCCAGGGTACTCGATCGTTGAAGTTAGAGTGCAAAAGAACTGGAACTCCGATGCGGACCGGGACTGGTGGGGGGGCGAAGATACTGCATATACCACATTTCTTTGTCACGAGGCCTCGCACAAGGCGGTGGTGATCACCGGAACAACACTATACATTCGCCAGGGAAAGATTCTGACGCCAATTCAACAGCTTGCGGGTCAGCCAACTGCCCGGATGAATCTCGATTCAGACGACACGGTTCACGACTACCTCCGGTTGTTCTGCTCCTGCCTTTCTGACCCCACGATGGAATTCTTCTCGATCGTGGAGAGACCGGAGGACCTGCCGCTCTCCTTGCGCTCCGTCGAGGTGGGTCCGCTGGGTCCGGTGGAGCGGACCGAGAGGTCTGACGGAAAGGTGTGGACTGCTGAGGGATATCTCCGGCATCGGGGCGTGGTGTCGAAGGTTAAGTTTTGTCTTCGTTCCAATGGTCTGGTGACTGTGAAAGACGAAGAAGTGTTAGGACGGCAGCAGGTTCACGAGTCCCGTCACTATGACGATTACTTCCGATTTGGCACCGACGCGGAACGACCGAACTACGGTCCTCTTGCAAAGGGCACATCCCTTTCCCGCCGGGAATTTGAAGGCCTGATTCCGAATTGGAGAGAGCGTCTGCTGGTGGAAGATCGATTCGCGAACACCCGCATCGACCTCCGGGATGCCACCTGCATGACCCTTGAGGACGACGGTGGATTGGCTTGGGAGGGGGCCAAATTGCTGCTTGAAAACTTCATCTACACCAGGCTGTTGTCGCCCGATGCAGAGCGCAACTCTACCGCAATGAGCGGGTCGAGATTCCGGATGCGCTTTCTCAGTCTCCGGCCGGCGGAGGAGTATCTGCAGCTCCGAGCGCTAGCCCGCTGTGTCCGAATTGAGATTGCACCTCTCCAAAGAGACGACCCCACCATGGATCGCGGAATACTGGAAAACGCATTACACGAATTCGGGCAGTGGCTCACCTCGCCGGGAGAGACGCAAATCGCCTCATTGCCGCGCGTACACGTAACGCGTCTGCTCGAGACCCTCGCCGCAAAAAACGAGAGTTGGACGCAGTTTCTGCAAACTTTTAACAATCTGACTTCCGCCAACAAGCCGATCCAGGAGCCCTTTCAACCGCAGCCCTATGCCCAACTGGCGAAAGTGCTTAGGGACCAAGGTGAAGAGGAGAGTGCACACGAGGTCGAAAAAGAGAAGATGCGCCTGGAAGCGGAGCTCAAGATCGCGAACGATAAGCGGGCGTTTTCCGCGGCCCAGCGAAAGAAATACGGCGGTGCGGCACCCTTCGCTGCAGCAAGACGCGTACTTGCCTTGGGGCAAAGCGGGGGAGCCCTGCTTCGGAGCCGCACCTGGAACCAGGCCTACGGATCCGGATTCGGGTACGGTCTCAGCCTGGGCCGTGCGGCAACGACTGTAGTCAGCTTCTGGTTGCTTGGCTGGCTGGCAGTGGCGTTGATCAACAAGACCGGCTACCTGGTGGCAAGTTCGTCGACTGTGGCTTCAGTGATCGCGCACACAGGAGAGGGCGACATACCTGTGCTTCTAAAAAGCTCCGAGCTGCCTAGCTCTTTCGGCTATGTGGATGAGCTGGCATGTGGTGGAAAGGTGAATCAGCTGCTGTATGCGATCGAGACATTTACACCGCTGCTGAACCTGCGGCAGGATACCCGTTGCGAGATACGCTCGCCCCACACCAAGGACAAAGTTCCCCTATTTGCTCGGGTGCTCGAGTTCGGCAAATTCGTATATGAGTTGCTTGGCTACGTCGTCACATCGCTCGCGGTTTTGACCTTCTCAGGGATAGCGAGGCGGTGGGATCAAGGCTAACCGCTGTCCTATGCGTCTCAAGAATGTCTACCGAAACAACCTCGTCCTTCACCCGCGCGACTACGATCGATGGCTCACTCGAGAGCCGGGGAGCGCCGAGGGCATGGGCCACGGCCAGCTTCCGACCGATCTGCTTCGCCCGTACGAGGCCGAGGATATGAAGATGGGACCGGTCAATCAGAAAGTTGGCAACATCCGAAACAACGGCCGGAGATGCTGAATTCTGGATGGAGAATGCTGGCCATGGAAACTGCAGAGTGTCGTGAGGTAATGAGAGCGTTCGAAATGGCGATGTACGAGCGCGTCGAAGCTGAGGGACCACGAGACCAAGTTCGGATGGTGAGTTGGAGTTCGAATCATAACCAGTTGCCCATCAGGAAGAATGGCGCCCAGTAATATGGATGTGCGTATGGCAATTTGGCATCGGTGGGAAAAGGCAGAGCGTTCGAGTGGTCTCCGTTCGGCCTTTCATTAAGGCGCAAACCACGATTGGATACCCCCTCAGTGAGTTTCTCGGCGCCGTGCAGGAGTTCCAGTTGCGCCCTGCGTAGTGCTTCCAGTTTCGTAATGCGCGGAGACGACTGCCAGTTGCGGTAAAAGCTCCGCATCAGCAAACTCGTGCTTACATCCGCAACTGGCCAGAGGCTTGCCACTACCGCCTTGGCTCCCTGCCGCTGCGCCAGAGTTCCAAACCCCTCAACCTCTGTCCCATCACCCATCCCGGTGTTGCAGGCTGACAAAGTCAAAAGCTGCACTCCACCAAACAAGTTTGCCGATGTCCGTAATTCCGCCAGGCTAAGATGCTCGCCGTTCCCAAGCAGGAGGTAAGACTGAGTATAGTTGCCCGGTTGGAAACGAAAGTGACTTGCAATGTGAACCACCGCATAGCGTTTCAGAAGCTCCTGGCGCATCGATTGCTGTGTGAACGCATCGTCCAGTTCCACCTCACCCGGCAGGGCTCCTGCATCGCTGGGCTTAGTGGCAATGATGCCCGCCAACTCAGCCGGCACCCACGGCAACGCCGGCGCCTCTTCAGGCGCTTTCATTATGCCAAAGCCCACCCCATTCGCTTCCCATCCGGCCGATCCTTCAACCGCGCGGTGCTGGCCAGGGTCACCACTGACACTCGATAGCGCTCAATCAAGTACTGCTGGCCGTCGAATAGCGCGGAAACCGGCAAATAGCGAAGAGTGCCATCCAGCGACCACATCAGTGTTTGCGCGTGGGCTTTACGCAAGTCCTCGGCCATCGGGCCCACCAGGATCTGGTACAACTCCGTGGCTAGCGGCCGGGGGTCGAGCTTAGGATCCAATAGCACTTGCCGGAACTCCGATACCTTGCGGTTCAGGTCCGCCGCCGTAATGGGATACTCGTAAAGCCTTCTGCACGTCGGGGGTACGCAAAATCGCGCGGAACTTATCTTCTCCCACCACAGTCATGATAGCCACAGTGCCCGGCGGCAGCTCGCGGAGGTCCTCCATGATCTTCATCCCTGAAAACCCGGCCTATCCAGCTATTTTGGAAGATGGTTCGCCCGACCCCCGGGGTGTGGTTTCATCGGCTCGACACGTAGATGGGTCCACACAGAGATTTGACTTAGTTACGGATCCACGCAGACATAATTGACTTAGGTGTGGGTCGGTCACAGCCTACCCTGGCTCTTCCTCCAATGCTTAGACACCAACCTCGGGCCGACCCCGTTGACAGCCGCGGGTCCGCCCCCTCGAGGTATACCACCCTCATTGTAATTTCTGCAGATCGTCGCCAAAGGGCGAAACTGGAGAAAGCTAATGCAAAAGTCTTTGAAGAAAAAAGAATCCGTTGGGTTTGAGAAGTTCTTCTACTCCCGCAATGAAGCCGCGAGCTCGCTGGCCGTTTCTGTCCGGTTTGTCGACTATCTGATCAGCGATGGAAAACTCCGCACTCGCCGTATGGGCCGCCGTGTCCTCATTCCTAGTGAGGACGTAAAGCGTGTTGCCGCTGAGATTATGCAGTCTGATCTAGGGGGACTGCCCGGCAGGAAGTTCGAGGACAAGGACAAGTAGGACTATGTTCGACATTTGCCACAGCGACGGTTGAAGTAAATGTCCTGAAGGTCAGAAGCCATGGCTTACGGCAAATTCGTCAGTTATCTCAGAATTTCGACCCAGCGGCAGGGAATTAGCGGCTTGGGCCTCGAGGGACAGCGGGAGGCAGTCGCCAGCTACCTCAACGGGGGAAAGTGGAACCTGGTGAAGGAAGTGGTCGAGGTCGAGAGCGGCAAGCGCAACGACCGCCCTGCGATCGCCGAGGCGCTCCGACTCTGCCGGCTGCATCGCGCCACCTTGATCATCGCCAAACTGGATCGCCTCGCCAGGAACGTCCACTTCATCTCCAGCCTCATGGAGTCCGGTGTCGAGTTCGTTGCCGTCGACTTCCCACAAGCCAACCGCCTGACCGTTCACATCCTGGCCGCCGTTGCTGAGCATGAGGCTTCTATGATCTCCGCCCGCACCAAAGCTGCCCTTGGCGCCGCAAAGGCTCACGGTGTGAAGCTGGGAGGGCAGCAGGGAAGCCCGGACCGCATGGCAGGCATGGCAAGGAGGGGAAACGCCGCCAGTGCTACCGTGCGCCGCGTCGCCAGCGCCAAACGCAACGAGGATCTTCTGCCAGTTATTGAGGACCTTATGGCCGCTGAGTTCATCACACTGCAACAGATCGCGGACGGCCTCAACGAGCGGGGCATTACGGCTGCTCGAGGCGGTGCATGGTCAGCGGTCCAGGTGCGTCGCATCCTGAAGAGCTCAAACGGGCGAAGAGCCGAGACGGCGCGCGTGAGCGAAGAGAATCATAAGACGATTGCCGCGTAAGGTGGCGCTTCGTCGCGCTGCCATTCGGGCTATTGTGGGCGACCAAACCACGAATACTGCCACGCCGCTGAGACACTTTGGTAGTTCGCGCCGAAGCGTGAGTATACGTAATTGGAGTAACTGACCTTTATCGAATGATGTTTAAATCTGCCGAGAGGCCATGATCCTGTTGCACCGACGCGCGAACTAGTCTGGCTGGTCGCCGGATTATCCACTCCATTCAACTCAGCCAGACCGCCAAGCCAGAAATTACCGTCGAGTGATACCCAAAGCCGCGGCTTCACATCGTAGCTTAGATGGCCTTCGAAGGCGTAAATAGGGTGTTCTCTCTGGGGTTGAGGTCCCGTCGGCGAATAGGCTTGCTCGTTCTTGATGAAAAACCACACTCCGGCGTACCCATCCAGCACAATGTGTCTCCGGCGTCGGGAGTAGCCCAACTCTGGCTTGAAAGACCAGCGGTTCGCACCCCAGTTGACCAGCTTGGTCGGATCGTACTGCCCCGTCGGAGTCACAACCTTCATGCTCACACCCAGAAGGCTCTTCTCCTGCCAATTTGCAAACTCGCTCACCTGCATCGCGGGGCCACCCTTGAGGTTAACTGCCAATCGAAACGTTGTATCCATCAGACCGGAGCGGTAAATCTGTTGGTCAACCCCGATCGCCTCGCCCTCGAAAGTTCCTACCGCATAGGGAAGCGAACCCGTGATGTTTGCAGAGTGGCCTGCTAAATTGAAGGAGTGATAGAGGCTGATCACTGGCACACTGTAACTTCCGGTCGCGCCGGTTACCGGTACGGCCCCATTAAACACTGGAGTGCCGCTGTAATGGCCGTAGGTCAAGGTAACCGCATTCGAATGTAGTGGTGTAATGAAATAAGCCCGCGGAGCCAGATCCTGAGCCCGAAGCAGTGCGACAGATGATGCAAGCAACACCAGCATCCCTAACCGGTCCCGAGTTCGCCGATAGCACCGAATCACTTAACCTGCTCAAACTCACCAAGCTTCCAAGTCTTGCCTCACTCTGTTAGCTCTATCATCCAGAGAAGAGAACCACAGCTAGTAAAAGTTACAGTGCGCGCATCGATCTTCACCGCACCGCGTGGTGGGACGTGGTCAGCAGTGCAGGTTCGTCGCATCCTGAAGAGCGTTCTGAGGCCATCTTCGCGCGGCGCTTCGCTTTCTGACCGGCCTAGCCAATGCGTCATGAACGCTCAGATTCCCACGGTGCGAGCACTGAAGTTTTCCTCATTCGCTCCGAAGGATTGAGCTTGAGATCAATCGGAGGGAGGATGTGGGCCGGCGTATCGATTGATATGGTGTTGGCGACTCATTTCACGACATTTGTTTGCGTTTGAGAGGAATCGCCGTGTTGAAGCCGTCCGTATTGTTATGCGTTTTTCTGGCGTTGTTTGCATCGGTCGGGGCAGCGCAAAGTAACTATGCGACGTTGCGCGGGTGGGTGACGGATCCCCACCATTTGCCGGTGGCGGGAGCGCACGTTCGAATTACGTCGGGTGTAACCGGGGTCGTGCGCGATGTGGTGACGGATACGGCAGGACTGTACGTGGCCGGGGGGCTGCAGCCGGGCGGCTACGAAGTGAAGATCGACGGGAATGGATTTGCCGAGGCAGAGGAATCGGTGCAGTTGGAGGTTGGCCAGAGAGCAACGCTGGATGTTGCTCTGGTCATTGGGACGTTTACACATTCGGTGAATGTGAACTCAGGCGGAGAGTTGCTTCAAACTGCGGATGCGACGGTGGGCGCCGTGGTGGATCGCAGGTCGGTGCAGGAGCTACCACTGAATGGAAGGCAGCTGCTTGACTTGGTTGCTACGGTGCCGGGTGCCCATGTAAGTATGGGAGCCCAGGCAGGAAATACAATTCCGCTGTATTGGCGGCCCGGACAGTTCTCGGCACTGAGCATTGCAGGGGCTCGGCCGAATGCAAATTACTTTTTGCTAGATGGTGCGACCAATACCGACCCTACGTTCAACACGCAAAACCTGAATCCTAATCCGGATGTGGTGCAGGAGTTTCGTGTCGAGGTAGGGAGCTACTCGGCGGACATGGGCGGAGCCGGAGGCGGACAAATCAACATTGCTACGCGTTCAGGCACAAGTTCATTCCATGGCACCGTATATGAGTTTCTGCGAAATGGAGCCATGGATGCGTTTTCATTTGGCTCGATGGGCATGACAAAACATCTTGTGCAGAACAATTTTGGCGGTGCTGTCGGCGGGCCACTTTTCAAGAAGCACACCTTCTTCTTTGTGAACTATGAAGGGCTGAGGCGGGTTGCCGCTGATCCAATGACCGATACAGTTCCAACAGCGGAGGAAGCTTCTGGGGATTTCAGCGATAGCGGTGTCAATATCTACGATCCGAACTCCACCTATGCGAATCCGACGTACAATCCATCGCTTCCCGTCAGTGCTTCGAATCCGCAATTTCTTCGAAAACAGTTCCAATACAACGGGAAGTTGAATGTCATTCCGCCGAGCGAACTGAACTCTGCTTCGCAGATCATGCTGCAGAATTATGTGCCGCAACCGAACCAAATGAGCGGCATGAGCATGGGCATGAATATGAATGGTCAACCAACCGTGGTGGGCGCGGGCAATGATTCGAACAACTACCTGGATCTGCGTAATGAACTTCACTACACGGATCAGGGATCGGTGCGCGTGGACCATGACTTCAGCAAAGGAAGCACAGCGTTTGTGCGTTACAGTGGGCAGGGTGAGCATGGGTTCATGCCTGAAAACCTTCCGGGATTCGGATACTACCACGACAACCTGGCGCAACAGGGAGTGCTGGGCTTCAGCGAAGCGATTTCGTCGAACCTGCTGAACACAGCAACACTCGCGATCTCGCGGCTAAGCATGAATCACACAACCGAGAGCGCGTATAAGAACAACATCGTTGCTCAGTTAGGGATCCAGGGAGTCGGATTCGGTGGACCTGGAGCATGGGGTGCGCCGTACTTCACGGTGCAGGGCTACTCCCCGTTCGGCGATAGCTACTCGGCTACGCCAATGCATGCCTGGGATACGATCATCGAAGGCCGCGACTCGCTGACTTGGCAGACTGGCAGGCATACGCTCAAGTTTGGTGGCGTATACCAGTGGTATATCTGGCCGATGTGGGGATTCTTTCAGAATCGTGGCTACTATCAGTTCACGAATGGGTTCACAACGCAGACGCTTACGAACGATGGCACAGGATCGGCACTGGCGAGCTATCTGCTGGGCATGCCCGTGGTGAGACAAAGACAGGCCGGTGTCCCACAGATGAATCTTCGACAGTGGTATGCAGATGGTTTTGCGCAGGACACGTGGAGGATCACGCAGTCCACGACGATCAACTACGGCATTCGGTATGAGTACATGAGTCCGCTGTGGGATGTGACTTACACCAACAGCAACCTTGTATTTAACAACGGAGTGCCGTCACCGTTTATTGGCGGACAGAATGGGTATCCGAAGGGGTTGATGTATCCCAACAAGGCTGATTTCGCGCCAAGGTTTGGGTTGGCGCAGAGCTTTGGTTCGATTGGGCTGGTGTGGCACGCAGCTTATGGGATTTTCTTTACTCCTGTGGATATGAATACATGGTGCAATCAACGGCACAATGTGCCGTATGTGTTTCCGGAGACGAACCAGAGCGACAATTACACGCCGACTGCGGCTATCGCGAATTACAACTTCGCCCCGGCATTGCTGGGCAAGACCGTGGTGAGTTTTACAGCAATGAGCTTCCGTCCGCCACCGCAATACATCCAACAGTGGAGTACGTCGTTTGAGAAGAGCCTTGGACAGAAGTCAACAGTCGAGGTTGGCTATATCGGATCAGGGGGCTTTCATCTTCAGCGGGCTCATCTGGTCAACAATGCACAGCCCGGCCCGGGACTGATTCAGCCGCGGCGACCGGTTACATCGATGAGCTTCGTCCCAGGCACCGTGTTGCCATCGAATATCCAGGTCGCCAATCCCGCGAATCCACTGCTGACTCCAGTGAGTACGATCAACCTCCTGGAAAATACGGCGCAGAGTTGGTACGACGCCGGATATGTCAGCTTCCGGCATAGGTACTTGGATGGACTCACGCTGGTTGCGAACTACACCTATGCGAAGAATCTTTCGAATGCACCGGATTTCAGGTCGCCAATGTACGAATCCTCGATTCCGCAGAACGACAATGATCTCGATGCAGAAAAAGGCCCGGCATGCGATATACGTCACCGGTTTGCGCTGACCGGCGTATACGACATTCCGGCCTGGCGCGAATCGCGTTGGGTAGGGGCGGTGACGGAAGGATGGCGTCTCTCAACGATTTATCAGATACAGACGGGATACCCACTGACGATTTCGGTGTTCGGAGATACGGCGAACGCAGGAACGGCTTTGGGCGAGAATCCCATTCGGGCGAACTACACCGGACAGCCTGTCTTTACGCAAGGGACGCGGAATGTGAACGAGTGGTTCAACATATCTGCTTTTGCCGCACCGGCAGCCTATAACTTCGGCAACGTCGGACGGAACTCGGTGTACGGGCCAGGTATGCAAAGCCTGGATTTCGCAGTGGTGCGGAGCTTTCCAATTACCGAGCAAGTTAACTTTGAGGCAAGAGGCGAGGTCTACAACAGCCTGAATAAGGTAAATCTGGATACACCAAATCGATTTGTAAATACAGCGGGCTTCGGGACGATTACAGATGCGATGGATCCCGCTCGACAGATTCAGTTGAGCGCCCGCATTTCGTTCTAAGAAACGGCGCACAAACAAGCCAAGCGAATCTCCACAGTGCAACACGGTGTTGGGTACATCGGTGGTGGAAATTGCAATTCGCTCGCTGCGAATAGACCGCAATCGCCCCACAATCCCGCCACTTGCCCCACGCGCGGCTGGAGAGCATCAGCGTGGGCGAGCCGCCATCACTGCGTCCTTGCGCCGCTGCATTCGAGGGCAAGAATGAGGGTAAGCTAATTCGACCGACCTCGTCGCACCCGCATAATCCGTGGACGATGAAAACAATTGATAACAGACGATGTAATTGAAAACGAACGATCTGCGCCGCCCGCGACTTAGCCTGCTAGACCGAAGCCACCAAGACTGAAACAGCAATCTCTGTCAGAATTTTCCCGAACACTCCACGGGTTTCACGTGCAAAGGCTTCCGCGGGGAACTACACTAGTTATTATTCAAGCCTCTATAGAAAGATTGATCACCCTGTATGAAGCGGATTCGCCGAGCTGTTCCGCCGTTCGTTTTAACGGCCCTGTTTTCTTTTTCTCTGTTTGGTTTTGGTCAAAGCCCCCAGCCTCGACTCAAAGGAGTCATCTCAGAAACATCCCGCGCCACGCTTACGGGATCTCTCAGTCCAAGAGCACTGCGCGCCCAGGATATGGGAGCAGTTTCGCCAGAGATGACTGTTCCGGGCATGACGTTGGTCTTCAAACGCTCTGCCGCTCAGGAAAATGAGCTACAAGAACTGCTGACTGCACAACAGAATCCGGCGTCGCCGCTCTACCACCAATGGCTCACACCCGAAACCTTTGCCGCCCGATTTGGTATCGCCGATGAAGATATCGCTGCAACAGAGACCTGGTTGCAATCGCGCGGCTTCCATATAGACAGCACTGCGGCCGGCCGCGATCGCATCACTTTCTCCGGCAGCGCCTCGCAGGTGAAAGCTGCCTTCGGCTCAGAACTGCACTATTACCAAACTGAAGGCGAGATGCACTTCGCTCCACAGTCCGACCTAACTTTGCCGACAGAACTCGCTTCAATGACGGCTGCCGTACTTCACCTCTCAAACTTCCGGCCTAAGCCGAATATCAAAGTACAAACCCGTCCGCAACCAGATTTTACGGCGGTTTCAACGCAGGCCCATTATCTGGGCCCACAGGACATCGTGACGATGTATGACCTCTTGCCTGCATACAAGGCTTTGCTCACCGGCACAGGTCAGGGGCTAGCTGTCGCAGGACAGTCCTATGTGAATCTCGGGAGTGGCTCTGAGGTCGGGTTATTCCATGGAAACCTCGCGCCCGGCGCAATCGGTTCCATCACATCTGTTCTGGTTCCGGGTTCGGGAGTACAGGCTATCTCGCCAGGCGATGAGGTGGAGTCCGAGATCGACTTGGAGTACTCCTCAGGTATCGCAGGGAATGCCAACATCTTTCTTGTCTACGTTGGTTCCAATCAGAACTACGATGTCTTCGATGCATTAGCGTTCGCAATCACGCAAAACATCGCTCCCGTGATCAGCATCAGTTACGGCACCTGCGAGTCGGCTATGAGCACGACTGCTCTGGACCAAGGGAATGCATTGTTCGAACAGGCTGTGGCGCAGGGGCAAACCCTCATTGCCTCTGCGGGTGATAGTGGCTCTACGGCCTGTGCGCCATTCACCTCGGATGGGCTCAGTCTCACACAACAGCAGGCTCTAGATGTGCCGTATCCGGCAGATAGTCCCTATGTTACGGCAGTCGGCGGAACTCAGATGGCTTCGGGAACGTTTGCCGCAGGGTCCAGTCAGTATTGGACAAGTGCGGTCAACTCCAATCTGATTAGTTCGCTGTTGTCTTATGTTCCGGAGGTAGTCTGGAATGAAGGTTCATCCTTGGACGCCGTTGTTGCGGGCGGAGGCGGTGCGAGCACTCACTTTCCAAGGCCCCCATGGCAGAATGGCGTTCCCGGGATACCATCAGGAGCATATCGCCTGCTTCCCGACATTGCCCTTCAGGCGTCGGTCCAAAGTCCCGGATTCCTTATATGCTCCAGCGACCCATCCCTTGAGCAGACCGCAAGCTGCGCCAGCGGGCTTCAAGGCACCAGCAACAAGTTCACTATAGCTGGTGGGACTAGCTTCGCTGCCCCTATCTTCGCTGGCCTGATTGCGATCCTCAATCAGGCAGAGCAGACAACCGGACAGGGAAACATCAATCCAGTACTGTACGGTCTGGCGTCAAATGCCACATCCTACGCCAGCGTGTTTCATGACATTACCTCTGGTTCAAATGCATGCGTCCCTGGCACCCCATCGTGCGCCGCTCCCGGCGAATCAGGATATGCAGCAACACCGGGATACGACGAAGCGACCGGTTTGGGCAGTATCGACTTCGGCAATTTGGCAAAGGCGTGGCCCCAGAGTGCCACCACGAAACTGATGCCTACGAATATCGTGATCAACGCTGAAACCATCGCAAATCCGGGGACGAGCGTTCCAATTCAAATCATCGTGGAATCCGTTTACTCACCTTTGGCAGCGTTCCTTCCGACGGGGGGAGTAGCAGTGTCTCTCGATGGCACGGTAGTAGACCCATCACTGGAGTTCCCGCCAGCGAATCCATCTAATTTCAGTTCCACAGTCAACTACACCTTCACCGCACCCTCAACCGCCGGCTCTCATCTGATCACCGTCAACTATCCCGGCGATGCGACGCACTCACCCTCTGTTGCGATCTACTCTGTCTTGGTAGGAAACGTTAAGGCCAGCGGAGGCTTCAGTCTTGCCGGTAACAATCTGACTATTGCCAATGGGAGTACGGGAAGCACACAGATCACTGTGACACCGACTGGAGGCTATGATGGCAGGGTTCTCTGGTCTGTGAGCGCCTCGAGCAACGCCAGCACTTTAGAGTCTTGTTATGAAATTGGGTCGCCGCTCGTTAGCAAAACAACCACGACGACGCTCACCATTGGCCTCGGCTCTGCCTGTAACTCCGCATTGCCCGCCGCACGCGGAAACCTTCGATCCTTTGGCGCACGCGCCTCGGCGAAAGAGGAAGACCCACCGCGCGGTAACAACGAACCGGGGATCGCCCTCTTCGCTGGTCTGCTACTTTGCGGTTCGCTCAAGGCAAGAAGGCGCGCCACTCGCCCCCTGCTCCGTTCGGTAATCGCGGTTTTGACGGTGGTCAGCCTGGGCCTGACCGGCTGCGGGGGAGGGGCCAGCAAGGGCACTTCCACAACTCCGCCAGTCGCTGCGAACAACTACTCCATCACGTTGACGGGCACCGATTCCGTCAACTCGGCGATTAGTGCCTCAACGACCTTCACACTCACGGTGAACTAAGAACATGGGTGAGCCGGATCTGACAAATCACACCTTCGAGTGCCATCTCGCGGTCTCATCGTCTTCACCACGCCGAATAGACCACCCACAGCCGCGCCACGTTGCCCCACACGCGACCACACAGCGTAAGGTCGGCCGATCTAACGGTCTGAAACCGTCGCAACAGCTCATCGTCGCTATCCCGGAAGGTGATTCAGGAAATCATTCGGGAAGTCATTTTTCAGCATCCGGCGCACTAAGCACTTCGTGACTAACAAGCGGTGAGTGAGTTTGTGTGTGTGGAGTAGATCATCAGAAGAGAGCGGCAGCTCACCCCCACTACCAAAAAGTGCATGGGCAACGTTGACGCGCAATGGCTTCAAGACATTTTCGATCACGTCTGCAGCGGTGCGGCCTCGAAGATCAGGTGGAACTGCAGATTCGAAGGTTGAAAGGTCGAACTCGCGGCGAATGTAGAAGAGCGCTTCTAGCCAGGCTTTGATCTCACCGGTGTTACCCGGAATGACTTCAGTGGGCGGTATGTAGTTGGCATTCGTCTTCTTCGCGTCTCTCGCGAACCTGATTCTCCTTCCACGAAGTGACTCGATGATTTTGAAGAGGCACAGAAACTCATAAACCGGACTATTCGTGTTGAGTGCTTCCCGGTAGAGCGCAGCGTAGCTGCGGAACTCGGGCATAAAGGTGGCAGTCGCGTTGATCGCCATTGGAGCCTCTAGGTACGGCGACACAAAGCTGATTGAGACGCTTCCGTTGGACAACTCCTTAGTCTCACGGTGGCCGATCTCAAGAGGAATGTCGAGATGGACGCTCATACCACTCAGCGGCGAAGCAATGGCTCGATATGCGGTCTCTTCAGCATGACCTCGGTTGTTTGCACGAAAGGGAACGCTAACAAACTTTCCTAGGAAGCCTTTTGCATTCGGAAGCCCGATGAACTCAAAGGTTCCATCTTCGTTTGTCCCATGATCCGAATCTCGTCCGCGTCGGGATTTCCGGGCGGAGAATATGCGGGTTTGGTGATTGCGAGGTGTGAATCACCTCGCAATCCGGAAGCAAACGAGAGCTGGCCCTCAGGCTGCAGCCTGTAACCCGGACGGTGCAGGATAAACGTCACTTCGTAGAGTCCTGGCGAGCCTTCTAGCGGTAGATGGTTTCTTGGGTCATCGACTTTGAACCGATATAGCTGGTGGAGGGTTTGGTAGGTGCCCGGGAAACCTACCAGGGAGACACGCTCCTGTGTAGCGTTTAGAGGGACATTCGCCGAGGGAATCTCCGCTGTGCTCTTCATAACAGAGCCATGGCAGCGTTTGTATTTGAGCCCGCTTCCGCAAGGGCAGTATCATTCCTTCCGACTTGAGACATTGAACCCTCAGAGATGGCTGGCCGCTGTCTGTAAATCGTACAAGAGTCGCAAACACCGCTGGAGAGGAAAAAACTAGCCACAAAAACGCCCACACACCCCAAAGGCGGTTGGCCTCTCCTCGATAAGTTATTGATTTATTGGAGCACCGGATGGGATTTGAACCCATGAATACTGGTTTTGCAGACCAGCGCGTTAGCCACTTCGCCACCGGTGCTCATCTTCGCCGCGCAATCTGAATTGTTGCGCGGCGGCTGAATTCGTTACTTCGGTTGCGCCGTCGTTCGGAGGTAAGGCTTCACCGTCTTGTAGCCGGGAAAGATCTTATCGGCATCTTCATTCGATACTGCGCCGGTAATGATGACATCTTCGCCCTGCTTCCAGTTCGCGGGGGTTGCAACCTTGTGCTTCGCTGTCAACTGCATCGAGTCCAGCACGCGAATAATTTCGTCGAAGTTGCGGCCGGTGGTCATTGGGTAAGCCAGCGTCAGCTTAATCTTCTTATCGGGGCCGATGACGAACACCATGCGCACGGTCGCGTTGTCTGCGGGAGTGCGTCCTTCGCAGCTATCGCCGGCATCGCCTGGCAGCATGTCGTAGAGCTTCGCAACCTTGAGTTCGGTGTCGCCGATGACAGGAAAGTTGACGGCGGAGCCGGTGACCTCCTCGATATCCTTCGCCCACTTCCCGTGATTTTCGACCGGATCGACACTCAATCCAATCACCTTGGCCCCACGTCGTGCGAACTGTTGTTCAAGGCTTCCGACTGCGCCCAGCTCTGTGGTGCAAACCGGTGTGAAGTCCTTCGGGTGGGAGAAGAGGACCGCCCAGTTATCGCCGATCCATTCGTGGAAATGGATCGTTCCGTGCGTTGTTTCGGCAGTGAAGTCAGGAGCAACATCGTTAATTCGAAGCGACATATTCGATTTACCTTCCGTGAGCTATGCCCACTTTGTTTTTGAACTCCGCAGCCCTGGAGAATCTGCAGAACGTAAAAAACCCACCCGGCTTATGCGCTTAGGGTGGGTCTGTGCTGCTCGAAGATGCTTACTTCGATTCGCTCATCCACGCACCCGCGCCGGGCTACAGCAACAGCAGCGGAGGGTGGAGGTCGTCTTGGGCATCATCGTCATGGCTAATCTTTTGTACCGCCTGCCAGCTGAGCTAGCATGAGGAAGGTTGGCCTCACTGCGGTCTGTCCAAACCATACGTCTCGGGAGACATCATGTCAACTGATCCTCGCTGCATACCGCCTGCAACTTTTGCCGCGGCGCCGTCTACGGCTCACTGCGCCTACGACTTTGCCCAGGTCGATGTTTTCGCCGAAAACCCTCTCGAAGGCAATGCCCTCGCGGTGTTCGCCGATGGCCGCGGCCTCTCCAGTGAGGAAATGCAGGCGCTGGCTCGCGAGACCAATCTTAGCGAAACGACCTTCATTCTGCCGCGCCCTCCGGAGGTTGAGCGCGAGCGCGGCGTGCAGGTTCGCATCTTCCTCACCACGGCAGAGGTTCCCTTCGCGGGCCATCCAACGCTCGGCACTGCGAGCTGGCTCTATTGGAATCATCCCGTTCTGCGCGGCGCCGAAGAGATCGTGCTCGATCTTGGTATCGGTCCCATCCCCGTGCGCTTTAAGCCTCCGCAACCGAACGACTGCGGTGTCTTCGGCACGATGAATCAGAAGGACCCAACCTTCGGCGAAATCATCAACGGTAGGGAAGAGCGCGAGGCACTGGCCGCAGCGATGAGTCTCTCGCCGGGTGACCTCGATCCCGAGCTTCCTGCGCAGGTCGTTTCCACGGGCATGCCTTTCTGCATCGTCGCGCTTCGGTCGCTTGAAGTGGCCTCGCGTCTGCGCATCTCACCGCAGTTCTCGCGGCCATATCTCGATCGCATCAAGGCGCGTTATTTTCACTGCATCACGCGCGCTGCTGCAGACTCAAAGGCTGACTGGCATGCGCGCATGCAGTTCGATGGCGGCGAAGATCCCGCAACCGGCTCGGCCTCCGGATGCGCTATCGCTTACCTCGTTCGTCACGGAGCGGTCCCGAGCGGGCGGGAAGTGGTCATCGAGCAGGGAGTTGAGATCCTTCGCCCTAGCCGCATTCATGTCAGTGCTGCGATCGAAGACGGCCTCGTAAAAAAAGTGTTCGTCGGCGGGCGCGCAATTCCTGTTGCA
>Ga0209624_10001608_pt1 | contig 17429 bp, 17 predicted proteins | sample JacPinW_OM2H0_O1_FD_188565 | JGI IMG/M metagenome (GOLD analysis project Ga0209624, IMG submission 188565) | Forest soil microbial communities from Algoma, Ontario, Canada - Jack Pine, Ontario site 1_JW_OM2H0_O1 (SPAdes) (version 2) | ecosystem: Environmental > Terrestrial > Soil > Boreal...
CACACGATCTACGCGATCGGCGCCGTGCTCCTCGTCTCCGCGGCAATGCTCTCGCTCGCTGGATGGGCAGCCAAGCAGCGCTTCAAACGCTACGGGGTCCGTGCCTGATGGCCGTAGCAAAGCTTGCACCACAGGTCTCCAGGCCGGCGCCGCCGCCCGGCTCCGTGATCACGCGCAGCTCGCGCGAACGCACCACCGCCTGGCCGCTGGTCGACCGTATCGCGCACGCACTCTGCTGGGTCGTCGGCATCGCGCTATGCCTGGTCGCGCTTGCGATCGTGCTGTTCATGTTCTTCAAGGGGGTCGCGTATCTGCACCCGCGTCTGCTAGTCGAATCCCCCGCCCCTTCGGCCGTGCAGAGCCAGAGCGGCGGCTTCTTCGATCCGATCCTCGGCACCCTGATCGTCGCCGCGATCGGAATCGCGATCGCGGCACCGATCGGCGTGGCGCTGGGCACCTGGCTGGCCGAGTATGGACGCCCGTCGTGGCTCGCGCGCGCGGTCGAGTCGGTGATCGAGATCATCGCGGGCGCGCCGAGCGTCGTGCTCGCGCTGTTCGGGCTGCTGGTCTTCGCCCAGGGCTACCTCGGCTTCCTCTCGACGACGGCCGAAAATGGCGGGGTCTACGGGCGCTCATTCTTCGCGGCGGGCGCTGTCATGGCGGTACTGGCCTTGCCCTTGGTGGTGGCCTCGACCCGCGAGGCGCTCACGCGGCTGCCCGACCGGCTGCGCGAGGCCTCCTTCGCGCTGGGCCGCACCCCCGCGACGACGATTCGCCAGGTCCTGCTTCCGGCGATCCGGCCCGACCTCGCAACCGGCACGGTGCTCGGCCTCGGGCGCATCATCGGCGACACGGCGATCATCTCGATCCTGCTTGGCACCTACCTTGACTTCGAGAAAGTCGGCAACGTGCCTGCGATTGGGACGCTCCGCGGAACCGGCTCGACCCTGACGAGCTACATCTTCAACAACTCGCCTGCAGGCGAAGGCAACGCTCCCCAGAAGGCCTACGCGGCCTCGTTCCTGTTGCTGATCATCGTGCTGGTACTCAACGGGATCGTGACATGGCTGACCACCAGGGACGGGCAATCCGAAGGCGGTGGGCTGGGCCGCGCGCTGCGCCTGATCCCTTTCATGCCGGACCCCTCGTCGTGAACCACCCGGCGGAGACACCATGGACCCGATGATGCCGCCGCCGGTCAGGCGAATCGCGGTCGACCGCGACCCCTACGTCGCGCCGCCGCGCTCGGCCGGCAACGGCGCAGCGTCTACCACCGCCGTGGCACCGCGCCTACACGCCGCCAGAACCCCGTCCCTGCACGTGCGCGAGCGCATGAGCATCGAGTCGGTGTGGCTGGCCTATGGCGAGAACTGGGTCGTGCGCGATGTCAGCCTGCCGGTACGCCAGGGTGAGGTGCTGGCGATGATCGGCGCCTCCGGCTCAGGCAAGACAACGCTGCTGCGGTCGCTCAACCGTCTCACCGAGATCACGGCCGGCGCAGCACGCAGCGGGCAGATCACGCTCGACGGCCAGGACATCCACGAGCTCGAGGTCAATGAGCTGCGCCGGCGCGTGACGATGGTCTTCCAGCAGCCCAACCCGTTCCCAATGAGCATCTTCGACAACGTGGCCTATGCGTTGGCCGAGCGTCCGGGTCGCGGCGGGAGACGACGCCGGCGCAGCCCTGAGATCGAGCATGCGGTGGCCGATGCACTTCATCGCGCAGGTCTCTACGACGAGGTCGGCGGCGATCTGGAGCGTTCGGCGCTGAGGCTCTCAGGCGGCCAGCAGCAGCGACTTTGCATCGCCCGCGCCCTCGCGGCCGAGCCCGAGGTGTTGCTGCTCGATGAGCCGTGCTCGGCACTGGACCCGATCTCTACCGCCACGATCGAGGAGCTGATCGTGGAGCTACGCGACAGCGTTGCGATCGTGATCGTCACACACAACCTCCAGCAGGCGTTTCGCGTAGCCGACCACGTCGCTTTCATGCACCTTGGTGAGCTGGTCGAGTACGGGACCAGTGAGCAGGTGTTCGATCGGCCCACGATCGAGCGCACGCGCGATTACATCAGCGGAGCCTTCGGGTGAGGCTCGCTGCACTTGTGCTGGCAGGGTTGACGCTGGTGGCATGCGAGTCCAACCAAGAACGCAGCGCCAAGCTGGCAAAGGCCGCTAAACAGCAAGACGCCAGCGCAGCAAAGCGTGCGGCACTCGTGCGGCGCGCGCTGACGATCACGCGAGCGAGCACCAAGATCAAGGTCATTGGCACAGCGATCGTGCACAGCTCTGAAGGAGCCGCGGCGGTCATCACCGTGCGCAACATCTCCGGCATATCGCTCCGCGCCGTACCCATACAGATCGTCGTCCGCGACACAGGCGGTGCCTCGATTTATACAAACGCTGTCCCTGGCCTGTCCCCAACACTTGCGTCCATAGCGCTAGTTCCGGCGCACGCTGTGCTGACCTGGATCGACGATCAGGTGCAGGCGACCGGCACCCCGGCGAGCGTCAGCGCGAGGGTCGGAGAAGGCACCCCGGTCGAGGGCGCCCTCCCGCGGCTGAGCGTGGCAGGCCCGCACCTGTCCGAAGCACAGGCTGAAGGCAATGTCGTCAACAGCTCGCACGTCAGCCAACAGGAATTGGTCGTGGATGCCGTGGCGCGGCGGGGAGGTGCGATCGTCGCTGCCGGGCGCGCGGTGCTGGCCGACGCTCCCGCGGGGAGCTCAACGCCTTTTCAGATCTTCTTCGTCGGCAATCCCGGTGGCGCGCGCCTGGAAGTAACCGCACCCACCACCACAACCGGTTGACGCCCGCTACTCAGGCTGCCAGCGCCTGCTCCGAGCGCTCCTCGATGAGCACCAACTCGTGCACGGGCGCGCCGTCGACGAGCTCTCCCGCAAGCCGGTAACCAACGCCGAAATGGGTGTGTACGTAGTGCCAGCCTGGCGATGCCCGCTCCAGCTTGCGCCGTAGCTTGTGCACAAACACGTCGACCGAGCGGTCATTGCGAAGCATCTCGCCGCCCCATAGGCATTCGTAGATGTCCTCGCGGGCGAGCACCTCGCCATCGGCACGAGCGAGCAGTTCGATGAGTTGGTACTCGCGTCGTGTCAGGCGCAGACTGCGACCTCGCACAAATGCCTGAAACTGGTCGGGGCGGATCTCGACGTCGCCGACCACGATCGGCGCCAGGTCACGGGTCTCGGGCCTACGTCGGTGCGCGGTGACCGCCTCAATGCGAGCGAGCAGCTCCTCCGGGTGGCATGGCTTGCTGAGCCAGTCATCGGCGCCTAGTCGCAACGCGCAGACGCGTTCCGCGACAGTCGAGGTACCTGTGCAAACGATGACCCGCACGTCCGGTCGCTGCTCGCACAGCCGTGCCAGCCACTTCCACCGCCGGGCGCCAAGGATCGCGATATCGACGATCAGCGCGTCTACCTCCAACGCGGCGAGCGTCTTGGCGGAGACCCTAGGCGATAGGACACGGTGTTTCCATCCAAGCCGCTCCATTCGGTTGGCGAGCACGACGAGCAGACCCGAGTCGCGGTCGAGAACCGCCACGCTCAGAGCCGGGCTCTCATCACCATCGCCAGCGTTCGACTCGAGCGCGCGCGCGCAGTCTTGGACGTTCGAAGCACGGCCGTTTTCTGGCTCGGCCGCACCGCTGGCCGCATTCTGAACGCGAAAGTGACTATGGCTCGCAGGCTCCATACCCCATTACTCCGATCTTCAAACAGGACAATTGTTGATCCTGTTTACCGGATTATTGTTCACAATGCAAGTCTGAATTATGGGGAATGTGAAGGGAATGTAAAAGCCGCCGTCGCGGCCACGGTCAGCGACGGCACCTGCAGCCGTGTGAACGCGGCCCATACAGCGTACGCAACGTCATGTCGCGCGCCCATCTATCAGGTGGACCTAACGAGGTCGCCGGCGCTGCTTGAGGGTGATGCCCTCGAGTACATGCGCAACCGTCTCACACGCGTCGACGGCAGCCTCCAGCGACTCAAAGATGTCCTTCCAGCGGATCACCACCATCGGGTCGATGCCACCGGCGAACAACGAGGCGACGCCGTCGCGCTGCAGACGGTCGCCCTCGTTCTCCAAGCGATGGATCTCCACCAAATGAGGCCCCAGCTCGGTGTTTCTGCGCAGGCTGCGCAGCGCCTGTGCGATCTGCTCACCCGCGCCGACCAACACCTCGGTAAATTCGACGGCCTGCTCCATCGGTGCCTCCACGCCGTAAAGGCCAAGCTGCGCGGCCACCTGCTCGGAGTGGTCGACCACGTCGTCAAGAGCCGTAGCCAAGGCATAGCCATCGCTCGCGTCGAAGGGAGCACGGACGCGACCGCGCCCAGCGAGCCTGTGAATAATGTCGTGGGTGATGCGGTCGCCTTCCTGCTCGCATACCTTCAGATCCTGAGCAAGCGTGGCGCGCTCGGGATAGTCTTTGAGCAGGTCGTGCAGCAGTAGGCCGCAGCGCTGCAGGTTGCGCCCGGACTCTTCGACCAGATCCATCAGTGCATTGTCGACACCCCGGTTGAGGAAGCTCATCGGGCGAGGATATTGCCCAGAGCATCGAGCCACCTGCCTGAACAAGTCCTTTCACGGATTTTTCACGAATAGATCACGAGTTTGCAACGCCCTGACGGGCTGCGACTGAAACGCTTCGCGCCGTGGCGGCCTATCCGGAGAGCACTGCTGACATCCCCGCGGACGTCGTCTATGCCGGCGAGCTGGAGATCAGGCTCGATGAAGGGCTGGTACTCGCGACCGGCCAGGCACTGACGCTGTCCGTACGCGAGTTCGAACTGCTTGCCGCACTATCTAAACGCATTGGCGCGATCATCACGCGCGAGGATCTCTACATGACTGTATGGGGCGGCTCACTGCGACCCGGGGATCGCTCCGTGGACGTGTACGTAAGCAAGCTGCGGGGCAAGCTCGAGGACGCACTGCCCGATCGGCGCTTCATCCACACCCATCCGGGCTTCGGATACAGATTTCAGCCTCAGCCTTCACGAGATGTTCACATGGAGGCTACTGGCGGTTGAAAAGACTGTCTCCTGGCACGACGGCGCAACGAGACGAAGACGCTGCTGCCCGTCAAACGACAATCCAGCAGAGGAGACGTAGTGATCAAGAACAAGTTGGGCGCGCTCGCAGGTTGCGCGATACTCGCGTCGGGCCTGGCCGCATGTGGAAGCTCGAATTCCTCAAGCTCTACCAACACCGGCACGACCGCCTCGAGCAGCACCGCGGCAACGATCTCCGGTGCGGGCTCCACGTTCGCTGCCCCCGTGTATGAACAGTGGGCTTCATCGCTGTCGCCCCTGACGGTCAATTACCAGGCCGTCGGCTCAGGCGCTGGCATCACCTCACTGGAGTCAAAGACAGTTGACTTCGGTGCGAGCGACCCGCCGCTGAAGCCCGAAGATGAAGCAGCGATCGCCAAAAACGGTAGCTCCGCTGTGCAGATCCCAATGTTCCTGGGCGCAATCACCGTCTCCTACAACCTCCCCGGCGTCAAAGCTGGCCTGAAGCTCGAAGGCAAGACGATCGCCGACATCTACCTCGGCAAGATCAAGAGCTGGAACGACCCAGAGATCGAGGCGCTGAACCCCGGCATCAGCCTCCCCAGCACCCCGATTACGGTGATCCACCGCTCTGACTCGTCGGGCACGAGCGCAGGCTTCACCGGCTTCCTTTCGGACGTAGACCCCGAATGGAAGAGCAAGGTCGGCGAAGGCAAGACCGTGCAGTGGCCGACCGGAACAGGCGAGAAGGGCAACGCCGGTGTCGCCGGTGGCGTCCAGCAGACGGCCGGCGCGGTCGGTTACGTCGAGCAGGCATACGCGTTGGAGCACAACTTCACCTACGCATCAGTGAAGAACAAGGCTGGTAGCTTCGTTGAACCGACGCTCGCATCGACGAGCGCGGCCGCCGAAGGCATCACGCTGCCGGCAAACCTCGGCTTCAAAATCTCAAACCCGACCGCGGCAACTGCCTACCCGATCACCTCGCAGACGTTCATCGTCGTCAGCAAGGACCTCTGCAAGGCAGGCATCCCCGGCGGCGAAGCAGCCGCTAAGGGCGTAGTCAAGTTCCTCGACTACGGGCTGGGCGAAGGTCAGGCGATCCTGTCGAAGGCAGACTACGCCGCACTGCCGGCCGCGATCTTGGCGAAGTCAAAGGAAGCCGTCGCAGGTCTGGAATGCAACGGCACCTCGCTCGGCGGCTGAGCATGACGCTACGGCCGCAGATCCGATAGGAAACGGGGCCGTGGAGGCAGCATCAATCCCCAGCGGTGACCGCGCACCTCTTGCGCGGTCACCGCTGGCACGTTTGCCCGACCGGGCACTGAAGCTCGGTCTGACCGTACTCGCGGCGCTGATCCTGGCGCTGATCGTGTACTTCTTCATCCGCCTCGTCGGCCAGGCTCGCCCAGCGTTCGCCAAGGAAGGCGTGCTGGGCTTTGTGTTCGGCAACGACTGGAACGTCAGCGCTGAACACTTCGGCGCGCTGCCGCTGTTGGTGGGAACGCTCATCACCTCCGCCCTGGCGCTGCTGATCGGCGTACCCGTGGCAGTGGCAAGCGCTATCTATGCCACCGAGCTGTGCCCGCTGCGCCTGCGCGCGCCGCTCACGCTCCTCGTCGAGCTGCTTGCAGCGGTGCCGTCAGTCGTCTATGGCCTGTGGGGCATCTTCTTTCTGGCACCGAAGCTTCAAGGTGCCGAGCAGTGGGTAGCTGACCGCCTGTCGTTTGTTCCCTTCATCGGCGGTGGCCTCGTGACGATCCCCAACTACTTCATTACCGGCCTGATCCTCGCGATCATGATCCTGCCGATCGTCAGCGCGATCAGCCGCGAGGTGATGAGCACCGTGCCTGCAGACCACAAGGAGGCCGCGCTCGGGCTCGGCGCCACGCGCTGGGAGATGATCCGTATCGCTGTGCTCCCCTACTGCCGCTCGGGCATCGTCGGCGGTGCGATGCTCGGCCTCGGCCGCGCGATTGGCGAGACCATCGCTGTGACGATCCTGATCGGCGACGCTCCCAAGCTCGGTGAGCACTTGTTCGCCCAGGGCTACAGCCTCGCGGCGGTCATCGCCAACGAGTTCGGCGAAGCCCAGGGTGTGCATCGCTCCGCCTTGTTCGCCGCGGGCCTGGTGCTGTTCGTGCTGACGCTACTCGTCAACGGGGTGGCGCGCATGCTTGTCATCAGGGCCGCACGCACGAAGGGCAGCGGCAGCGCGAGAAGCGAGAGCACGACTGATTCAATCGCTGGCACAGCGGTCGGCGCGTGAGCACGCACAGCGCCTCAGCCGCGGGACCGGAGCTCGGCCAACTGACGCGCTTCGCTGTCAGCCCGGCGCGCCGGCGCAAGGATCGGTTTGCCCGCGGAACCATCCTTGCTGGCACCGTGATCGCGCTGATCCCGCTGGTGCTGATCGTCTACTACCTGCTGCGCAAGGGACTCGGCGCCTGGAGCACGAGTTTCTTCACGACCGACCCCACCGGCAACACCTTTTTCGGTGGCTCCAACATCGGCGGTATCAAGAGCGCGATCCTCGGCACGATCGAGATCGTGGCGCTCGCGTCCGCGATTGCAGTCCCGGTTGGGATCGGCGTGGCGGTGTGGCTAGTCGAGTACGGAAAGAACAGCTGGTTCGCACAGGCGGTGCGCTTCTTTGTGGACGTACTTACCGGCGTGCCTTCGATCGTGTTTGGCTTGTTCGTATACATCGTTCTGGTCGTCGGCACTGGCAGTACTTACGCCGGCTACAAGGGCTCGATCGCACTGTCGCTGCTGATGCTGCCAGTCGTGATCCGCTCCGCCGAGGTGATCCTGCTGCTTGTTCCGGGGGCGCTGCGCGAGTCCGCCCTCGCGCTGGGGGCACCCCGCTGGCGGGTGATCTTCAACATCGTCCTGCCAACAGCGCTGCCAGGGATGATCACCGGAGTGCTGCTGGCTGTCGCGCGGGCCGCGGGCGAGACCGCACCGCTGCTGTTCACCGCGGCCGCCACGTTGAAGACCAACTTCAACCTGGGTGGGTTCATGAATTCGCTACCTGTGCAAATCTACAAGGACGTCACGTCTCCCACCACAGCTGTTGTCAACCGAGCTTGGGGAGCGGCGCTCACCCTAGTCGTGATGATCCTGCTGCTCAATCTCATCGCCCGCTTGATCGCACGAAGGAGTCGCCTTGCATGACACCCGACGGACGGACCCAGGAGCTGATTGATATGGATCCCGAGAGCAGCTCAGAGCTCGAGCGCCAGCGACAGGACCCAAGTGGTGGGGACACACCGGGGACACACCGGATCACCGGTACCGCGACGGTCCCGCCACCGGCCACGATCGGCACCGACCCGCAAGCCAAACCAGCACTCAGCGTCAAGCTCGAGCAACTACGAGCGTTCTACGGGAACTCCGAACAGGTCAAGGGCATCGACCTCGAGTTCCGTGCCAACGAGGTGACTGCGATCATTGGGCCCTCCGGCTGCGGCAAGTCGACGATGGTCCGCTGCATCAACCGCATGCACGAGGAGATTCCGGGCGCGCGCGCGGAGGGTCGGGTACTGCTCGAGGATTTCGACGTGTACGACCCGTCAGTCGACGTCGTGGCGGTGCGCCGTGCTGTGGGCATGGTCTTCCAGAAGCCAAACCCATTCCCAACGATGTCGATCTTCGACAACGTCGCGGCCGGCCTACGGTTGAGTGCCAAGCGCGGCGGCGACATGCGCGCGAAGGTCGAGGCGGCACTTCGCAGCGCCGGCCTGTGGGATGAGGTCGCCGACCGCCTCGACTCGCCAGGCGCCGGGCTCTCGGGCGGCCAGCAGCAGCGGCTGTGCATCGCACGCTCGCTCGCTGTGGACCCGGAGGTGATCCTGATGGACGAGCCCTGCTCAGCGCTGGACCCAATTGCAACGCTGAAGATCGAGGAGCTGATCGATCAGCTCAAGCAGCGCGTAACGATCGTGATCGTCACGCATAACATGCAGCAGGCAGCGCGCGTGGCCGACCGCACAGCCTTCATGCTCGGTGGCGAGCTCGTTGAGATCGGGCCCACGCAGGAAATCTTTACCAAACCGAACGACTCGCGAACCGAGGAATATGTCACCGGGAAGTTCGGCTGACAACGACCGCCCAGCGGCGGTCTCCTCGATGCGGTCAACTACCACGAGCGCGGGCAGCTTCGGCACCGGCGACGGGCCGCACGCGCAGGGGCGCGCGCATTTCCAGTCTCAACTGCGTGAGCTCGAGGCCAATGCACTGGGTGGGCTCGACTTAATCGTCGAGCAGCTCGACCGCGTGCTCGAGGCGCTTCACCACCAGGATGTGGAGCTTGCGCAGATGGTGATCGCCGACGATGACCGCGTCGACGGGCGCTACCTTGAGGTCCACCAAGGCATCCTTTCGCTGCTGGCCCTGCAAGCACCGGTCGCTGGTGATTTGCGCTTGGTCGCGGCGCTACTACACATGATCAAGCACATCGAGCGGATGGGCGATCAGTGCGTGAACATCGCCAAGCTGATCCCGCTGTCCGGCCATGAGCCTCCGGTGCACGCGGAAATGCTCGAAGCGCTGGCAAAGATGGGCGCCTTCGCACGCTCTGAGGTGATCCAGTCGAAGGCTGCGTTCGCCGCCCGCGACGTCGCGCTTGCGGAAGACCTCGTGCGCCAGGACCGCGAGATCAACCGCCTCAACCGCGACATCTTCCGCCTGGCGATCGAAATCGGCGATGACCCCGACACGCGCGAGTGGGCGATGCACATGACCTTGGTCGCCCGCGCGCTCGAGCGAATCGGCGACAACGCGGTCGACATCGGCGAGCAGGTGGCGTTCGTGGTGACCGGCCTGTTCCGGGAGTTCTCGGACTCCTCACGCCCGCCCGCTCCGCGTCCGTTCTGAGCCTCGCGACCGCAGCTCGCGACCGGACAGCGCCGCAAATAGCGATCGCGAGCTGTGAACATCGTGTTACGTCGCATTGCAAAACGCTCAATGACCCCCTCGATCACGTACACTGCGCGGCAATGAGCTCGAGCGTGAGCGCCGGAGAACTGGGGGGCGCGCAAGCATCCTCCGACGGCACATCGGCCTCCTCGGCGGCACTTCGTATCGCCGTTCTCGACCGCGACAGCGGCTTTATCCAGGTGCTGAGCAAGCGGCTGGATCGACTCGCGTGGGAGCATCGCGTGCTCGCCAGCCCTGTCCCCGCCGACGAGGTCGTGTCGATGCGCCTGAGTGCGCTGGTAGTTGACCTGGCGGTGCTCGGACCGCAAGCGTGGACCTGGCTCGAGCGTCTGTGCGAGGCATTGCCGGAGCTCGGCATCGTCGTTTGCACCGGTCCTTCCACGGTCGCCCAGCGCGTACGTGGGCTACGTCTCGGGGCAGATGATTGGATTACCAAGCCGTGCCACCCGGAGGAAGTGATCGCGCGCGTGCAGAGCGTCGTGCGCCGCCGTCGCCACAGCACCAGCCGGGCAGAGGTCGAGCCGATTTCCGCCGGCGAGGTCGAGATCCGCTCCGATCGCTTCCAGGCGTTCGTCGGCGAGAACAGCATCGATTTGACCCGGCGCGAGTTCGAGCTGATCGAGCTTCTTGCCTGCGCGGAGGGGCGCGTGCTGGAGCGCGAGGAGATCTACTCGCGTCTGTGGGGCTACACGATGGTCCGCGGCGACCGCTCGGTGGACGTGTTCGTGCGCAAGCTTCGCCAGAAGCTCGAGAAGGCCTCGCCAAACTGGCGCTACATCCATACACACTTCGGGATCGGCTACCGCTTCGCCGCCGAATCAGTGGAGCTGCTCGACCCGAGCGTCGTGCCCTCGTCACTCCCCGTGGATTGGAACCCCACCCACCCCGCCGGCGATCAGGACGAGCTCGCGGGGGCGCATGAGGGCGACGAGCTCACCGCTCGCTCCATCTAGCCGCACGATCGCAAGACCGCCCTTCTTCACGTCCACACGGCCGCCAGTCAACTGGCCGATCACGTGTGATAGGTCAGGCTCATGCCCGACCATTAGCAGGCGTCCGTCGACACCGATACCAGACAACGCATCGAGTGCCTGCGCAGCATCGAAGCCACCTGCCAGCGGGGGGTGTACAGACAGCCACTCACGCTGTTGTGAATCCCAGCACTCCGCGGCCAGCTCGGCCGTTTCTCGGGCCCGCACCTTCGGGCTGAACAGCACCTGCTCAAAGCCGCTGTGCAACTGCTCGATGGCGATGCCGGCGGCGTGCGCCTGCGTACGCCCACGCTCCGTCAAGCGGCGAGCGGCATCCGTGCGTGTGCCATGCGGCTCAGCCTCCGCGTGACGAAGTAGCCATAGCTGACGAGCCATTCTTCTGGGGTGGAGCCTAGCGGGTCAGCGTGGAGTCGGTCGGACAGCCCCTCAGCCCGAGCTGGTGTGAACATCTTCGCCAGGTGAGAGCGCTCCAAGCAACCTCACCTGTGCGGTAGCTTGATGGTCGCATGAATGATCAACGTGAACACAATGTGAATGAGATGGCAGCAGTGGCTACCGTCGTTGACAGTGCTGGTGACTCATCCCTGCAGGACCCCTCGCTTTATCTCAACCGCGAGCTCTCATGGCTTGACTTCAACGACCGCGTGCTGCAGCTCGCCGAGGACGAGCGCGTGCCGCTGTTGGAGCGGGTGAAGTTCTGTGCGATCTACACCACCAATCTCGACGAGTACTACATGGTGCGGGTGGCTGGACTACGCGACCAGATCGACGCGGGCGTTGAGAACCCCAGCCAAGACGGCTTAATTCCCTCCGAGACGATCGCGCTGATCCGCGAGCGTGTGCTCGCTCAGAGCAGCAGGCTGACGGACTGCTTCGAAGGACGCCTGCGGCCGGCGCTGGACGAGCACGACATCCGCGTGGTGGGGGTACGCGACCTCGACGATGAGCGCCGAGCCGAGCTCGCCAGGCATTTTCAGAAGGCGATCTTCCCGGCACTAACGCCACTGGCCGTGGCCCCGGGACGACCTTTCCCCTACATCTCCAACCTCTCTCTCAGCCTTGCCGTGCTCGTCCGCGACCCGGTCAGCGGGCAGACGGTGTTTGCGCGCGTGAAGGTTCCAACGGAGATCTTGCCGCGCTTCGTAACGCTCAAGCAGCCGGCACCGGAGCCAGCGCTGCTGGTGCCACTGGAGGATGTGATCGCCCATCACCTGGACGCGCTGTTCCCCGGCATGGAAATCGCCGACTATGACGTCTTTCGGGTTACGCGCGACGCCGACCTGGAGGTTTCAGACGACGCGGCAGATCTACTGCAGGCAGTCGAGGACGAGCTACGCCGCAGACGCTTCGGCGAGGTCGTGCGCGTGGAGGTGGGGTCCGACTGCTCTGATCAGCTGCGCGCGGCGTTGGCGGCCCTGTTGGGTGTTCAAGATGAGGAGGTCTACCCGGTCGCCGGCCTGCTCGACATGGGCGCGCTATGGCAGCTCGTCAAGCTCCCTGGTCACCTCGAGCTGCGCGAGGAGCCGATCGTCGGCATCACCCACCCACGGCTGCTGCGTGGCGAGGGCGAGCGGCCCGACGTGCTGGGCGCGATGCGCGAAGGCGATCTACTTGTGCACCACCCCTACGAGTCGTTCTCGACGTCGGTCGAGCGCTTCGTCGAGCAGGCGGTGGCGGACCCGAACGTGCTCGCGATCAAGCAGACCGTCTACCGCACGAGCGATGACTCGCCGCTGGTGCCGGCGTTGATCGACGCGACCGAGCGCGGTAAGCAGGCGGTCGCGCTCGTAGAGTTGCAGGCGCGCTTTGACGAGCGCATGAACATCCATTGGGCGAAGGCGCTGGAGGAGGCGGGGGTCCACGTCGTCTACGGGCAACCTGGCTTCAAGACACACGCCAAGTGTGTGCTGGTGGTGCGCCGCGAGGGTGACGGCGTGCGCAACTACGTGCACATCGGCACCGGCAACTACCACTCCGCAACCGCTCGGCTGTATACGGACTTCGGGCTGTTCACCACCGACGAGCAGATCGGCGCGGACGTCGCCGACATGTTCAACTACCTGACGGGCTATGGGCGCCCGCTGCACTACCGCAAGGTGCTGATCGCACCTCCGCATCTGCGCAACGGCATCATCGAGCAGATCGAGCGCACGATCGAGGCCCACTCCGCGGAGCATCCCGCGCGGATCGCGATGAAGATGAACTCGCTTGTGGATGGGCGCTGCATCCGCGCGTTGTATCGGGCATCGCAGGCGGGCGTACGCGTGGAACTGAACGTCCGCGGTATCTGCTGCTTGCGCCCTGGCCTACCGGGAATCTCCGAGAACATCAGGGTTGTGTCGATCGTCGGGCGACTGCTGGAGCACTCGCGCGTGTACGCCTTCGAACGCCACGGCGAGAACACGATCTACATCGCCTCCGCCGACCTGATGCCACGAAACCTCGACCACCGTGTGGAGCTGGCGGTGCCGATCGAGTCAGAGGAGTTGCGCGGCGAGCTGCTCGACACGCTGGACCGCGCGTTTGCCGACAACCAGAGCTCTTGGGACTTGGACGGCGCCGGCGTCTGGCATCGGCGCTCGGCCAATGCGGATCACACGCACTCGCAGCCCCGAAGCCTACAGCTCGAGCTTGCGGAGCTCTACGGGGCGCGGGCCGCCGCCGAGCGGCCTTCGAGCGATCGTGAGGCACACATGTTGGGCACGCCCGGGCATTGAGCATGGGGGTCCGCCGTGTCGTCCCCGGCTGACCAGACAGCCACCGAGACCTCATCGCAGCGGCGCATACCCGACTTCTTCATCGTCGGCCATCCCAAGAGCGGAACCACCGCCCTGTACGAAATGCTGCGCGCCCACCCGCAGGTCTTCATGCCCAACCTCAAGGAGCCGCTGTTCTTCTCAAGCGACATGCGGTTGCGCTTCCCAACGCCGAGATCGGGCAAGGTCCCGCAAACACTCGACGCCTACCTTGCGCTGTTTGCTGACGGAGGGCAACAACAGCAGTGGGGCGAGGCATCTTCCTCGTATCTCTGGTCGCACACGGCCGCGAGCGCGATCGCTGAGCTACAGCCGCGTGCGCGCGTAATCGCGGTCCTGCGCGAGCCTGCGAGCTTTCTGCGATCGCTGCACTTGCAACTCATGCAGATTCACGTCGAGTCGCAGGGCAACTTTCGCAAGGCGCTCGCACTCGAGCCAGCCAGACGCGAAGGCAAGCGTATCCCCCGTCGCTCTCACCGGCCGCAACTGCTGCTCTATTCAGAGCATGTGCACTATGTCGAGCAGCTTCGTCGCTACGAGGAGGTATTCCCTCCTGAGCAACTGCTGGTGCTCATTTATGACGACTTTCGCGCGGACAACGAGGCGACTGTACGCAAGATCCTGCGTTTTCTGGAGCTCGACGACAGCGCAGCGGTGAAAGTCAAGGACGCAAACCCTACGGTCGTCGTACGCTCGCCGCGACTACATGAGCTCTCCCAAGCTGTTGCCCTTGCTCAGAGCCCGCTTTCGCGGGCCCTGAATACAGCAGTTAGGGCTCTCGGGCCGCACAGGGTGAGGCGTGCCGTGGCCTTCCGTGAACGCCTGTTGATGGGTAGCCCAGGCACGACCGATGAGGCGCTGATGCTCGAACTGCGTCGACGCTTCAAGCCAGAGGTGCTCGCGCTGAGCGAGCACCTGGATCGTGATCTTGTGACGCTCTGGGGCTATGACCGCATCAGCTGAGCCGGACCGGGGTGTGCGGGACAGGCCCGTGACGGACCGGCGTGTGGCGATCTTGATCGTCAACGGGTTTCGCAGGCGCGGCCGCTGGGCTCGCTTCAACCTCGACCAAGCCCTCAAATATCCCTGGATCAGAATGTGCCTCGATCAGATCGAGCGTCACTCGCAGGGCTGGGATTACCAAGTGTTTGTGTTCGACAACTCCCATTTGAAATCGCATCGAGCACTCATGCGTAAGCACGCACGGGTGCGAGTGTTGCCGCCCGCCTGGATTGCGGTCCTCGGGCGCATCGCCAATCGCCTCCCGCTCCCACATTTCGCTCGCTTACTCGAACGCTCGCACCCGAGCGCACTCGATTACCTCGCGCGCAAGGTGGCGGGCGAGTTCGACTACATCGTGACGCTCGATAACGACTCCTTCCCGGTGAGCGATGACTGGCTGCACGTACTCGTTGGGGAGTGTGAGCAGGGCGCTGCGCTGACGGGGGTGCATCGCAACGAGATGGCACCTGAGATTGCACCGTTCATCCACGTGAGCGGCCTGTGCGTACGCCCGGCAGACCTGTTTGCCTTGAACGTGTCGTTTGGCGAGGGTGCACAACCGGAGATCGAGCACAACCAGGACGTCGGGCAGCAAATCACCTATGCGTTTACCCAACAAGGACGCACGATCGCAGCGCTCGAGCGCAGCAACGCACTCAATGTTCACTTCCTGATGGGCGCTATCTACGGCGATGTGATCTATCACCACGGCGCAGGTAGCCGTAAGGGGAAGTTCTGGACGTCAACCGATCGCGACACTGACGATCGCGTGAACGCGGCGCTGCGAGACGCGGCGTTCAAAGACCTCGATCACCTGATCGCGGTGCTACGCGGCCAGGCTGAGAACGATCTGGGGCTGGAGGCCGTCTAGTTCACGAAGTGGCGAGCGGCAGCGTTTCAAGCGCCGCTTTCAGCTCATCCACCGACTGGTAATCCAGCCCCAGCAAGTGATCGTGCCGATGGCGAACGATGCCCTGCTCATCGATGATGATCACTGCACGCTTGGTCCCAAGCCGGTTCACGGCGCTATAGGAGCGGGCAACCGCGCCATCTACATCGGCCAAGAGCGGCACGTTCAGGCTGTACTTCTCGGCGAAGTCGTTATGGGAGCCCACGTCCTGTGCAGATATGCCGACCACAGTTGCGTCCAGCTCGGCAAACGCATCCGCTCGATCTCTGTAGGAGCAGAACTGTTTTGTGCAAACAGGAGTGTTATCCCCGGGATAGAACAGCAGCACCACCCGCTCGCCGCGATGGTCTGAGAGCTTGAACGTCCCGTTCGTGCCGGGGAGCTCGAAATCGGGCGCCTGTTCGCCTACCTGCGGGGTCTTGGCCATCTGGCCAGACTAGCGGATGCGCGCAGTGCGCCGACGTTACAAGCCATAAGCCTCGAGCAACCTAAGCCAGACCTCGCTGCGGGTGGGAAAGCAGGGGACGGCGTGCCACAGGCGCTCGAGCGTCACTTCGCCGATGACCGCAATTGTGGCCGCGTGCAGGGACTCGGCGACCTCCACGCCGGTGAACGTCGCGCCGACGAGCACGCGGCGATCCTCATCGACCACCAGGCGCACGGTGCCGGGCGCGTCGTGGCCGACGAAACTACCTCCGGCGTTGCCGCCAACCGGCTGATCGACCGCCCGCACGTTCAGCCCTGCCTGCGTGGCGCTCGCGAGCGTGTGCCCGACGGCAGCGATCTGCGGCTCGGTGAAGATCACCCGCGGCGCTAGTCGACCATCCGAATGCAACATCGCATCCCCGCCCGGACGCCCGAGGATGTGCTCGCCCGCCACTCGCGCCTGGTACTTGCCCATGTGCGTGAGCAGCACGCGGCCATTGGCGTCGCCGACCACATACAGCCAGTCATGACCCGGCACACGCAACGTCGCATCGACCTCTACCAGCTCGCCTGGGGTCAATCCGATCGACTCGAGGCCAAGGTCATCGGTGCGCGGACGGCGTCCGACCGCGGCGAGCAGCTCTGCGGCCGTGAAAGAGCGACCGCCCTCGAGCTCGACCGTCACGGGACCGCGCGAGTCGCCGTTGTGGTCGCGTCGCACGGCGGTGGCCTTTACCCCGAGAACCACCTCCACGCCGTGCTCCAGGAGCGCTTCGCGTACCTGCTCGGAGGCGAACACCTCCTCGCTTGCGACCAGGCGTTCGAGCGCCTCGACGATCGTCACCCGTGCGCCCAGGGAAGCGTACGCCTGAGCCATCTCGACGCCAACCACGCCGCCACCGAGGACGATCAGCGAGGAGGGGATCGCCGCAGCGGTAGTTACCTGACGGTTCGTCCAGGGGTCGGCCTCCGCCAGCCCCGGAATCGACGGGATCGCGGCGGCGCTGCCTGGCGCCAAGACAACGGCTCGCCTGGCGTTCAGTAGCTCCTCGCCGATCTTCACGACGCGTTTCCCGACTAGTGATGCGTGACCGCGTATCAGCGTGATCGAGCGGTCTTCGAGCCACGGCATGTGCGCCGAATCGTCGAGATCGTGGATGACCTGATCGCGGCGGCGAAGCACGGCTGCGACGTCAAGTTCACCGCTGGCGGCCTCAGCAGCGCCTGGCACACGGCGCGCCTCCGCGAGCGCCTGCGCGGGGCGCAGCAGCGCCTTGGATGGCATGCACGCATAGAAAGAGCATTCGCCGCCGACGAGCTCGCGCTCGACGAGCGCCACCGACAGACCCCCTTCTGCCCGACGTCC
>Ga0209624_10001610_pt1 | contig 17428 bp, 18 predicted proteins | sample JacPinW_OM2H0_O1_FD_188565 | JGI IMG/M metagenome (GOLD analysis project Ga0209624, IMG submission 188565) | Forest soil microbial communities from Algoma, Ontario, Canada - Jack Pine, Ontario site 1_JW_OM2H0_O1 (SPAdes) (version 2) | ecosystem: Environmental > Terrestrial > Soil > Boreal...
GCGGCGACCCGCCGCGCGGCGTGGCGCCAATCCGCGGGCCCGGCGCCGGAGCGGGACTGGCCGGCGCGGCCGTGTGGTTGGCCGCGCCTTCAAGCGCCTTGATGAGATCGGCCGGGGCCGGGAGATCGGCGACATAGGCCAGCCGCACCAGCACCATTTCCGCCGCCTGCAAGGGCGACGGCGCGTTCTGGGCCTCGCCCAGGCCCTTCAACAGCATCTGCCAGGCGCGGGCCAGTTCCGCCATGCCGAGTTTCTGGGCCAGCGGCAGGCCGCGCCCGCGCTCGCCCTCGACGCCCGGATCTTCGCCCAGATCGGGCGCGAGCTTGAGCCGGGTGAGGAAATAGACCAGCTCCAGCAGTTCCTGGAGCACCATGGCCGGGTCGGCGCCGCCTTCGTAGAGCGATGCCATCTGCTTCAAGGCGCCGGCGGCGTCGCCCTTGAGCACGGTTTCGAGCAGGTCGAAAGCCAGGCCGCGATCGGCGATGCCGAGCATCTCGCGCACGACATCTTCGGTCACCTGGCCGCCGGCGAGCGAGATCGCCTGGTCCAACAGCGACAGCCCGTCGCGCACCGAGCCGTCGGACGCCCGCGCGATCAGCGCGATGGCGGGCTTGTCCACCGAAACCTTCTCGGCTTCGGCGATTTTCGTGTAATGCGCCGCCAGGATGTCGGCCGGCACGCGGCGCAGGGAGAAGCGCTGGCAACGCGACAGCACCGTCACCGGCACCTTGTGCACTTCGGTGGTGGCGAAGACGAATTTCACGTCGGGCGGCGGCTCCTCCAGCGTCTTCAAAAGCGCGTTGAAGGCCGGCTTGGACAGCATGTGCACTTCGTCGATGATGTAGATCTTGAAGCGCGCGGTAACCGGCTTGTAGCGCACGCCGTCGGTCAATTCGCGGATGTCGTCGATGCCGGTGCGCGAGGCCGCGTCCATCTCCAGCACGTCGACATGCCGGTCTTGCGCTATCGCCTTGCAGTTCTCGCACATACCGCAAGGCGAGGATGTCGGTCCGCCCTTGCCGTCGGGCCCGGTGCAGTTGAGCGCGCGGGCGATGATGCGGGCGGTGGTGGTCTTGCCGACGCCGCGCACCCCGGTGAGAATGAAAGCGTGGGCGATGCGGCCGGTGGATATCGCGTTAGCGAGGGTGCGCACCATCGCTTCCTGGCCGATCAACTCGGCGAAGGTGCTCGGCCGGTATTTGCGCGCGAGCACGCGATAGGCGCCGCCCGACTCGCTCATCACGCCTCCTCGGGAGCCAAAGGGTGGGAGGCTGAACGCCGACCCAGGCCGGAACTCGTTACGGCTGCTTCCTTCCGGACCTGACCGGGTTGGCGAGGGGCCTGTCCGCCGCCAGCCTCCCGGACCCACTATAGCAAAGGAGCCGTGCCGCGGGGCAAGCAGGATGCGCCGCGCCCTGGCCGGACGGCGCAATATCCTTATGATGGCGGGACTCGGAGCCAAGGGAGCAGGCAATGAAAGACCTCAAGGGCAAGACCGCCTTTGTCACCGGCGCCGCCAGCGGCATCGGCCGCGGCCTGGCGCTGGTGCTGGCGCAGGAGGGCTGCCATCTGGCGATCGCCGATCTCGAGACCGTACCGCTGCAGGCGGTCAAGGCCGAGCTGGAGAAGCGCGGCGCCAAGGTGCTGGCGTTGACGCTCGACGTTTCCGACCGGCAGGCGGTCTACCGGGCCGCCGACGAGACCGAGCGCTTTTTCGGCAAAGTGCATATTGTTTGCAACAACGCCGGCATCGGCTTGCGCGATACGCCGCTCGACCAGATCGCCGACGCCGATTACGACTGGGCCTTCGGCGTCAACACTTTCGGCGTGATCAACGGCGTCAAGGCCTTCCTGCCCAAGCTCAAAAAACACGGCGAAGGCGGGCATATCGTCAATACCGCTTCGATGGCCGGGCTGCACGTCATGCCGGGCTGGCATCACGGGCTTTACGCTGCCACCAAGATGGCGGTGGTGGCCTTGAGCGAGGGCTTCCAGGAGGCGTTGGCGGGCAGCAATATCGGCGTCTCGGTGCTGTGCCCGGCGGCGGTCGATTCCAAGATCTACCGTTCCGGCCGGGTGCGCCCGGCGCGTTTCGGCGGCCCCTATCAGGCCGAGCCGAGGCCCGAAGCCGAGGCCGCGCTCAAGGCCGGGCTTTCGGGCGAACAGGTCGGCTTGGCGGTGGTGCGGGCGATCAAGGACAACGAGTTCTGGATCCTCACCCACCCGGTCGGCCGCGACTATGTCAAACGCCGCCACCAGCGCATCATGGACGCCTTCGACCGCAACGAGCGCGTGGTCAAGGAGCTGGGGCTCGACAAGCCGCGCGCATGACGAAACCCGCGAATTTCTACGCCGGCGGCCTCGACCACGCCACGCATCGCCGCAAGGACAAGGAATGGCTGGCGCAGCGCCTCGCCCATGCGGCGAGCCGCTTCGTGCCGGTGTGGCGCAACCAGAGTCTGGTGGTCGGCGCGCAGGGCGACGCGCCGCGCGCGGTTTGCCCGCCATGTCCGGAGATCTCGGCTCCGGGGATCGGGGAGACGGAAACCGTGCTGCTGGGTCTTTCCGGCGCTCAGGCCTATTTCGCCATCGACCTGTCCGCGCTTGAAAATCCGCTGCAGGATATCCGCGCCGACGACCGCGCCGAGTTCGTCGATCTGCGCCGGGTCGGGCCGTTGCTGCCGCGCGAGGAGGGGGCGCTGCTGGCCTATGCACGCGGCATGCTCCATTGGCATGCGCGACAGCGCTTCTGCGCCGTCTGCGGCAATCCCAGCCGGTCGGAGCAGGCCGGCCATCTGCGGCGCTGCCCCAACGCCGCCTGCGGCGCCACGCATTTCCCGCGCACCGATCCGGCGGTCATCATGCTGGTCCATGACGGCGATCATTGCCTGTTGGGACGCCAGCGCGCCTGGATGCCGGGCATGCATTCGACCCTGGCCGGCTTCGTCGAGCCGGGCGAAAGCCTGGAGGAGGCGGTTGCGCGCGAAGTGCGTGAGGAGACCGGCATCGCCATCGAGGACATCGCCTATCATTCCTCGCAGCCCTGGCCGTTCCCGTCCTCGCTGATGCTCGGCTTTTACGCCCGCGCCCGCACCCGCGACATCCACCTCGACGGCGACGAGCTCGAGGCGGCGCATTGGTTCGCGCGCGATTTCATCCTCCAGCATCGCGACGACGACCGGTTTCGCCTGCCGCGCCGCGATTCGATCGCGCGGCGCTTGATCGAGGAATGGCTCAGAAACCCTTGAAGGCGAGATTGACGTGCTCGACCTGAGGCGGGCTTTCGAAACAATTGCCCACCAGCGCCCGCCATTTCTTGAAATCCTCCGAGCCGCGGAAATCGACGGTGTGGTTCTCCAGCGTCTCCCATTGGATCATGACGCGGTAGCGGCGCGTCTGCTCGATCGAGCGCCGCAGCTCCATTCCCTTGCAGCCCTTGGCCGCCTTGAACAGCGGAATGGCGCCGCGCACGCCCTGCTCGAACTTGGCTTCGAGCCCGGACTTGACATCGATCTGGGCGATTTCGAGGATCATGGGCGGCACCTCCCTAATCTTGCCTGGTCTTCCTCGCCGCCTTGGCGCGGAAGGGATGTCCGGGATAGACCCCGAGGATCTTGAGCTTGCGGGTTACGAAATCCAGCTCCTCCAGCGCCAACGCCAGCGCGCGCGCGCGCGGATGTCCCTCGACATCGGCGTAGAACTGGGTCGCGGTGAACTCGCCGCCCACCATGTAGCTTTCGAGCTTGGTCATGTTGACGCCGTTGGTGGCGAAGCCGCCCAGCGCCTTATAGAGCGCCGCCGGCACGTTGCGCACGTTGAAGACGAAGGTGGTGACCGTCAGGCGTCCGTCATCGGGCGGCGTGCGGGGTTTGCGCGCCATGATGAGGAAGCGGGTGGTGTTGTGGTTGGCGTCCTCGATGTTTTTTTTCAGGGCCTTGAGGCCGTAGATTTTGCCGGCCAATTCGGAAGCGATCACCGCCACCGTCTTGTCGCCGCTCTCGGCCAGTTCGGCCGCGGCGCCGGCGGTATCGGCGGCGACCACCGGCTTCAAGCCCAGCTTGCGGATGAGCGCGCGGCATTGCGACAGGGCGTGCACGTGGCTGCGCACGGTTTTGAGCGTCTTGAGCGAGGCGCCGGGCAGCGCCAACAGCTGGTGCTGCACGCGCTCGAAATGCTCGCCGATGATGTAAAGCCCCGAATCGGGCAGCAAATGGTGAATGTCGGCGACCCGGCCGGCGACCGAATTCTCGATCGGCAGCATGGCGAGCTCGGCGCGGCCCCGCCGCACCGCGGCGATCACGTCCTCGAAGCCGGGGCAGGCGAGCGTCTTCATTCGGGGGAAGACATGCCGGCAGGCGAGGTCGGAATAGGCCCCGGGCGCGCCCTGGAAGGCGATGCGGCGCGTGGCGGAGGCTCTGGAGTTCATCGGGCTTTGGCGGGCTTGGGGGGTTGGCGTTGCGCGAACAGCGTGCGGGCGCGTTCGAGATCGGCCGGAGTATCGACGCCGAAGGGCACGGCGTCAACGAGCGCCACGTCGATGCGCATCCCGGCATCGAGCGCGCGCAGTTGTTCGAGGTTCTCGCGTTTTTCGCTTGCGCTCGGCGGCAAGGCGACGAAGCGCGCCAGCGCGCCGCGCCGGTAGGCGTAAAGCCCGATATGGTGATAAGCGGGAGGATCGGCTTTGCGCGAGAAGGATTGGGCGCGCGCGATGCTCTTGCCCGGCGCGAACGCCGCCTTCACCTTGACCGCGCTTGGGACGTCGATCTCCCCAGGCTCAAGGGCTGCGCACAGCGTGGCGATGTCGCAGGCGGCGTCGCTCAAGGGCGCCAGCGCCGCACGGATGGCGGCGGGGTCGAGCAGCGGCAGATCGCCCTGCACGTTCACCACCACGTCATGTTTACCGCCGGGATCGATTTGCGTCAGCGCCTCGAAGATGCGGTCCGAGCCCGAGGGATGATCGGGCCGGGTGAGCACGGCCTTGCCGCCGGCGCGCGCAACGGCTTGGGCGATCGCTTCCTCGGCGCAGGCCACCACCACCGGCCCGATCTGGGCTTCCATGGCGCGGCGCCAGACATGGACGATCATCGCCTCGCCCGCAATGGCGGCGAGCGGCTTGCCCGGGAGCCTAGTCGAGGCCAGGCGGGCGGGTATCAGGACGATCGGATCGGGTTTGTCCACAGGCGAGTCGCGGAGTCCTTGGCTGCGGGCATTGCGGCGTTATGCCGCATGAATTTGCCGCCCGCCTCTCGATCATATTGCGTTGCCTCGCTGGCGGAAATCGGCTTTTCCGGCGCGGCTAACGGGGGTGATCGGGATTCCATGTCCTTCGAGATGAACAAAATCGCGGGCGCCATCCTGGCGTCGATGATCGTCGCCATGGTCTCGGGCTTCATCGCCAGCGCGCTGATCAAGCCCAAGATGCCGGAGAAGAACGCCTACGAGATCGCGATCACCGATCAGCCGGCCGCGGCCGCGCCAGCCGCTCCGGCGGCGCCCGAGCCGATCGGTCCGCTGCTGGCGACCGCGAACGTCGCCAACGGCCAGAGCGACGCCAAGGTCTGCGCCACTTGTCATACCTTCAACAAGGGCGATCCCAACCGCATCGGCCCCAACCTCTACGGCATCGTCGGCGACGAGATCGCGCAGGGCCATAACGGCTTCGCCTTCTCCGACGCGCTCAAGGCCAAGGGCGGCAGCTGGACGGTCGACAATCTCAACGCCTGGCTCACCAACCCGCAGGCCTTCGCCAAGGGCACCAAGATGACCTTCGCCGGCTTTCCCAAGGCCAAGGACCGCGCCGATGTCATCGCCTATCTCAACAGCTTGAGCGACAGCCCCAAGCCGCTGCCGGCCGCGCCGGCGGCACCCGCCGCACCTGCTTCTCCCGCCAAACCCGCAGCTACGGCCCCCGCGCAGCCCGCTGGCAAATAGCGCCTAGCCCTCTAATATCACGCGGCATGACGGATAAGGTCTCAGCCGCGTATCTGGCGCTAGCCGGCGAACTCGCCGAGCGGACGGGCGCGATCATCCGCCGCCATTTCCGCCAGAAGATAGCCGTCGAACAGAAGCCGGACCGGACCCCCGTCACCATCGCCGACCGCGAGGCGGAAAAGGCGATGCGCGAGATGATCGAGGCGCGTTATCCCGATCACGGCATCTGGGGCGAGGAATTCGGGCGCGTGCGGCCCGAGGCGGATTACGTCTGGGTGCTCGATCCGATCGACGGCACCAAATCCTTCATCTCCGGCGTGCCGCTGTTCGGCACGCTGATATCCCTCGCCTTCAAGGGCAAGCCGGTGCTGGGCGTGATCGACCAGCCGATCTCGCGCGAACGCTGGGTCGGGGCGGCCGGCCACGCCACGCTGATGAACGGCAGGCATGCCAAGACCCGCGGCTGCACCGCGCTGGGGGAAGCCACGCTCTACGCGACCTCGCCCGACATGTTCGAGGGCGCCGAAGCCGCCGCGTTCCAGCGCCTGCGCTCGGCGGTCAAGCTCGCGCGTTTCGGCGCCGATTGCTACGCCTACGGCCTGCTGGCGGGCGGCTTCGTCGATCTGGTCGTCGAGAGCGGGCTGAAGCCCTACGATTTCTGCGCGCTGGCGCCGGTGGTCGAGGGTGCCGGCGGCACGATGACCGATTGGCAGGGCAAGGCGTTGTCGCTCCAATCCGACGGACGGGTGGTGGCCTGCGGCGATCCCCGCCTGACCGAGACCGCGCGCGCGAAGCTGGCGAAATGAGACGGCTCCTCGTTCTGGTTGTTGCCGCGCTCGGCGTGGCCTGTCCCGCCTTCCATGCCTCGGCTGACGGACCACGCAACGGCCTGGCGCTGTTCGGCGATCTGAAATATCCCACCGGTTTCCAGCATTTCGATTACGTCAATCCCGCCGCGCCCAAGGGCGGCGGCGTCAAATACGACGCCATCGGCACTTTCGACACGCTCAACCCTTTCACCTTGAAGGGCCAGCCGGCGGCGGGGGTGGGCGCGATGTTCGATACGCTGATGACGCCGTCCGAGGACGAGCCCTCTTCCTCCTACGGCCTGATCGCCGAAAGCGTCGAAGTGGCGAACGACAAGGCGTCGGTCGTCTACAATCTGCGTCCCCAGGCGCGTTTCTGGGACGGCAGCCCGATTACGCCCGAGGACGTGGTCTGGACCTTCGATACGCTCAAGGCCCAGGGCCATCCGCGTTGGCGGCTTTATTACGCCGACGTGCTCAAGGCCGAGAAGACCGGCCCGCATCAGGTGAAGTTCACCTTCCGCAACGGCGCCAACCGCGAATTGCCCTCGATCGTCGGCGAACTGCCGGTTTTGTCCAAGGCCTATTGGAGCGGCCGCGACTTCGCCAAGACCACGCTCGAGATTCCGCTCGGCAGCGGGCCCTACAAGATCGACTCCTTCGATCCCGGCCGCAGCGTGACTTATCGCCGGGTGCCCGATTATTGGGGCAAGGATCTGCCGGTCAATGTCGGGCGCAACAATTTCGACGTCATCCGCTACGATTATTATCGCGACCAGACCGTGGCGCTCGAAGCCTTCAAGGCCGGCGCCTACGACATTCGCGTCGAGAACGTCTCCAAGAATTGGGCCATCGGCTATGACGGCCCGGCGCTGGCGTCCGGTCTCATCAAGAAAGAGCAGATACCCAACAAGGTGCCGCAGGGCATGCAGGCCTTCGGCTTCAACACCCGGCGGCCGATCTTCCAGGACGCCCGCGTGCGCCGCGCGCTGGGTTATCTGTTCGATTTCGAATGGACCAACAAGGCGCTGTTCTACGGCGCCTATACCCGCACCAAGAGCTATTTCTCGAATTCGGATCTCGCTTCCTCGGGCTTGCCCGGACCCGACGAGTTGAAGCTGTTGGAGAAATACCGCGGCCACATTCCGGATGCGGCATTCACCGAGGCCTATGCGCCGCCGACGACCGACGGCTCAGGCGACATCCGCGACAATCTGCGCGCCGCGCTCGACCTCCTCGCCCAGGCCGGTTGGAATGTGAAGAACGGGCAATTGGTCGATGCCAAGGGCACGCCGTTCCGCTTCGAGTTCCTGCTCGATCAGCCGGAATTCGAGCGCGTGGCGTTGCCCTTCATCCAGAACCTGGCGCGCATCGGGATCACGGCCAATGTCCGCACCGTCGATCCGGCGCAATACGAGAACCGCATGCAAAACTTCGATTTCGACATGACCGTGATGCTCTATCCCGAATCGCTGTCGCCCGGCAACGAGCAGCGCGACTTTTGGACCTCGGAATCGGGCAAGCAGGTGGGCGGGCGCAATCTGCTGGGCATCGCGAGCCCGGCGGTGGACGATCTGGTTTCGCTGATCATCGAGGCGCCCGACCGGCAAAGCCTGGTGACGCGGGTGCACGCGCTCGACCGCGTTCTGCTGCAAGGTTATTACGTCATTCCGAACTGGCATTTTCCCTATTTCCGCGTGGCGAGCTGGGACAAATTCGCGCGGCCGGCGGTTTCGCCGCCCTACGGCCTGGCGATCGAGACCTGGTGGGTGGATCCGGCGCGGGAAGCGGCGCTCGACGCCAAGCGCCAGCAGCACTGACCGCTTATGCTCGCCTACGCCCTTCGCCGCATTCTCCTGATCATCCCGACGCTGTTCGCCATCATCCTGGTGAATTTCGTCATCGTTCAGGCGGCGCCGGGCGGGCCGGTCGACCAGCTCATCGCCGAGCTGCGCGGTACGGGATCCGGCGCGCTCGACCGGGTGACGGGCGGTGGCGGCGAATTGTCCTCGACCGCGACCTCGGCGTCCCAGGCCGCCGGCCAGTCGCGCGCCTCGCGTGGCCTCGATCCCGAATTCATCGCCGAGCTCAACAAGCTTTACGGCTTCGACAAGCCGGCGCCGCAGCGCTTCCTGCTGATGGTGAAGAACTATCTCACCTTCAATTTCGGCGACAGCTTCTACCAGGACCGCCCGGTGATCAGGCTGATCGCTGACAAGCTGCCGGTCTCGATCTCGCTCGGGCTGTGGACCACGTTCCTCACTTATCTCATTTCCATCCCGCTCGGCATCCGCAAGGCGGTCAAGGACGGCAGCGCCTTCGACGTCTGGACCAGCGGCGTCATCATCGTGGGCTATGCGGTGCCCGCCTTCCTCTTCGCCGTGCTGCTGATCGTGCTGTTCGCCGGCGGCAGCTATTTCAGCCTCTTCCCCTTGCGCGGCCTGGTATCCGACGATTGGTCGAGCCTCGCCTGGCCGGGGCGCATCCTCGACTATCTCTGGCACATCGCCTTGCCCGTCCTGTCGCTGGTGATCGGCGGCTTCGCCGGCCTGACCATGCTGACCAAGAACTGCTTCCTGGAGGAGATCAACAAGCAGTACGTGGTGACGGCGCGCGCCAAGGGCCTGTCGCAATGGCGCGTGCTTTACGGCCACGTCTTCCGCAACGCCATGCTGCTGGTGATCGCGGGATTTCCCGCCGCCTTCGTCTCGATCCTGTTCACCGGCGCGCTGCTGGTCGAGGTGATTTTCTCCCTCGACGGCCTGGGATTGCTCGGATTCCAGGCGGCAATCGGCCGCGATTATCCGATCATGTTCGCTACGCTCTACATCTACACCCTGGTCGGGCTGGTGCTGAAGCTGATCAGCGATCTGACCTACATGCTGGTCGATCCGCGCATCGATTTCGGAACGCGCGGCTCATGACGCTCCAGACCGTCACCGCGCCGCCGCGCCGTCCGGGCATGACCGTTTCGCCGCTGACGCGCCGGCGGCTGGCGAGCTTCCGCGCCAACCGGCGGGGCTTCTGGTCGCTGTGGATTTTCCTGGTGCTGTTCGGGCTGAGCCTGTTCGCCGAATTCATCGCCAATGACCGACCGCTGATCGTCTCCTATGCCGGCCATCTTTATTTCCCGGTGGTGGCCGATTACACCGAGAGCGATTTCGGCGGCGATCTGCCGATAGCAGCCGATTACCGCGACCGCGCCATTGCCGGCCGCATCGAACAAGGCGGTTGGATGTTGTGGCCGCCCATTCCCTTCAGCTACCGCACCATCAATTTCGATCTCGGCCGGGCGGTGCCTTCGCCGCCGAGCCGGGTCAACTGGCTTGGAACCGACGACCAGGGGCGCGACGTGCTGGCACGGCTGATCTACGGCTTCCGCCTTTCGGTCCTGTTCGGTCTGGCGCTGACGATTTCGAGCTCGATCATCGGCGTCGCCGCCGGCGCGGTGCAGGGCTATTACGGCGGGCTGGTCGATCTCTCTTTCCAGCGTTTCCTGGAGATCTGGTCGGGCCTGCCCATGCTCTATCTGCTCATCATCCTGTCGAGCCTGATCGAGCCCAATTTCTGGTGGCTCCTTGGGATCATGCTGCTGTTCTCCTGGATGTCGCTGGTCGATCTGGTGCGTGCCGAATTCCTGCGCGCGCGCAACTTCGATTACGTGCGCGCGGCGCGCGCCTTGGGCGTATCCAACCCGGTCATCATCTGGCGGCATGTCCTGCCCAACGCCATGGTGGCGACGCTGACCTTCCTGCCCTTCATCCTCAACGGCTCGATCACCACCCTCACCTCGCTCGATTTTCTGGGTTTCGGCCTGCCGCCCGGCTCGCCGTCGCTGGGCGAACTGCTGGCCCAGGGCAAAGCCAATCTCCAGGCGCCGTGGCTGGGCTTGACCGCCTTCTTCTTCCTGGCCTTGATGCTGAGCCTGCTGATCTTCGTCGGCGAGGCGGTGCGCGACGCATTCGATCCGCGCAAGGGGGGCGGCTGATGGCGCTGCTGGAAGTGCGCAACCTGTCCGTCGGCTTCGCCGTGGCGGGCCAAAATGTGGCGGCGGTCAAAGGCGTCTCCTTTTCCCTCGACAAGGGCGAGACCGTGGCGCTGGTGGGCGAATCGGGTTCGGGCAAGTCGGTCACCGCGCTCTCGATCCTGCAGCTCCTGCCTTACCCGCCGGCGAGCCACGGCCAGGGCAGCAGCATCGTATTCGACGGCCAGGAGCTGGTCGGCGCCAAGGAATCGGTCCTGCAACGCATCCGCGGCAACCGCATCGCCATGGTGTTCCAGGAGCCGATGACCTCGCTCAACCCGTTGCATACGATCGAAAAGCAAATCACCGAGACGCTGCTCCTGCACAAGGGGTTGCGCGGACAGCCAGCGCGGACGCGGACGGTCGAATTGCTCAAGCTGGTGGGGCTGGCCGAGGCCGAAAGCCGGCTCGATGCTTATCCGCACCAGCTTTCGGGCGGCCAGCGCCAGCGCGTCATGATCGCCATGGCGCTCGCCAACGAGCCCGACATCCTCATCGCCGACGAGCCCACCACCGCGCTCGACGTCACCATCCAGGCGCAAATCCTGAAGCTGCTCAAGGATTTGCAGCGCCGCTTCGGCATGGCGCTGCTGCTGATCACGCACGACCTGACGATCGTGCGGAAAATGGCCGACCGCGTTCTGCTGATGACCAAGGGCGAGATCGTCGAGCAGGGCGCGACCGAGGAGATCTTCGAGCACCCCAAGCATCCCTATACCAAGCATCTGCTCGCCGCTCTGCCGCGCGGCCGGCCGACGGCCAAGTCGCCGCGTCCGCCCGTGTTGCTCGAGGCGCAGGATTTGCGCGTCTGGTTCCCGGTCAAGACCGGACTCTTGCGCCGCACCACCGGATACATCAAGGCGGTGGACGGCGTCGATCTCTCGCTCCGCGCCGGCGAGACGCTGGGCGTGGTGGGTGAATCGGGTTCGGGCAAGACCACCCTCGGCCTGGCGCTGCTGCGGCTGCAGGCCAGCCGGGGCGCGATCCGCTACGACGGCAAGGACATCGCGGCGCTCGGGCCCGCCGCGATGCGGCCGCTGCGCCGCGAGTTGCAGATCGTCTTCCAGGATCCTTTCGCCAGCCTGTCGCCGCGCCTCTCGCTCGCCCAGATCGTCGAGGAGGGGCTGAAAGTGCATGGGCTCGGCGGCGACGCCGCCGGCAGGCGGCGGCTGATCGAGGAATCGCTCGCCGAGCTCGGCCTCGATCCGGCCTCGGCCGACCGTTACCCGCATGAATTCTCCGGCGGCCAGCGCCAGCGCATCGCCCTTGCCCGCGCCATGGTGCTGAAGCCGCGCCTGATCGTGCTCGACGAGCCGACCTCGGCGCTCGACATGTCGGTCCAGGCGCAGATCGTCGATTTGCTGCGCGAATTGCAGCGGCGCCACGGCATCGCCTATCTGTTCATCAGCCACGATTTGCGCGTGGTGCGCGCGCTCGCCCATGAAGTGCTGGTGCTGAAGGACGGCAAGGCGGTGGAACGCGGCCCGGCCAAGAAAATCTTCGAGGCGCCGCAGCAGCCTTACACCAAGGCGCTGATGGCCGCCGCTTTCGATCTCGAGACGGTCGAGACCGGGACCAGGCGGTAGTCAGCCCTTGAGCTTCCAGCGCGCCACCACCTTGCGCGTGGCGGCGTAATCCGGATGGTCGACCGTCCAGCCGTGGCGCAGATAGGATCGCGCCGTCAGCCGGTTGCCGTAAAAGCCCAGGAACAGTTGGATCAGAAAAGAAGCCACGGCGACGGCTACGCCAGCGATCCATCTCGGTTGGCCGCCGAGCAGGCTGCCAAGCACGAACCAGACCAGCAGCAGCCCCAGCATCGCCGCGCCCCATTGCGGCAGTCTGCGCAGGAACAGCGGAATCCCTAAGAGCGGCGACAGCACGAACAAGTCCCAGGCGAATCCGACCCGGATCCATTTGAGCTTGCCGCCGCCCGGCGGCTTGAGGCCGATGCGCGCCGCCGCCGGTTCGGCCGTCCCGCGATCCCTGCGCTTCTTGCGCCCGAGCTTCATCGCTTGGCTCCGGAACATGTCGAATCAGCCGAGTCGGCCCAAATCCTGGCATCTATTTTCAACGAGTCGCGCTCCTGCGGCGAGACCGCCCGATTCTCGGGCACGAGATAAGCGGACGGCAAAGCTGCTGTCAAAAAGCCTCTCCCCGCAAGGCGTTAAAATCGGGCGCGGCCCCGAATGTCGAGGTTGCGCGCCGCCCCGGCGCCCGCCACCATAGGGCGGGGCTGATGGCAACCGAGAATAGCCGATGGCGGACTTCACCATCTATATCGCCAACAAGAACTATTCTTCCTGGTCGCTGCGCGCCTGGTTGATGCTCAAGCGCTCGGGCGTGACCTTCGAAGAGGTGATGATCCCGCTGCGCCAGCCCGACACCCACACACAGATCATGCGCCATTCGCCTTCGGGCCGGGTGCCGGCGCTCAAGCACGGCAAGACCGTGATCTGGGAATCCCTGGCCATCGGCGAATATCTGGACGAGCTGTTTCCGGCGAAGAAGCTGTGGCCGAGCTCGAATTACGCCCGCGCCGTGGCGCGCGCGGTGAGCGCCGAGATGCATGCGGGATTCGGGAATCTGCGCCGGCATCTGCCCATGAACATGCGCGGCTCCTTTGCCAATCGCGGCCTGACGCCTGAGGCTCAGGCCGACGTCAATCGCATCATAGCGCTGTGGCGCGATTGCCATAAGCGCTTCCGCGTCAAGGGCGGCTACCTGTTCGGTCCATTCTCGATCGCCGACGCCATGTTCGCGCCGGTGGTGAGCCGTTTCAGGACCTACGCGGTCGAAATGGACGCCGAGGCCAAGGCCTATTGCGACGCGATCGAGGCGTGGCCGGCCTATCAGGAATGGGTCGCCGCCGCCAAAAACGAGCCGATGATCATCGAGGAATACGAATTCTAGGCTCGAGGGGTCATCGCGCCCCGGCGTTGCCCTAGCGCTTCAGGGCCTTGATGCCCGGCAGTTCGCGTCCTTCGAGCCATTCGAGAAAGGCGCCCCCGGCGGCCGAGACATAGGAAAGCTTGTTGGTGACGCCAGCCGCCGCCAACGCCGCCACCGTGTCGCCGCCGCCGGCGACGCTGCGTAGCCTTCCCGTCTGGGTCATATCCGCGATCAGCCGGGCAATCGCGAATGTGCCCTGTTCGAAGGGCTTGGTCTCGAAAGCGCCGACCGGTCCGTTCCAGACCAGGGTGCGGCAGGTGGCGAGTTTCTCGGCGATGAGGCCGACGCTGCGCAGGCCGATGTCGAGGATCATGGAATCCTGCGGCACTTGGTCGATGGTAACGGTCGCGGATTCGATGCCCGGTTTCAATTCCTTCGCCACCACCGCGTCGACCGGCAGGATCAGTTCGCATCCGGCCTTGTCCGCATCGCCGCGCAAGCGTCGCGCCGCGTCGAGCAGATCGCGTTCGATCAGCGATTTGCCGACGCCGCGTCCCTCGGCCAACAACATGGTGTTGGCCATGGCGCCGCCGATGACCAGGAACTGCACCTTGGCGACGAGAAAATGCAGCATGTCGAGCTTGGTCGAAACCTTGGCGCCGCCGACGATGGCCGCCACCGGGTGCTGCGGGTGTTCGAGCGCGACGGACAGCGCCTTCAACTCGGCCTCCATCAGCCGCCCGGCATAGGCCGGCAGCAAATGCGCCACCGCCTCGACTGAGGCATGGGCGCGGTGGGCGCAGGAAAAGGCGTCGTCGACGTAGATATCGGCGAGCGACGCCAGCGCCTTGGCGAAGCCCTTGTCGTTCGCCTCTTCCCCCTTGTGGAAGCGGAGGTTTTCGAGGAGCGCGATCTCGCCGGGCTTCAATCCCTCGACCACCGCCTTGGCCCGGGGGCCGATGCAATCCTCGGCGAAGGCCACATGGCGTCCGCTCAGCGCCCTGGCCAGCGGCTGGACGATCGGCCGCAGCGAAAATTTCGGGTCGGGTTTGCCGTTGGGCCGGCCGAAATGCGAGACAACCACGACACGCGCGCCCTTTTCGGCCAGTTCGCGGATGGTGGGGGCAAGCCGGGCGATGCGCGTCTGATCGGTGACGCGGCCATCCTTCACCGGCACGTTGAGATCGGCGCGGACAAGAACCCGCTTGCCCTTGGCATCGAGGTCGTCGAGGGTCAGAAATCTGGGCATTGCGGTATGCTGCGGGGTCTTTCGGGATGGGCTGGAATAGGGGCGGGCAAAAGAGTGGGGGCAAGATGGTTTTGCCGCTCCGAATGGTCAAGCGTTAATGCGACATTCCGGCCTTGCTGCGCCGCAGCGGCCCGCGGATTGATTTCGATCGAGGCCGATGGCACGGATTTGGGTCTATAATCCGGCCGCGTCGGTTCATGGAGGTAAGGATGGCGATGAAACGCAATGTCGGCTGGCATGACCGCGCAACCCGAATCGTCATCGGCCTGGCGATCATCGCCGCGATTTTGATTTGGCAGGTGGATCCGCGCTGGCTCGCGCTGATCGGCGTGATTCCGATCCTGACCGCGATCGGCGGCTGGTGCCCGGTCTACGAAGTCCTGGACCTGACCACCGACAACCCGGCGCAACGCGAGGACTAGCTATTCGGCGGCGGCGATGCCGGGTTTGGCTCCGCGCTTCGGCGCGGCGAAGGGCCGGTCATGGGTCAGCGCCGGAATGGCGCGGCGCGCTTCCGCAACCTTGGCCGGATCGATCGCCGCCATGATGAAGCCGGGACCGTCCTCCGCCTCGGCCAGGATTTCGCCCCAGGGCGAGACGATGAGGCTGTGGCCGTAAGTCCGCCGGCCGCCGCCATGCTCGCCGCTTTGCGCCGGGGCGAAGACGAAGCAGCCGTTTTCGATGGCGCGGGCGCGCAGCAGCACATGCCAATGCGCCTTGCCGGTGGGTACGGTGAAGGCCGAAGGAACGGACAGGAAATCCGCCCCGGCCTTGGCGAGCGCGCGATAGAGATGCGGGAAGCGCAAATCGTAGCACACGGTCATGCCGAGCGCGCCCCAGGGCAGTTCGGCCAGCGCCGCCCGGTCGCTGGCGCGGTAAGTCTTGGACTCGCGGTGGCTTTCGCCGGTCGGCAGATCGACGTCGAACATGTGAATCTTGTCGTAGCGCTGCGCGACTTCGCCTTGCGGCGAAATGAGGAACGAGCGGTTGGCAAGCCGTTCCGCGTCCCGATCGCGCACCACGGCCGAACCCAGCAGCAGCCACGCTCCGGTCTCGCGGGCGAGCGCGCGGAACGCGGCCAACATGGGATGTTCGCTTTCGGGCTTGGCCTTTTCAAGAGCCAGCGCGCGCTTGGGCTCGATCATGTCGCTGACTTCGGGCGTCAGGATGAAATCCGCGCCCTGGTCGCGCGCGCGGCGGACAAGATCGGAGGATGCGGCGATATTGGCCGCGATCTCCGGGCCGGAGGTCAATTGCACGCAGGCGGCCTGGAAAACCTTGGTCATGCGTCCAGGCCCAGCAGGGCGTCGAGCTTGCCGGCTCGGTCGAGCGCCGCCAGCTCGTCCGAACCGCCGATATGGCTGCCGTCGATGAAAATCTGCGGCACGGTCTGGCGGCCGCCCGAACGCGCCACCATCTCGTCGCGTTTGGCCGTGTCGGCCATGACGTCGATATCGGCGTAGTCCACGCCCTTCTTGGCCAGCAGGCTGCGCGCCACCTCGGCATGACGCTCCCGGCGGGAAAATTGGGAGACGGCCTCGCCGTCCCATTCCAGCCCCAGCCACTGCAGCCCGTCATAGATCGCCGCCGTCGCCGCATCGGTCGAGCGCGCACGGTCGGTGTCCTCAGTTGTTTCGGTGTTTGAATCGTAAATGAGGATTTGGCGCGGAGTGGGATTTTGTGATGGATTCGGGCTGGGTGATTACTCCCCTCCCCTACAATTTTGTAGCAAAGTATTCAAAGTAGGTAGTTTAAGTCCGGACTTGGGTGTGCGCAGGTCCAAAAAGTCTTATAAAGTGGGGTTGTTGGCTGCAAAGTATTCATAAGGTTAGTCTTACTTCGGTTGGGTTGTCAAAGACTGCGGTGGTGCTGTCCGCCTGGGCGGGTTTTTGCTTGTCCCTCTACATACGTTAGTTGAGAGGTATCGGTTCCCCAACCGTCGCCCGATCAGACGCTTCTGTGGTGGTCCATCCCATGTCTCAGAAGCGAGACATGGGGCACCCGGATTGTGGTGGTCCATCCCATTCCGTCGGTATCAGGAGAGTGCGCGTAGGTTTTTGCGGAGGCGGTCTGGGTCGTCGCGGAGGAGGCCCTCGACTGCGAGGTGGGTACTCTGCCAGATGGGAACGGCTTGTACGAGCAGTCTTCGCCCCTTGGGGGTCAGCGTCATCAGACGGGCGCGGCCGTCGGTGGGGTCCGCGGTGATTTTGACCAGGCCGCGGCGCTGTAAGGGCTTGAGGGCTGCGGTCAAGGTGGTCCGATCCATTGCCAGGAGCGACGCCACTGCGGCCATGGCGGGTGGTTTCGGCCGATTCAGGGACATCATGAGCGAGAATTGCCCGTTTGTGAGGTCGAGCGGACGGAGCGCGTCGTCGAAGCGGCGGGCAAGAGATCTCGCAGCGCGCTGCAGATGAAGACAGAGACAGGTGTCGCGAACCAGGAGGGTGGTCTCAAAGGTAGGAATGGCCACCATTGACATAGGCCGATTATGTTGATATCAACATATATTGTCAAGCATTACGGCAGAGC
>Ga0209624_10001611_pt1 | contig 17424 bp, 16 predicted proteins | sample JacPinW_OM2H0_O1_FD_188565 | JGI IMG/M metagenome (GOLD analysis project Ga0209624, IMG submission 188565) | Forest soil microbial communities from Algoma, Ontario, Canada - Jack Pine, Ontario site 1_JW_OM2H0_O1 (SPAdes) (version 2) | ecosystem: Environmental > Terrestrial > Soil > Boreal...
GGCTTGTCCCGGCTACCCACGCGTTTCAGCGCAGAGAACGACGGCAAGGGGCGGTGAGCTCAAAAAAGCGTTGTTTTTAAGGGCATCGCGACCACGCGCGGCGCCGCCTGGACTCGTCTCTGGGGCCGCGCGGCGTGGATGGCCGGGACAAGCCCGGCCAGGACGGGAGAGGCTCCGAGACGAGTCGGAAGCAGCCCGCCAACAGCTAACGCTTTAAGAGCCGGACAAATCCTTTGCGTTTCCAAGAAATGATGTTAGGATTTCGGCTGATCGAAACCTCGAGGCGCCTTCAACATCTGAGCGGCGGCGGCACGGGAACATAAAAGGAGAGCCCTGAAGACGTTTGGCCGACAACCTGGGACGCGAGTTGGCAAGCGAACGGATTTTTTTATTTTTTTCCGGCGTAACCCTTTGAAAAGTCCGGATTCCGCCAAAGGAATCCAAGGAAATGCAAGGACTTTTCCTTGTTTTTATTTGCATTTGCTTGCAAGGTACTCGCGCTTCGGTTGCATCAGAGGCCTTCCTGTCGCCTGCGGCCTGCGGCTTGGCCGGAGCAGGTCGGCCTATTCTTCCAGCTCGCTATCCCAGTAGAGATAGTCCATCCAACTTTCGTGCAAATAGTTTGGCGGGAACAGGCGCCCGTTCTGATGCAGGTCGTGCACGGTCGGCTGGTAAGGCTTGGTCGCCGGCCACATGCGCGCCTTCGCCGGCAGCATGTCGGCCTTCTTGAGGTTGCACTCCGAGCAGGCGGCGACCACGTTCTCCCAGGTCGTGATCCCGCCCTTCGAGCGGGGAACGACATGGTCGAATGTCAGGTCCTCGCGCTGGCCGCAATATTGGCAGGTGAAGCGGTCGCGCAGGAACACGTTGAACCGGGTGAAGGCGGGAAAGCGCGTCGGCTTGACGTAGCTCTTGAGCGACACCACCGAGGGCAGCCGCATCTCGAAGCTCGGGCTGCGCACCAGCGTGTCGTATTCGGAGATGATGTTGACCCGGTCGAGGAAGACCGCCTTGATCGCGTCCTGCCAACACCAGATCGACAAAGGATAATAGCTGAGCGGACGGTAGTCCGCATTCAACACGAGGGCCGGACAATTCCCCGGCGTAACTGACCGAACATGAACCGTCAAACCGACGCTCCGTCCTCCGCACGTTGCCGCGGCCGTCTCCGAATCCGGCCGCGCCCTTACTCTACAGCTTGCGTGACGCCCTTGTGAAGGCCCCGAGTTGTGGCCCTTTCCAAGGCTTTCCCGCTTTCCCTGCCTTGCTCCACAGGGCGAATCAAATCAGCGGGCCTTCTCCTCGATCGCCTCCATATCGGCGTCCGAGAGCCCGAAATGATGGCCGATCTCGTGGACGAGAACGTGGGTGACGACCTCGTCCAGCGAATCCTCGCCGTCGCACCAGAAGTCGAGCAGGGGCCGGCGATAGAGCCAGATCATGTTGGGCAATTCGCCGGTGTCCTCGGTCGCGCCGCGCTGAGCAAGCCCGCGGCCGCGAAAGAGGCCCAGGAGGTCAAACTCGCTCTCGGCGCCCATCTCGTTGAGCGTCTCGTCGTCGGGGAAATCGACCACCTGGATGACCAGACCGTCGCTGAGACGCCGGAATGAATCCGGCAGCCGTTCGAATGCGGCCCGGGCGAGGGCGTCGATGTCTTCGGACGATGGAGCGCGTAAAGAGGGGAGGGCGCCCGACGTGTCGGCAGTCACTGCGCCGCCCGAGGTCTCGGCGCGAGGGAGCCTTCGAACGATTTGATGCGCGTTGCTTCCAGTCCGTCGACCAGGCGGCGCATCCGGGCGGCGAGGGCGGCGCGAATCTTTTCGGCGCCCGCGGGGAACTCCGAGAGAACCCGCCGGAACGTCTCGCGCGGGATTCGCATCACGACCGAGTCCTCGGCCGCGCGCGCGCTGACGCGGCGAGCGGTCGGCGCGTAGAGCGCGCTCTCGCCGATGAGGGCGCCTGCGTCGACGCGCCGCTCGGCTTTTGGCTCCGCGCCGTCTTCAAGCAACGTGATCGCGCCCGAATGGACGAAATACCCGGAATCGGCGGTTTCCCCGGCGAAGAACAAGGCTTCGCCGGCCCTCAAACGCCGCTTCTCACATGAAAACGCGATCAATTGCACCGCTTCGCGCGGAAGGAGGTCGAAGGGGCGTGTCCGCCCGAGTCGTGCGACTTCGTCGTCGAGCGTCACTCCGTCCGTCCCCCGGACGCCGCGCTTGCCACAAGCTTGTAGCCGCCGCCTTCCGTGACAAGAAGCTGGGCTTCGGCAGGATTATTCTCGATCTTCTGACGCAAACGATAGATGTGCGTCTCGAGCGTGTGCGTCGTCACGTTGGCGTTGTAGCCCCAGACGTGCTTGAGCAAAGTCTCGCGCGCCACGGGTTGCTGTTCGGCGCGATGGAGATAACGCAGGATCGCCGCTTCTTTCTCGGTCAGCCGCAATTTGACCCCCTGCGGGTCGACGAGGTTCTTCGAAGTTGGCCGGAAGGTGTAAGAGCCGACTTGAAACTCTGCGTCCTCGCTGGCTTCATACTGGCGCAGCTGCGAGCGAATTCGGGCCAGCAGCACGACGAACCGGAACGGCTTGCCGACGTAATCGTTGGCGCCGGAATCCAGGCCCGACACGGCGTCTGCATCGGTATCGTGGGCTGTCAGCATGATGATGGGCCGACGATACCCGTCTCGGCGGATTCTTTTGACCGCCTCGCGCCCGTCAAGATCGGGCAGGCCGACATCCATGATGATAAGGTCGGGGGTTGTCGTAGCGAGCGCCTCAAGCGCCGCTTCCGCCGTCCCGACTGCCTGGACCTGAAACTCGGGATGCAAGGCCAACTGTTCGACCAGCGCCTGACGCAGGTCGTTGTCGTCATCCACGATCAGCAATTGCCGCGTTTGGCTCATCTCGTTGACTTTACTCGCTGGAGAGCGCGCGGGCTAGCGTAGGATTACGGCGAGCGTGCGGCTGACGCTGGGCGCCAGCATTCAAGGCTCAAGCGTCAGCTCTGGCGCGCCAGCTTTTTTGAGCTCGTCCTCCGAGCCCGCAAGCGTGATCGATTTGACGTCGTTCCACAGCGGCGTGAGGTCGCCATAGTGGCGCGAAAAAATATGACCCGATTCGCCGGTCGCGATCATGAAGCGGGATTTGTCAGGGTCCGCCAGATCATAAAGACCGCGAAAACCGCCCCCATGGGTTCGGGCGAACGGCAGATCCGGGACATCCCCCGAGCCGCCACCCCGATCGAGCGTGTAGAAGCCGCCGCTCGAGGCAACGCTAAGGTCGCTCAACCGGTCAAGAAGCGGGACATGGCTGTAGACCTGATGCTGTAAGAGCGCTCTGTGCTCGGCGCCCCAACGCCACCGGCTCATATCAGCGCCATCGCGCTTGACGAGCAAGGCGAGCGCCTCATCGAGAGCGCGGCCGAGAGCCTTGCGGCAGTCCGGGTCGGGAACGTCCGGACCGTCGCACCACGTGGGATGGTCACGCATCAGCGAGACCAAAGTCGTCACAGCGAACGGGCCTTTCTCCCCCATGGGAAGTCCGGTTTTGTCGTCAATCAAGATTCTGTGGAGCGATCTAAGGAATGCAGTGTAAATCAACGGCTCGGCACGGTCCTTATCCATCACGGCGTTCCAGCTTAGAAGCATCGCCTGCGCCGTCCGCGCTCGCTCGTCCGACGGCGCAATCGTCGAAATGAACGGCTGCAAATCCCTGACGTCGAGGGACAGGTGGTCGGCCTGCATCGCAGCCGAAGTCTCCAGGCTGTGCTTGTCGATCGCGTCGAAGAATTGCTGGATGCGGCGGGCGCGGAAATTCTCTTCCCAGTCCTGCCCGAAGCTGGGCCTGTGATCGTCGGGAAAATTGGCGTTGTTGGCGTTAAAGGCGAACCCGGTTTCCGGATTGTGCAGCTGCGGCCATTGATCGAACGGGATCGTGCCAGTCCAGTCGAAGGCGCCCGACGCGCCGTCGACGGGGGTGGAACCGTCGCCGGACTTTCGCAAGGGGACCAAGCCTGGGTTCAGGAAGCCGATGTCCCCGGCGACGTCAGCAAAGACCAAGTTCTGGGTCGGTGTCTGATAGAGTCGGAGCGCGTCGAGAAATTCGCCCCAGTTTTGCGCGGAATTGACCCGCATTAGGGCTTCGCCGGTCGTATCGTGATCGCCAAGTCCGGTGAAGGCAAGGGCGACCGCCTTGTCCGGCCCGGCAAAATTCCCCAGATCGGCGTTGACGTCGGAGAGGACTGGACCATGCCGGGTCGCTCGGATCATGAGCTGGACGTCGGCGCCGCCTTTCACATGAATTGTTTCTGCCCGCGTCTCGAACGGCTTCGGTCCGTCGGGGCTGAGATATTTCGATGGGTCGGCCGGATCAACGGTTTCGATGAAGAGGTCCTGGACGTTCGAATCCGCGGTCGTCAGCCCCCACGCGATGGAAGTGTTCTGGCCGAGCACGAAGACCGGGGCGCCGGGCAAAGTGGCGCCTTTGACTGACCCTTCGGGCGTGACGACGCGGGCCAAATACCACAGGATCGGCGCGTTAAGGTCGAGATGCGGGTCGTTGGCGAGAATCGGCTTTCCGGTGAGTGTCCGCGATCCCGCGACAACCCATTCGTTCGACGCGCCTTTGCCTGTTCCGGTCAAGGTCCCCAGCTCTTCATCGATGCTATCGTCGCTTGCATGAGTGTCGTTGATCGCCGGCAACGTCGTGATCGGACCCCCGGGTCTCGCGCCGGGAAAGAGCCAGTTTGCCCGTTCCCCTCCGAGTTTAGCGGTGAGACGGGCGCGAAGGAGCTTCAGCTTGAAGTTTTGCGAGAGTTGGTAGGCCTCGATCTTCCCGATCACCAGCGAATCGGCCGGTTTCCACGGCTCGGGTCTATCGCCCGCAAGGAGGAACTCCGGCGGGAGCGCGTGGCTTGCTAGAAAGGCGTTGATCCCCTCGGCGTACGCTTCAAGCCGCTTCTGCGCCCAGGGCGAAAGGGCGGAAAGGCTCGACTCAGCCTGACGGTAGAAGCCCACCGTACGAATGAACTTGTCGATAGGCAGAAGATCAGGGCCGCGGATTTCGGCCATGCGCCCCTGGCCGACCCGTCGCAGGATGTCCATCTGGAACATCCGTTCGCTTGCATGCAGATAGCCGAGCGCACGGGCCGCGTCGTCCATCGAGCTGGCAAAGACGTGTGGCACGCCATAGGCGTCGCGCCACACCCGGGCTTCCGATGAAAGACCCGGCAGCCTTTCGGCGCCCGAATAGGCGGGCATGGCGCGATAGAACAGATAGCCGCCGGCGAACGTCACGAGGACGACAAGCGTGAGGGCCAAAGTAGCCGCCCATTTGATCAAACGTCGGATGGTCACAGCTCGTGGCCGGTTCTGAAAGTGACGACAGCTACAATTCTAATCTTATCATAACCGGCGCGTGGTCGGACGGGCGCTCCCAGCCGCGGGCGTCGCGCAGAACGCGCATCCCTTTCACAGAATCGCCGAGCGCCGGGCTGACCCAGATATGATCCAACCGCCGGCCCTTGTTGGCCTTCTGCCAATCGGGCGAGCGATAGCTCCACCAAGTGTAGAGCTTCTCGTTGTCGGGCACGAATTTGCGCAGCGCGTCGACCCAGGGGCCTGCGGCCTGAGCTTGGGTCAGCTTATCGACCTCGATGGGCGTGTGGCTCACCACGTTGAGAAGCGACTTGTGGCTCCAGACGTCGTGTTCAAGCGGCGCGATGTTGAGATCGCCGACCAGGATCGCTCTTTGGGCCGCCGGCCTCTCATGCCGGGCCCAATCCACCATTTCGTCGACGAAGGCGAGCTTATGGGCGAACTTGACATTAATCTCGGGGTCCGGCTCGTCGCCGCCCGCCGGGACATAAAAATTGTGAATTTCGAGCCCCTCCGCCTCGCCGCCCAGGACGACATGGAGATGACGAGCGTCGCCTTTGGCGCAAAAGTCTCGCTTGGAGAAGGTGGCGAGGGGCATGCGCGAAACGACCGCGACCCCGTGATAGCCCTTCTGTCCGTTGATCGCTATATGGGGATAGCCTGCCTCACGGAAGGCCCCAAAGGGGAAATTGGCGTCGGGGCACTTCGTTTCCTGCAGGCACAAGACATCCGGCTGGTGCTCGAGAAGAAATCTCACAACGAGATCAATGCGCAGGCGCACCGAATTAATGTTCCATGTGGCGACGGAAAAGGTCACGGAAGGCTCCGGAAGAGGGAGACAGCCACTTGCCCGGCCGGAGCGGGGAGGGCAAGCACCGTTGGATTATTGCCCACAGCCGGGTATCAGCGCCTGTGGTTGCCAAGCTGGTTGGCCGGCAGGTCCTCGTCGATGTGAAACAGGGCTGGGTCTGGGTTGGTCGTCAGGTCGACATTGAACAGAGTGACGATCGTCTGGAAGCCCTGGGCGTCGATGACCGTCCATTGCTTCAGCGCAAAGGTCGAAGCGTCGAAGACAAGTGAAAGATGCGCCGTGCCGCCGAGCGCGGCTCGATCCTCGAGCTCGATTGTGATCGTTTTGCCCTCCTGGGAGACATTCAGGAGCTGTGTGTCGCGGGCCAGGTCAATGTGGTCTGAAAGCAGAAACTTGAGCGGCGTCTGGCCGATAAAATATTCGTCCTGAGTGTTGAGCTTTTTGTCGACGATGGCGACGCTGCGGCCGTCGGCCACGATCTCGAAGCGCGGCGGATCGGTATATTCGAAGCGCATATGACCGGGGCGGGCAACGCTCAGCTGCCCTTCAGAGCGCCGTCCGTTGGGTCCGATTTGAACGAAATCGGCGCTCATGACGCGGGCCGCGTCGAGCCAGGCGTTGGCGCGCGCAACGGCTTCGTCCGCCGGAATCGGCGCAGGGGCGCCCTTCGACGATTTGGCCGACTTTTGCGCCGCCACGGCTGGCGCGGTCAGATCAAGCGGCGCCTGCTGCGCGAAGGCGGCCGCCGCGGCGGCCATTGCGGAGACCAGCAGAAGCGCGGGCCGTCGGAAGCGTCTCGCCACGAAATCAAGTCCTTTCGACGGGTCGTTGAGGCGCCGAATCGGCGGTTGAAGCGCCCGGATATTGGGGGAGCGCCCGCTTTCCGCAAGCACTGCGCTCTTTCTATGGCGGGCTCGCGACCCTTACAGGGCTAGCGGATACCGGCGAGCGCCGCCTCAAGCGAGGCGGCAAGGCGCTCGGCGATCGCGTCGACTTGGCTCCCTTCGATGATGAAAGCAGGGGCCAGCAGAACATGATCGCCCCTAACGCCATCGACCGTCCCGCCCATCGGATAGACCATCAGACCTCGATCCATCGCCTCGCGCTTGATGCGCGTATGCAGTTTGGCCGCGGGATCGAACGGCCGTTTGCTGGCGCGGTCGCTGACCAGCTCGAGCGCCCAAAAGAGGCCGCGGCCCCGGATGTCACCGACAAACGGGTGTTGGCCGAAGCGTTCCTTCAGACGCCGCTCAAGTCTTCCGCCCATCTCGACCACGTTGGCGAGCAGCTGATCCCGCCGGATGACCTCCTGCACCGCCAGCGCCGCCGCTGCCGCCATGGGATGGCCCATATAGGTGTGCCCGTGCTGAAAGGAGCCTGATCCGTTCGCGAACGCCTGAAAAATCCGCTGCGTCAGCATGACGGCGCCGATCGACTGGTAGCCGCCGCCCAGGCCCTTGGCCACCGCCATCAGATCGGGCGCAATCCCCTCCTGTTCGCAAGCGTGCAGCGTGCCGGTGCGGCCCATGCCGCACATCACCTCGTCGAGAATGAGCAAGACGCCATAGCGATCGCAAATCGCGCGTATCCGCTTGAAGTAGTCGCCCACCGGCGGAACGGCGCCGGCCGTCGCGCCGACCACAGTCTCGGCCACGAAAGCGATGACGCGGTTGGGGCCGATCTCGACGAGCTTATCCTCCAGCGCCTGCGCGGCTCTCGCGGCATAATCAGCATCGCTCTCGCCCTCGCGCTGCATCCGATAGGCGTAGCAGGGGTCGATGTGATGGGTCTCGATCAGCAATGGCTCGAATTGGGCGCGCCGCCAGGGGTTGCCCCCGGCCGCCAGAGCGCCCAGCGTATTGCCGTGATAGCTCTGGCGCCGCGCGATGACATGGGCCCGCTGGGGCTGGCCGATCTCGACAAAATACTGGCGCGCCATCTTGAGCGCCGCCTCGATCGCCTCCGAGCCGCCGCTGACCAGGTAGACATGGCTCATGCCCGGCGGAGCGTCCTCGATCAGGCGGTCGGCCAGGCGCTCCGCGACTTCGGTCGTGAAAAAGGACGTGTGCGCGTAGGCGAGCGCGTCGAGCTGGCGCCGCATCGCGGCCAGCACGTCAGGATGCCCATGGCCGAGGCACGAGACAGCCGCGCCGCCCGACGCGTCGAGGTAGCGTCGACCCTCGGCGTCGACGATCTCGACGCCCGAGCCGGAAAGCGCGACCGGGATCACGGCGTTTGGGGAGCGATGCAGAATATGCGTCATGACCGACAACAATGGCGGGTTGTGTAAAGGACGGGTTCGGCCCACTCTACGCGCGCAAGCGAAGCGACGGAAAGCCGGAAAGCGGTGACCCATGGGCGAAGCGCGAGGACGGGTCGTGTTGACGGTCGCGCCCAATGGCGGGCGCAAGACCAAGGCCGACCATCCGGCGCTGCCGCTGGCCGCTGATGAACTCGCCCGCACCGCCGCCGAATGCGTCGAGCGCGGGGCCTCGATGATCCACCTGCATGTGCGCGACGCGGAAGGCAGGCATTGCCTCGACCCCGAGGCCTATCGGATGACGATAGCGCATATCTGTGAGGCTGTCGGGGACCGGCTGGTGCTGCAGATCACCAGCGAATCGATCGGCCGCTATTCGCCGGCCGAGCAAAGGGCCGCCGTGCTCAAGACCAATCCAGAAGCCGTGTCGCTGGCGCTGAGAGAGCTGGCTCCCGAAGCGCCGGACGAGAGGGACTTCTGCATATTCCTGGGCAAGCTCAAGCAGATGCGCGTCTGGCCTCAGATCATTCTTTACACTGCCGCCGAGGCCGAGCGCCTTGGCGCCATGGTGAAACAGGGGCTGATCCCGTTCGACAGGCTCTCCGTTCTCTATGTGCTCGGGCGGTTTTCGGTCACCCGCACCGCGCTGCCGCGCGACCTCCTGCCTTTCTTTGCGCCGGACATGCCGCGGTTCGCATCGTGGAGCGTGTGCGCGTTCGGCCGTCGCGAGACCGCCTGCGTCACTGCTGCCGCGCTGCTCGGGGGCCATGCGCGGGTCGGCTTCGAGAACAACCTCAGCCTACCCGACGGCGCCCGCGCCGCCTCGAACGCCGACCTGGTCGGCGCCGCCGCCCGGGCGTTCGAAGCGGTCGGACTTCAGACCCAAACTGCGGACGGCCTCAGGGAGGAAATCGCGGCGGCGATGGGGGCGTAAGCGCGCCCGTGACCCGAGCGCATTGCGTTTAGCGCATACGTCCATGCAAATAAAACGAAGCAAAAGCAATGAAATGCAAATAAAAATGCTTGCATTTCCTTTGGATTCCTTTGGCGGAATTAGATTTTTCAAGGGGTTATGGCGGATTCAAATAAAAAATTCCAACTCACCGTTGCCTTTCACAAGATATTCCTCAAATGCATTCCACAATCCGGAATCGCATTGTCGCGTCGCCGATCGCCCTTGATCCTGCCCAACGGGTAAAGGCTAGCATATCTTCGGATTTTCGTAAAGCTTTATCAGCGGGAAATTAGCAGCCGGTGGAGGGGGAAGGCAGCTTTCTCATCCCCTCAGGGCGTCGACGAGACCGGCGAGACATGACTCCATCATATCGCCCTCAAATTGCGCAATGGTCAGTAGCGGAGCCTGGTTTCGCCCGGGATTGCTCGAGGAAAGAAGACCCGGGCGCGGTTTCTAACCTTATGCGCAAAGGCAATGGAGGCGCGTTACCATGACGAACGACAGCCGCAACCCCACAACAAACGATGCCGGGATTCCAGTCCCCAGCGATGAGTTCTCGCTTACCGTTGGGGCCGACGGTCCGATATTGCTGCAGGATCACTATCTCATCGAGCAGATGGCGAACTTCAACCGGGAGAGGATTCCCGAGCGTCAGCCGCATGCCAAGGGAAGCGGCGCGTTCGGACGTTTCGAGGTGACCAAGGACGTCAGCCAATACACCAAGGCCGCATTGTTCCAGCCGGGCGCCAAGACGGACATGCTGGCCCGTTTCTCAACCGTGGCCGGCGAACGAGGCAGCCCCGACACGTGGCGCGACCCGCGAGGTTTCTCGCTGAAGTTCTACACCAGTCAGGGCAACTACGACATGGTCGGGAACAACACGCCGGTGTTCTTCGTGCGCGACCCGATGAAATTCCAGCACTTCATCCGCTCCCAGAAGCGGCGCGCCGACAACAATCTGCGCGACCATGACATGCAATGGGACTTCTGGACGCTGTCGCCGGAGTCGGCCCACCAGGTCACGGTGTTAATGGGCGACCGCGGCATTCCGAAGACCTGGCGGCAAATGAATGGCTATTCCAGCCACACCTACATGTGGGTCAACGCCAAGGGTCAGAAGTTCTGGGTCAAGTACCATTTCAAGACCGACCAGGGCATCGACTTCCTGCCCCAGGCGGAGGCAGACCGGCTGGCCGGCGCCGACGGCGACTACCACATGCGCGACCTCTACGAGGCGATCGAGCGCAAGGACTATCCGAGCTGGACCCTCAAAATGCAGATCATGCCGTTCGACGAGGCCAGGACCTATCGCTTCAACCCGTTCGACCTGACCAAGGTCTGGCCACACTCGGACTATCCGTTGATCGAAGTCGGCCGGATGACGCTGAACCGCAATCCGACCGACAACCACACCGAGATCGAGCAAGCGGCGTTCGAGCCCAATAACCTCGTGCCGGGCATCGGGCCCAGTCCGGACAAAATGTTGCTTGGCCGGATTTTTTCCTACGCCGACGCGCACCGCGCCCGCCTCGGCGTCAATTATAAGCAGATCCCGGTCAATCGGCCCAAGGTCCCCGTGCACAGCTACAGCAAGGACGGAACGATGCGGATGGATAATGTGTCCGACCCGGTCTACGCGCCGAACTCCAAAGGCGGACCGAAGGCCGATTCCGCACAATATCCGCAGGTCGAGGTGTGGGGAGCGAGCGGAGAGTTCATCCATGCCGCTTACACGAAGCGGAAGGACGACGACGACTTCGGTCAGGCCGGCACGCTCGTGCGCAAGGTCATGGACAATGCCGCACGCGACCGGCTGGTCTCGAACGTCGTCGGCCACCTCAAGGACGGCGTGAAAGAGCCCGTACTGTCACGCGCGTTCGAGTATTGGCGCAACATCGACAAAACCGTCGGCGACCGCATCGCCCAGGGCGTCAAAGGAGAACGCATCGCTGCGGAATAGCTGAGGGTCGGTCAAGTCCGCGCTGGCTCTCGCCCTGCGCGGATTTAGCCCCCTGAAGGCCGGGTTTCGCAAGCGGGCGACGACGCCTGTTAGAACGCCTCGGGCGCGCCATCACTCCCGCAAAAGCTCGTTGATCCCCGTTTTGGCGCGGGTTTGGGCGTCGACGGTTTTCACGATCACGGCGCAATAGAGGGACGGCCCGGGCGAGCCGTCGGGCAGGGGTTTTCCGGGAAGGGAGCCCGGCACCACCACCGAATAGGGCGGCACGTGACCGATGTGAATCTTGCCCGTCGTGCGATCGACGATTTTGGTCGAGGCGGAGATGAACACGCCCATCGACAGGACCGAGCCCTGGCCGACGATGACGCCTTCCACCACCTCCGAGCGCGCGCCGACGAAGCAATCGTCCTCGATGATGGTCGGGTTGGCCTGCAGCGGCTCCAGCACCCCGCCAATTCCCACGCCGCCGGAGAGATGCACGTTCTTGCCGATCTGCGCGCAGGAGCCGACCGTGACCCAGGTGTCGACCATGGTCTTTTCATCGACATATGCGCCGAGATTGACAAAGCTCGGCATCAGCACGACATCGCGGGCGATGAAGGCCGAGCGCCGCACGATCGCACCTGGAACCGCGCGGAAGCCTGCGTCCTTGAATCGGTTCTCGCCCCAGCCTTCCAACTTCGAGGGGATTTTATCCCACCAGGTCGCTTGCCCCGGTCCACCGTCGATGAGCGTATTGTCGTTGAGGCGGAAGCTCAGGAGGACCGCCTTCTTGAGCCACTGGTTGACCTTCCACGAATTCGGCCCGGTCGCGCCGGGCAGCTTCTCCGCCACCCGCGCCTTGCCGCGGTCGAGCAGATCGAGCGCCTCCTCGACCGCGTCGCGCGCATGGCCTCTCGTCGACGCATTGATCGTGGCGCGATCCTCGAAGGCCTTTTCGATCTGCGTCTGAAGGCGGACGTCGGTCATGGGCTATCCTGAAATTGAAGCGCGGGACGTTTCGTCGCCCGGTCGGGGGTTGTCAACGGCGGGATCTCGAGGTGGCTTTAAGCGAACTCGCCGCATTCGCTGGAAGCGGCGAGCGTGTCTCACCGACATTTGACCTTGTCGGGCGCTTGAAACCAAGGCAAATGAGCGCAATCTCAGCTCTATCCTCATTGGCGAGGGTCGGATCATGGCAAAATCCATAGTCATCGCCGCCTTCCTGCTTGCGGCGACCGCGGGCGTTTCCGCCTATGGGCAGGATAACGGTCTTGTGGCCCCGGAGATCAGCAAGCCAGCGGCGGGGCATCTTCTGGATCAGGACTACCAGACGTCAACCGGCGCGACTGTGCCGCGGCCAGGCGTTCCTCAGGCGTCGGGACCGTCGGCGCTCGATCGCAAGATTCAGGAAGAGGATAACAAGATCGACAACAGCATTTGCAAGGGATGCTGACCGAGACTGAGGGCCGGGTACTCCACACTGGCCTGAGGGCGCGCAGCCTTCCGGCTCGACCGCGACGATTCGGCGGACGATCTGAGCCGTCGGCCGGGCGTATACAGAGAACGCTAAGATAATAGCTTCGAGTTGTGAATGGGGCGTGAAAGCGTGCAAGTGGACGCCCGCGTTCGCTCCGCGTCATTGACAATTCCGTATCCAGAATGTCTAATCTTTTACGCGATCGCTATTTCGCGATTTTGCGAGGAGGGGGTAAGATGAACTGGCGGATTTTTGCGCTCGGTTTGGCGCTGTCAGCGGCGGGGGCGACGCAAGCTCTGGCGAGCTCGACCGTCTTCGTATCGGCTTTCGCGGGTCCCTGGGACAATAGCGCCAACCCGACGATGGTCTACGGTGTAGGCGACAACGCGTCGCCCGTCGTCCTTGCACTCGGCGGCGCGACTTCGATCACGATCAGCTATGTTGACGGCCTCGTAAGCGCTTTCGGCGGCGTTGCACCGACGGTCGATGCGCTCGGTTATGTTGGTAGTGCTTTCGGCAGCGGGGTCGGCCTCAGCGGCATCGGCTCATCGGGGACGCCGTTTCCGAGCTTTTTTATTGATCCGAACAATACGGGCCCAAATATCTTTCTTGCGGCCTTGATCGGGACATTTACCAATAGCAGCGGTGTGATCGTAGGCACGCCTTTCGCGCCCGGTGACGGGCCGTTCGTGGTGGCCGTCCCTTCCGGCGCGAGTTTCTTGTCGCTGGGCGTGAATGACGACATCTTCTCGGATAACAGCGGGGGATGGGATATCAACGTAGCCGGAATCGGCGCGGCGACGCCCGAGCCCTCGACTTGGGCAATGATGCTCCTCGGCTTGGGCGGTCTAGGTTTGGCTCGGTATCGGGCGTCACGCAAAGCCGCGGTTGCCTGAAGCGTGAGCGCGGCAAGACGGCCGCCCACCTAACCCGAAAGCATAACGCGACGGCCGGGGAGCCCGGCTTAGACCTTGCCATGGCGGGGCGAGTTCGTGCGCCGTGAACCCGGAGCCCGAGCCAGCCTACTCCACGGTAACCTGCGTCTTCACCGAATTGGCGATGAAGCATATTTCGTGGGCCTGGTGATGCAGGCGATCGAGCGTCTCCTTGGAAGGCGCGGCGCCCGCCCACTCGATTTTCGGGCGAAGCTTCACCTTGGTCATCGCCAGTCGCCCCGGCGCGATTTCGGCGGTCGTCCCTTCGGCCGGATCGTCGTAGGTTCGGACCACGAAGCCGGCAAGGCGGGCCAGATGCAGGAACGACAGCATATGGCAACTCGAGAGCGACGCGACCAGCATTTCCTCCGGATCGACGGCGGCTTCGACCGCCCATTTGCCGACCACATGCGGCGAGGCTGACGCGGGAACCTCCGTCCCGCCGTCGAAGCTCACAATATGCGCGCGGCTGAAGCGGCCCTTGAGGAACTCCTCGGGGCTCTCCTTCGCCGCCCATTTAATCTCTGCAACGTGGGTCGCCATGTCTCCTCATCGCCTCTGAGCTGGGTCGCGACATTATCAGACGGCCGTCCGCCTGGGAGACCCGGACCGGTGGATTGAAATGGATCAAAAGGGCCGGCGCCGAGTTTTCATCTGTTAACCGGCTAGGAGATGGACCCATGGGGCGACTGACGGACGCCGATGCGGAAGCCCTGCAAAAGGACATTCCGCCGCAACTCGCCGAGCTGGCGGAAACAATCGGCAAGAAGGCGAACGCTACGGCGGTATTCGGTTCGCCCATCGTCGATGGAGACAGAACCGTCATTCCGGTGGCGCAAGCGCGCTTCGCTCTGGGGGGAGGCGACGGTCTGATCGCCAAGGGTGTCGGCGGCGGCATGACCGCCAAGCCCCTGGGCTTCATCGTGATCGACAGGAACGGCGTGCGCTTCCAAAAGACGCCGCAGCCCTCGCTCACCGCGCTCGCGGTTGGCGTTGTCCTGGGGCTGGCGCTGGCGATGCGGCTCTCCCGGCCGCCGAGGCCGAGGCTCGCGCGCTAGACGCACTCGCCAAAGCAGCCGAGTTCCAGCCGGGACCGAGCGTCCTGGCACGTAATTCAATCGCATTATGGCGCTAATTCAATCGCATTATCTCGCTTTTAGAGCGGGATTTGCGCTTGGCAGCGCTTAAAATGCGGGCCGCTTACGCCCTGGACTCACGGGTAATTTCCCGTGCGCGTTCGGGTATTGAATCGCAATAACGTTCTATGCCATGGTCCCCCGCGACGCGATGACTGGCCAGGAACGCCGGGTCGCAGGGAGGAAGTTATGACTGATAAGAAATTGGTTTCGGAAGATCGCCGTAAGCTGATGAGGGCTGCGGCTGCAGGCGCTGGGGCCGCGGCTCTGTTCGGCGGATTTGGCTTTAATCCGCTGGTCGCCCAGGCTCTGGCGAAAGAGGCCGGCAGGTCGGAAAAGCCGCTCAAGGCCGCATTCTCCAACGCCGGATTGCAAGCAACCTGGTGCGCGCAGGGCAAGCAGGCGGCCGAATATTGGGGCAAGCTGTTCAACGTCGACGTGACCTGGTTCGACGGCCAGCTCGACGCGGTCAAACAGCGCGCGGCGATCGACAACATGGCCTCGCAGAAGTGGGATTTCGTGGCGATGCAGGCGTTCGGCATCGGCACGCTGACCGCCCCGGTCAACAAGATGATCGACGCCGGGATTCCCGTCATCGACCTGGATACGCTGATCGCGCCGCTCGACACGATCAATGTGCTCACCTTCCTCGCGCCGAACAATGAATTCATGGGCGCGTCGGTCACCCAGGCTCTGGTCGACGCCATCAATGGCGAAGGCACCATCGTGATGACCCAGGGCGCGCTCGGCCACACCGGCGCCCAGGGTCGCGCCAAGGGGTTCCATTCGGTCGTCTCGAAATTCCCGAAGATCCAGGTGCTCGACGAGCAGCCGGCCGACTGGGACGTGACCAAGGTCGCGCGCATCTGGGAGACGCTGCTCACCAAATATCCGAAGATCGACGCCGCCTACTTCCACAATGACGACATGGCGCTTGCCGCGTCTAAGGTGATGCAGGCCAAGGGCCGCACCGAGATAAAGATTGGCGGCTGCGACGCGATGCCGCCGGCGATCACGGCGGTGCAGGCCGGCCAGATGTACGCGACGGTTCGCAATCCGTCGTGCCGCATCCATGGCGGCGCAATCATCGCGGGCGTGCAGGCGGTGGTAGGCGGCGCCAAGACCGGAACGGACATCCCGAAGAACATCGTCACCGACGGTCCGGTTGTCACCAAGGCCAACGCCGACGGGATGCTCTGGATGGAGGGGCAGTTCCTTATCTGATCTCGTCGAAGCCCGATGGCGCTGCTCGAACTGACCGACATTTCGAAGTCGTTTGGCGGCGTCCAGGCGCTTCGGAATGTCGACTTCACGCTGAACGCCGGTCAGATCCACGGTCTGGCCGGCGAAAACGGCGCTGGCAAAAGCACGATGATGAAGATCATCGCCGGCGTCCATGGGACCGATTCCGGGACGATGCGCGTCGACGGGAAGGAGGTCCATTTCCGTTCCTCCCGCGACGCGCTCTCCGCCGGCATCGGCATGGTGCATCAGGAGCTGAGCGTCGCGCCGGAATTGACGGTGGCCGAGAATGTCTTTCTCGGCGCCCAGCCCGTGAATGGAATAGGCATTGTCGCATGGCGACGGATGGCCGAGCGCGCCAAGGAGGAACTGAAGAACTTCGGGCTCGACATCAACCCTCGCGCGCGGCTCGGCGATTTCCCGATCGGCGTGCAGCAGCTCGTCGAGCTGTCGCGCGTGCTGTTTTCCGGCGCGCGCATCATCATTCTCGACGAGCCGACCTCGGCTTTGTCGCCGCCTGAGATCGAACGTCTGTTCGGCGTCCTCGCGAAGCTGCGCGAAGGCGGCCGAAGCATGATCTTCATCTCGCATTTCCTCGACGACATTCTCAAGATCTCGAACGCGATCACCATCTTCCGCAACGGTCGCAAAGTGGCGACAGCCGAGGTCACGCCGGAGATCGACAAGGGCTGGATCATCGAGCGGATGATCGGCACAGGCCGCGAGGAATTGGAGGAGAGCTATCTCGGCGAGATCAAGCTCAACAGCCGCCCCGAGGCGCCGGTCGTGCTGCGGGCAAAGGACCTGACGTTCTCGCCCTCCTATCGCAATCTCACATTCGAGGCGCGCGCGGGCGAAGTTCTCGGGGTTTACGGTTTCATGGGCTGCGGTCAGCTCGAATTGGCGCGGACTTTGTTCGGGAAGTATCGTCCCGGGAGTGGATCGCTTGAGATTGACGGCAAGGTCAAGGCGCTGAAGAGCACGACGGCAGCCAAAAAGGCGGGTGTCGCCTATGTCGCCGAGAGCCGCCGCGCGATGCTGTTCGGCGATGAGCCCGTGTACAAGAATGTGTCGATCGCGGTCCTCGAGCGCCTGTCGAAGTGGCTTGTGAAGCCGGACCGCGAGCGGGAGATCGCCGAGATTCAAGTCAAGAATCTCGACGTCCGTCCGCCCGATGTCGAATGGCGCCTGGGCGGCCTCTCCGGCGGCAATCAGCAGAAGGTCGCGCTGGCGAAATGGCTGACCCATCCGCCCCGGATTCTCCTCTTGGCTGAACCGACGCGCGGCATGGAC
>Ga0209624_10001612_pt1 | contig 17420 bp, 13 predicted proteins | sample JacPinW_OM2H0_O1_FD_188565 | JGI IMG/M metagenome (GOLD analysis project Ga0209624, IMG submission 188565) | Forest soil microbial communities from Algoma, Ontario, Canada - Jack Pine, Ontario site 1_JW_OM2H0_O1 (SPAdes) (version 2) | ecosystem: Environmental > Terrestrial > Soil > Boreal...
GCCGCTGTTTCTTACGTAGACTCTGTCGCGTTGATAATCCCAGTGCGCTGCCTCATTAATCTCCTCGAGGATAGGAAGAGAACTGGTGAACCTGCGCCACTTCGAAACGTTCTGGACGTCTTCTGAGTGTACGCAGGGCTCAGTCGCGTCACCGCTCACCGAGCAACGGCCTTGCGCAAAGACCGCGACCCGTTCAACGGCCCGGGTAACCACTTCCAAAGCTTCACAGTCCTCTCGATTGTAGGTGATCAATTCTTGCTTGATGGAGGTATCCCTCGTTTCCTCCCATTGTTGTCTCCAGACAAGGGACTGAAGCCCCGACGCGGCAGGGTGCGACCACTGGAACCCAAGGTACCGGGCGACTTCTTTCAGGCGGTTGGAATATGTTGGAAAATAGATCTGGGAATATGTGATCCGCAAGAGATTGATCCCGCGGGCAATGAGTGTGCTGACGTAGGAGGAGTCGGCAGCTGGGTCGGGATATCGGCGCGCGAGTCGCTTGAGGAACGTGGTTTCGTAGGCTCCATAATGGATCAAGACAGGGTTGTCAATCCGTTCTAGGACCCTGAGTAGGGAGCGCCAGATCGTTTCCTCATCACCAATATCATCCGCCCAGAAGCTGTATTGGAGATACGAAGGCTCCTCAGGTATTCGGATGCCGATGAGATAATAAAAGTCGCGATCCGGCATTCCTTCGACATCAAGATAAACTGGTGTTCCCTTGATTGCTAGCTCGGGCTTCCCGACTATATGAATCTTCCGATCTCGAATCGCGAGAGCCTTGAGCGCATGGTGGTACCTCTCTTTGCGTGATGCTTCACGCTTTGGGCGGCGGCGCGGGCGAAAAGTATAGGCAAATTGAGTTACGGTAAATATGCCTTTCGTATTCAGTGTTGTGCGGTCTTTGATGCTGAGGCTATCCAAGAGGCTAAGGTCATCCTTCTCGGTAACCCTCTTCCTGCAATATGTTTCGAACTCGCACTCTGGGCAGTGCTTAATCAGAACGGGGTCTGGTGCGCTGCTCTCGCTGAGCAATGTACGGAGCGTTCCGACGAGAGGCTGCACTTCGTGAATCAAGGTATCAAGCCTGAGATTAAGGACAGCATGTCGCAAACCGTGAATGATCTTTCCCTTGGTCGGCATCTGACCGGAAACCTTCCAGAGAACGAAGGCGTCAAATGCCAGCATCAGCTTGTAATGCTTTGAAATCTTCTCAAATGGGACAAACCGGATCGGCACGTAGGGGCTGCGACCCTTCCGGGTTGGTAGTGCCTCCCGTTCGAGAGCATGAACGTGGGACTCGGCATCCTGTGCGGTTATTAGCGGTTGAAGGATGAGCGGATACTTGGCATTTCTTAGATCTTCTGGCGGTGGCGTTCCGACGAAGCAATCGGCCGCAGAGGTTGATCGGAGGTAGTCCCGGCAGTTTTTCTGATAGTTTTCAGCGATGTGCCCTTGCCAGTCACTAATTGGATGCGAAGGTTCACCCGTCCTCGCAGAAGAGAAGGTGAAGTGGGCCTTCGTCCTACACTTGAGGAAAGCGTCGAAATGCTGATCAGAAATCAACACCCCATGATTGCAGTTTAGCTCTTTTGGCGGCTCTCCGCAGGAATTCGTAAGGGCGCACCGAATCCGACTCGGATGATTGAGGGCAGAATGCAACTCTACAAACGCCTTCGAAGAGAATATGAACACGGGATTGGAAGCATCAGGGGTGTCGCCCGAAAATACAAAGTGCATCGTCGGACCGTTCGGGCGGCACTGAAGAGCGCCGTGCCGCCGAGGCGGAAAGTGACTCCACGAAAACGGCCGAAAATGACGTTGGCCATTCCGTTCATCGACGCCATTCTGGAAAAAGACTTTAAGGCACCCTTCAACCAGCGACATACGGCGCATCAGATCTGGGGCCGCGTGCAAATCGAGATGCCAGCATGCGATATTGGGGAATCGACAGTCCGGGCGTACGTCCGAATCCGGAAGGCTGAGCTGGAGGTAACTGAGCAACAGACATCTTCTCAGGCAGCAGCAGCCTGGATGATGGAAGTACTGCACAGTGACGCCGCCCTGCGGGTCATTGAAAAGGAGCTTCCAAGCGGTGCTGCGTCAAGTCTAGTAGGGTTCATCAAGGGTGGCCGATTCCGAGAACGCAAGAAAGCCTTAGCCGTTCTCGGCCGCCTGAGGGGCATCCGCACAGCCGTGATTGCTCGGTGTCTCAAGATGTCGCGCAGGACGATCGGCCGATACTTCAGCCGCTTTGCAAACAACGGCCTCAATGCACTCTTATCGGCGAAGGCGACCAAGCCGAACGATGATCCGGAGCGCGATCAGTTCCTGTTTTCGCTACTTCACTCGCCTCCGTCCGCTCACGGGATTAACCGAACCTCCTGGAGGATGGATGATCTCCACCGAATTATGGCTGGGAGTGGTCACCGCACATCGAAGAAACGTATACGTGCCCTTATCAAGACGTCCGGATTCAAATGGCGGAAGGCAAAGGTTGTACTGACCAGCAACGATCCCGAGTACCACACCAAAGTGGGTGTCATCAAGCAAATTCTATCGGACCTGAAAGAGGATGGGGCCTTCTTTTCCATCGATGAGTATGGCCCATTTGCGATTAAGCGAAAGGGCGGGACCAAGCGGGTTGGCCCCGGCGAGGATTATGTGGTCCCGCAGTATCAAAAATCGAAGGGCTGGTTAATCCTCACGGCTGCGCTCGAACTATCCAGAAATCAAATAACCCACTTTTACTCCCTGAAGAAGAACACCGAGGAGATGATCAAGATGGCGGATCTATTGCGCGCCGAATACCGCACCTGCCGTACGATTTATCTGTCGTGGGATGCGGCCTCATGGCACATATCGAGAAAGCTGTTCTCGCATCTGAATGACGTTAACCGGCAGGCAGTTCAAGATGGTTTCCCCATCGTGAAGACTGCACCCCTGCCCGCTGGTGCTCAGTTCCTTAACGTAATCGAGTCGGTCTTCAGTGGCATGGCTAGAGGAATCATTCACAACAGCGATTACCCGTCCGCAGAAGCAGCGAAGGATGCAATTGATCGATACTTCAAAGAGAGGAATGCTTTTTTTGTCCAGTGCCCGAAGCGTGCCGGACGAAAGATCTGGGGGCATGAGCGGGTCCCGAGCGAGTTCTCCGAATCAAACAACTGCAAAGATCCGCTATATCGCTGATTTCGGCTCTGCGAAGGTAATTGATGTAACCAGCCATTTCGCTAACTGAGAATTGCTGGTGAAGTCTTTATGTCTCAACATTGACCCGGCATGGTCCCCTCGGACCACCGCGCGGTGTTGATGCTATTGAACCGAGGTTTCAGTTGCTATAGCGCCTCATCGGTCTTGGCACGCAGCGAACGTAGTGGATGATCCGGCGGCACTCGCTGCTCGGGACTGACATAGCTGATTATGTTGTTTTCCCAGTTATGTGGTCTTTCGGAGAAGTCACTGCTTCACTACCGTTCCTTACTAGTCTCGAAGGATTTCAAGACAACATAAACAACATAAGTATTCGGTGTGGGCATAGCTCGGATTACAACGATGCCAGTCTGGCATGGGCTCGCCCTAGGCCTGCTGTATCGCCGACAGTGCGCCACTCTTCACCGCCTGAGCGGAAGGCGATTCGAATGCCCCGAGCGGCGAGTTCGCCAACCAGTTGATCTCGCGTGATCCAGTCCGGCAGCGGCACTATCCCGCTTCCTGTCATTTCTCTGCACAGGATCCTGTCCGCAGCGATTGCCGCAAGCATAGAGGGGATCCGTTCGCCACCATCGCGAAGACGCACCAGGTCTCGCTGCGGTGTTCTTCGCCTGCGGGTTTCGCGTACCCGGCGAAATACATATCTTCGTTTGGTCGATTCGCGGGATCGTTGCTTGCGCCGAACCGCGTCAGCAGTGACGTGAGCCCCGGGACCACCGAACAGCCGATCAGAGCGACTATCCCGTTCGGCGTCGCTTCCGATTCGGCGAACTCGTATGCGCGGCGCACGAAGTCGCGATCATCGGCCACGTCAATGTATGGCACGCGCTCGGCAATACATGCCTGCAGTGCCGTGAGCGGCATGCCCTGAAACGGCCGCGACGATCAGCATGTCCGCCCCAGCGATTGTGCGCAGGACTGATACCTGGTCGTGCAGATCAGATTCGACGAACCGTACTCTGGACTCGAAACCGGCAAATTCGATTCGCTGTGCGGTGCGTGAAGCAATCTCGATCTTCGCCGTCGTGTGTCTCAGCAGGTCGTCAACAATGATGCGGCCGAAAAAACCGTTGCCGCCGTACACGATTACGCGTGGCGCACGCGATTCCTGTCGTTGGAATCCCCGTTGGTCGAGCGCGTATTCTCGTTCCAACAAAGCGGTATCCGCTGCTAGGATATCCCGCTTTTGACGAATGAAGAGCGGCCGGAGCGACCAGAAGATCGGTGCAAGCACCGCCGCAAAATGGAACGTAATGACGTAATGACCTCGGTCTGAGTCAGGGTTCCATCTTCGCCGTCTAGTCCGCCCTCGACTCGCATCCGTGCAATAGCGGTAACGAATTCGTACCAATAATGAGTAGGATCGACCGGACCGCCGCGAGCCATCACCTCCTGCTTCAGTCCAAAGAACAAGCCTGTCAAGCGATACTCGACGTAATCGGGCCGCTGCACAAGCACGCGCAGGTTTCGGAACCATCTCCGGTTCACCGGTGCACCACGCACACATGTTCCAGGTCCATGATGTTCTCAAAGACGAACCTGCGGCTGCTGCGTAGTAAATGGCGGAATGCCAGCTGCATTTGCACACTGGCATTTTAACCGGGAGGTTTGGAACCCATGCACATACAAATGTGAAACACACAGATCTCGATGGGGTCCCAGAGGCCACGATTGGCTCGGCTAAAAGGAGACTCGCGGAATGCTGTGTGTGATAACCAGATTAGGCTTTCGAATGGTGACGGCGATGTGCTGCTCACAAAAGAGGGCGGCAGCATTGCCAAGAACGTTAAAAGGCCGTCGGTTCGATCCCGACCGCAGTGCCAGCGCCCAATTGGGCAAGATGTATACTTTTCCAGTTCGCAAAGTGACGGGAGCAATGCCCTTTTAATCCGTAGATATCTAGTGTTTCGAACAACTTACAGGGTTCGCCGGGCTGCCATAAGTATTTGATAATACACAGTTGACGAAAATATTGCGGGAGTCATTGCGGGAGTGCCCTCGGACCCGCATAAATACTGGCCCGTATGAACGTCTCAGCTAACGTGTCCTTTCATCTCGCTGTCTGTGGAGCAGTCCTCTGCGGCACGTTCGGTCTGTGGCGCGCCCTGAATTTTGTCGAGGACGTCCTTCATGGGGAGGAATGCCGGCCTGCTGGTGATCGATAACCTTCAGGATAACGAATCCCTGCTTGGTCTGGGTCACCTTGGTGACTTCACCGGGTGGCGAAGGTCTCGTCCTCAATTTGCTTCGCCAACTGGCCGCGCTTGAACATGCCAAGTGCGCCTCCATCGGCGGCAGAGGGACCGTCAGAAAATTTCTTCGCCGTGTCTTCGAAGCTCGCGCCCGCGCGAATTTGCTTGAGCAGATCATCGGCCTTGGCTTCTGCTGCGGTGAGAGCTGCGTCGTCGGCAGCCTGTCTGGCGGCTTCATCGACTGGGGGTTGGGCTGCGGCTGAACCCGCTGCGGTCGGGTCCGGCGCGGGAGTGATGGAAGGCGTGCCAGGTTTGGGAGCAACGAGAATTTCACTGAGGCGAACGTACTCCGGCTGTTCCATCTCGCTCTTGTGCTCGTCGTAAAACTTCTGTTCCTCCTCTTTGGTCATAGCGAGCTTACCCCCAACTTCCTCGCCAATGACCTTCTGAGTGATGATCTGGTTGCGCTTGTTCTGCTTGAAGTCTTCCCACGAGACGCCCTGCTTGGTGGCTTCCTTTTCGAGGGCTTCGAGGGAATCGAGCTTCATATCCTTGCGCATCAGGTCGAGTTGCTTGATCAGCTCAGTGTCGCCGGTGATCCCGAGGTCTTTGCCTCTGTCGAGCAGGAGTTGCTAGTCGATAAGATCGCGGAGGATATCTTCTTCGCGGTCAGCGTAGCCAAGTCATTTCAGAGCGGACTTCCATCTGCACATGTTGTGTGGTTGCGTGCAAATCACCATGTTTTGTTTGTCGAACGAGCAAAATGTGGTGCGTGAAACTAATGCTTTCATCGATAGCCTGCCAAAGTAAAGTTTCGCCCTGCGCGCCCTCCGGTATCCGGGGTCGTTCATAACGCTCAAAACCTCGGTCACGGAGGGCGATGAGCGCAATGAACGGATTGCATTTTGGCGCGAATGGTAACATTCGGTCGCGATAAGATAAACCGATAAGCCATGAGGATGCCCATTTACCATCGCCAGCGGCGCCTGTTGCGCCAGCGGGGTTTTACCCTTTTGGAGCTGATCGTCGCTGCGACTATTCTGTCTATTCTTACAATGATGGCGCTGCCGCTCGCTCAGATCACGATTAAGCGCGAGAAAGAAAAGCTGCTGAGGCGGGCCCTTTGGGAGATGCGTGATGCAATCGATAAGTACAAGCTAGCGTCTGAGCGGGGGGCGTTTCAAACCAAGGTTGACAGCCAGGGCTATCCACCAGATCTGGAAACATTAGTGAAGGGCGTCGAAGCGCAAGGCGCCAAGAAAATTCGCTTCCTGCGCTCTATTCCCATTGACCCTATGACCAAGAGCCAGGAATGGGGCTTACGATCTATGCAGGACGATCCAGACTCCGACTCCTGGGGTGGACAGAACGTCTTTGATGTCTACACCAAGTCACAGGGGGAGGGACTAGACGGTACCAAGTACAAGGACTGGTAGATGCGTATGGCCTCGTAATCTTCCTTGTATGAAGTATCGCTTGATCTTGGTAACGAAGTATTGTGCCGAGCCGACAATTAGGTTTTTGAAATGCAGACTGCTTCGGCAATTATTCTTTTTACACTCTTCGTCTTGCACTCGTGGTTTAATAGCACCCAATACTTTGCGGCATGAATCCAACTTTGATGCAAGGAGAGGAAGGTCGATGAAAATCTTCTTTGTCCAGGCCATAAACATGCTTCTCCTCTTTGGCTTCTCCACTCTCGTTTATGGTCAAACGGATGTCGAAATACATTCTAAAGATGCCGCATACCAAGATCTCGTTAAGGGCCATGTCGCGTGGAGGACAGAGCTATCCAGCCCCGGCGCCTCCATTCAAGCGAGGCAAATGAGACGAGACCACTCCTTCGTGCGGTACAACCTGTTCGTATCAGGTTTGCCGTCCAGTGAACTTTACACGGCCTTGAGTTGGCCTGTTGGGCAGGCAAAACCGTCGGCGATAATGGAGGGAATAACTCTTGGAAAGGACGGGATTGTGATGTGTGCCGGAAGGAGCCCAGAACAGTGCGGCGATCCCTCTAAAAAGGATGATCCTGTTGATTTCAGTTTCAATCCTGAGAAGGGCGAACCATACCGCATTGCGTTAGTGGCTGGAAATCACAGAGTAGCAATTATTATTGTGCCCGACCCGATTGTCGCGAAGGATAAGGGCTGTACATTGAGTGTCGAGCGTCTGCTTCCCCACTTCGAATTGGCTTACTTCACGGGTAGCGGGTTTCTTCCCAACAGCGGTGTGACATTTGATAGCCAATCCCACGGTGAGGAACGTCCCGTCAGCACGACTTCAGATAACGCAGGCACGTTCCATTTCGTCCTCATGCCCTTTGTGTCAGGCCACCGCAACGGAACCACTACCATTAAGGGAATCGGAATGACTTGTTCCCCATCAATCAAGTTTGACTGGGGCAGCTAGTTAGCACCTGATCGTAGACGTGAGGACAAATGCACTATTCGTTTCACGAATGGAATGGACGGCTAACATGGGAAGCCCCCTCGTATCGTTCTGACTCGTGCTCCTTCTTCGAGGCATCGCTCGCGCGTTGCAGGTACTACTTTAGGAAAAAGACGATTCGTAGTTACGTATTTACGAAGGCGATTCACATCGCTTGAACCCAAGTATTCGGACTTTGTAACAACCGTTACAGTCCGGCGGAAGCCACCGTCCCGCCTCGCTAACGCTATTATCCGCAAAGTATCGCTCGGTCCCTCAATCACGTAATAGCTGCTTTATGCTTCTCATTGACGGTCACGCCTATGAACGCACGTGTTACAAAATCCGAACACGATGCATTTTTGATTGACATCCCCCACGGATAAGCGTAAGTTTCGGCGCACGATTGATCAGGGAGTTCGCCGAGGTGTGACCGCTCCACTTCAATCCGTACTTCTTGGTGTTTATGATAGTCAGCCAGAGTGATCCACCGCGACACTGCGCTTTGCTGATGGAGGAGGAGTATGTTTCATGAGTCTACTCGTTTACTAGCTTGCAGCTTGCTTGTTGTTACCCTCCCAGGTTTCGTTCTCGCTCAGAGTCATCCCGAAAGTAATTCCGGAGCAGAAGCTCTGGCTGCCCAATCGATCAGGGCGCTGACGCACGGATCTGTGATTAGTGACGTGACGTTAATAGCAAACGTGAGTTGGATTGCGGGGCCTGCAGTAGAATCGGGTACGGGAGTATTGTTAGCAAAAGGGAGCTCAGAGAGCCGTGTCGACTTGGCCTTGGATACCGGCGGCAACAGAATCGAGATTCGCAACAGCGTCAACGGTCCTGCAGGCAAGTGGGAAAATCCTGACCGTAAGTCGGGAAACTACGCCGCTCACAATTGCTGGACTGACGCAGTATGGTTCTTTCCGGCGCTTTCGTCGCTGGGAAATATAGCTGATTCCCGCACATCATTTTCCTATATTGGCGACGAAACCTGGAATGGCCTGCCCACCATGCATTTGCGCGTTTACCAAGTTCGAAAGGGCACCACGGAAGCGCAACGATTGAGCTCAATGGAGTTTTACCTCGACCCGGCATCACTGCTGGTTTTAGGAATTGCATACAAAACCCACCCTGATAACAACATGAACGTGGATTTGCTTTCGGAGGTCCGCTTCGCAGACTATCATTTGGTAAATGGAATTCAGGTACCGTTCTATATTCAACGCCTTCAAGGCGGCGCGGTTCTCATGGACATAAAGGTGACCAAAGCATCGTTTAACGCCGGGTTATCGGACGACACCTTCCAGATTCGCTAGACACTTAAACAGTAGAGAGGAACAACATGCGACGACTCGTGAAGCACGCTTGCATGCCGATACTAGTTGGTATTTTGACCTATCTAACGGTTAACGACGGCGTTGCCCAAATCGCGGGAACAGTGGCAACTGGCACACCCGCCTTCGGAAGCTTTGGCGGTAGTCCGTTTGATACGGTAAATCTCGGAAATTTGAACGTACATTTGACGATCCCCGTGCTGCACAAGGCTGGGCGCGGGATACCCTTCTCATACGATCTAAGTTACGATACCTCGATTTGGACAACGGTGACCTCCAACGGAATAACGCAATGGCAGCCCGTTGACTACTGGGGTTGGAGGGCCGTCACAGAGGTAGTCTCTGGCTGGGTGAGTTGGTCGTTCACCCAAACCGACTGTCCCCCGAGCGGACGTGAAAAAGGGGGAACGGAGTCAATTTGGTCGAATTGGATTTATCACGACCGCTTTGGCGTTGCGCACCACTTTCCGGGAGTGGCAGTGGTCACAACCAACTCCTGCGGCACCTCGGCTGGGGGAATGAATGCAATCGCAACAGACGGTTCTGGATATACGCTCACCACAAGCACGGGAGATGCAAACCTGACCGTCACAACTCGTGGCGGAGGAATCATCAACCCTCCTGGGTCCGTCGGTACAGGTGCGGCTAAGGTCGCGGATAGCAACGGAAATCAATTGACGGCCGTCAGCGGCACACAATTCTTTGACACGCTTTCAAGCACTACACCTGTGCTTTCCGTTTCTGGTACAGGAACTCCCACCAGCCCTTTCCAATTCGCTTATACCTCTCCTTCCGACGCAAACGTTCTCTATTCAATGAATTATACGGCCTATACGGTGGCAACGAATTTCGGATGGACCAGTCCGGCAATCGCAGAATATCCGCCGACTGTAGTACCCTTGGTAAGCAGTATCCAATTACCGGACGGTAGCGGCTACACGTTTACGTATGAGGCTACATCAGGTTCCTGTACTCCGCTGACAGGCACAACTGCACCTTGTGTAACGGGCCGCATCGAGTCAGTTAAGCTGCCTACGGGCGGTACGATCAGCTATGCGTTTGGCGGCGGTGCGAATGGCAATAACTATATCAATACCGACGGCACTACAGCCACATTAACACGTGTGCTTTCAGCGACGACTGGTGCCCCAGCTCAGTCGTGGTTGTACGGCCGTGCTTCGCTCGGTGCGCGTCTGTTTTCCACAACTGTGACCGATCCCAACAACAATCAGACGGTCATCGACTTCTCCGAAGACGGCAATACAACGACTCCGACGTACAATTTTTATGAGACGCAACGAACGATAAGTCAACTGATTAGTGGAACGCAAACTCTACTGGCGACCGACATAAAATGCTACAACGGCAACTATACCGGTTGTTCAACCGCTCAGGTTTCATCGCCGATCACGGAGACCGATGCTTACAGCAAGCCTGCACCAAGCAACAGCACTCGGTTGTCCGAAGTGTTGTACAACAACTATGGCCTTGTTACAGACGACAGAGAGTATGACTATGGAGCCACTACCGGATCGGCTCCCGGCACGGCAAAGCTTATCCAGGAAACAGCAACATCATACGCCAGTTTAGGCAATGGAATCCTTAGCAGGCCGGCTTCCGTCATTATTTATGATTGGACTAGCGGCTCTGGAAAAACGATCGCCTCTACAACCTATACCTACGACCAAGGGACGCCTACGGCTACGTCGGGTACTCCTCAACATGTAGCGATTACGGGATCGCGCGGAAATGCGACTACCACTGTTACGTCAACCAGCAGTACAACCTCGCTCTCTGCAAGCTCATCGTACTACGATACCGGAATGCCAAACGTCTCCACCGACGTGAACGGCGCACAGACAACTTATGTCTACAGTTCTGCTTCCAACCCCTACAACAGTTCACTGACTGCTTCATGCGGGAACTCCTTCGCCACGACAATTCAAGAGCCAGTTAACCTCTCTCGGTCCGTACAATGGAACTGCATCGGAGGTGTATCGCAACAAGTGATAGACGAGAACCAACAGGTAGTCAAGATGGACTATTCCGATCCCAACTTTTGGCGACCCGCTGATCTTTATGACCAGGAAAGCAATGAAACAACAATTCACTATGTCGGCCAAACGGCGGTTGAGGTAGCGCAGAGTTTCAACGGCGGCCTTTCGGTCTCCGCTTCTCGAACTACACTCGATGGGTTTGGCAGAACAATATTCAGCCAGCGCCTGCAGGCGCCGAGTGCAACATACTACGACACTGCGGAGATTGATTACAACAATCTCGGTCAAGTTTATCGGTCTACTATGCCCTACACCGCATTGGGGAGTCCATCCAGTTCAAACACTACAGTTCCTGCTACCAAGACCGTCTACGATGCGCTTGACAGGCCTACCCAAACCACCGACGGCGGCGGAGGGACTATTTCTTATACGTATACCGGCAACGACGTCCTTCAAGTGGTTAGCCCAGCTCCCTCTAGTGAGAACAACAAGAAAAAGCAGTTCGAATACGACGGTTTGGGGCGGCTAACCTCCGTTTGCGAATTAACTGCTGGCACCTCCGCTTGGCCGGGTGGCAGCTGCGCTCAGACCAATCCGACGACAGGCTACTGGACGAAATACACGTACGATGCGCTGGGAGATTTGACAGGCGTAACTCAGAATGCCCAAGGCACAGCCCAATCGCGCTCTTACACTTACGACTACTTGAGTCGGCTCATTTCGGAGACCAATCCTGAAAATGGGGTTTATCCCGCTCAGAACGGTACCACGAGTTATACCTACGATTCGGCCTCAACCTGTGGGGTTTATGCTGGGGATCTGGTGAAGCGGGTTGATTCTGTAGGAAACGTTACATGCTACACCTATGACGGAATGCACCGGAATGTCCAGATCTCGTATCCTATCGGGTCCTATTCCGCCATCACTCCCACGAAGCATTTTGTTTATGACAGCGCAACCGTTGATGGGCAAAGCATGGGATATGCCAAAGCACGGCTGGCGGAAGCGTACACGGGCTCCTCTACGTCGAAAGTTACTGACATCGGATTCACGTACTCGCCCAGAGGAGAGGTTACGTCAACGTGGGAGTCCACTCCGAATTCCGGCGGATTTTACCAACCCACCGCTGCCTACTGGGCGAACGGCGAGATCCAGAATTTATGGATCTCAGAGCTCCCAAGTATTTCTTATACTACCGATGGTGAAGGACGGGTGTCCGCGGTGTCGGCCACTTCAGGTGAGAATCCCGTGACGGCTGTGACGTATGTAGCCGCTGGAACCACCGAGCCCATTGGTGCTTTAACGCAAGTCAACTTTGGCTCGGGGGATTCAGATGCGTTCACGTTCGATCCTCAAACCTTCAGAATGACACAATACACATACTCAGTGAATGGTCAGGCCGAGATCGGGAAATTGGGATGGAACTCAAACGGAACTCTCGGGAGTCTGGGCATTACTGATCCAATAAACGCCGGCGATACCCAGAATTGCACGTATCTCTACGATGACTTAAGTCGCATCGGGAGTGCGAACTGCGGATCGGTTTGGGGCCAGACCTTCTCCTACGATGCATTTGGAAATATCGACAAGTCGGTCACTAGCACCGGAATCGCCTGGCAACCAAGCTATAACAATACCAAGAATCAATATCAGTCAGTAGGGACATTCAATACAAGCTACGATGCTGACGGAAATTTGATGGCCGATAGTTTTCACAACTACACCTGGGATGCCGAAGGAAAAGTGAATACAATCGACAATCCCGATTTCACTTTCACCTACGATGCACTGGGGCGAAATGTCGAACAAAACCGCAGCGGAATTTACTATCAGGTCGTATATTCGCCTTTAGGCCCGAAGCTGGCAATGTTTAGCGGTCCAACTCTGCAGGAAGGTTTTGTGCCATTACCAGGAAATACCCAAGCCGAATACATGTCCTGGGGATTGAGTGATTATCGCCATCCCGACTGGTTGGGCAGTGATCGCTTGGAATCGACCACATCTCATACCATCGTTTCTGCAGCGGCCTATGCTCCTTTCGGCGAACCGTATGCCGAAAACGGGAGTTACGGTGATCTTTCTTTCACTGGAGCGAACAAAGACACATTATGGTTGGATTACGATTTCTTATACCGTGAATATGATCCAAAACAAGGACGCTGGATCTCACCTGATCCGCTGGGTTTTGCCGCGGCCAACCCAAGCAATCCTCAGACTTGGAACAGATATGCATATGTTGGAAACAGTCCAACTAATGCGACAGATCCGTCGGGGCTATGCACGATCTTTATTGGAGGGGTTAAGGATAATTCAAATAACGCAGGACTCAACGCAGCAGCAAGTTCGGTTGGCGGCGTATACGTCGCGCCATATGATGGGCAGTCTGCGCTCGCTGCGATTATCAGTATTGCAGCACAGGCATTGGTGGGTCCGAACGGCAGCAGCCAAGATGTTGCTACAGCGGTAAATCAGATTGCGAACGACCCAAATGGAATCCAGATTGTCGCATTCAGCGGTGGCGCTCAAGCTTTCAGTTCCGCCGCTCAGAACAGTGGTCAAGTAGATGCGGAAGGGAACTGGAGTTCTGTTCCTCCGCTTATTGGTCAGAACGCCCTGGACAACATTACTCAAATCACATATCTCTCTCCCGGACTTGGTGGACCCGGCGGATTATATAAGGGACCAGACACAACAGTGTTCCATGGACACGGCCTGGCGGATTTTGGTACAACGCTATGGGCGAGGTTGTCGGGCAACGGAGGCACGGCTCTGCCCTGCAACCACAAATTCGGTTGTGAGTTCGGGGCATTGGACGAATCGATAACATCGAATCTTACGTCGTGTCCAGGAAAGAACCCCACGAAGGGGCCAGGTGGAGGAGGTGGAGCGGGGGGAATCGGTGGGCAAGGAGGAATTCCTTCTTGTACTATTGTCTATGTTCAAGTATGCGCTGACGGTGGTTGTTGGCCTGAGCCAATCTTGATGTGCGGTGGGGGGGGCGGCGGAAATCCGGGTCATGGAGCAACGCTCTAGCATGGTAAAGGACAACTTGTGGCTCCCTTTCGAAAGCTGAGTTGTCCCTAAGTTTATTATGCATCGGATCGACCTTGAAAAGGTTTGTTGAACTGCGATGTTATAAACGGCTGTATGGTACCGGGTCCGACTTGCCTGATTGAAAATGCCTTAGCCTCCCTTAAAGGAACTACTGGTAAAGGAACTACTGGGATATATAATGCGGGAATCACTCTTTCTTCTCCTCTCGATGGTATTGATCATTAGCGGTGATTCAAAGGATGTCCAAAAATCGAACCAATCTGCTAAACAGCCAGTAGCTCTAGAAATTAACTTACGCGACCTCGGTTACCAACCAACCCAAGAGTACCGCTATCGTGGAACCGGGATTCCGCGCGATCTGAGTATTCTCAACGACGACTACAAGAAGAGGATTGTTTTTATTGACGACAAAACTCTAATCGTGTATCAAAGCCATTACCAACCACAGGATCAGAAAGAAGGGGGGCAGGGATCAAGAACTGTGGAAGCATTCGTTGTTGATGCTCGAACCGCTATGCTTATTTCCCGACGGACCTGGCCCACGATCGAACGCCGGTGGTTGAACGAGCGCTGGGACACGCAGGCAAGGATTCTTGCCATACAGGAAGGATTCCTGGTTCAGGCGGGAAGTTCATTGATCTCGTATTCCGCCAACCAAGAACAGCAAGCGAAGCTCGCATTGGAAACCGGTCCAAGATGGGCGGTCACAGTTGCACCTGAGGGACGGACAATTCATCTTCAACGCATTTATGATGACAACCGAGCCGATGGCGAATGGCTTACTTCGGACAGCTTCACGAAGCTCCGAAGTCAGCATGAGATGGCGGGAATTAGCTCGACCTCAGATGATGCCGTTGTGGACAAACTCGCGCACTGCGTGCAGGTGCAGGCCGTCGACGAGGCTCCCCGGAATCTCTACTGCGCTGACTCATGGCACTTAGGTTTGCCGCTGTTTCTTACTGACACCGAGGTGCTCTCGGTCTACGGCAAAGGGTTCGCTGTCTTTTCTATCACTGGCGAGAAGCTATGGAGTCGAGAAGTGACCGACGGTCGTCCGGTTGAAGGCTATAAGCGAGCGCTGAGTGGAAGCCGATTTGGGCTTTTGGTAATCGGTCCTACCGTCTTCGACCAGGTCAATGCTCCAAAGGGCCGAGAAGCAATCGTGGTTTATGATCGCGTGAAGAGGACCCAAATATATCAGTTGATTTGTGAACGTAACACCGAGCGCGTGGATTTTGAACTCTCTCCCAACGGAAGTTTGCTCGCGGTACTTGTGGGTGACACGATCCGACTGTATAAGATACCTGAATAGAACTGCGACTCCGCTCCTGAATGATCCTCAGGCGCTTATCAAAGGGCGTGGCAACGAACGACATAATGGGAAACAGCCCCAGCCATACTTTCGTTGCGTTCTTGCCCAGGCCTGGCTCGGTTTCGTAACGTGCGAGCGCAAACAGAATCTCCTCAGCGAGTGGAAACCACTTCGGGAAAGCGGCGATCTCATTTGCCTCAACCACTAGGCTGCGCCGCCCACCCACGTACTGCTTACGTAGTTGTTCGGGTGTGGCAGTCCGCACAAGATTGAGGAGCCGTGGCACCATCCGGTCCGAATCCGCTCTCACCAGAAGAAGAAACCGCTCAGTTTCATTGGCATCGGCGAATATGTCTCCCCCTCTGGAAAGCTCCCGGTCACGAAAGTACGCGTTAACGACCTTGCCGACCTCCTCGGGGGCGCGTGTCATACGCGCGAGAAATGAATGCACAAGGCCCGGAGGAAATTTGTCCAAGAAGGCCTTCGGATCAAGTTCAGCCCACTTTGGACCAGGCATTCTGAAAGCACACCGTCGCGGTCGGTGTGGGCGTAACATAAAAATAGCGCCCGGCGCGGCCTACCAAACCGTTCGTCTTCTGCATCGTGAGTTTGCTGCAAGGCTGCTTAACTTGACCTGAGCTGTCCTGCTAATGTCAGTCGGTCTGCCCGACGAGGGCAAGGAGGACCGATTGATGAAACCCGCTAACGCTAACGCATCGGCGATACTCCTGGACATGGAACAAGCACGGCAAGAACTGGAAGTGTGGCGGAGCACGCATCGGCCGCGTTGCCACATCCCCGATAGTTTGTGGAAGAAGGCGGTGGAGTTGGCGAGTCAGCATGGTCTTTATCTGACATCACGTACCTTGCGCGTGGACTACATGCGTTTGAAGAAACTGGTGCAACCGATGACCGCGAAGACGAGACTAGTCAGCGCAGCCTGCTGACCACTATTGCGCTCCGTGGCATTGATGCTGTCAGCCGCCGTCGTCGCGATTCGGAAGAGTCGGCCAGCGTTTTTAATTGTCGATGCCATGTCTACGAATTTCTCCGACGATAGTATTCCTCATGCGGACGGTCAATATAGTTCCATGATGGAGTCATATTGACGTGAGCGATAGCGATTTCTCAATCGCTCACTCTATGTCTACTGCGGTTGTTCTTGTCTCTGAGCTTGCTGAGGGGGCGTCCCATGCGTAATGAAACTCATGTTCGAGAGTCGCGACATCCGGCTCCGGTTCGACACCGAACGTCTGCCCGAGCGTCCTGACGACGCGAATCATGCAGTGATGTCCGCCGCTCAATGCCTCCTTCGACCAGTCCAATGTCGGCGGCACCTCGACGCGATGCGGGTCTCGTGAAGCGTTGAAGTGCCTGACCATCCCGTACATCGTCTCGTGGATGAAACTCGAAGCCAGCGGATTTATGAGTTGATACGACTCTACGAATCCAGTCTCTACCGCTCGTTGGTCGAGATTGAGGGAAGACCAGCCGCTCCGCAATCCCCGACTCTTTCCGTTTCTATCCCGCGCCAGAAAACGCGGACGCACACGCGCCATGTGTTTCCGAGCCTGCTCAATAGTCTCCTCGCCAAGCTCGGCGTGCATCTCTGGTGCGTGCTTACGCACGAACTCGAATTCTCTTTGTCGTTCAACATGTATCCACTCTTGATAGTCCTCGAAAGTGTCTGGGTGAAGCCTGAAGTATTCGACGTTGATTGCAGTTTCGAGAAGGCTCCGCAGGATACGCATCGCGCCGTGACCGAGTCCGTTGACAGTCAGGACGGTGACCTCGACGAGGGAAACTCCGGCCAACATGCTGAGGTTGAGAATTGCACGCTGGTATGGTTCAGGTGCGGCGTACTCCCGGTCGGCGACACTGTGCATTGCGGTCA
>Ga0209624_10001613_pt1 | contig 17415 bp, 16 predicted proteins | sample JacPinW_OM2H0_O1_FD_188565 | JGI IMG/M metagenome (GOLD analysis project Ga0209624, IMG submission 188565) | Forest soil microbial communities from Algoma, Ontario, Canada - Jack Pine, Ontario site 1_JW_OM2H0_O1 (SPAdes) (version 2) | ecosystem: Environmental > Terrestrial > Soil > Boreal...
GTCTTCCCTTTCCCTGGCCGTGAGAGGAGCAGATGGCGCTGAAGCGGTCGCAGAACGCTCGATTGCGACATCCACATTGAAGGAGTCGGGCAAGGAAACTGAATGTGGAGCGTAGTAGGTTAGCTGCCCATAGCTCTTTACGCGCCGGTCCTGGCCATGAACAACTTCGTACACGGGCCGTTTGAATCTCTCGACGCTCGGCGCCTTGAGCAGTTGGGATCCGCCGGCCAGCAAAACGGCCAAGGCCAAAATGCCAAAAAAATGAGTCCGCATCGGCGCCTGGGGCTTTTCTTCGGGTGTTGTCGGTATCCTTTCAGACCGTTTCATGCCGTCATGCTAGGACCTCGCGAAGGACTAGGCAATGTTTTTGATCCTGGCTGATTTATGAAGGAGCTAGCTTCGGTCTTGTTTTTTGCGCGACTGCATGTGCGAGAGTGGATGTATGGGGTTGGAGAAGAACAGAGCACTGGGGTTTACGGCTTGTGCTGTGGCGAGCTGTTTTTGGGGGTGTGGGTTTTTCTTTGGGAAGATTGCGCTGGCTGAGATGAGCTTTGCGCATATGGTGCTGTACCGGTTCTTGTTTGCTATGCCGGCGTTGTTGCCGCTGCTGGTGATGCATCGGCCTGGATTGAGTGGGCGGGAGTGGGGGTTGCTGACGCTGGCTTCGTTTCTCGGGGTGCCCGTGCAGTTTTTGATTCAGTTTTATGCGTTGTCGATTACGACAGTGAGCCATGCAGCTCTGATGGTGGGAACGATGCCGGTGATTCTGGCAGTGGGTGCGGCGCTGTTTGCGCATGAGCGACTGGATGGTGTGGGTTGGGCGGCGCTGGTGGGGTCGACTTGTGGTGCGGGGTTGATCGCGCTGGGTGGCGGCGAGAGTTCGGCGGGCGGGGCTTCGCTGAAGGGCGATCTGTTGGTAGTGGTTTCGCTGCTGATTGCGTTGTTCTGGATTCTGATCAACAAGCAGTTGGTGGAACGGCACTCGCACCTGGTGGTGACGGCGTATGGGTTGGGGATTGGAACGCTGATGCTGATGGTTTGGGTTCCGGTGCGGTATGGGATGCCTCCGGTGAGCGGCGTGTCTTGGAAGGCTTGGCTTGCGCTGGCTGGGAGTGGGGTGTTGTGCACGGCGACGACGACGCTGCTTTGGAACTGGGGGATGACGCAGGTTCCGGCTTCGCAGGCGGGAGTGTTGTTGAATATGGAGCCGTTGATTGGCAGTCTGTTGGGTGTGCTGGTGCTGGGTGAGCGGTTGGGGCCGAGTGCCTGGGTGGGCGGTGGGTTGATTGTGGCTTCGGCGGTGACGCTGACGACGAAGTCGAAGACGCGGGAGCGGGAGACGATGCCGGTTACTTAGTGCGTGCGGCTTCGATTGAGGCGGAGCGTGATATTCTCCCGCCATTATGAAAAATATCGGGCTGGGTGTTGCGGTTGTTCTGGCGGTGTTGTGTTCGGTGGCGATGGCGCAGGAGCAGGGATCCGCGGTTGATGATGCGATGGTGAAGGCGGTAGATGCGGAGACGCCCGCGGCGATTGCTCTGCTGGAGCAGATTGTGAACATCAACAGCGGGACGATGAATCTGCCGGGCGTGGTTGCGGTGAAGGATGTGATCGCTCCGCAGATCGAGGCGCTGGGGTTCAAGGTGCGGTGGGTTTCGCTGGAGGCTGTGGATGGGCGCGCGGGGGATCTGGTGGCGGAGCATCCTTGTGCTGCCGGTTCGGGCAAGTGCGGGAAGAGGATTCTGCTGATCGGGCATATGGATACGGTGTTTGAGCCGACGAGCAGCTTTCAGAAGTATTCGATTGTGGACGGGACGGATGGGAGGGTGGCGACGGGTCCTGGTGTTTGCGATATGAAGGGTGGGCTGGTGGTGATGCTGACGGCTCTGAAGGCGATGAAGGCGGCGGGGGCGCTGGATCAGGCTGAGATCAGGATTGTGTTGAGCGGCGATGAGGAGTCGCATGGAAATCCAGTGAGCGTGAGTCGCGCTGACATGATTGAGGCGGCGAAGCTGAGCGATGTTGCGCTGGAGTTTGAGAATGCTTCACGGATTGATGGCAAGGACATGATTCGGATTGCGCGGAGGAGCGCGAATACGTGGAGGCTGGAGACGACAGGCAGGAGCGGGCACTCGTCGCAGGTGTTTGGGGAGTCGCTGGGGTATGGAGCGATTTATGAGATGACGCGGATTCTGGATGAGTTTCGGAGGGAGTTGCCGGAGAAGGGTTTGACGTTCAATGTGGGGATGGTAATGGGTGGGGCGACGGCTGCTTATACGCAGGACGGGACGGGCGGGACGGTGACGGGAAAGTCGAATGTGATTCCGCCGGTGGCACTGGCTACGGGGGATCTGCGGACGCTGAGCAATGAGCAGACCGAGCGAGTGGAGCAGAAGATGCGGGATATTTTGAAGCAGCATCTGCCGAAGACTGGCGCGACGATCTCGTTCGCGGAAGGGTATCCGGCGATGGCGGAGACGGCGGGAAGCCGTGCTTTGGTGGAGGAGTTGAACAAGGTGAATAAGGATCTTGGGCTGCAGGAGATGAAGGTGATGGATCCGATGCTGGGTGGGGCGGGGGATATTGCTTTTGTTGCGCCTTATGTTCCGGGATTGGTGGGGACTGGGGCGATGGGCGCTGGGGCTCATGCGGAGGGAGAGACGGTGTTTCTGGATTCGATTCCTGCTCAGGCGAAGAGGATGGCGGTGTTGATGTATCGGCTGGGGCAGTGATGCGGTTGTTGGTTGCTGGTTGTTTGTTGCTGGTTCCTGGTTTTTGGTTGTTGGTTTTAGGTATCAGGTATCAGGTGGTGGCTGTTTGGGGGGTATTGGTTAGTCTTTTGGTGGTGTGGTGCCAGACGGTGGCCAGGGTGACGCCGGCTACGATGAGGCCGGCGCATAGGCCCAGCCAGAGGCCTACGGCTCCGCGATGGAGGCGGAAGGCGAAGAAGTAGCCGATGGGGAGGCCGATGATCCAGTAGCCGATGATCTGGACGTAGAGACCGGCGTGGGTGTTGCCGGCGCCGCGGAGGGCTCCGGTGGCGGTGATTTGCAGGCCGTCGAAGAACTGGAAGATGGCGGCGACGAAGAGAAGCGGGATGGTGGCGGCGATGACGGCGGGGTCTTGGGTGAAGCCGCGCGCGATGGCGTAAGGCATAGCGAGGAGGATAGCGGAGAAACAGGCCATGGCCCCGGCTCCGAGGGCTATGGCTGCCCATCCGGCGGAGGCGGCTTCGGGTGGGGATTTGCGGCCGATGGCCTGGCCTACGCGGACTGCTGCGGCTGCGGAGATGGCGAAGGGGACCATGAAGGTGAAGCTGGCGCAGTTGAGGGCGATCTCGTGTCCGGCTAGCGGGAGGCGGCCCATGGTGCCGATGAGAAAGGTGACCAAGCCGAAGATGGCGATCTCGACGAAGATCTGGCCGCCTGCGGGGGCTCCGAGGAGAGCGAGACGGCGGATGCGGGTGGGTTCGAAGTGGCGGGCCATGCTGCGGAGACCGTAGTGGTGGCGGCGTTCGATCCGCCAAAGGGCGATGATCATGAAGAGCGCGAGATAGCAGCGGGAGAAGGAGGTGGCAAGGCCGGCTCCGGCGACTCCGAGGGCTGGGATATGGATCGGACCCCAGGAGTGGCCGAAGATGAGGAGCCAGTCGCCGACGATGTTGATCAGGTTGGCGGTGATGAGCGCCCAGGCGATGGGGCGGACGTGGTTGAAGGCCTGCAAATAACGGCGGAGGGTGAAGTAGAGGAAGAGCGCTGGTGTTCCGTAGTTGAGGGCGGAGAGGAAGGAGATGGAGCCGGTGATGACGTCGTGGTCGATGGGTAGGCGGAGCATCAAGAACGGCGCAAAGACGACGATGAGGATGAGGGTGAAAGCTAGTCCGGCGGCGAGGATGAGGCCGTGAAGGAGCCAGCGGTTGGCCTCGTCGAATCGTCCGGCGCCGTGGGATTGGGCGAGGTAAGTGTCGAGGCCGAGGAGGACGCCGGCGATGCCGAAGGCGATGGTGTTGTAGAGGACCTGGCCGAGGGCGGCGGCGGAGATGGCGAGGGCGGGGTTGGCCATGTGTCCGACCATGATGGTGTCGATGATTCCCATGGCCATCCAACCCAGTTCCGCGAGGATGAGCGGGATGGCAAGGGTGAGGACAGGCCGGATTTGGCTGCGGATGGACATTTTTTGGGAAATGAGAAGACCCCGGTTTGCGGCCGGGGTCTGGGACTTGCTTCAGTATAGCGTTGGACGGTGCGGATTTCGGAAGGACTGCGGCTGTCTTTCCGCATGACATTCATGCAGCTGTAATCTTTTGTCGCGAGGGGTTTCATACACTTACAAACATGCGCGATGAACCAATGAGTTATAGCTTTACGCCGGGCAAGAGCGAGGGGACGACTGTCCTGAAGCTGGTTGGACCCTTGACCATCTCGACGATGTTTGGGTTTCAGAATGAGCTGCGTGCCCACACGGCGAAAGTTTTGATCGTGGATATGAGCGAAGTGCCGTATATGGATTCAGCGGGGCTGGGGCTGATCATGAACTCGCATGTGTCGGCGCAGGACAATAGCCGGAGGTTTCTGCTGGCAGGGGTGAACGAGCGGGTGATGGCGTTGTGCGAGATGACCAAGGTCAGCAAGGTGCTGACCTGTTTTCCGTCGGTCGAGTCGGCAGAGGCGAGTGTGTAGATGGTGCTTAAAATTGCGGCGCTCGAAGAGAAGGCCCGGGGGCTAAAGCCCCTTGTGATGCATTGATTTTTCGTAGGGCTAAAGCCCTACGCTTCCTCCGAAAAACAATTGTGAGGAATTTTTACCAGCCGCTGTAGGCCAGGCTGCCGCGGAGTTGTTGCTCAATTCAACCTTTGCTGCGGTCCGTGAAACGAAAGAACAAGGATTGTTTGGCGACGGGCTCGGCGAGGTCGTTGAGAGACGCCATCTGGGTTTGAGATAGCGGGGTGAATTCGCGGGCCAGGTGAACGTTTTCTTCTAACTGCGCGATATTGTCGCAGCCGATGATGACGGTGCTGACGGGGTGAGAGAGGGTGAAGTACATCGCGTCGCGCATATTCATGACGCCGGGACGCGTGGCGATGGCGGAGCCTTCCCAGGAGTGCTGCTGCTGTTCGAGGGAGGGTGGGGTCCATGAGGCGAGGAGGCGGCCGCGCGAAGGAACCTTCATGCCGATGATGCCCATCTGCTTTTCGACGACTAGCGGGAGGAGCTTGTCGGAGAAGCTGTGGATGTGGGTGTCGGCGGCGTTGAGGGACATGAGGATGGTATCGAAGTTATGGCGGTTTACTGCGTCGATGAGGGCTTCGGGGCGGTAGTGGCCGGTGACGCCGAGGTAGCGGACGACTTTCTGGTCCTGCATCTCGATGAGGGCTTCCATGGCGCCGCCTTTGGCGAAGATGGCGTCGACGTCTTCGGGGAGGCCCACGTCGTGGAGCTGCCAGAGATCGACGTGGTCGGTGTTGAGGAGCTTGAGGGACTTTTCGATCATGCGGAGAGAGCCCTCGCGGGTGCGCTCTTTGGTCTTGGTGGCGAGGAATGCGTCGTTGCGGCGGGTCTTCATGACGCGGCCGACGTACTGCTCGCTCCAGCGCTCGGGGCCACCGTAGATAGAGGAGGTGTCGATGTAGTTGACGCCGAGGTCGAGGGCTCGCTCGATGATGGGGACGGCGTTGTCGAAGTTGTTGGCTTTTTCGAGCGCGGCCTGGCCGCCGAGGGAGAAGATGCCTACCTTGTAGCCGGTCTTGCCGAGGTTGCGGGTCGGCATGGCGGCTAGAGTTTTTGCGTTGGAGGGTAGAGCAGGCAGAGTGGCTGCGGAGGACTGCGCCGGAATGGCGGCCTGGGTGATCAGCCCTGCGGCGACGGCTCCTCCGGACTTGAGGAATCGCCTACGGTCGGAAGATATGGGCGCGGAAAAGGTTGATCGCTTCATCGGAGTGGATCCTCAGAGATGATTCTGCTTGCTTGCGCCCATTATATGTTTTGCGCGGCAGAGAACGTCCCGTTGAGAGCGATCCACTCCGAAGAATCGGCTATTGGGGGGTGATGATGCCTCCTACGGGCATGCTCGTGGGAAGTGCGACCGTTTCGGTGTCGGGACGCTTGAGGGCCATGGCTTCGGCGATGACGTCGGTGTACTTGAGGCCGGCGCCGGTGTTGAAGAGCACGACTTTGTCGGTTGGTTTGAGTTCGCCTGAGGCTATGAGAGTGTCGTAGGCAGCGGTGGCGGTGGCTCCTTCTGGTGAGAGGAAGATGCCTTCGTGGCGTGCGTAGTCGAGGATGCTCTGGAGGATGGCTTCGTCGTCGGCGGCGATGGCTTTGCCTCCGGATTTAGCGAGGATGTCGAGGATGATGTAGTCGCCGTAGGGCTTGGGGACGCGAAGTCCGGCGGCGAAGGTCTGGGCGTTCTGGAAGAACTCGCTGTTGGGCTTGTGTTCTTCGAAGGCCTTGACGATGGGCTCGCAGCCGGCGGATTGGAGCGCGTACATTTTTGGACGTTTTCCGGAGACCCAGCCGAGGGCTTCCATCTCTTCGAAGGCCTTCCACATGCCGATGAGGCCTACGCCTCCTCCGGTGGGGTAGAAAACGGCGTCGGGATAGGTCCAGCCGAGCTGTTCGACGAGCTCATAACCCATGGTTTTCTTGCCTTCGACGCGGAAGGGCTCTTTGAGGGTTGAGATGTCGAACCAGGCGTCGGCGATGGGGGTGTTGGCTTCGCGCTGGGCCTTCATTTTTTCGCCGACGATGCGGGCGCAGTCGGAGATGAGGCCATCGACCATGGTGACATCAGCTCCGTAGACGATGCCTTCGAGGTAGTTGGCGAGCGGGACATCCTGCGGCATAAAGATGTGAGCGGTGATACCGGCGGCGGCGGCGTAGGCGGCGAGGGCTCCTGCGGCGTTGCCGGCGCTGGGGACGGCTAGATGATGGAGGCCGTAGTGTTTGGCCATGGTAACGGCGAGGCCGAGGCCGCGGGCTTTGAAGGTTCCGGTGGGATTGGCTCCTTCTTCCTTGATGTAAAGGCCAGGGTAGCGCTGGCTGTGGAGCATGGGCGTCCAACCTTCACCGAGGGTAACGGGGGTTACTTCGGGCAGAACACTGGCGTAGCGCCACATGCCGAGGCTGGCAGGGGAGGCGGTGGCGCGGGCGGCGATATCTTCACGCCGGATGGTCTTTTTGAGATGGTCGAGGTCGTACCGGACGTAAAGGGAGCCGGCGCAGAGGGGACAGACGGTCTGTGGGGTGTCGGCGGAAATACGGTGGTTACAACGAGAGCATTCGAGCGAAACGATTTGAGCCATATATATCAGATGTTACCGGATTCGGATTACAGCGTGCTGGCTGCAAATCTACTTGCTGATATTGAACGAGTTGCCTGAAGTGCACCGGCGGGATATGCCAGGAGATTGTGCCCCTGGAAGGTCATTTTCCAGCAGCAAAGAGTACTGCTCAGATTATGGAGGCAAGAGACTTAGACGGTTTGCAGAAGAAAGTGTTGCCAATCGTACTTCAATAGGCTTACTATCCCTCTCGGTTCGATGGATTGCACCGAAAATAGCGCACTCCAAAGAACCAAACTCTATTGCATGAAGAGCTTCCCGACAATCGTCGTTTCGGTATGAGTTGCATAACCAACTTCCTGATGGGGCGGTTAGACCCCTCAGCGCGCTTTGGAAGGAAATAAACCATGTGGTATGCCTATTGCGTCGCAGAACGACAGGCCTTTCCGGAACTTTGCCGGCACCGCCGTCCGATGCCCCTGACCGGGGTGACGGGTATGTTCGGTAATCAAACTTTCCTCTTTCCTGCCAGCGATCTGGCGGTCATCGTCTCCGAACACAGCGCGGAAGACAATGAACGGATGGACCAGCAGGCAGCCAAGGATCACGCTCGTGTGGTTGCGGAATGTTTTAAATTATCAACGGTACTTCCCTTCCGATTTGGCACGACCTTTCAGGATGACGATGCGCTGCGGCGCTCAGTGCGGTCCAACCAGCGCCATTTTCAAGCAAACGTAGAGCGTCTGCGCGGCAAGGCGGAGATGCACCTAAAGGTCCTGGTGGATGACATCTGCCCAGGAAACGCAACCCGGGACATGACGGTTGGCCAGCAGTACCTGACGAGTTTGCGGGAGAGCGCGAGCCGGCAGCGGGAGCGCCAGTCAAAGGCCCGCGCTCTGTCGATCCAGATGCACAGGATGTTTCTTCCGCTGGCGGAGGAGATTACCTGCAAACGGATGGATACGGGCAAGATGCTGCTGGATATCGCCCACCTGATCGATAACAAGACGGTGGAGCGGTACCAGAATAAGTACACGTCGGCCACCCTGGAACTGAAGGATTGCAGAATGCAACTTTCGGGGCCTTGGCCGCCGTACCACTTCGTGCATCGGACCGCGCAACCACATCAGCACAGCGCTTAGAGCCTTAGATAGAGATAGTTAGAGAGTTGCTCCCTCTTCACCCATTTCAGCGGGTGAAGGGGGAGTTTTTCTTGCCCGGATGGTGGCGGCGTGACATGGTTGTAAGGTGGTTTACCAGTTTCGTACAGCCTTTGCTTTTCAGGCGGCATCGCAGATAGTGGCCCACATCGCAGTTTGGGTAGATTTGGATTGATTTGTCAGGCGTGAGTAAGGTTTCGTAAGGAGAACGTGGAAATGGCTCTTCCCAAGATAGTTTTAATGGCTTCGGTGGTAATTGCTGGATTTTCAGGAATATACGGCTCTGCAAATAACGTGGTCTATGGTCAGGAACCAAACCCGACTTCGCAGATGGCTCCGCAACAGGTTGAGAAGCAGGACAATGGGATCTACCTTTATCGCGTGAAGGTGGTGCAGCGCGACCTGGATGCGGTGAATTATATGCATCGCAACGGTTCGACCGTCATTGCGTTCAAAGGAACGACGCTGCTTCCGCTAGCGAAGGGCGAGGCCAAGGTGACCAGCGAACGTGGCGGAATCCATATTGAGGCGAGGTTCCAGGGGCTCACTCCGGCGAACGGATTTGGGCCGGAGTACCTGACTTACGTTCTGTGGGCGATTACGCCGGATGGGCGTCCAAGTAATCTGGGCGAGGTGTTGCCGGCAGGGACGAAAAACAACATCGATGTGACGACGGCGCTGCAGTCGTTCGGGATGATCGTTACGGCAGAACCATATTTTTCGGTTACGCAGCCGAGCGACGTGGTGGTGCTGCAGAACGAGATCATCACTAACAAGACGAATGGCGTGCTGGAGAAGGTGAACGCGCACTATTTGTTGCTGCCGCGTGGAACTTACGCTCAGACGGAAGGCGCGAAGTCGAATCCGAATCCGATTACTCGCGATGAAAAGTCTCCGCTGGAGCTGTACCAGGCGAATAATGCGATTCGAATTGCCCAGGCCGCCGAGGCAGACAAGTATGCTCCGGAGATCATGAAGGAGGCGATGCAGGACCTGCAGAATGCGACCGCGATCGACCAGAACAAGAAGGGCAACCGCTCGCTGGAGATCACTTTTGCACGCCAGGCGGTGCAACGTGCCGAGGATGCGAGGCTTGTGACTCTGCGCAGGCAGGCGGCGGAACGACAGTTGAACGCGGAGAATGCGAAGCGGGATGCGCAGGCCCAGGCGCAGCAGTCGCAGCTGGATGCGCAGGCGGCGGCGCTGGCGGCAGAACGCGCGAAAGCGGCGCAGGCCGAGGCTGATGCGGAGCGTGCGCGGGCTGAGGCCGCAGCGGCAGAGGCGCAGGCAAGAGCGTCGGCCGCGAATAAGAACGCTCAGGATGCGAACGCGGTGCGGGAGAAGCTGCGCGCGCAGTTGAACAGCGTTCTGGCCACGAGCGAGTCGGCGCGCGGGTTGATTGTGAATATGTCGGATGTGCTGTTTGATACCGGCAAGTACACACTGAAGCCGAACACACAGATCAGTCTCGCAAAGGTCTCCGGAATTCTGCAGGCTTACCCTGGGCTGAAGCTGCAAGTGGAGGGCTATACAGACAGCGTCGGCGGTGATGACTACAACCAAAAGCTCTCGGAGAATCGCGCGGATGCGGTGAGGGATTTCCTGATAACACAGGGCGTTCAGCCGGACAACATCACTTCGACCGGCTTCGGCAAGGCGAAACCAGTGGCGGACAACGATACGGCTCAGGGGCGGGCGCAGAACCGGCGTGTGCAACTGGTTGTTTCGGGGGATGCCATCGGTGTGCAACAGAGCGGTCCGGATTCGGCGGCTGCCAACCCACAGTAAGTCGCGGATTTCTTTAATTGCGAGAGAAAGGCTGCCTTGCCGGCAGCCTTTCTTGCTGTACGGCGTCTTAGGTTCTTAGATATAAGAAGTTATGACATCTCTTCAGGGAAAGACGGTATTTGTGACCGGAGCGAGCTCCGGTATTGGCAGATCGACTGCGATTGCTTTCGCGCGGGAGGGCTCTCGGCTCCTTTTGTGCGCGCGTAACTCGGGTGCGCTGGAGGAGCTTCGGCCGATGCTGATTTCCGCCGGAGCTCCAGCTGTGCACGTCTTCGAACTGGACGTGCAGAAACGTGCGGCGGTGGAAGCGGCGATCGCAGGTCTTCCGGCGGAATGGCGCGAGATCGATGTGCTCGTGAACAATGCAGGACTTAGCCGAGGTCTCGCGAAGCTGTATGAAGACGATCCGCAAAACTGGGAAGAGATGATCGACACGAACGTGAAGGGGCTGCTGTATGTCACGCGCAGTGTTGTGCCGGGAATGGTGAAGCGCGGGCGCGGACACGTGGTTAATATGGGCTCGACCGCTGGTTATATTACGTATGCGAATGGCGCGGTGTATTGCGCGACTAAGGCCGCGGAGAAGTCGATCAGCGAGGGCTTGAAGATTGATCTGATGGGCACACCTGTCCGGGTTACCTCTGTCGATCCGGGGATGGTGGAGACAAACTTCAGCAATATTCGTTTTCGAGGGGACGAAGAGAGCGCGGCGAAGGTGTACCAGAACATTACACCACTGAAGCCGGAGGATGTTGCCGATGCGATTGTGTGGGCGGCGAGCCGGCCGGCACACGTGAATATTCACACGATCGTAATGACGACGATTGACCAAGCGAACTCGGTGACCTTTCACCGGCACAGCTGAGCGAGCACGTGGTCTAGAGGTGAATCGTCCAGCCCAGCTCAGTGAGCTTCTCTTCGACGTCGGCCAGCGCGATAGCGAGCGCAGACCGGCGGTGAGGGCTTGAGGTTCGCTCGGACAAAATGCGCTCGCGCTGCAATTCGAGCGCTTGAAGCCTGCGTTTGCGCTCCGCCACTTCGGAATGATTGTCCGGATTGACAGATTTTGGAGCCTCAGCCTGATTTTGCTGTTCTTCCACGGATTTGCTCTCCCATCCTCGCGACATAGACTCATTCTACGCCGGGGGAAATCGATAAACACAATTAGTTTCGCGTTGAAACAACTGGATGCGAGATGGCGGCGATGAGCATCTGATATTTTATGAGGCGATTATGCGGGCTTACGCAGTAAACCAGTTTGGGGTGGAACGTCTGGAGCAAATGCAACTGCCGATGTTACAAATTGCGGCGGGGATGGTATTGATCCGGGTCCACGCTGTGTCGTTGAACTACCGCGATTTGATGATGGTAAAGGGGCAATACAACCCCCGGATGTCCCTGCCGCGCATTCCCTGCTCGGATGGCGCCGGAGAAGTGATCGCGGTTGGAGAGGGCGTCGGGCGAGTGCAGGTGGGCGACCGGGTCTGCGGAATCTTTATGCAGCGATGGCTCGACGGTCCTTTGACAGCGGAGAGGTCGAAGGCGGCGCTCGGCGGAGACGTCGACGGGATGCTTGCTGAGTATGTGCTGCTGGCCGAGGACGGGGTGGTTCGTTTTCCAGAGCACCTGAGCTACGAAGAGGCGGCTACGCTTCCATGCGCGGGGCTGACGGCCTGGAATGCGCTCCACTTTGCGGGAGAGCGTCCCGACCCCGCTCGGAGTGGCGAGACGATTGTGGTTCAGGGGACGGGTGGGGTTTCGATGTTTGCGTTGCAATTCGGAAAGCTCATGGGAGCGCGAGTGATTGGGACGTCTTCGAGTGACGCGAAGCTGGAGCGGGCCCGTGGGCTTGGGCTGGACGCGGGATGCAACTACCGGGCGCGGCCTGAGTGGTGGAAATGGATTGCGGAAGAGACGGATGGGGTGGGTGCGGACCGCATTATTGAGGTTGGGGGTGCGGGGACATTCGGGCAGTCGCTGCGGGCTGCTCGCGTGGGCGGAATGGTGGCGCAGATCGGAGTGCTGTCCGGTGGGGCGACGACCGAGCCGCTGGCACTGACGCCGATTCTGCATAAACAGCTTCGCGTGCAGGGAATTTATGTTGGCTCACGAGCGATGTTTGAAGAGATGAATGCGGCTATCGCCGGGGCGCGGATGCGACCAGTGGTGGATCGCGTCTTTGGATTCGACGAGGCTCGGGAGGCGTTTTCGTTTATGGAATCGGGGTCGCATTTCGGGAAGATTGTGATCCGCGTAGCTGCCTGAAGATGAGAGGGTTGCATATAATCGAAGCTGCTCGCGGGGGGATGAATCTGCTGTGATTGTCGAGATTGAAGGCTTGCGGAAGATTTACGAAGGCAAGCAGCAGGTCGTCGCTGTTGATGGCATTGATTTGAGCGTGCGCGAGGGGGAGTTGTTTGGACTGCTGGGGCCGAATGGCGCGGGCAAGACAACAACCATCAGCATTTGTACGACACGCGCTTTGCCTACAGCGGGGAGAGTGCGAATCGCAGGGATCGATGTGGTGAAGACGCCGGCAGCATCTCGTCGATGCATTGGTGTAGTGCCGCAGTACAACACGCTGGATCGGTCATGCACGATCTTCGAGAATATTTATTTTCATTGTTTGTACTTTGGATCTTCGCGGCCGGAGGCAAGGTTGCGAACCGAGCAGCTTCTGGCGCAATTTCATCTGGCTGAGAGGGCTGGCGCTTATCCAGCGCAGCTATCCGGTGGTCTGGCGCAACGAGTGCAAATTGCTAGAGCGATCGCACATCACCCGAAGGTGCTGTTTCTTGATGAACCGAGTGCGGGGCTCGATCCGCAGAGCCGCATTGCGATGTGGGAGGCTGTGCGCGGGCTGCGCGAGGAAGGGATTACAGTGGTGCTGACGACACATTACATGGAAGAGGCTGATGAGCTTTGCGATCGCGTGGCGATCATCGACCATGGAAAGATTCTCGTGCAAGATACGCCGGCTGCATTGAAGGGGTCTGTGGGAGCGCAGAAGGTGTACGAACTTGATCTGGGGGGCAGAGGGAATGCCGGGCAGTTGACGTCGCAGTTGCGACGGCTACCCGGCGTGACTGGAGTTGAGCCGACGGCGAAGGGAATTCGGGTGCTCGCGCAGGGCACGGATGGGTTGCTTTCGGATATCGTTCGGGAAGCGGATCCCTATGGCCTGCGCGACCTTGCGATAACGGAAACGAGTTTGGAGACGGTGTTTATTCGGCTGACAGGTAGAGATCTTCGCGAATAGGTTCTTGACGGATGGAGCAATCATGACGGAGCTGGCTGAAGTCGAAGCGGGTCGCGCGCAGGTGAGTCGCAGCGAGAAACCCTCGAAGATGATGCAGTATGCCCGGGCGTTTGCCGGGCTGTTTGTGCGAGATCTGCATGTGCTTCGGCGGGAGTTTCTGCCTTTCATCATCCGGGTGTGCATGAACCCGCTGCTGTTTTTGTTTGTGTTCACGTATGTGATTCCGCACATGAGCGCTGGCGCGGCGATGAACCCGACCGGCGCCATGGCGGGCGGCGCGTTCAGCACGGTTTTACTTCCCGGATTGATGGCAGTCGCAATTATGTTCAGCGGGATTGCGGCTGTGGCTCTACCGCTGGCGCAGGAGTTTGGGATCACACGAGAGATTGACGATCGCGTAATGTGCCCGCTGCCTGTACCCGCTGTCGCGATCGAGAAGATTTGCTTTTCGGCTGTGCAGAGCGTGATAGCAGCATGCTTTGTGTTTCCGCTGGCTTATTATGTGCCGGCGACTCATCCTGTTGCGCATGTCAGCAGTTGGCCTTTTCTTTTTGTGGTAATTGCGCTTGCCAGCCTGACGGCCGGAGCGCTCGGGCTGACAATCGGGACGAGCGTGAAGCCTCAGCAGATTGGATTGATCTTCGGCGTAGTGGTGATTCCGATTACGTTTCTGGGCTGCGTCTATTACCCCTGGGCAGCACTGACGCCTATTCGGTGGCTTCAGGTTGGCGTGTTGATCAATCCGATTGTGTACATGAGTGAAGGACTTCGGGCGGCTTTGACGCCGAGCCTACCGCATATGAACCCGATTTTTATTGTGAGTATGCTGGTGGCTTCGTTATGCCTGCTTACGTGGATGGGAGTGCGGGGATTTCTTCGACGCGTGATTGGCTAGCGACCGACCGGTTGGGCGGTGAGTGCGGTGCGGAGATGCTGGGCGATGAGCTGGCCGTGGAAGCGACCGTTTTCGATGAAGATTTCGTTGGTACGCTCGCCCGCGACTATGACTCCGGCGAGATAGATTCCGGGGACGTTGCTCTCGAGTGTCGCGGGGTCGCAGATGGGGCAGCGGTCGTTGCTTTCGTCGAGGGTGACGCCGAGGCCTTCGATAAAGCTGAAGTCCGGATGATAGCCGGTGAGCGCGAAAACGAAGTGGTTCGGTAGAGTGAGTTCGCCTTCGGGGGTGGCAAGGGTTACGTTGTCCTCGGCGATGCCGGTGAGGTTGGAGTTGAAGTGCGCCTTGATTTCTCCGTTTTTGATGCGGTTGTTGATGTCAGGGAGGATCCAGTACTTGACGTGGCGATGCATCTCGGCTCCGCGATGGACAAGGGTCACCTTCGCTCCATGGCGCCATAGGTCGAGCGCTGCGATGGCTGCAGAGTTTTTGCCGCCTATGACGAGGACGTCGAGGCCGTAGAAGGGGTGAGGCTCGTGGTAGTAGTGCTTTACCTTGCTGAGACCTTCGCCGGGAATTCCGAGGTAGTTGGGCAGATCGTAGTATCCCGTCGCGATGACCAATTTGCGGGCGCGGTGTGCGAGAGGACGCCCGAAGCGATCCAGGGTGTGGACGGTAAAGTTGCCGTCAGAGCCTTCGACTCGCTCGACGTTTTCATACTGATGGATGTTGAGGTTGTAGTGTTCGGCAACCTTGCGGTAGTACTCGAGGGCCTCGTTGCGATTGGGCTTCTGGTTGGGGCTGGAGAAGGGCATGTTGCCGATCTCGAGGAGCTCCGGCGTGGTGAAGAACGTCATATTAGCCGGGTAGTGGAAGAGAGAGTTGCAGAGGCAGCCCTTGTCCACCAGAAGGGCTGTAAAGCCGGCGCGTTGCGCCTCGATAGCGCACGCAAGACCCGTTGGTCCTGCACCGATTACGAGTAGATCGACGACGTCTGAAGCCGCTGGTTCGCCCATTTCTTCATCATACTGAAGCTGTTGGGCGGTAAGGTCTATGGCTAGCTGTCGAGCGTGACGAGTTTGTGGGCGATGGCAAAGAGGGCGAGTTCGAGGCGGGTCGAGACGCCGGTTTTGTCGAAGATGTTCGAGAGGTGCCGCTTTACCGTTTCTTCGCTAATGGAAAACTGCTTCGCGACATCCTTGTTGCTGCAGCCCTCAACGATGCAGGTAACGACTTCGAGCTCGCGCGGGGTGAGGCCGTAGGTCTTGCGCTCGGGTGTTGCGGCGGCCTCCTTCATGAGGGCGTTGAGCGCGGTGACGAGATTGACGACACGCTCTCCACCTATCCAATAGTCGCCGGAGAGGACGGCGCGCAGGGAGCGCGAGAGATCGCCGGCGAAAGCGTCTTTCAGGACGATCCCGCGGGCGCCGATCTGCAAGGCCTCAATGATCTGCTGGGTGGAGATGGTGCTGGTGAGCATGATGATCTTGACGCGCGGGGACTTGTTCATGATGGCGCGAAGAGCTTCGAGGCCGGGAAGGCGCGGCATGGCGAGATCGAGCAACAGAATGTCGGGTTCGAGTTCGAGGGTCTGGGTGATGGCTACATCGCCGTCCTCGGCCTCGCCGACAACTTCGAAGCCGGCCTCATTTTCGAGCATGTTTTTCACTCCGAAGCGCACGACTGGATGATCGTCTGCGACCACGATGCGAATTGGCGCTACGGCGGCTATTCCTACCTCTTCAAACTTCTTCATTGCTTCCTTCATCGCGCATCTTCTCCTGAGTCCCCGGTGTCCTGGCTATGACTGGTCTCGCGTGCCCTCAGCATACGCTGGAGGCGTTTCGCTGCTAACAGGATTTCCTTGAGTGAAGCTACATGGTCATCACTTAAGCCTTGTTTTTCCATTGAAGTTGCAAGGCTTTGCAACTCCAGAGCTCCGACCATTCCGCAGCTTCCTTTGATGGCATGGGCTTCGGCCCGGTAGGTTTTGTCGTCGCAGCCTGACGCCGCCAACTGCATTTTTGTGAGACGTGCGTCGATGTCCGCGAGGCAGAGCGCGTAGAGCTGCTCGAGTTGCGGTGGGCGCATGGATACCGTGAGTTTGAGGTAGATGGACTCGTCAAGAATGGGGGTTTCTTGAGTGTGGGAGTCGTTCGTTGCTTGCCGAGCTGCTCCGGCGAGGGATGCGGTGAACAGGTCGATGGTAAATGGCTTGAGAAGGAAGCCATCAAAGTCTCGGGCTGAACCATTCTCGGGTGGAGTTGCGCTCATTGCGAAGAGAGTCGCGGCAGGGCCACAGAGTCGACGGAGACGCTTGGCCAGATCGTTTCCGGTGATTCCGGGCATCTGGAGGTCGGCAAGGATCGCCTGGGGCGGTAGCGGCGCGGACCGTAGTAGCGAGAGAGCGGCTTCTCCAGAGTCAGCTGACTCGGCAGTGTAGCCGGCGGCTTCGAGCAGGAGGACGAAGACCTCGCGGCTGAGAGCGTCGTCGTCGATGACCAGGACTTGAAGCGGCATAGTGGTATTTCGTTTGGCAAAGAGTATCAACTGATGGAGTTTGATTCCACTCCTTTGCGGGATAGCGGTAAAGTATCTTCCATGGCACCGGAGGATCAGCAGAGGCAGCCTGACCAGGAAGATCGAGTGGCTGCAGAGTTGGCTGGGCTTTCGGCCCGAGTGGAGTCGCTGGAACTACAACTGGCTGAGTTGCGAGCAGTTTCACCGGGGGTGAGCCGGCAGGCTGCTGCTTCGCCACCTCGGCCTCCTGTGGCGTCGCAAGTTCATGCACCGATCTCGCTGGATTTTGGCCAAAAACTTCGCAGGGACACCGGATCGCTGGAAAGCCGGATCGGGTCGCAGCTCTTTAGCCGGATCGGGATTGTGGCGCTGCTGGTGGCGACAACCCTGTTTTTGAAATGGGCGATCGATAACCACTGGATCGGGCCGATAGGACGCGTGGCCGCCGGGATGGTGGGTGGAACAGGGCTTGTCCTGTGGTCGGAGCGCTTCCGCAAAAAGGGTTTTCCTGCTT
>Ga0209624_10001614_pt1 | contig 17409 bp, 11 predicted proteins | sample JacPinW_OM2H0_O1_FD_188565 | JGI IMG/M metagenome (GOLD analysis project Ga0209624, IMG submission 188565) | Forest soil microbial communities from Algoma, Ontario, Canada - Jack Pine, Ontario site 1_JW_OM2H0_O1 (SPAdes) (version 2) | ecosystem: Environmental > Terrestrial > Soil > Boreal...
TGATGTTTTTTTCTGGTACCAGACGCCACAAGAAAAAAACATCAAGCTCATGCAGAAGACCGCAGATGAGCGACGCCGCCTGCAGAAGAAAACAAACTGGGGCGACCTCTCGATGATTACGTTTCCGGCGGTGAATCCAGATCGCTTCCTCGCATGGGTTTACCGACAGGTTGGCTTTATGTACAAGCCGTGGTGCGTAGTTTTGACGTTGCTGGCATTTGCCTTTACCGCGGGAATCTTCATTACTCATTGGAGCGAAGTGGGACGCGACACGATCGAGTTCTACAATTTCGCTGACAAAAGCTGGTACGACGCTGCCAGTTTCTGGCTCATCGCGTCGGTCCTGCTCTGTATTCATGAGATTGGACACGGCCTTACCGTCAAACACTACGGAGCACCCGTGCCGGCGATGGGATTTCTGCTCATTTATCTCACTCCCGGTTTCTACACCGACACCACTGCGGGAGAGGTGAAAGGAGACCGCTTTCAGCGGTTGATGATCGCGGTGGCCGGCGTCTGGGCGGAACTAGTGATTTGCGCTTTCGTGACTCCAATCTGGTGGCTGACGCCGCCCAACACCCCGGTCCACGATTTTGCGTACACCATTATTCTTTTCACTGGAATTGCCGTGGTCTTCATCAACTGGAATCCCCTGATGAAGCTGGATGGCTATTACATCGTCTGCGACCTGCTGGGAATTTCAGATCTGAAGGAAGCCTCGACGCTATATCTGTCGTCATGGATAAAGCGAAACGTCTGGCATTTGCCGGTGGAAGTGCCCTATGTGCCCCGGCGCCGTCGTGCAGGGTACGTGGTCTACGCGATTCTATCCGGGATGTACAGCTACTCGGTCCTGTACTTTTTCGCAACCTTTATTGGCAACATTGCTCGCAACTTCAGCGCTGACTGGGGCTTCATTTTCGAATACACCACGGCCTTCATGATCTTCCGCGGCCGAATCCGCACATTCTGGAACTTTATGAAATTACTCTATCTCGACAAGAAAGATCGTTTGGCGCGCTGGCTCAAGCCGTCGCGTAAGCTTGCTCTTTCGGCAGCGACGATTGTTTTCGCGTTCCTGCCGATCTGGCATGAAACTGCTGTAGGCCGATTCGTCTTGGAACCCGCCAAAGTCTCAGTGCTTAGAGCGGTCGTGCCAGGCGTCGTGTCACAAGTCTATGCCGACGAAGGGCAGTCGGTTCAGGCAGGCTCCCCTGTTCTGACCTTACGGAATGTCGATCTTTCCTCAAGAACAGCGCGCAGCCAGTCTGACTTCGAGATGGCCCAGGAGAAGGCGCAAACCGCTCTTCTTAATTACGCCGACTTTGGCGCCGCCGCAGCGGATCGCGAGCGACTTGGCCAGCAAACTCGTGAACTGACCTCGGAGCTCGCGAATCTTTCGGTGGACAGCCCAATTTCAGGAATCGTTCTCACGCCGCGCCTGATGGACAAAGTAGGGGCGTATGTCTCGGCGGGAACCGAGCTTGCCGAGATCGCAGACCTCAGTCAGGTTCGCGCCCGTATCTATGTCTCCGAATTCGACATGCACAAGTTCACGTCGAACTCGCAGGCGCGGTTTCAGGTAGATGGCTCGTTTCACAAACACGACGCTCGTATCGCGAGCATCGCTCCTATGTCGTCAGACATAGCTCCAGGCCTCATGGATCTCAGCAAGTACAAGGGACAACGTCCGCCAAAGTTTTATGTTTTTGAGTTGATCGGAGATAACAACAATGGCTCCATGCGACCGGGAATGGTAGGGACTGCCCGGGTGTACGGAGCGCGACGGAGCCTTGCCACGCTCGCAGGAAGGACTGTCTGGGAATTTGCTGGACGCAAGATCTGGTAATAAGAAAAGGCCGCCCGAAGGCAGCCTTCCTCCCCCCACGTGAAAAACACTTAGTATTTTTTGCCGGGCCGAGCGACGGCAGGGCGGGCGACCGCTGGCCGCGCGACAGCCGGACGAGCAACGGCTGGGCGGGCAACGGCCGGACGAGCCACAGCCGGACGGGCCACGGCGGGGCGGGCGACAGCGGGTCGTGCTACGGCAGGCCTCGCTACGGCAGGCCTTGCAACGGCGGGCCGCGCAACTGCAGGCTTTACTGCGCCTGCGTTCGCCGAACCGGTCGCCGGGGCGCCGGCCACGAGGGCCTTTTTCGTGGTATTCAGAGAGTTGATCAAGGACTTCTTTTGGATTGTCATTGTTTGCTCCTCGTGGATTTATTGTTTCCGTTTCAACAACGCATTCCCCTCTATTGCACGAGCGCTGCCAAATGATTGCCGATGTTGACTGAAACACCTAACCTTCTGTACGTGTTGGTGTTACCTCGCGCAAGCCGATCGGCTAGGTTTGGCGGTTCCGTGTGAATTTTCAACCTAGGTTAATAATTAACCGCGAGAGGGTTAAATTTTAACTCGCCTTAGAGCTCGAGCTTACGGCAGAGGTACTTCATCCGCTGGGGGTCGATGCGCAGCAGCTTAGCGGCCGCAGACTTTTTTCCCTCGCTGCGCCGGAGTGCAGCGTTTAGATAGGCCACCTGAATCCGCTCCATTTCCGCGTCGAAATCTACCCCATCTTCCGGGATCAGAATCGCTTCCTGGCTGGCGGCAGTCGAGTAGAGCAACTGTTGCGGCAGGTGATAGGCCGTGATGCTCGGGCCGTCGCTCATCAGCACCAGACGCTGTACCACGTTCTCCAGTTCCCGAACATTGCCGGGCCAGGAATAATGCTCCAGGATTTCCAATACCTCCGGCTGCACCTGTTTCTGGGGTTTGCGGTTGGCCGTGCAGTACAGGCGGACGAAGTGCTCCACAAGAAGCGAGATGTCACTGCCTCGGTCGCGGAGGGGCGGCACGAAGATTGGGACCACGTTGATCCTGTAATACAGATCCTCGCGGAATCGCCCCTTGCTTACCATGTCTTCCAGATCGTCATTGGTTGCGGTAATAAGCCGAAAATCGATCTTTTTCGTCGTCCGACCGCCCAACCGCTGGATCGAGTGCTCCTGGAGTACGCGCAATAATTTGCTCTGCAGCGCCGGGTTCAGGGTCGTGATCTCATCGAGAAAGAGCGTTCCCTTGTGAGCCAGTTCGATCATTCCCGGCTTGGCTATGTCGGCGCCGGTGAATGCGCCCCGTTCGTGTCCAAACAGCTCGGACTCCATGAGAGTATCGGGCAGCGCGGAGCAATTCAGGCAGATATAGGGCTGGTCGCGACGGTCTCCACTTTGAACGACGGCTCTCGCAACCAGTTCCTTTCCAACTCCACTTTCCCCGCGGATGACAATACTCGCATTGCTGCCGGCGACCGCTTCAATCGCCTGATAGACCTTCCGCATCGGCTCGCTGCCGCCAATCAGTCCGCAGAATGCCGCCCGTTTTGCCACTTGTTCGAGGAGCCACTTTCCCTCGGATTGCAGCGCTCGCTTTTCGGCGGTTTGCAGAAGGACGCCTCTGAGTTGTTCGTAATCGACAGGCTTGAGAAAAAAATGATCCGCTCCAGCCTGGCTTGCCTGAAGCGACAGTTCCGGGCCAGTCGACTGAGTGATCGTTACCATAATGAGATCGTCGCGTAATCGGCGCATTTCTCGGAGCACTTCTATGCCGTCGGCAGGCTCATTCCCGATGCTCTCAAGGTCGAGAACGATGCCATGCAGGTCAGGGTCATCGATGACAAACTTAATCTGAGATTCCGTGCTGGCCAGAGTGGTCCGAAAGCTAGGGGCTAGCATGCGCCGCATTTCGCGGAAGACTTGTTCTTCGAGAGTGATGATCGCTATGGAATAGCGCTCGCTAGACGGCATCCGATGATCGCTCGAGCGCGGTGCATCCATGGAGGATTGGAGTTCGAATTAGCGCAGGATTATACGTGAATCCGGCTTCCGGGCAAGGAGCGCGGCAATTACTCGGGTCGAGCGGCGGCGCCAGACTGTCAGCGATCACGGTCGCGCCCATGTATGCTCAATCTTCGGTGGACTCTGCAAGGTCTGCATCACTACGCAATATTGTTCAGTTTTCGCCTGCAGCGCACTTAGCTGCTCCTTCGTTGCCAGCGGGGCGCGGACATCGAAAATGACTCGGATGCTCTGGAATCCGACCGGGACCTCTTTCGAGATTCCCAGCGTTCCTTGGAGGTCGAGATCGCCCTCGACCGTGACGTCAATGCCCTCGGTAGGTATTCCCATGGCTGCGGCTACCATTTGGCAGGTGATCTGAGCACAGGCGGCGAGCGCACCCAACAGCAGGTCTCCGGAGCAGGCCCCGGTACCCGCCCCTCCAACACCTTGATGCGCTTGCGCGTTGTAGATTGCTCGACCCAGGTCGACCGAGCACGCGATAGGCGCGTCGGACTGAGTGCCGCGTGCGGTCAGCGTTATGCGGGAACTGGTTGGTTCTTGGCGGTAGCGATCTTTCAGCGGGCGCTGCAACGACCGAACATCCATGATGGTCTCCGAAAATCTGGGGTATTATAAACGGACTCAGGGGAGCTGCCCCGAAGCTCGTCGTGGCGGCCGGCAGAATTCAGGGCAAGTCAAGCAGCGGCAACCAACGTTGGCAATCCGATAGCTGCGCCACAGCAAGGTCCATGAACCAGCCAGAAGCTCCATCATCAGCATCGTCCACGTTGTTGCCCGGTACCCGCTTCGGGAGCTACGAGATTCTCGAGCGATTGGGTGCCGGAGGCATGGGGGAGGTTTATCGCGCCAGGGATACTCGCCTCGAACGCGACGTCGCCATCAAGACTCTTTCGTTGGAGCTCGGTTCCCAACCGGAGGCTTTAGCGCGTTTTGAACAGGAAGCCCGCTCCGCTTGCGCGCTTAATCATCCAAATATCGTAACGATCTATGAACTCGGTCACGTGAACGGAACTCGCTACATCTCCATGGAACTGGTTACCGGAGAGACGGTGCGAGAATTGTTGACCTCTGGCCCGATTCCATTCCGTAAAGCTGTTGCAATCGCGACGCAGATCGCCGATGCGCTCGCCAAGGCGCACGCAATTGGAATCGTTCATCGCGATTTGAAGCCGGAAAATCTGATGGTCTCTGGCAACACTACTGCCAAGATCCTCGATTTCGGACTGGCAAAACTGCTCGGGGTGAAACCGGCTTCGGATTCGGATGCTTCGACTTCGATCACAGAGCAGGGAACTGTGCTGGGCACGGTCGGCTACATGTCACCGGAGCAAGCTACCGGGGGCGAACTTGATTTTCGTTCTGACCAGTTTTCCTTCGGATCGGTACTGTACGAGATGGTCACTGGATTTCCCGCATTCCGGAAAAAGACGCATGCGGAAACCATTGCCGCTATCCTTCGCGATGAGCCCGAGCATCTCCGTTCCCGGACACAGCAAGCACCTGCCCCCTTCGTTTGGATCGTGGAGCGTTGCCTCGCCAAAGATCCAAAGGAAAGGTACGGCTCCACGCAGGACTTGGCTCGCGACCTCGCTGCCGTGCGCGACCGTTTCGCCGAGGCGTCTGCGGGGTCTTCTCAGCCTCGTCCCAACAACCTGCCGCTGCAACGTACAACGTTCGTCGGACGCGAGCGCGAAGCAGTCGCGCTCCGTCAGCTATTGAATCGCGAAGACGTGCAACTCGTGACCCTTACCGGTCCGGGCGGTATCGGAAAGACGCGACTGGCCTTGCAAGTAGCGACGGATATCGCGGCCGAGTTTCCGGGAGGCGTTTGCTTTGTCCCTCTCTCGGTAGTCGCCGATCCTGGTTTGATTCCTTCCACTATTGGGCAAGCGTTGGGATTACACGAAACTGGGAATCAGTCGCCGCAGGAAAGCCTGAAGGAGTACGTGAGCGCTTTGGGGCAACCGATGCTTCTCTTGCTCGACAATTTCGAGCACCTCGTGTCGGCTGCGCCGGTGATCGCCCAATTGCTCAGCGCAGGCCGAAAGCTAAAAGTCGCGGTTACCAGCCAGGCGCCGCTTCACGTCTATGGCGAACACGAATTCCCGGTGCCACCTCTTGCGCTTCCGGACCTCAAATCCATTCCGCCCCTGGAAGTACTTTCGCGTCTTCCTGCAATCGCGCTTTTTGTGGAACGCGCGCAGGCGATAAGACGCGAATTCACGCTCACTCGAGAGAATGCACCCGCCGTCGCGGCCCTCTGCGCTCGCCTTGACGGCCTTCCCTTAGCTATCGAGCTGGCGGCGGCGCGCATTAAGCTGCTGTCGCCATCTGCGATGCTGGCTCGCCTTGAAAGCCGACTGAACCTGTTAACCGGAGGCGCCCGCGACCTGCCCACTCGCCAGCAGACCCTCCGCAGCACTGTGGACTGGAGTTATGGACTGCTCAGTGCTGCGGAACAGACTCTTTTTCGCAGGCTTTCGGTGTTCATCGGAGGCTGCACTCTCGAAGGAGCAGAAGCCGTATGTGACACGAAAGGCGATCTGGGCCTCGACATACTCGACGGAATGTCGTCGATGGTAGACAAGAGCCTGGCGCAGCAGGTTGAACAAGCCGATGCGGAAACGCGATTCTTTATGCTCTCCACCATCCGTGAGTATGCAGCTGAACGCCTCGCTGAAAGTAAGGATGATGGTGCGACTCGCCGCGCCCATGCTGCTTACTACCTTGTATTGGCCGAAGAAGGCGCCGAGGATGTGGTCGCTCATCCCGAATGGCTCGACCGTTTTGAAATTGAGCACGAGAACTTCCGCTTGGCACTCGATCATCTCATCAAGAGTGGGGATGCCGAATGGGCCCTTCGACTCGGCGCGGCCCTCTTCCGCTTCTGGGAGACGCGGGAGCATCTTACGGAGGGGCGCGAGGCCATCGCCAGAGTACTCGCCCTCGAAGGAACCGCCGCCCTTCCGAAACTCCGCGCCCGATTAACCTTCGCTGCCGCGGTTCTCGCCAGTGAGCAGGGCGATTACCCCTCTGGGCGGAGACTGTTCGAAGAGAGCCTGGATACTTGTGTTGAACTAAACGACAACCGCGGCGTCGCCGTTGCACTCAACGCATTGGCCGTCAATGCCCGCGACCGAAGCGAACTTGCTGTTGCATCCCTGCTCTTTGAGCGCTGCGTCGCGATATGGAAGGATCTCGGAGATTCCCCTGACATCGCCCGTAGTCTCAGCAACCTCGCCAATGTAACTAAGATGCAGGGCGATTATGTCCGCGCGTCGTCACTTTACGACGAGTGCCTGACCATCTTTCGCAGGGCTGGGGATGGCGCCGGCGTCGCTTGGACGCTAAATTATCAAGGCGACGTCGCGCGCGAAAAAGCAGACTTGGCCACTGCACGTTCCTTTTACGAACAGAGTCTGGCAGCATTCCGCCAACTTCGCGATAGCTGGGGAATTGCCAGCACCCTCTCTGATCTGGCAAATCTAAGCTGCGATCAGGGAAATGAAAATGGAGCGCGGCGTCTTTACAGCGAAAGCATTCAGGTATTTCAGGAATTGGGTCACAAACGCGGCATCGCCCGCGCGCTTGAATGCCTTGCTGCAAGTGCGGCAGCACAATCCAATCCCAAACAATCGCTGCACCTGGCTGGGGCTGCCGCCGCACTTCGCCAACGATTGGGCGCACCCCTCGCCCCGAGCGAGCGGCCAAGGCTGGAGAAGGCGTTGGAGTTTGCGCGAAGATCACTGGGCAGTGCTGCAGGTCTGGCGGCCTGGATGGAAGGTTGGGCGATGCCGGTAGAGCAAGCCATCCGTGAGGCGCTGGACGGCGATGCTGAACCAATCCCCAGTGGAAACCCGGTCTAACTCAATTCGCGGTCCCGGGATCGATCAGACGGCGCACTGCCGAGATGCGATTCGCCGGAAAGCCGCCGCGGCGTGCGTGTTCGCGAACCGTTTCCTCGTCCGGCGCCAGGTAAACACAATAAACTTTATCGCCGGTGACGTAGCTGTGGAGCCACTTGATCTCTGGTCCCATGTCTTTCAGCACGCCAACCGACTTTCTGGCGACCGCCTGTAGTTCCGCATCCGATAAATTACCCGCGCCCGGAATCTCCCGCTCGATCACAAATTGGGGCATTGTCCACCTCGCCAAACGGCCATGGTAGCAGATTTTTGGCGCCGTGCTTGAACTCTCTGCTTTTGGAAGGCCGACGGTCCGTAATTCATCTGTAGGATTTCACAGCGGACGATGGTGCGGAAAACGACAAAGCCATCAGATTGCAGCGAAAATTCAGCCAGCAAACTCCGCACGCCAGGGCTCAGTCCCCGAAGATGCGCCAGAAACTCGACCATCGCGAAGCGTACGTAGCAATGAGCACGGAGTAGGTGACTTTGCCGGATGAATCTGGACCGACGGAGCATACGCCTACGCCAAAGCGGGCCACGACCTGATCGCCAACGGACGATGTCGCAAGCTGACGGGCATTGTCTGGCAGATGGGCAGGATCAGTGGTTTCATAATGCACATCGGTAATGAGTCCAGCGGGCATCCGTAGATCGTGCTTGCACATCTGCTTGCGAAACCGGTTCCGGCCAATTCGGCCCAAGTTTGACAGGTGTGCTGCTTGCCGGGCTTCGAGGAAGGCCGATGAAACGTCATCCGCAGCGTTGTCGTCGCGTTGCGATGCGAGCGCCACCAGTGGAATCGCGAAGGCAAGTGATACTGCAATCCAAGCCGTTTTCTGACGCCCTTCCATGGCGCAATTGTAGAAGGAAACAACCTGGAGAGAAATCGCCGCTTCACTCATGGACCCGATGGGGGAATACTTGAAGTCCCTCTGTTTCCCAAGGATATTGGGCGCTCTTAGGCGGACAATTAGGTCTTCATCAGCGCAGGAAGATAACCTGCCGGTCTGACAGACAAATTAAGACCAGTGCACCTGTAAGCGCTGGCAATTGTTCGTGGTTACTTGGGATGAATAATGTCCATAATCATAGCGTCGGTGATCTTCCAGACGCCTTTGTCCTTGACCAGGACCTTGAGATAGTAGGAATGACGTGGCTGCATCGGGTTGCCACTGTAATCATTCACCAGACCCTCGATGCGCTCATCGCTCCAAACGGCTGCTGTAGTGGGTGAGGTCAGACGGAGATCCAGAATCTTCGTAGGGCTGGTGGACTTCCCGGCACGAAATCCGGGCCGCGCCAAAAGGTCGGTAAGAAACTTTTCAATCTCTGCGCTGCCATGAAGTCGCACGCCGAATGGGTTTTGCCATATCGCATCTTCTGTAAATGTGGAAGCGACTTCCTTTGGATCGAACTTGTCCCATCCCTCAGTTTCGCGAGCGAGCACGGCGCGAACGGCCGCTTCGTCGGTTGCCTGTTGCGACAGTGCAGTCTGCAGTGCAAGAACAAAAATCGCGACAGATAGTAGGATTGGGAGACGCATCAATTCCTCACCTTGCCCTCGATCAGGGAACCAGGACGAGTTTACCGCTAAGTCCACCTTGCCCAAAAAATGCGGTGCGCATCTTGAATGTCCTGCGACTTTGTCGCCAGAAGCGATATTCCGCTTTGTTGACGCGGACTGCCAACAACTTCTCTATTCCAGTGGAATGGGGGAATCAACCGACATCGACTTGTTCGCATCCAAGCAAGGCAGGGAGTATCCGTCAATTGAATAGATTCGCTGCAGTTTGCCCAGTGCGCCTAGGGAATGAGGGCAAGGGTTCGAAAGGGGAGTCTTATGGGGTAAGAACGGGCAGCGCTTTAGGCTTACGCAACGAAGTACTATTAAATGAAGTACTATTTAATGAAGTACTATTGAAGTTGATCAAAGACTTAGAATAAAAGTCGTTTATGGATTGCACAATGCCCACCCCCAATCGCGGCAGTGAGAAATCCCAAACAAGGAAAGCTGAGACATTGCTTTGCTGGTTGTTTGGACACAAGTTTTTCCCAAAAGGAATAGGTTCACTTTCATCGCTCCCTCAATATTCTCTAACCCAGAGCATTGAGGCTCTTGACACATGTATCCGTTGCGGTGTCACCAGAGGGGAGCTAGAAAAGGAACACCCGACGAGAGAGTCGCAACCCCCCAGAAGGAAGGTTAGTGACGCAACCGGGCGCACGAGCAAGGCTGCTTAGAAACAACGGAGCCATTTCACTCGGATCGGTTCGCATCGCTATTCCTCGACGCGTCTCGGTAGCTCGGCTGCCGTTCATCGATGCTGGTCGTGGAAGTCGCGTGCCCTTTGGCTATCTTCCCTAGCCCTCATTGATCGACCGACTAGGGCAAGAAATCTTCAGAGCAGCAGTCCGTCGGAGCCTGCCGTTTCACTTGGCGAGACATCACATCGCATTCATTGAACGCTCACGACTCAACGTTCTTCAAACACATATTCGTGCTGCGCGTCTCGAATGGTCAACGTTCGTTTGGCACCCGAGCCGACTACAAACTCAAAACCCAGCTCGCCCGGTACAGTGGTGATGAAGGAAATCGTGCCATCGGGATTCTTGCGGCTGGCGACCTCGCTTTTCCACTCGCCGAAATCAAGGATTGTTGAAGCTCCGGACATACTGACCGTGATTTCTCCGAGCGATGCATTCGTGTAGTGTTTGGCGAGCTTGGCACTCTCATTCGCATCGGCCGGGATCGTCATCAACTTGCGCTCGGCGGCCAGGTCGGCATAGAAACTCTTCGCATCGGCGTTGAGCAGCGCCTCCGCCTCAGGATGTCCGTCGAAGAGAAGCTCGAGCAACTTGCGTCGTATGCGGTCGCGAAGCACCCAACCAGGGTCGGCATTTGTAAGGATGACCAGGCCCACATTTTGTTGCGGCAGCCACATCATGTCGCTGTGATATCCGACTAAGTCGCCGCCGTGATGAACGACCGGTACTCCGTATGTCGTGTCAACCATCAAGCCCATACCGTAAGTGACATCTTTTCCGATGCTGACCTGCGGAGCGCGGCGCTCAAGCAATGGCTCTTTCGAAATGTAGGTCGTTCCATCGGGAAGCTTGCCCTCCGCAAGTTCCATCGAGACATATTTCAGCATGTCGTTTATGCTGCTCCACGCGCCTCCGGCAGGGCGCGCAGGAATAACGGCATCATTAATGGCCGTCATCGCTTTAGCAGGTTTTCCATCGGCGTCGGGCGAGTGCGAGCCGGCGTGATTGCTGGAGAGAGCGCGCTTCATATTGAAGGTCGTCTCCTTCATCCCCAACGGGTCGAAAACATACGATTGCATGGCGTTGTCGTAGGCCGCTCCTAATTCCATGTCGGAATGGATCACGTGTGCCCCGGTATATCCCGCAGCGGCGGCCATCAGATTGGAATACTGGAAGAGTTCGCCAAATTTGGATGTCGGCTGCATGGTGCCGAGCAAGGCGATCGTGCTCTCGGGCGTCATCTTTCCGTAATCGAAGATCCATTCCAGATCCTGACGCGGCATTCCGGTGCAGGCGCAGATCAGGTGTTTGACGAGGACGCTGCGCGTGACTTCGGCGTCTCCGAGCTTGAAACTCGGAAGCAGTTTGATGACGGGTGTGTCCCAGGTGATGCGATGTTCATCGACGAGTTTAGCGAGTAACAGCGTGGTCATCGCCTTAGTATTCGAGGCGATCATGAATAGCGTGTCGCCGTCTGGCTTCTCCGTGCCGCCAAGTTCTTTCACTCCAAATCCGCCAGCGAAAACAACCTTGCCATCCTGAACCACCCCAAGACCAACTCCGGGTACGCCCAAAACTTTCTGTCCCTGCTCGATGAAGCGGCCCAGCTCGGCAATACGCGCTTGATCGAGGGTGTTCGCCTTCTTTCCTGCAAACGACTCACGGCTGTAGCCCTTGGGCAACAAGCGGCTAAAAATCAAGGAAAGCTGACCGCCGCGCTTCCCCGCGACAGCATCAGCCACATCATCGATGACGACGGTCCAACTGGATCCGGAGTAATAGACGACGGCATCGACACCCCGTTTTTCGTTGGGCGAAGTTTGATAGTCGTAAGCGCGGCGTCGACTCCAGCCGTCGCGGTCGGGCAGATCGTTGCTGACTTTGAGCGGCCACTTTGCATCAGGCTTGTAAGCCTGCCAGGCCGCTGCTAACGCCTCATCCTGCGTTTTAGCTTCCACATCGACGAGTGCAACCCAAGAGTCTCCTTCGGGCGCTTCGAGAATGGTCGCCGGTCCCTTGACGCGAACGGACCAATCTTTCGGCGCGATGAAAGCATTGCCGAGTACGGTGGTTTTCGGTGCATCGGCGGAGAGCTTTTCAGGCGCTTGCGCGCTGGCCGCGTTGAAGGCCGGCTGGGCTAATGCGCATAGAGCTTGTTCGAGAAGCAGGGCGGAAGCGAAAACCAAGAGGGAGCAGACGACGAGTTTTTTCATGGCGCGGAAATTCTAAACCTGCGGTTAGCAGCCGAGGCAAGTTTTGTTTTAAGGAGGTTGCAAGGGAGCCCGATGCAAAACGTAAACCTAGCCGACCGCAAGCCTTCACAAGTGTAGTCATGAATTGACCCCATTTCCTCCGATTCGTCGCGTTATCAGGTGAAGGGCAAATTTCAAGGAAGCCCGGGCCCGAGTAGATCAAGTCAAAACTAAACAAAATTCGAGAGGAGAAAGCCATGCGCTCACCGATCAGTAACCGCCAAATCATGGATCAAAACCAGCCGTCCGGAAGCAATTTGAGGCAACTGAAGAAGGCCTCAGTCGCCATTGCTAGTTTTGTCTTCGGACTCGCCGTTTCATTCACCGGTCCGTCAGCTCACGCACAAACCGACGCCAGTCAGATCGCTCTGCAACATCCTGGCTGGGTTCGGGTTCCGGGAGCTCTCGTTCGTCCGGATTGTGTGCACCAAATCCCAAAAGGCGCGGGACCCCGAATCGAGAATGGACGGGATACCGGTGACGTCAGCTTGCACGGAAATGTCGTCGCACATTACGAACCCTGCTCGGAAGATGCGACCGTTAGGTTTACACAGGAAAGCAGCGACGCTGACATTATCAGCAACTCCACTGGCAGCGGCACGGTCGAGGCGTCATATTGGGACGACACTTCACTGGGTTCAAGCGACAACATGGACTTCGTCGGCAACAACTTAACTGTACCCACGAAGCCCTCGAAGAACGGAGGCGTGATTCTGTTGTACAACGGACTCGAGAATTCCACCGGAGCCTATCTTTTCTCCCCAACTCTGCAGTATGGCGATAACGGGGGCGTGGGCGGCAACTACTGGGGCATCGTCACTTATTTTGTGACGCCGGGTAATACCTACGTCAGTCCGGTTGAGAAAGTTAACAATGGCGACTCGCTCTCATTGTTTACCGAGATCTATTCGAACCCCAGCGGGAGCTATGACTGGTTGGTGGAAGTCGAAGACCTGACGAACGGAGCCTTCACTTACCAGGATGACGTAAGCACTGGGCTTCACTTCAACTTTGCCATTGCTGGAGCGCTTGCGGTGAGCAACCTGACTTCCTGCTCGGAGTTCCCGGCGAGTGGCAAAGCGGTGTTTACCAGCACCTTGGTGGACCACGACTATCCCTCGTACAAGGCGTTGTCTCCCAAGTGGAAAGGCTCGACCTATGCCTATGGCGGTCCGGCGTGTGGTTTCAAAGTCACTCCTGGAAACAAGTCGACCCTTACTTTTTAACTTCGTCTGAACAGCCCGGGCGAAATTCTCCAGCCCGGGCTTTCTTGCTGCATCGGCGACGCGTTTCCTGCGAGTGCAAGTGATTAGCTGTGACTTCCTTTTTTGCTCGGCACACGGATAAATCCGCGCCCTGATACGATCTTTTACACCACGCTCGTGAAAAGGTGACGCGGGGGAGCTCATTCGCGAGAGTGCTCTAAGGAAACACGGAATGGAACAGATTGAGAAATTTGCTACGTACCCAAGCCTTTGTGATCGGGTGGTGGTGGTAACAGGTGGCGCGAGCGGGATTGGGGAAGCGATCGTAGAGGCCTTCGCGAGGCAGAATGCACAGGTGGCTTTCCTCGATATTCAGGACGAAGCCGCGGAACGGCTGATCAAAAGGCTCGCCGCAGATCGCGTGGCGGCGCCCGTCTATTACCGTTGCGACCTGATGGACATTCCCGCCGTGCGAAATACGGTACAGAATATTTTGAATAAATTTCAGACGGTGCATGTGCTGGTGAACAATGCCGGCAACGATACTCGACACAAAATTGAGGACGTCACGTCCGAATATTGGGATCAGGCGATCGCGGTCAATCTGAAACACCAGTTCTTCATGTCACAGGCCGTGATTCCGGCGATGAAGAAGGCACAAGGCGGCTCGATCATTCATATGAGCTCGATCGGATGGGTGATCCCGTCGACCAATCAGGTTGTGTACGTCACCGCGAAGGCCGCGATCGTTGGGATGACGCGCACGTTTTCCCATGAACTGGGAAGCGACAATATCCGCGTCAACTGCATTATGCCGGGAGCGATCCTCACGGAGCGGCAGCAGAGGCTTTGGATCACCGAAGAGTACAAAGCCCAGATATTGAAGAATCAGGCGCTGAAGAGAATGATCCTGCCGGAGGAAGTGGCGCGGCTGGTATTGTTTCTGGCGTCGGACGACAGTTCGGCGATCACCAATCAGAGCTACGTGATCGATGCAGGATGGGTGTAGGTCGCGTTTTCGTATTCATGGGGCTCATCACAGAAGAAGCAGGTTCCTCACCGGTCTTGCAGACCGGTTCGGAATGACAAAGAGGCGGAGTGACAAGAGGCGGAATGACAAGAGGCGGAACGACAAGAGGTATGGCTCGCGGTGATCCTGCGGACCTTGTTAGAGGCCATGCGAGCAAATGAAATCTCTGTGTGGCGCAGGAAAGGGAAACCTGATGGAGAACAGAACGCGACGTGGATTACTTCGGGACGGTGGTTTCGCTGTGGGAGCAGTTGCCCTTGCTTCGCTCAATCTGGAGGAGGGTGCGAGGGCGGAGAGCGACTCTGCGAGCGTCTTTCACGTGTTTGCATTTCAGTGGAAGCAGGGCACGACAGATGCGCAGAAAGAGCGAGCTTCGAAAGATATCGCCGCGTTCCAGGGAGTTATCCCCGGACTGCTGCAGACGCATGTAGGTCCGAATATTTCGCCGCGAGGAAAAGGTTACACATTGGGCGGCATCATGCAGTTCAAGGACAAAGCTGCGCTGGATGCGTATGTGCAGCATCCGGCCCACCAGTCGTTGCTGGCATGGCTGGTTCCGTTAATTGACGCGATCGAGTTGGACCTGCGAGCTTGACGGCTCGGCTTCTCGAAGAGACAGGCTACTTTTCCAAGTCCAACTGCAATCCACCTACGAGTCCCGACGGCAAGGGTTGTAGATTCTTCATATCCTGTGGCGTGAATCGCTCGCCATATCTTTCGTTGAGCAATCGGTGCGTAGGAAGCGCTTGGCCAGACAGAGAGTTGATCGCTGTGTTGCCGACTATAATGCGCAGACTGTTTTTTCCAACCGTAAGAAATTTGGCCAAGTCGATTTTGTACGGCGGATGCCAGACAACGCCCGCGCGTTGACCGTTGACATAAACCTCCGCGGCTTCGCGGATTGGTCCGTCCATGTACGCCTTCATGCTGTGTTCCGGAATAGGATTCGGTTCCTGGATCGGCATTCCCTGACCGAAGGAGAGAAACGGCGTGACGCCCGAACTCAGATCCGCGGCCGAGAGATCGATCGTTTTTTCGTAGGTCACGCTCCCCGAATAGTACTTGAACGCGGGAAGGTCGCTCCAGGAATGAAGCCACGGCATGACCACCGACTGATTCGCTCCAGTGAAGGTCACCTTCCAATCCCTCGATAGATCGATGATTTGTGAAGGACCGTGTCGAAGCGGTTTCGTCGTGTTCGGGTGAATGTCTGAATTCGTGAAGACAATCAGTTTCGATTCGTAAGGCTGTAAATCAAGGAAGATGACTGAGGGATTGTCGACGGTGGAAGTGCTGCCGGTAAGCGGGTCGAGCCATTCTGCGCGGTTCGCTGTGCTACGAAATGTAGCCTTCACATGGTGAAACTGGTTGCTGGTGTTGGCGATGAAATACAAGTCTCCGTCGGCGAGCTTGCGGTGGATGAATCCGATGCGTGGAGTTCGAGGAAGCAGAGTGAGATCGGGAGTCAGATAACTAGCGAGGCCGGCGCCGAGTTGCGTTTCATCCTGAACGAAGTGCCCGGTGGCGTTGCTGGCGCGGAAGAGGTGCTGCGAAATCTCTTGAATCTGGCGACTTTCGGATTCAGCATTCATGACACCGGGTGCTGTCGCGGGCAGGCTGTGCGCAGCGATGACGATCCCTCCGTGGCGCGCGTGATCTTCTATCTTCCGGTACGTCGCGAGTGGGAGCCGGTCGATGGCGGGAAGAACCAGAACTTTGTACGGAATGCCGAGGGTGTCAATCGCGTCGGCATCGATGAAATCCAGGTTGAATCCTGCATCAAGGATCTGCGCAACCAGCGCACTCATGAGGGAGTGATCAAGAGATTCGTCGATGCTGAAATTGGAGCCAACGGTGTTGAAGCCGCCGGCGTTAATCACAGAAGCGGTGGAATCGTTACGAACGGAAAACGTGGACCACACGTCGTCGTTGGGCAGAAGCAGTGCCACGTTGTTGGCAGGCTTTCCCTGGCGTAGAGCGAAGCTGACGCGCTGCAGATAGAGAGCGAGATCGGCCATTGCGAACGACCACGGATTGTGATCGTTGAGCGCAGCGGCCGCATACATGCGCCATCCGGGCTCTGCAGCGTCAGGCGGGGAATAGGGCCAGCCGTGCCCAACGAGTTGGTTGATGCCTTGCAAGAAATGCAGATCGGCTTCGGCCTTGAGATCGAGAGGCGTGGCGCGGAATGCGGGAGAGTGCAGCCACGTCCAGGTTTCGGAGGAAATGACGGGCCGGCCAAAAAGATGTCCAGCCGATGCGGCCCAGCGCACGTCAGAAAATTCGCGCCACATCATCAATGATGCTTTGCCTTCACCTTCCGGAAGATCCGCGTAGCGATTGCTCGAGAGCGTCACGGGCGGGAATCCGTAAATCTGAGACCGGAACAACGCGTGGTGTTGTTCCGCCCACTCGTGCAGCGGAATGAGGAATCGCTCGTTCGCTAATTCGGTGAGCGTTTGGCCCCAATCGTGACGAACGGAAGCGGTGAGCGGTCCTGCATCGCCGATCAGCGCCGGCAAGTAAGGAGTGAGATCGTATCCGCGGCGCGCGCGGAACTGTTCCATGAAATCGCCGGTCCAGTTGGAGCCGTAGTCCTCCAGGCTATCGCTGAAAACTGCGTATGGAGGATGGTCGCCAAACGCCGTGAGGAGCCGATCGCCGACGGCGTGGAGATGAGTCTCGATTGCGTTACCGTCGTAGTGGTCGAGGACGAATCCCTCGGCACCAACGGCGGGACGCTTCACGGTCATCCCCGTGCGGCTGGAGATGAAGAAGATGGCATCGGTGTCAGCTGCAGGTCGGGAAGAGATGCGCAGGCGTCCGTTCGTGATTGATGAAAGTTGCTTTGCCTGTTGCATCGCGGGATGACCGCCGTTGACGGGAGCCAGG
>Ga0209624_10001615_pt1 | contig 17404 bp, 25 predicted proteins | sample JacPinW_OM2H0_O1_FD_188565 | JGI IMG/M metagenome (GOLD analysis project Ga0209624, IMG submission 188565) | Forest soil microbial communities from Algoma, Ontario, Canada - Jack Pine, Ontario site 1_JW_OM2H0_O1 (SPAdes) (version 2) | ecosystem: Environmental > Terrestrial > Soil > Boreal...
CGTGGGCACAGAAGATGCCCGAGTCGGCGCAGGGGGCTTCGGTATCCGCGACCTTTCTCCAAGGCAGCCCAGCCGATTATGCCGGCACCAATCAGTGCCGGACTTGCCATAAGCCGGAGTTCACCGAATATGAAAAGACAGCTCATGGCAAGGTGACCGTTCCCGGCAAGAGTTACATCTCCGGCTGCGAGGTCTGTCACGGTCCAGGGAAAGCTCACGCTGATGCCATTGAGGCCGCCGAAGGCGACGAGGGTAAGACAGCGAGCGCGCTCCAGGAACATCCCATCTTCTCCTTCAGCGTCAATCAAAAGATTTCGGCCGCGCTGAAGCAATTTCCCATCTTTCATTTTCGCTCGGACGCGAAAGAAAATGCGTCGCACTGTCTGCTTTGTCATGTCAGCAGCAAGCAACAGGAATTCTTCGAACACTCCGCGCACGCTTCCCACGGTTTGTCGTGCAACGAGTGCCACACAGCTCATCTGGTGGAAGAAGTCAAAGATCAGAGCAAAGGAGATCTCAGCTACCCGCAGGGATATTTCTTCCAGGTGCCGAGCCTGCCGGACGAGGTGCGCTGGCTGCACAACAGCCTGTTGAAGCAGTCCGAGCCGGCGCTTTGCTTTACCTGCCACGGAACCGTTCAGGCCGAGTTCGCGCTGCCAATTCATCACCGCGTGCCCGAAAACCTGATGAAGTGCACGGACTGCCACAACCCCCATGGGACTCCGAACCTGGCCAGCCTCAACAAGCCGAACTTTGAGACCTGCGTCAAGTGCCATGTGGAAAAGCGCGGACCCTTCGTCTACGAGCATCCGGCGGCGAAGGTAGAAGGCTGCACTTCCTGCCACAATCCGCACGGCAGCACCAATCGCATGTTGCTGGTGCGGCGTGAAGGCCGCCAGCTCTGCCTGCAATGCCACAACGGATTCCACGGTCAGGCGGGCGTGCCTCACTCGCGCCTCGGCTTCCAGACTAGCGGCGAGTGTACCCGCTGCCATGTCGCTGTCCACGGTTCGAATTCCGACGCAACACTGCTGCGATGAAGAAAGCTGCGATGAAGAAAGCCGCCATGAGATCGACACACTGCTTCATTCGATTGGCGGCGCTCGCGCTTGTTCTTGCGGCCGCTCTGCCAGCCATGCTGCGGGGCCAGACTGGAGATGGCGACGGTTACGAAGCTCCTCCCATCACTTTGGGAGGTTTCAATACGCAAGGCTCAGTCACATTCGGCTATCGTTTCGCCGATATCAAGGGCTACCAGCCGATGTACATGGAGCTACTCGATCTGCGGCCGGGCCCGCGTCTCACGGACTTCAATATGTTCGGCGAGGCGGCGGAGAAAGCGAATCCTTTTGCCGACACTTATTCCCTTTCCATGTCCGGTCTGGGCGGCGATCCCTTTCCTACCGCGCAATTGACCGTAACCAAGAGCAAGCTTTACGACTTTCGCGCCAACTGGCGGCAGAGCTACTACAACTGGAACCAGAATGACAATGTGGTCCTGCCCATCGCGGCCGCGGCGCCGGGATTGGGCACGGGGCTCACCGACGATCACAATTGGGCGACGGTGCGTAAGTTCGGCTCGGCAGACTTCACTCTGCACGCCACCAATCGCTTGCGCTTCAACTTCAACTACTACCGCACCACCGACGATGGGCCCACCTTCACCACCCGCTCTCTTGACTTTCTGGACTCGCCGGGGTCCTGGGGCGGCTTCGCCCGCGCCAATCCCTACTCGCTGTACGCGCCGCTCAGTGACGATACCAACCGGTTTACCGGCGGCGTGGATTACACCTATAACTCCTGGAGCTTTCATTACGCGGTCGGCTACCAGATTTTCACCGAGAACATCAGCCTGAATAACGTTTCCTCGCCGGAACTGAGCATCAACCCAATCATGAGTTCTACTCTGGAGCCGCTGAGTTCCGTCTCCTGGTCGCAGTACCGGAAGTTGACCACGCCCATCAGCGAGTTTTCCTTCGTGGGCAAGCCGCTGGCGAAACTTCAGTGGCGCGGAGGTTACATGTTTTACCGCTACCGCGGCCCCGCCACCTTTGACGAGTCGGTAAGCGGCATCGCCCCGGGCTCGGCCGGACCTAATGCTCCTTACACGTTCAGCCAAAGCGGCCGCGCGACCGTCACCGAACCGGACAACATCTTGAACCTGGGATTTACTTATCAAATCGCCGACTGGTGGAGTCTGAACGCCGACTATCGTTATTCGCGCATGAGCAGCGAAGGTGTCGGCAATTTCGGCAGCCTCTTTTCCCAGGACACGCTGGTGGCAACTCCGGCGACCGGACTGGACGATATCGCCTGGCGCAACGCTCTGAGCGATCTCGACCTTAACTTTGATTTCACTCCCATTCGCACTCTCGATATTCGTCCCGGCGTTCACTTTATGAAAGCCGACGTCGTCTCGATCGACAACGGTGTGACCGACCCTTCGCTCACCTTGGAAACTAAAACCGCGATGCCAGAGATCAGTTTTGGCTATCAGCCTTCCAAGAAATTCAGCATTCGCGGCGACCTGCACAGTTTTGACAGCGGAGCATCTTACACCGCCATCACGCCGCACACGGGAGTGGGCGGACACCTGGTGGCCCGCGTTCAGTTGGCTGCCAGGGTTTCTTTTGAAGACGAGATGAACCTGACGAACACCAAGTTGCTCGACACCAACTTCCATAACAACGTTCACTCGAACGCCGCAACTTTGTCTTACGCGTTCACCGACCGGTTTTCGATATTCGGCGGATTCAGCTACCTGAGCTATTTTGCTGAAGGCGACATTGTGTATGCCCGCGGTACGCCACCGCTCAACGATTTCCTGCGTGATCAGGAGACGAATCGGGTGTGGCAAGGTGGCGCGGAAGCGAAGCCCACCAAGCGCCTCGGCCTGCGACTCAGTGGAAACTTCGATCGTTCCACCGGCGTGGGTGCGATTAGCGGCGAACCTCCGGCCTATGGCCCTCTTACCTGGCCGCTGGTGACCGGAACGGTTTACTACTCTTTTCCCAAAGCCGGCCGTCTTTCCATCGACTTACAGCGCACGTATTACAGTGAACAGATTGTGACCGGTAACAATTTCCAGGCAAATTTGCTGACCGTGCGCTGGACGCACGATTTTTAATTCTCAGGAGGATTCTATGAACTCGTCTTCGAAAGGTTTGATGGAACGCAATTGCCTCAGGGCGTTGCTGGCTCCTGCGTTGGTGGTCTTTTTCCTGGCATCCGTGCCCTACGCCGCTCCCCAGAGCGCCGCCGACAATTACAACCACAAGTGCGCCGTTTGCCACGGAAAAGATGGGTCAGGAAATACTGCCCAGGGCAAGAAGGCCCATATCAAAGATGTCCACGCCAACATGAAAGACTCGGAAGACGACATGATCAAGGTCGTGACCGATGGCAAAGGGGACGACATGGACTCGTACAAAGGCCAATTCACGGCCGCCCAAATCAAAGATCTTGTTGACTATTACCGCAGCCTGGGCCAGAAATAATTGATAACTCCGGTGCACATGGAAGTCGTCTTTGTCGGCATAGTGGTGGCGCTGGCAATTCTAATGGCCACTCGCCCCGAGCTTACGCGGGTGCGCGGGGGGAAGATTCTTGCCTTTCTGACGCTCTTCATCCTGCCGGTAGTGGCCGTTGCGCTGGGTTATTCCGAGCACATGGAGCGTGCCACCAGCACCCAGTTCTGTCTATCCTGCCACGTTATGAACGATTTTGGCCGCAGTCTGTACGTGGATGATCCCAGTTACATTCCGGCGAAGCATTTTCAAAACAATCTCGTTCCCCGCGAGCATGCCTGCTATACCTGCCATACGGACTACACCATGTTCGGCACCGTCCACGCGAAATTTCGCGGACTGCGCCACATTTATGTACAGTACTTCGGAAAAGTTCCAGCGCCGGCAGAAATCAAGCTCTACAGTCCTTTCAACAACCGCGAGTGCCTCCACTGCCATGCGGGAATGCGTGCCTTCGAAGAAGAGCCGAAACACAGCAAGGCTCCGGACACGAGGAGCCTGATCAACTCCAATCAGTTGTCATGCACATCGTCCCATTGTCATGACACAGTTCACGACGTGGGGACGCTATCGTCCGCGACGTTCTGGAAAGGAGGGCAGTAAATTGCCGGACACAACACAAGTTCCGCTGGTCGAACGCCGCCTTCGCTGGGCAGGTTTCCTCATCGCTCTGGGCTTGATCGTCCAGCTAATGACTTTTATCTGGATTCATCCATTGGCCTTCATTGGCTTCGCCGTAGTGGGTTGCCCGCTGACCGGCGCCGGAATTCTTCTTTTTCTCTACTCCCTGGTTCTCCCGCCAACCATCGCGTTTGGCGGTCTGAAGGAGATTACCGGAGGAGTCAATGCGCGCGGCTCTAGCTCTCGTTCACTCCCGGGCTAGCTCACGAAGAAGAGTGAGCACTCATGCCCAGAAGAACCAAGGGTCGGTTGTTAGGCTTAAATCTCCATGGGCGAGGAACAAAATCGGTTGCGTCAAAACGTTCCACGAACAAGTAAGACGCCACTCGCATTGCAAGTAGCCCCCGGCTTTCGGCGTGCCTTCGATCTTCGGATGATGCGTCAAAATCGTTCCAAGCCATTCATTCTGCGAATGCAAGCACGTGAACGGATTGAAACGACGAATGGTGAAGACCGGATTCTAAATCTATGCCGTCCTCTTCACTAGGGCCCACCGTGCGCGCTGAGCAGCCGCGATCTTCCTCCGCGCGGATGCCGACATCGTCCGCTTCGGAGCAGTCCCGGATGCATGCTTATCCGCTGCTACCTTTGCCCAACGAGTCTTTTGCGCGAGCCTCATAGAGCGACGAGCAGTCGCAGATAGGGTTCTCTTTCCGGTATGATTGCCTGTTGGAGTTCTCCCGCCCAGCAACCGCTTTGCCTCCTGCAAATTGTTGATCTGCTCATCTATTGCCGCAAAAATCTTGCTGTTGTCCAATGTCGTTCTCCCCGGGTTCGGTTTAAGCCCCGCATAATCGTAACACGGGCTGAGCATAGTAATCTTTCGCCCTCAGAAACTTTAAAGAAGATGCGCCCACGCAGGTTAACTATCGTTTGAAAGGAATGCGACGCCCCAAAAAGAGGCTAGTCTCGCTTAGCGCTGCCAGTTCGTCCTCGTAATGCTCATCCAGAACGACGTCTCGCACATCGAAATCCCATAGCTCTGACCGCGTCGCGGCCAAGGCTTCCTTCGAAAGGCCCTATCGAAACTGCCTTGCCTGCAGCCCGCCGCTGGCATTGTTAGAAAGGCGATTTTCCCAACGGTTAGCCACTTTTAAAAACTCTGGCGGAGATAACAGAGGCACAGCGCGACGGATGACGCGTCGATGAGGACAAAAATTGTGTGGTGCGCGGCCATGCGTTCATCCCATCCCTGACCGTCTCCGACGGCAAGCAAATAGCAATGAGCACCGGCCCTTTGTACTTCTCGGGTACGGAGCCGTCGCTTCTCGTTGTTGAGCGTCATATTCAACGAGTCGCTTGGCGATTTTTCGCCAACAATCGGAAACCCTGTCTTTTGAAAACACCTCGATCGAGAGCGTGATCCACTGCGAGGAATGCCTTTCCCATCGGAACGAATATTTTAACGAGACGACGTTTCACCCGCGGGGAGACTTTAACGGGAGCCACATTTTGACGTAGGCACTACAGTTCGACGGCAGCTTTGAGATTTTTCGGGGCGAGATGACCTCCCAAGCGCGAGTCATCCTTAACTGGCCTTCGGTAACTATTCACGCGCTGGAAATAGGAACAAGCTCAATCAATCCAATCCAGCTCTGCGCGGAGGACGAAGTAAAAGCTGCAAAGGCCGCATTGGAAACGCCGTCCCTAACTGAACCTGAAGACACTTACCCTAGAAGGAGTGAGATATGTTGCCATTAATCTGCGATGAGCCCTATGTTGATCCCTGCCAACCCGTCCGATTAAAACAAAACCGCAACCTCAAAGGAATAGGTAGCAATAAAATTCTCGTTATCGACGATGATCGGATTTTGTGTCGTGGAATCGATGCCCGCCTCAAGTTTAACAACTACAATACCTGTTTCGCGCATGACGCTTGGTCCGGGCTCAGCACTGCGCTTGCTGAGATGCCCAACCTTGTCATTCTCGATCTCGGGTTGCCCCCCGGTCATGATGGCTATTGGGTGATGGAAAGCTTCAAGCAGTTTTCTAGACTTGCTGACCTGCCGGTCATCGTTTTAACCGCATTAAGTGGATCTACCCACCAAATGCGCTGTCGGGACGCTGGAGCTCAGCGATTTCTTGAAAAACCTGTCACCAATTTCCGTCTAATGACGGCAATCCGACAGCTTGTGGGTTAAGAGTTCGGCGGGAGCTGCAATGATTATCACTGTTTCGCTTGTCCTGCTCACGTCCAAAATAGCATAACCAGTCCTGCCGATTGACCTGGCGGCTGTTCCGCCGACAATTGGGCGGAAAGTTCGGATTGCCAAGCGGAGCTAATCGTGGAGAACAATGTTGAGAAGTGAACTGTGAACCTGCAGCGCATCATTCCCGTGATAATGAATAAAACCCATTTTCCTAAATCTGTTCAGAAAAAAGTTGACCCGCGACCGCGTTGTGCCGATCATTTCCGCTAAGGCTTCCTGACTCATCTTGGGTATTACGGTCTCATGCTTCCCCGCTTTGCCGAAATGAGCCAGCAATAGCAGTATCCGGGCCAGTCTCTTCTCGCTGGAATTGAAAAGCTGGTCAACCAAATCCTCTTCGTACCGGATGTTCCGTGCCAGCAAATATGCAACGAACATGTCGGAGAAAGCATGTTCCCTGTGAAGCACATCACGCATGGACTTCTTACCAATTTTCATCACGGAACAAGAAGTCATTGCGATTGCGGAACACAGGCGGAGAGACTGGCCTGCCAGGCAACCCTCCCCGAAGAAATCGCCACCGTTCAGAATGCCAATTGTGGCTTCCTTGCCGATCGCTGACACAACAGTGAGTTTTACCTTACCTTCCCTTATATAAAAAACAGCCTCAGATGGGTCACCCTGGGCAAAGATCGCCTGCTTTTTTGCAAAAACTTCGATCTTTCTACCACCGTTGATAGTCGAAAGGAATTTCTTGGGATCGAACTTGATGGGTTTCTTGGACTCTGCAACGAATGTCATAACTGTCCCCTCTAAAGTTGCGAGTGCGCAGAAGGCAACTTCCGTGTCTAGGAAGAATAAATGCGCAAGAAGGGTAAACAGGTCGAGGGCGCAAACTGCTGTTCCCCCCCCAACAAAAATAATGATTTCACGACTTGTTCTCGAAAGTCAACCCGCACACACAGGCGGTGTCACAATTACTAGGGACACTACTGTGACACAGCCATGGAGTATGCCCCTCTCTGCTGGATACTCGCAGCGGCAGGAGTGCCGCACTTGTATCTCGGTCCGAGTCGTCCTCACTTCGTGTAAACGGCGGGATCAGTGTGCCGACCCAACGCCGAAAAGGCTTTGGCCTAGCCCTCTGCGGCTTTCCAAGCGAGATGGGCATTTTATGTATGACTACTCCACTTTCGAAAGCCGCAGGTTCTATCAGTCGAGTCCACTCTCACTGCAAGGGGTTCGCTCGTCCATGCCGGACTCTATACCGAATGACGATTCCTCTTTCACCGATTGTCTTCAGGGATGGAATATCTGTTCCATTGCCGGACGGAAATTGTTGCGAGCATTGGCCTTGCTGCTGCTGGATGTTCTTTTTGTACCGGCGCGAGATAATCTTCAGGGTTAACAAACGCCCAAACAGGCACCGCAGTTGTTCCACATGCATTCGTCGGGGTCGTGATGCATGTGTCTAGTAATGACCAGACTTGCCAAGCCATATGTCGGAATATGGAGGAGAGCTCCGCTAGTTGCTTCTAGACGCCGGACTAATTTGACTTTAACAGGAAGGGCACACAATATGGGTGTAAATGCTCTTGTGGTTTCTCAAGACGTCAGTGCTAACAATTTGATTGCCTCGCTTCTTCTCGAGTTTCGGATCGAGACCCAGGCGATAACTGACATCTCTAGGGCCCAGGCTTTGCTGCGAAGGGCTAGGTTCGCGGCCCTGATTGTGGATTACGATCTGCCTGGTGCGGAGCTGTTGCTTGGAGACTTTGCCAGTTCACGATCGGGTAAGTCCGTAATCTCCTTTGCGCTGCTGAGCCTGGGGGACCGGAAGGGTTCGCGGGTGGCTAACTTCGTCTTTTCTAAACCGCTGCAAGAGAAAGCGATTCGATCAACTCTTAATGTTGCGTCCCGCATGATTTTTTCGTCCTATCGGCGTAGCTTTAGATGTCCACTTGACGTTGCGATCTCACTGATGGGGAGACATGGGACTCTTGAGGCGCGAACGATTAATATCAGCATAAATGGAATGGCCGCTCAGATGCTCGATAAGGTGTCCGCCGAAGACTGTTTCAGCGTCCGATTCCAATTGCCCAACGGAATTGACATCCGGACGGATGGAAAAGTGGTTTGGACTGACGGGCGAAGGGCGGCATTTCTTTTTACTAGCATGACAGAATCTTCCAAACGCGCTTTACCGGATTGGATCGATGCGCAGATTCAGCAAGTCGCTTATGCAAAAAGCACACCGCATGGAAATTGATACGGTCAGGCACGCGTCTTGAGAGGCTGCAGCAGCAACATCCGCCCTGGATCAGAATCGCTCATGACGATCGCGGGAACGTTCGTGGCACCCACCCTACTATATTGGCAGTTCTGGTCGCGACTAAAGGCCCTAAGCCGATCTGAAGTACCGCGAAAAATCCCCAAGACGATTGGTTCAATTGGGAGAGGCCTGACAGTTTCAGAATCGCTCATTCGGAGCAGTTATGAACAGTCCCTACCAATCTGTGAAAATGTAAAATTCGTCTTGGGGTTGGCTATCGTAGACGAACAGTGTCAGAAGATCGGCAGAGGTATGCAGAGGTATAACGAAGTGAACTTCAACTTCTTACCGTTTCCCTGAATGGAGTCCGTTTATCTACGCCGATCCACAGTCCGACGGCATGAGAATTGAGAGAACACCCCGTCACGCGAGGGGGCCAAAATCAACGCAGATTAACACCGACGAACCGCAACAGTCCGGCGGATGGAAATCCGATGGTAATTCGTCGCGTCGCGGATAAGCCGCCAGCATCTTGAGCCGGCGGCTTTTGCTAGAACTCACTTCGAGACTTGCCAGCAGGATGACCACTCGACGCCGATCGCACCGCCGTGACGCCTAAGCCTGCCTCTTCTTCTCTTGGTTGTGTTTCTCTTGCTCCGACTGCGGAGGTTGCCCATGGGGACGGCTGATTTTCTGTCATTACCGACGTAAGACCATGTGATCTGTTCTGCTCACATCCCGAGCGAGAGCTCCAGTAACAATCTTAAGAGAAGCGGGCTTGGCGAAGAAGAATGTTTTCGATGGGACGCCACCGCCCGATCGTCACTGCTAGAAAACCCGTCGAAAGCCGAACCCTTTGAGCGATTTGGGATGAAAGAGGACTGAAGCGTGCGCTACAACCCAGCGGCAACCTTACTGTTACTCGTCGCAAGCCTTAGCCACGCACAAGACTCCGCCCCCTCTGAGCGAGAGCTCATGCAACAACTCGTTCTGCAGGTGTCGGCACTCCAGGAGAAGGTTGCGGCGCTCGAGTCCCAGCAGCGAGCCAATGCCCCCTCCAATGCCAATGCAACCTCTCCGTCCATAAGCACGCCCACTCCCCTAGCTGCGGATAATAATTCGCAACCTCCTTCCCTCATACAAGAACTTCATGAACTCCGCGGCATTCAATGGGAAGGGTTCGGAGAAGTCGACTACAAGGTCCTCAATCAGAGGGCTCCTGAATTGGGGTCCTACGGTTTTGTTCCTGGTTCAGCCGGGAACTTTTATACCGGCGACTTCGATCTATTGCTCACCGCCCGGATTAACGACAAGGCCAATGTGCTGTCGGAAATTGCGATCGGGGAAGGCGACGCGCAGTCCTATACCATCGACCTGGAACGCGTGCTGTTTAACTACGATTACAACGATCACCTGCGAATGTCTTTCGGGCGTTATCAAACCGGAATTGGCTACTACAACACTGCATACCATGCCAGTAGCTGGTTCCAAACTACGGCCGACCGCCCATTGATCATGGAGTTTGCCGCTGAAGGAGGTGTATTGCCCACACAAGCCGTGGGGTTGTCTTTTACCGGCTCGATCCCGTCCGGGAGACTTGGTATGAATTACATCGCCGAATACGGATCCAGCGATACAATGCGTCCCAATCTCGACAACGCGATCGTCACCGACGAGAACAATGGCAATCACATTAACGTGGGCCTGTTTATGCGCCCGGAATCCGTCCCCGGTTTGCAGGTTGGTGGATCGATTTATCACGATCAGATTAGTGACTTCGCGCGGGGACCAAGCGTCAGGCTTGGTCAAATGATCGTCAACGGGCATGTTGTCTATATCCGGCATGGAATCGAGTTCCTTAGCGAAGGCTTTCTCATCCGTCACGCCTACGAGCACAGTTCGATCGTGTACAACACGCCTGCCTTCTACGGGCAGATATCAAAGCAGTTTCACCGTATCCGGCCGTTCTTCCGCTACCAGTACATAAACGCAGATATGGGCGGCCTACTGGACGATGTCGACCTGCGTTATGGGCCCTCACTTGGCGTGCGCTACGATTTCAACAACTCCATCGCTTTCAAAACCCAATTCGATCATACCGTGAGAAAAGGCCAACCTGACCTTAACGGCCTCCACATGCAGTTAGTGTTCAAGTTCTAAACAGGATTTTATGCGAGCTGAATTGACTGTCATCCGAGTTGCGGTCCGAGTTGCGGTCTGGGTTGCGGTCTTCGTCGCCAGTCTGGCCGACCTGTCCTCCGCCGTAGCGCAGACCGGCGCTGCGGCGGTGGAGGACGAGGTCGCGGTCGTGGTCAACAACAAGAACCCCGTCTCGAACTTGACCACCCTGGAGCTTCGCCAACTCTTTGCCGGACAAAAGCGTTCCTGGATGGGGGGCCGACCCGTCGTACTATTCGTGCGCGCGCCAGGCGCCCACGAACGAGTTGTCCTGTTGAAATTGCTGGATATGTCGGAGAGCGACTACAAGCGGTACTGGACGGTCCAAGTATTTCGGGGAGAGGCCATGGCCGAGCCGGTGGCGCTGTTCTCCAATGGAATGCAAAAAGAGGCCCTGACAACCTTTCCCGGGGCTATTGCTTTGGTCAACTACCAGGATGTCAAGCCAGGTATGAAAATCCTGAAGGTAGATGGACATCTCCCTGGAGAAGCTGCATACCCGCTCAACTGAGACAGTTGTTTGCTGCACAGCGACTGAGGCTGTAAGTCGCAGGGGAGAGGTCATGCTTTTTCGGCGCACTTCCTAATGGCCAAGGGAATCAGCCAGCACGACTAGGAGGTTAGCTTAACGGAGCTTGTCAACAACAGCGGCAATCAATCGGCGCTACCTTTCACAACAGCAGCAAAGTCTGCCCGCCGGCCCTTAACGTACTTTTTTGGAAGTATGCGACACACCAGGGGATCTAGCATCTTATTCTTATGAGCCCTGACTGCAAGCATTTTTTCGTTGCAGTCTTTTCGCACCGTGCGGAGATCGTCCACCAGTTTCATGTATGCCGGATGCGGCAGGCGATGGCGCGGATATAGTAATTGACTTGCGGCGGCATGCTCCTTGGCGCGGGACGCCTCATAACTTGCAACTAGTCGACATTCTTCGTAATCTCGGGGAAGTGGCGTATCGGGTTTCATTGTCTACATGCTATATCAAATAAACCGCGCCTGCGTGCACTACAGGACAATGACCGAGCCCGCAGATCCTATCCACGTGCTGTTAGGACACTTCGATCCCGTGATGGGGATAGTCCACGTCACATTCAAGACCAGCTGTTGTCCAGCAGGTAGGTTGATTGACTTATCCACGAGTGACGGATAGACGGCTCTTCGATGGCCTACGCCGGCGCAATGGAAATCGTGGCAGCCAGCGTTGCTATGTCGAATATCTAGCTCATCTGGAGTCCTCCCATGCGCGCACGTCGTGCGTTCCACAGCGCTAACCACAGGAACAGCATAGAGCAGCGCGACCCCGTTTCATTAATGCGACACGAGCAGCAACAGGCGATCGGCCATTGAGATGCAGTCAGTGAGATCAATTGTTGGACTGCGATATGCTAATGACTGCGAAACCGGCCAAAATGAGAGAATCCAGCACTGACCGTGAATTATGAACAAGGACACTGAGTGTCGGGGTGTCACGAGCGGGAACATCTCGCCAGCCGAGAAACACATCGAGCACCTGCAACCCTAAGGAACTGCCTAAGCGCTGGTCTACTGCCAACCAATTATCGACTCTACCTCATGCTATGCCGTCTGGCGTACCGCAACCGGTGACTGCGCTCGAATACATACGGCTCAAGTGCAATGAGCTAAGGCCCTCAATGAGGGCGCTTTCTTTACATTATTTAAGTATGCGATTAAGCAAGTCACCCTTTTGGGGTGGTAGTACAAACTGCATTTCCTCTAAGGTTCCACACCTATTGCCCGGAGACCAAGTAGGTAAAAGGACTACAATAAAGGCATGAGATATTACACGACTAAACCGGCGAACGGCGGGGTCACATTCAAATGCACCTTTTGCGAGCACAGTATCACTACTCGCGATTTCCACCGAGCGGGAGGCAACCTCCGCACACAAGCAGCAGCGTTTATAAATGAGCATGCCGCGTCCCTTCATGTGCGCACGTGGATACCAATCAAACTAGGTGACCGCGGGGCGCTTTGAGACTCGCGATCTCAACACCAAATAGCGCTGTCGTAACAACAGGTGTTTTGCAGTTTTCTCGTTCGACGACGATATTCATGAAGCGGGAGATGACGTGGAGATAGACAACGACCCCTTTGAAGTGCGTAGGCGCGAAGAGTGCAAGCGAATCCACGCTAGCCATCCCGATAGCGTAAAGGTCTCTGAAACAACAGAATAGGATCGTCCAAATTCGACTCTCATGGATAGACGCGGTGAGCTGGCTACGGATGGACCTTATAATTAATAAAACAAATCGATCATTCCTTCGAAGTCGCCATGTTGAATAATATTGACTCAGGGACGAAAAGACTCACTTTGAGGCAGATATTGTCCGTCCGTTGCCCGATGTGCAGAGCTAGGCCCAAAGAGAAGTGCACACTTACTACCGACATCCTTCCACCAAGACTCACTTCGCCCGAGGGCTAGAAGCGGCCAGGGTTTCCCCTCCGGGGAACGCCGGACAAGCGACATTGCGAATGTTTAAGACGGTTACGAACCGTAGCATGCGCGTCCTTTTCCCACACAAATAAAAGAGGATGCCCGTCTGTTTAAGCTCATTTTGCATTTTTTGCTTCTCCGGAATCGTCGCCAGATCGAGATGCTGCTGGGGCATAAAAAGTGAGCTCAGAATTCGTAGGATTCGAAAACATCAATCAACGTATCTAAATGACTTCGCCGGACCACGGATGACACTTTAGGCACGGAAGAGCACTGATAGATTAGCCAACGGAGCGCGGATAGAGCGCGGTTTCCGTCACTTTCCGCGTTTCGCTTTGGCGACGACAACAGTGGGACCAAGGGAGTTAACGGAGCCGATTTGCGTTTCCAAAACGGTTTTGGAAACGCCAGCATATTTTTTGTTGGTACCAAACGTCGGGCGTGTGCCAGGGCGTGCTAGCACGAATCACACCGCAATTTGTTAACAAATATTCTGGGCCCGCACGGTTAGCCTGTACAGGCTGGCGCCTTTCGCAACTCGCTTGACAACCCGTACAACCGTGATAACGTTTTTTGAAATGGGAGTTGGTTTGAAAGGCAAACTATGCTCCCAGACACTCCTAAGCTAGAGCGGTACTTCGATCTTGCCGAACACGTTGGCCTCCGTTTTTCACTCCTAGTCTTTTTGTTGCTGGCGCTCTACCGCGTTGTCGAGAGGGAGTGGAAGCAAAGATGAGCGCCCCGCTAGCGGATACAGGGCAAGATTTGAAAGAGCGCGAGCGTCTTGTCACCAACCTTAAACTTCTTTATCAGAGTAGCTCTCCATGCGTGTTCCTTTCTTGGAGCGACAACCCCCAGCCTTTGCTCGAGGGTCCGGGAAGGCGCGGGCGAGAGTTTACCAGATGCAGGCGCATGAAAGCACCGAGACCACGGAACGCCATTATTCAAAATGGATGAAGGCCAGACAAGACCGGCTGGACTCCCTAGTTGCGGGAACGTGGAGAAACGAGCGCCGAGAGAGAACACTAACGAAGGGTGGCCTGAAGCCGACGTAACTCCGCTCTGCATTCCTCAATCCGAAGTTTGATGACTTTCTGGATGGTGCTATCAGTGACAACCCAGGACACGGATTCCAGCTTCTCAATCTCGGCCTTAATCTTGGCTGTTTCTATCCGAGAAGCCATGACATACATTGTACGCTACCGAACACAAGGATGTGTTCAAAATGGATGAAGGGCAAGTCAAGAAGCGCAACAGACGGGAAACCCTGCCAGTGGGGTTTCCCCTGTCATCCCCAGGGAAAGAATCTGTTTCGGAAACGACCAAAAAGAGGGATTGGTTACGAGGAAAAAGAACCATAAGACATCAATGCGAGTGATGGTACAAGGCCGCCGATGCGCCCGATGTATATGCCATCGCATGATGCGCATACGAGGCGTGTTCGTTCATCACCTTGGCAGCTTGCGTGCGGCAGCTACCCTTCAGGCTGCTGAATTCCCGTGTGGTTACGGAGTACGAACAAGATATGCACGTAAACTTGCTAAAGCCGTTCATCATTTTGATGTTGTAATGTCTCATAGCTTTAATTGTAATCACCTATCACCTGTATGACATTGAACTAAAGTCACGCACCTTCGCGAGGGTGCTCACAGGCTCGCCAATGCTTCCCTTTAACGCTCGCGCCGTGTCCATGCGTTCTTTCATCGCATATCACTAATGTTACTTGCCGTATACAGGACTGCCCTGTGCAGGACTCGGGAACCCTGTATGGACAACAGGCGCTATAGGCTCCTACGATCGAGTCATGCCGGACGAATCTCCAAGAGTGTGCTGGATATGTCATAAGCCTGCTCCACCAGAAACCCCCACTGATTCGTTCGGGTTCTTCGCGCATGAAGAGTGCCTTGAGGCGGCAAACTACAGAGAAGCTAGAGCTAAAGCTAACTAGCATCTGTCGAAGGCATAATCCCGCAACACTGTGCCGAAGTTCAACAAGAGCCATATAACAGTCGAGTCCTTAAGCACAACGCAGCTCAATTTACAGTCGAAGACTTCCCTATTCCCACACTTGCACACCGGGTGGAGTTGGCGCGTGCATCATCGGCGGCGGGAGTCGGGCACCTCAGCACGCATGCATTCCGGCACACCTACCGCTCATCGTTGGACCTGGTGAAAACTCTGATTGCAGTGCAGCAAAAGATGATGCGGCACACGGACATCCGGACCACCATGAACGTTTATAGGAACGTGGTTACGGATGAGATGAGCACAGCAAGTTTGAAGGTAGCGGCGCTTCCTTTCCGCACAAGCGGAGCGCGAGTCCAGCTAACCTACTGAAGTGACGGTGGGCGCTATAGGATTCGAACCTCTTCATACACCATTTATTAATTGCGGCTGACTTGCGTCTTTCTAAACCGCGACTTCAGGCGCGTGGTCGGCAGCCCGCAATAACGGCACGACCAGATCTTCCCAAAACTCTCCGAATTGCCCATCATCCTGGCAGAGAATCACCAGAGCGAGCAATCGCGGCGTATGCGACTGAATGCCGCGACTCGCAAGAATGGGCAAAGGCGATCATACGTGTTGTGGAAGAGCGACGGTTACGACATCCCGGCCGCGCGCTTTGGACTCATAGAGGGACTGGTCCGCGATTTTTAGCAACTCGCCCGAGGTTGTGCTGTGCTCAGGAAATGCCGCTACACCCACCGAGAGCGTGAGAGGACCGAGAGGCTGCTTTTTGTAGTGCAGTCGTAAACTTTTAACCTCCGAGCGCAACGCGTTCGCCCGGATAGCCGCGTCTTGTGAAGATGACTCAGGCAGGACAATAGCGAATTCCTCCCCGCCATACCGGCAGCATATATCGGTCGCGCGAAAGAGATTGCGAAGCAGATCTGCGAGAGATTGGAGAACCATGTCTCCCGCCTCATGGCCGAAAGTATCATTGAATCTCTTGAAGTGGTCAAGGTCGATGAAAAGAATAGCGAGCGACTGTTTCTTGCGGCTAGCCAGTTGCAGTTCTCTCTCGAGCGATTCCTCCAGAAAGCGCCGGTTGAAAAGATGAGTAAGCGGGTCGCGAATTGACTGTTCACGGAGGGTTTCGCGCAACTGCAGGCTAGCCAGCGAAAGGGCGATCTGCGAGGCCGCGCTGACGGCCAGTTGCTGATGAGATTCCCGTGTGCCAGAATCGTATTGGAATCGCGTTGTGCTCTCAAATTCGAGATGCAGAATGCCAACCGCGTTCCCCTGCGCGACCATCGGCACGCACAGGCACTCTGTAGTTGACCCCTTGGTCAGATGTTGGCAGGCCACGCTACTTTTAGGAGGCGCACTCCAGTGCGGCTGGCCACGGCGCAGAGCCCAGCATGCGTCAGGAGGAAATGTCGGTGCTGAGACTTCCTTTTTCCCCCACCGGACTGCTGCCTCGATGAGATCTCGCGATGATTTGAATAAATAAAGAGCCCCCGAATGAGCCGCGGGGAAAAGGCTCTGCACCGAGTCGGCGACGACCGCGCAGGCTTCCTCAACGGTCCCACTAGCGGCCAGCAGAGATCCCATTTCGTTTAGTGAGGTAGTCTGTTTTGTGCGCAACTCCAACTCCTTCACCAACCGGTCCAACTCCTCCGCATGTTGCCGCTGTGTTTCGCTCGCCCTGGTTTGCTCCGAAATGTCTTCATAGATCAAATATGCGCCCGCAACGTCACTGCCCGTCAGCAGCGGGACGCCATGCAATGCGAGGTCAAGAATCTGCCCGTCTTTGCGCCTCTGGCGCACCGTCTTGTGCAGCGCGGTTCCGGCGAAGATCTGAGGAATCAGTTGCGTGGAATCCGAAGCCGCATCATCGGTTATCCCCATACGGCTGATATTAATCGAGGCAAGCTCATTTCGGTCGTACTGGAAAAGCTTCTCGAATGCAGAATTCGCCAGCTCGACCGAGCCTTGCCGGTCAAGAACTATGATCCCTAACGGGCTGTTCTGTATCAGCGAGTCCAAATACGTGGTTTGTCTGTTCAGATCAATTGCCATGCGGTATCGCTCGCTCACCTCCGATCCCACGATGAGCCCTACTGTGGACAGCACCAGCATGAGCAGGGCGACTTTGGTGAACACGATTGCGGTTGGGGGAAACACATGCATCGCG
>Ga0209624_10001616_pt1 | contig 17399 bp, 13 predicted proteins | sample JacPinW_OM2H0_O1_FD_188565 | JGI IMG/M metagenome (GOLD analysis project Ga0209624, IMG submission 188565) | Forest soil microbial communities from Algoma, Ontario, Canada - Jack Pine, Ontario site 1_JW_OM2H0_O1 (SPAdes) (version 2) | ecosystem: Environmental > Terrestrial > Soil > Boreal...
ATGGCCGTAGGGATCTTCCACCTGGCCGTAGCGGTCTCCCCAAAATGCATCCATGATCGGCATGGTGACTTTGGCCCCCGCATTCACCGCTTTCGCAAAAGCGGCGTCGGCGTCGGGCGTATAGATATGCAGAGTCACACCGGTGCCACCCAGCGAACGCGGGGAGAGGCAATGATAATCGGGGAATTCATCGCTCAACATGACCATTGAATCGCCGACTTTGAAATCCGCATGCATCACTTTTCCGCTATCGTCTTTGGCGACGTGAAGAATTTCGGCGCCCAGCGCGTTTTTGTAAAACTCCAGCGCCTGCAAAGCGTTGCCGCATACGAGTTGAGGCGTGACTGTGTGGAACCCTTCAGGGATTGATTTTACGGTTTCTGACATAACATCCTCCTTTTTAAGATTATTTCTTCCGGGAGTAGGTAGTTTCTTAAAACGAAGATCCCTTGCCGTCCGCTCCTGTGCTCATCAGGGTGACCACAAATTAGTCGTGCCCTGTCTCTGTCTTCAGCGGGTACGCTCGTCTCGTTCGATTTTGCCATCGCGCAGGCGGATCACGCGGTGCGCATTTGCAGCGATGTCCGGTTCATGCGTCACGAGGATGATCGTATTGCCTTGTTCGTGCAGGCGCGCAAAGAGCGCCATAATTTCTTCTCCTGTCTGGGAGTCCAGATTACCGGTGGGCTCGTCTGCAAGCAGGATAGAAGGATTGTTGACCAGCGCCCTGGCGATAGCTACGCGTTGGCGCTGCCCTCCAGACAGTTCGTTTGGTTTGTGCATCATGCGATCGGCGAGATCCACTTGGCTCAGGGCCTTTTTTGCGCGTCCGAGGCGTTCTTCGGAGGGCGTGCCGTTGTAAATCATGGGCAACTCGACGTTGTGGAGAGAAGTTGCGCGCGCAAGCAAATTGAAGGTCTGGAAGACGAATCCAATCTCTTTGTTGCGAATGTAAGCTAGCTCATCATCATCAAGCTGGCTAACTAGCCGGCCAGCCAGCCAGTAACTGCCCTTTGTGGGAGTATCAAGGCAGCCAATCAAATTCATCAGCGTGGATTTTCCCGACCCGGACGGGCCCATGATCGCGACGTACTCGCCCTTGTGAATTTCTATGCTGACACCGCGGAGTGCGTGCAACTTCTCCGCACCCATTTCATAGGTCTTCCAGAGATCATCAGTCTGAATGACAATACCGGCATCTACGAGGTCTTTGCGGTAACTTTGCGGAACGATAATTTCTTCGACAGCCACGGTCAAGGTACTCCTGGATTCAACTTTAGCTAGCCGAAGATTCTTCTTTCTTAGGTTCGGAATTATCCACTTTGATCGGAGCGCCTGGACGGAGGGTGCGAAGCGCCTTGTAGCTTCCGGTGACGATTACGTCGCCGTCTTTCAAGCCGGTTGTAACCTCAATGTCAGTTACCCCTGCTACGCCGGTTTGTACCGGAACGAATTCGGCCTTCTTGCCGCGAATTACGAATACGCCTTGAACATCGGTCTTCTGGGCATTTGTCCCGGTATTTGTGCCGGACGTTGGCTTGGAGGCCGCCAGGGTAACGCTACTGCCATTCTTTCCCAGCGCGGCTTCGTCGATTTCTCGTTGAGTGCGCACAGCCAGAGCCTGAATAGGAATGGTCAGGACATCTTTTTTCTGCTCCGTCTGAATCCTGGCCGTGGCCGACAAACCGGGGCGCAGCGAATCGGGCGGATTGTCCACCGTAACCACCACCTTGAAGTCGCGAGCCTCCTGCGTATTGGCGGTAGTCTGGGTAGTGGCAGCCTGTCCCGACGAACGAAGAATGGCGAGCTCGCCAACTTGAGTCACGTGGCCTTTGAATGTTTTGCCGGGAATCGCGTCTATAGTTACTTCGGCAGGCTGGCCCTCGCGAACGTTAGTGATATCGGTTTCGTCGACTTTGACCTCGGCGGTGACAATGCTCATGTCCGAAATGGTCATCAGGTTACTGCCTACGGCGTTCTGGATGCCAGGTACGACGTTTTCACCGACGCGCACAGCGATGTAGCTAACAATGCCATCTATCGGCGCCGTGTAGGTGGTCTTGCGCAAGATGTCCTTTGTATGCTTCAGCACAGCCTGGTTCTGACTCATATTCTCACGTGCCTGGTCGCGGGCGGCGCGCGCTTGTTCAACCTGAGCCTTAGCCGCATTTAGAGCCGCCGACGCGCTGTCGAAAGTGGCTTTGTTTGCATCGAACTCCTGCTTCGATATGAGCTGACTCTTATAGAGCTCCTGGGTGCGCTGCCAATCAAACTTGGCCTTTTCCAGGTCTGCCTGGCGTTGGGCGAGGGTAGCGACTGCCGAATCGTAACTCGCTGCGGCCACTCGCATGCCCGCTTCGGTGGAGCTAATGCTGGCCTCCTGGGCTTGAACATCCGCGGCCGGCTGGATGTTTTCCAGGTGCAGCAGGATGTCGCCTCGCTTTACGTGGTCTCCTTCCTTCACCACTATGTCCGTTATCTTCCCGATCCCTTCCCCTAGGACGTTTGTGTAATTCTTGGGCCGGACCTCTCCGGAGGCCGTTACGATCGAAACCAAATCCTGTTTGACGACCTTGCCGCTCTGGACCGTGACAACACCCTTATTCGACTGATAGATGCTGTACCACGATATGCTGCCCAGGATCACTACGGCACCCACACCGATTCCTACTTTTTGCCACGTCTTCATTGCTTTAGCCTCTAGGCCCCTCACCTTACGGGCGGGACGGTCCGCTCACTAGTCCATACGTCCGGCGGAGCCAGAATGTTTCCGGGATTAGACGAGACTGAAGAGATAAGGAGAGTTCCATATACCAATTTTCGGAGTTCTGCGCTTCTCTTCGGCTTCGTGCGAGGGCCACAGTACCCACTACTGCGAGCGACCGACTTCAGCTCGGTCACAAGTGCGGTCAGTCTGGGGTGTGCCTGCTGGCCTATTTTAGATGCATTCAAGCTGGAAAGAAATAGCGTTGATGCGGATAAGGCAGACTATCACAAAAAGGACAGGCAACCCCGTTTGGATTAACGTGCTCATACCCGTATACGTGTCCGGAAACTGACGTTGACCTGTACCTTGGGACAGGTTAGAATTTCTAACCAAATAGGGGAAAAAGGTTAATTATGGGCCGTGGTGCAAGGGTGTTTCTTGTTGGTGTTTTGGCTGCAGGCCTAGGTTGTGTCCCTATAGCCTACGCTCAGGGAGAAGCTCAAAGCCCTCAGAATCCTCCGTCTGACCAGAACTCGGCGAAAAAGGCCAAGCAACGAGCCAAAAGCGACAAGGAACTCAAGAAGGAACTAGATTCCCAATATAAGAAGTGGCTGGACGAGGACGTCGTTTATATCATATCCCCGGAAGAGCGTAGCGCATTCCTTCATCTCGCAACCAACGAAGAGCGCGAGCAGTTTATCGAGCAATTTTGGCAGCGCCGCAACCCCGACCCCGATTCCGCCGACAACACTTTTAAGGAAGAGCACTATCGCCGGATAGCTTACGTCAACGAACACTTCTCGTCTGGTATTCCCGGCTGGAAAGCCGACCGCGGCCGCATTTACATCATGTGGGGACCACCGGATGAAATTGAGTCGCATCCTTCGGGTGGCAGCTACAATCGGCCGTCGTCTGAAGGCGGCGGGGAGACTTCGACCTATCCTTTTGAGGATTGGCGTTATCGCTATCTTGAAGGCATAGGCGAGAACGTCGAGCTTGAATTCGTAGATCCCACGATGAGCGGCGAATACAAACTGACCACGGATCCAAGCGAGAAAGACGCGCTTCTGATGGTTCCTGGCGCCGGACTCACGCAGATGGAGTCCATGGGTTTGGCCAGCAAGACCAGCCGTTTCAATAATACCGACGGTACGCACGATGCTGCGCCTGTCGGTGGGCTGACGCCCGAAACGATGAATGAATTTAGCCGGCTTAGTCTTTATGCGAAGATCCAACAGGCTCCTCCTGTTAAATTTAAGGATCTTGAGGCTGTAGTAACTTCACGTCTCGTGCGTGATCAGGTGAAATTTGATTACCGTTTTTACTTCCTGCGCATCACTTCCGATACGGTTCTCGTTCCGATTACCGTCCAGATTCCCACAAGCCAATTGAGCTTTCAGGAAAAGCAGGGCGTAGATTCCGCGACGGTGAATCTTTTCGCGCGCATTAGCACTTTGAGCGGCCGCATCGTGCAGACCTTTGAAGATACGGTGAAACGCGACGTTCCGGCCAGCTTGCTGCAACAGGCTAAGGCTGTACCATCGATCTACCAGAAAGCCGTGCCTTTGAGCCCCGGCCTATACCGGCTCGATATCGTGCTGAAGGATGTGAACAACGGAAATGTCGGCGTGGTGAACACTCGTTTGGCCGTGCCGCGATTCGAAGACGATCATCTGTCATCAAGCTCGCTCATTCTCGCGGATCAAATTCTGCCTGTTTCGTCAAAAGATATCGGGCTCGGCCAATTCGTACTGGGTGATGTAAAGGTGAGGCCGAAGCTAGACGCGTCGTTTGCGGCCGCGGAAGGAATGGGCGTATTCCTTCAAGTTTACAATTTGAAAGTGGATGATCAGACTCATAAGTCAGACGCCACGGTGCAGTATCGCGTGATGAAAGAGAAGACTACCGAACCGGTCTTGAAGTTCGACATTCCCAGGGACAAATTACCGGAGCACGGCGAGGAATTGACGTTGGAGAACATTATTACTCTGGGCTCGCTGCCTCCCGGTGCGTACAAACTGGAAGTCGCGGTTACGGATAATTTAACGAAGCAAACAATTACTCCGGCGATGGATTTTACGGTGAAAGCAAGCGCCGGAACTGCACCACACGCGAGGTGAACTCGTGAGTTTGCGAATGATTCGCCTATTTTTTCTCGGCGTATTTCTGAGCCTGCTGGCTCTGCCGGCGTGGAGCGCGCCAAATTCCGGCAAGATTTCCGGTGTAGTGCTCGATTCGACTGGGACGCCTCAGATGGGCGCCACGATATCGGTTACTTCGGATCAACTTTTCAAGCTGTCTACCTTTGAACTCCTAACCAACGACCGAGGGCGATTTTCCACCAGCCTGCTTCCTTCGGGCACTTATTCGATCAAAGTCACACTGGCGGGTTTCCTGCCTGTAATTGAGGATCACATTCTGGTAAATGACGAGCACACGACTGTGCTCGAAATTGTGCTGGGATCTGTGTTTTCGTCGCTGGAAAAACTACGGAGGCAGCCGGACCAGCAAGTCAGCGCGGATGAATGGGCCTGGGTTCTACGAAGCTCAGCTGCGACGCGGCCGGTCCTGCGGTGGGAAGACGATGATGTGATTCTCGGCGCGGCACCGACTCAGTTCGAAACAGCACGGTCCGAAGAAGGACGAATGCGCTTTGAACTAACCTCGGGATCCGATCATCCCGGATCGGTCTCGAACCCCGCTGATTCCCCTGGTACCGCTATGGTGTATGACGTTAGCCTGGGCGGAAAGCAACAGCTCTTGATAGCCAGCCAATTCAGCTATGAAAGCGGTTCATATTCGGGCGGGCTTGCAACTCAATGGCTTCCGTCTGGGAAACCCGGTGTCGGCCCGGTAGCCACGCTCTTGCTTCGAGAAACACAACTTGGACCTGATGGGCCGATCTTTCGCGGAATGCGGATGTCCTACGACAATTCGTTCAATGTCGGTGACCGCGTGAGCATTCGTTATGGCTCTGACTTCGTGATGGCAGGCCTTGCGGGCACCACTTCGGGCGTGCGGCCGCGCGCACAGGTTGCCCTGCAACTGAATCCCGCATGGCAGGCTTCGGTCTTGGTTGCCGCAAACGGTTGGCAAGACTCTGCAGGCGATCAAAGCGCGTTACAGTCGGCCCTAAACACACTCGATCAATTTCCGATACTTCTGATGCGCGATGGGCATTCCGTGCTCGAGAATGGTTTGCATGAGGAATTGGCTATCGAGCACTCATTTAACAAAGACGCCAGCGTGACCATCGCTTTGTTCAACGATCGCTCCACTCACACAGCGGTATTCGGGCACGGATCCGTCACCGGGCCCGACTATTTGCAGGATTTCTTCTCGAATGTTTTTGCGTATGACGCCGGCGAATCAAGCTCGCTGGGAACGCGCGTCGCCTATCATCAGAGATTTTCAGACAATGTAAGCGCCACCGTCATTTACGAGTATGCGGGAGCGTTGTCGCCGATTGAAGATCCCGCGGAGGTGGCCTTGCGAAATCAGTTGGCCACTCGGTATCGCCAAAGTGCTGGAGTTCATGTAACAGCGAAAGTCCCGCGCGTAGGAACCAAGCTCACAGCCGGATATAAGTGGATTAACGGCCCGGTAGTGTCGGCCATGGATCCTTACGGGCAGTCCCTCTACCACCTCGACCCTTACTTGAGTATAGGAATTCATCAGCCGCTGCCGAGCTTCATTCCAGGTCACCCTGAGCTTCTGGCCGACTGCGGTAACCTTCTCGCGCAGGGTTATGTCCCCTTAACAACCGGCGATGGGAGAGTCGTACTTATTCCTACCTATCGGTACCTTCGCGGCGGTCTAAGTTTTCAGTTTTAGCCGCATTTGAGGCGTACCGGAATCGGGAAGGTGTCTTCCACAAACAGGATTGTGAGGATATCTTTCAATAGAGCGTTCCGTAAGGCATTCATTCTGTGGCGGATAGGCTTATTAGAATTCATAACACCGTGGAAGTTGACGTGCTAGCATCTCTAGTTGTTTGTGACTGAGTCACGGGTGTAGCTGGATGAATGATAGTCTCCGAATGCGACTTGGCGCAGTGCTCCTGGCGCTCCTTACGCTATCCGCCATCGTCTTTGCTTTCCTAAACTTTCAGCAGCGCTCCCGGTTTGTTCTTCCCGATGACGGGGTCACCTGGCTGGACACGCAGCAAGGCGTAGTGGCGTGGCACGTAGTTCCGGACTCGCCAGCCTCCAAGGCCGGCATCAAACAAGGGGATGTCGTCGAGTCCGTACGCGGCTTCCAAATACGCCGAGCTGCGGACGTTACGCGGGTTCTGTTTCGCGTGGGCCCGTGGACCGAAGTTCGCTACAAGATGCACCGTGGCGAGGCCGGATTTGAGACCCCCCTGGTGACCGCTCCGCAGGATACTTCGTCTTCGATCGAGAATTATCTGCGTATTACCGCGCTTCTCTATATTTTTATCGGCCTGTTTATATTCGTCCGCCGCTGGAACGCTCCACGCGCGATTCATTTCTACGTTTTTTGCCTGGCCTCGTTCATTCTTTACAGCTTTCATTACACCGGCAAGTTGAATTCTTTTGACTACACGATCTATTGGGCCAATGTTGTCGCGCTACTCTTGCAGCCCGCGCTGCTGGTTCATTTCGCGCTGGTATTTCCGGAGCGTCGCGGCACTTTGTGGCCCAAGTTGGCCGCCGTCTATGCGCTGCCGGCCGCGCTTCTAACTCTGCATATCTTTATCGCCACCGGCACGTTGGATTTTCTGCCGGCATTCAGCACGCGATACTGGCTCGACAAAGTGGAGCAGGCAAATCTCGGAATCTATTTTCTGCTCGCTGCCACGATCTTCTTATTCAGTTATCGCCGGGCGCCGAGTGGCGTTTTGCGGCAGCAATTAAAGTGGGTCACCGGTGGGACGTTTGCCGGCTCGCTCCCCTTTCTGATGTTCTACATCGTGCCCTACATCCTTGGTGTGGTTCCGGCGCCCTGGATGAAGCTCTCGGTTTTTTCACTGGCCCTGATTCCTCTTTGTTTCGGTTACGCCATCATTCGATATCGGTTGATGGATGTTGACATCATTTTCAAACGCGGGCTTGCCTATACCTTCGCTACCGCCGCCATCGTCGGCATTTATTTCGCCGGCATCGCGCTGATCGGCGAGACGTTTCATACCCGCTGGCCTACGGGTCCCGCGGGCGGAGTAATAGCGATTGTGGTGGCCGCCTTTTTGTTTGAACCTGTGCGCGGCTGGATGCAGACTCGCCTGGACCGTTTTTTCTATCGTGACCGACTTGATTACCGCCGCACGCTCATTGAATTCGGACGCGCCCTTACAAACGAAGTGCGCCTCGAGCCCCTGGTCGGTTCCGTGCTCGACCGGATTTCGCAGACGCTCTTAGTGGATCGCCTGGCTGTGTTCCTGGAAGACCCCGCCCATGCAGGCCAGTATGTTCTCTCGCGGTCGATGGGGCTTCGCCCGGAAGGCCCGCTCGATTTGACTTTTCTGGATCCTTCGCGCCCAGCGCTGGAACGCGGCTGTTTGTTTTTTGAGTCTGCCCGTGCAGCGGCGGAAGAAACCGGATCGGTTCGCCGCACACTCGAAGAACTCGACTTGAACTATTTCATCGCTTGCCGTTTTCGTGACCGCACCGTGGCGATTCTCGGTTTGGGTAAGACTGTCGATGGCGATTATCTTTCGAGCGACGACCTCGAGTTACTCTCCACTATCGCCGGCTATGTCGCTATAGCTATTGAAAACGCGCGCCTATACCAATCGCTCGAACAGAAGGCCATGCAGATCGAGCGTTTGAAGGATTTCAGCGAAAATATCGTGGAGTCATTGAATATCGGTGTGCTCACAGTCGATCTTGAGGATTGCATCGAGTCCTGGAATCCGCAGCTCGAAAATTTGTTGGCCATTCCGCGACGCGAAGCGCTTCGCCGCCGCCTTCAAGATGTTCTTCCGCCGGATTTGGTGGCCGAAATTTCCTCGCGTTACACTGCCGACCGCGTTTCCGGAATTTATAAATTCCAATTGAATACGCCGGGCGGCCGCCGCTTGGTGATCAACGCTTCGATTGCTCCGCTGGTCGGAAAGACCGGCGCCCGGCTAGGCAGACTGATCCTCCTCGACGACATCACCCAGCGCGTGCGCCTGGAAGAACAAATGGTGCAGACGGAAAAGCTCACCTCGCTCGGTTTGCTGGCTGCCGGCGTAGCGCATGAAGTGAACACACCGCTGGCGGTGATCTCGAATTACATTCAGATGCTGGCCAAGCAGATTCCCGAGGGCGATCCGCGCCAGAAGACCATCGAGAGGATCGTAAAGCAGACCTTCCGCGCCAGTGAAATAGTCAATAATCTGCTGAACTTCTCGCGTACGGGCGCGGCGGAATTCGTCGAGGTGGATCTAAATTCCGTGTTGGAAGAAACTTTGACGCTGGTTCAACATCCATTTAAGACAGCGCAAGTGAACGTGATTAAGAACTATACGGAACAGTTGCCGCCCGTTCTTGGCTCGATGACGCGCCTACAGCAGGTTTTTCTAAACTTGTTCATGAACGCGCGCGATGCCATGCCGAGCGGCGGTATGCTGGAAGTTCGCACCGGGGCGCACAACGGGTCGGTAGCAGTCGAGGTTACCGATACCGGTTCGGGCATCCCGGCCGAAAATCTCCACCGAATCTTCGATCCATTCTTTACCACAAAGGCCACTGGACGGGGCACCGGGTTAGGCCTTTCGGTTAGCTATGGGATTATAAAAGAGCACGCGGGTAAGGTTGACGTGCGCTCGACGCCCGGTAAGGGAACTTCCTTCCGGCTAGAATTTCCCGTAGCCAGGAAGGCGGTTCATGCCTAAAGGCTCCATACTTGTTATTGATGATGAAGTAGAAATTCGCGAAGGTCTCGAAGCGCTCCTTACTTCCGAAAGTTTCCAGGTGACGCTCGCCGAAACCGGCGAAGCCGGACTCAAGCAGCTCGAAGACCATCCGTTCGACTTGATGCTGCTTGACGTCAGCCTGCCGGATCGCAACGGCCTCGAGTTGCTCCGCGAGATTCGCCGGCGCGATCCGCAGCTTGCCATAATTTTAATCACCGCGTACGGCTCGATCGATATGGCTCGCGCGGCCTTCAAAGGCGGAGCCCAGGACTTCATCACCAAGCCCTGGTCTAATGACGAACTGATCGCCCAGGTATCGCTGGCCATCGAAGGCCGCAGGCTTCGAGACGAGAACGTCCAGCTAAAACGCGCTCTTAAGCAGCGCTACAATTTTCCCAACATCGTTGGCAAGAGCGAGAAGATGCAGGCTGTGCTGGACCTTGTTACGCAGGTCGCGCCGTCGCGTTCTACCATCCTGATTTCGGGTGAGAGCGGCACCGGTAAAGAAGTATTCGCCAAGGCCATTCATTCCGCTTCCACGCGGGCGGACAAAGCATTTATCCCAATCAATACCGGCTCGATTCCCGCCGACCTTCTTGAGTCCCAACTTTTTGGCCATGTGAAGGGCGCTTTCACCAGCGCGATCGCTTCCAAGAAGGGACTCTTTGAAGTCGCCGACCAGGGCACCATCTTTTTTGACGAGATTTCCACTATCAGCCCGGAAACCCAAGCCAAGCTTCTGCGCGTGATTCAAGAGCGCGAATTCATGCGTCTGGGCGGCACTGAGACGATTAAGGTTGATGTCCGTATCCTTGCGGCATCCAACGAAGATTTGATGAAACTCGTTCGCGAAGGCCGTTTCCGCGAAGATTTGTTCCACCGGCTGAATGTTATCTCGTTGCATCTGCCTCCGCTGCGCGAGCGCAAAGAAGATATCCCGCTGCTCATCGAGCGTTTCCTGGATCAGTTCTGCCAGGAAAACGGCAAGCCTCCGCGCGCATTTACGCACGGAGCGATGAAGCTGCTGATGGATTACGACTGGCCGGGAAACGTGCGCGAGCTTGAGAACGTTGTCGAGCGCGCCATCGTGCTTTCCACTCAGGAATCCATGGATGCCGATCTGCTGCCGGAAAGCGTGCGCACTCGCGAGATCGTCAAAGGCGTTCGGCTGCAATTAGCCGAATTCTTGCCGCCTATGCCTGGCGAAGCTGGCGGTTTCGGCAGTTCGCCGTCTCTCTTCCAAATCCTTGAAGAGGTCGAGCGCCGGATCATTGTGGACATGCTCGAGCGCACAAATTGGAACCAGACGGAAGCGGCCGAGCGTTTTCAGGTTCCGCTCTCCACGTTGAACCAAAAAATCAAGCGCCTCGGTATTGAAACGCGCCGCCGGACTACCTCCGTTAGAGGCGCGGCCGTGGGCTTCGGCGAGGATCCTGCGGAATTTCTCGCGGATAAATAGCAGCTATTTCCCCCCCCGACGGATCGAACTCGAACGAGCTGAATCACGAAATTAGTGCGCGGCCGGCGATATTTCCCAGTATGCGGTAGGGCGCGACTTCCGGCGCCACCAAGACCTTTGGAGGAATCAAAAATGTCTGCTCAATAGCGTATTGGCCGGACATCACTGCGTGCGCCACACAATCCGTGAAAACCATCCAGGTGGCCTGCGGCGGAAATTCCAGTTGCGTCTTCGGGGTATTCGCTTGAAACTCCGAGTTTTCCTTCAGGAAATCGTGAAAGCGAAGCATGAACATATCGTAGGGCGTTCGTCCGATCACGCCAAAACCCAGCTTGGAGCCAAAATCCTGCACCGTGCGGCTTAAGAAGGAATTATCTTCAGCGATATCCTGCAGTCCCGCCCCACCAGCATAGCGCCGCGCCAGCACCTCGAAACCCTCGGTCGTCTGCCAGACGCGCGGCTTCTTAGGATTTAGATTTGTGAAGACGCGCAAAATGCGGGCGCCTCGCGTCGGGCGACTGGGAAAAGCATCCACGTGCAGCAGGTCATTACGCTTATGCAGCGGCAGGTCGCGGCCTTCTTCTTCAAGCGGCCGAAAACTCGCGAAATCCAGGTTCCACTTGCCCGCGTAAGGAGTCAGAAATTTTCCAAGGAACTGCGCCACCTGCGCGCTATAGTTGCGCATGATCGAATGCAGGCGGCCGGTGGTTTCGCGGTTACCCGAGACTCCCCGCAACATATCTTCGCTCGGACGGTAGGAAACGTTTTTATGCATGCGCAGTTCGGACCATTGTTGCGCAAGCAGGAATTTCTGATCGTCCGCCGGCAGGTCGAAGGGCGGCTCGCGGAAAAAAAGTATCTGGCCGCGTTCCAGCATCTCGCAGTACGCGCGCGAATGAGTGCCGCTCTGATCGGAAGTAACCCAGCCCGTGGAACGTTTGTAATCGTCCACCGAAACCCACGGCAAGTTCCGAGTTGCGCCCTTCTTCATTTAACTTTTCGCAGGGGTGGGATGCTTGTAGCCGCGAGGAAGTAAAGTCGTGCTCAGATCTAAACCCGAAAGGTCCACGCCGTCCAGGTCCGTCTCGCGAAGGACCGTCGTTTTCAAATCAGCGCCTGTAAAATCAGCGCCGCGAATTTCGGCCAATCGAAAATTTGAGGCTACAAAATTTGCGCCGCGCAGAATGGCGCCGCGCAAGTCAGCGCGGAAAAGCTCCGCCCCGCCCGCTTTGGCTTTGCTGAGATCGGCTCCGCTTAGATTAGCTTCAGTTAAATCGGCTTTACGCAGGTCGGCGCCGCGAAGTGTGGCCTTACTTAGGTTCGTGGAGGAAAGCCTGGCATCGTGCAAATTGGCTCCGTCAAGATTCGCGCCGTGAAAATCGACAAGATCGAGGTTCTCTCGCTCGAGATTCACACGAGAGAGATCGGCCCCGGATAAATCGGCGCGAGCGCCGGTTTCGTCACCGCGCACAAAACGTCGATGCGATTCAAGAATCTCTGAGACCAGCCGTCCATTGTGCTTAATGCTTTTGGGAGATCTCATGTCCACCGTGAGAAAGCGGTAGTTCGGATGCGTACATTATTCGGAAAGTATAACATGGCGGACGCATGAGCAGATTGCTAGCCATTTGGGGATTTGTGGTACCGTCGCAGTATGGCTCGCTGCCGCAGGTCTCCGATCGGTCGCCGCTCTCAGTCCAGGATTCTATTCTCACTGGCTTTGGTTTTCGGCGCCTTGGCCCCACTTCTTTTAATTTTTATTCCCCAGCCGGTCGGATCTCAGCAAAGACAAGAGACGCCTGGAGATGAGATCGTCGCAAATCTCGCGGCAGGCCGGGTGATCATCGCTGTAGTAAAAGACGCCATTCTGACGGCCACCATCGAAAATCCCGTAGAACCTCAGACGCGTATCCCCACACCCGTAGAGCTTGGAACCAAAGGTCTGGGAATTTTTCTTGGCGCCGTCGAATGGACTGCGCCCTCGTCGCATGTGGTAATCGCGCGGCTTGATCGCGATTTGCCGCGTCTTCACGGCCGCGTCGCGTCCTCGGGACCACGTTTGCAGCAAGCTCAACCGGGCGCTGAAGCTGGTGACATTGATTCGATTGGCCATGGCGTAACCGAACGCTTGAATGAAATCGCAAGAAGTCTTCATGGCAAGATAAATTTGCCGCCCGATGAGCCCGTCGCCCAACTGATCCTCGCCGATTACATGCAATCTTACGGCCCGGAAATTTGGCAGTTAACATTCACAATGAAGCAATCCATGCAGCGCGTAGATTATTTCGATACACACGTTCCTTTGCCGCAATACCGACAATTGTGGCCTCCGGAAAAAGGGCAGCCCCACTCGCTGGTCGAATTCCATTACCCTCCGGAGGATTCACAGCCGTCCTTGCTTGATCTGATTCGAAATAATAATCCGGAAATCGAAAAACTTTGCTCTTCAGACGTGAAGATGCGGGAAGTACGTGACCAACTACTCCATGGGGAAAGCAATAAAATACTCGCTGTCGATGCGATTCAGTTCTTGCGTGGCGCGCTGAACGTCATCGCATCGCCCAACGCGCGCGAAACGATCGCTAGTATAGGAATGGAATCAGGCTTCAGCTGGATTTTGAAGCCCCCGGCGGAATCCCAAAAACCGGCAGAGAAAAAAGAAGAACCTGATGCGCCTTCTCTCTTGCATCCCCAGTGACAATGAACCTTGCCAAACGGCTCTAGTGCGCCTTACTTTTCGCGTCGCGAATCTGCTGCATCAGAATGTCGCGAACGTAGTGCCAGTAGGGGACAAGTTGTAATGCGGCTTTCGCATAATTCTCTGCGGCATTAAGATCCGGCGTCGCCCGGTTAAGATTGGACCAGGCAAGACTCATCAATAATTCCGGTTCCCCCCAGGAAGGTTCCAAGGGATCACCGGCGTCGCTTTTTTGCGCGTGAGCAGCCTTTAACCCTCGCTCATACGTATCCATAGCCTTCGCTTGGCCAATATTAACGGGAGGAGTGCTCCATTCGTTTGGGCCAATAACCCACAGGAGCCGCGGATTTTCCGGCGCAGCGGCCCGCGCCTCTCTAAGAAGCTGCGAGGCAGGTGCCATGATTTCTTTCATCTTCTCGAAATCTTTTATTTTTGAAAAGGTCCCTTCCGCAAACTGTCTAAATAGGATGCACGAGGCAGCACCAACCTTGGCGTCCACAAAACTCGGGTCCCTTTGAATGGCTGCGTCAAACTCACTTTCCCCATCTGTGAGATCCTGAGCCAAATCTATCGGAGTTGGAGTTTCGTTGAATCCATTGATGGCTCTGCGCCACTTAGCGAATCCACGCCAGTACCGGACACGAGATGCAAATTCAGGCTGGTCGGCGAACGGAACGAGCTCATCGTAAAGTTTGTTTAGCGCCGCGCGATCTCCTTCATAGTCGGCCCTTTGAATTTTGATTACGATAGAAACAGCCGACTTGCGGGCAGATGCGGCGTCGCCCTCGGTCTGGACTTCCTGGGCCGTCGTCTGAATCTGTTGTTTTGTAAGATTTGTTGTTGCAGGATTCTGACGATTGCCAAACGCGCTGGATAGAATCAGAAGACCGATGGTTGCAGTTCTCATTTCAACTCAATTTCCGCTGCCTGAAATTCTTACTCAACGAAAAGTGCACGGCTGTATTTACAACTGTGTTAATCGGGAATGCAACTTTTAGAGAGACATATGCTCAGTCACTTCAGACGAAGCAGCCAGCAAAGGGTAAGCAACTACGCGGAATGTAGCCTATTTCTTCTCGGCAACCTGCTGCTTCAATCGCGCATTCTTCTCGTTTACTGATCGCTCCAGATCTTCTTTATGCGAAACAAGTTTGCGCGCGATTGCTGCATCTGAAAGTCCCAAAATTTCCGCGGCAAAAATTGCAGAATTCACCGCGCCGGCCTTATCAATCGCCATCGTAGCAACGGGAATCCCGCCGGGCATTTGCACCGTCGATAGCAACGCATCCAGTCCGTTGAGCGTGCTCGTTCCCATCGGGACTCCGATCACAGGAAGAGTGGTATTTGCGGCGATCACTCCGGCAAGATGCGCTGCTGCCCCCGCGGCGGCAATCAAAACTTTCAAGCCTCGCTTCGAAGCTGTTGTGGCGTACTCATGCGCGCGCGCGGGGGTGCGATGCGCAGAAACAACTTCCAATTCATAGGGAATTCCAAACTTCTCCAGAGTCTTCGCCGCTTCACTCATCACCGGGTAATCCGTATCCGATCCCATCAGGATTCCTACCAACGCCGTTTCTTTCTTATTATGATCTTGGGCCAATTATCAGTCTCCTAGTCGGTGTCCTTCACCGTTACTTGCTTCCGAGGCGATGCCTTTAGTTCGATACGATTGCGTCGGCGAATATTCCCGCTTTGACAACCAATGGTTCCTGCTTCCTCTGCCTCCTTCGTCGAAATCAAACGGCTAAGTAGATGAAAAGCTGCGTCACTTCATCGCTTCGCCGGCTCTCCTGCCGCTCTCCCAGCAACCTTAGGCCGGCCAATATCCTTTCGATAGCGCGCGCCGTCAATCTTGATTCTACTCGCAGCCTCATAAGCAATATTGGAAGCTGAGGCCAGGTCGTCCCCGCTAGCTGCTACACTTAGAACTCGGCCGCCAGTTGTGTAGTATTTTTCGCCTTCCCGCCGCGTTCCCGCGTGAAACACTATGGCACCCGGAACCGTCGCTGCGTCCAGTACAGTTATCTCTTTGCCAATTTTCGGATCATCCGGATAACCCTCTGACGCAACCACTACACAGACACTTGCCGCCGCTGAAGACTTTGCCTGCATCGGAGAGAGTTCGCCGCGAGCCGCTTCGGCACATGCGGCCGCCAAATCAAAATCGGCTCGCAGCAAAATCGCCTGCGTCTCCGGATCTCCGAGACGGCAATTATATTCCAGAACCTTTGGCCCGTCCTTGGTCAGCATCAATCCGAAATAGAGAAAACCGCGATAATTGAGCCCTTCTTTTTGAAGGCCTGCTAACGTTGGCTGAATTATTGTGTCCAGAATTTTCTTTTCCAATTCAGGCGACAACAGATCCGAAGTGGAGAAAGCTCCCATTCCTCCTGTGTTCGGGCCTTCATCGTTGTCAAACGCGCGTTTGTGGTCACGAGAAGGCGGCAAAGATACGAAGTGCTTTCCGTCACTCAGAATGATGTAGGAAAGTTCATGCCCTGATAGTCCCTCTTCCAACAAAACGTGTTTTCCCGCGTCGCCAAATTCGCCTTTTTCCATCAGCCGGTCGATAAATTCGGACGCCCGGTCAGGCGATGACGTCACCAATACGCCCTTTCCCGCGCATAATCCATCGGCCTTCACTACCAACGGCCAATCGACCGAACAAAGTGACGTATAGGCGTCAATCGGCGAATCGTAAATCCCATACGTCGACGCCGTCGGAATTCCATTTCGCTCCATGAACTTCTTCGCAAAAACTTTGCTACCTTCGAGTTGCGCCGCCGCTTTGGTCGGTCCCAACAGCGCCAGATTCCGGCTCGCAAATTCATCGGCAATTCCGCGCACCAGGGGCAACTCCGGACCGCATATAGTGAGATCCGCACCAAGCTTGGCTGCCAAACCTGCTGCTTCCGTCACGTTTGCTAAATCTAACGGCATACACTCCGCATCGTTCGAAATGCCACCATTTCCCGGGGCGCACCAGATTTTTTCGACGCGCGCGCTTTGCCTCAGCTTCCACACCAGAGCGTGCTCGCGTCCACCGCTTCCGATCACAAGAATTTTCATTTTATTCACGGAGCCAAGAACGATACGAGGGAGGATTGCTGCTGTCAACTCTTGTTCTTTCCAGGATCACCATGAACTGATTCTCCTTTTGTTTCGTGGACAAATTCACAACTACATACGTAGTATTGACGGATCATTTCAAGTTTGGAGTGTGCAGTCTGCCGTCGTCCAGGTTTTCTGATCACCCGGAATAGCTCGAATTTCTTATCGTTGAGTTGATATGATAAGCTCTGCCGCTGTCATGCACTAGAGCATTCCAAGAAGCCGTACGTAAATGCTCGGTAAACGCCTAATACTTATAAGCATACGGATAGACTAGTGACGGATATTACTGTGAAAGCCATAGCACTCATCTTGGGTGAGTACGGCGTGGCCGCTACCCCGGCATTGTGCCTTGCCATACAAAAGTACATCTCAGTTCTCCTACGCTGGAATGAAAAAATTGCTCTAACCACGATAACTGATCCGCCAGATATCGTAAGGCTTCATTTCGGAGAGAGTATGTTTGGCGCGTTCGCCGTACCGATTAAAGAGGGTCGGCTCGCCGACGTCGGCACCGGTGCAGGATTTCCAGGTCTTCCCCTCAAGCTTCTGCTACCTTCCCTCG
>Ga0209624_10001617_pt1 | contig 17388 bp, 17 predicted proteins | sample JacPinW_OM2H0_O1_FD_188565 | JGI IMG/M metagenome (GOLD analysis project Ga0209624, IMG submission 188565) | Forest soil microbial communities from Algoma, Ontario, Canada - Jack Pine, Ontario site 1_JW_OM2H0_O1 (SPAdes) (version 2) | ecosystem: Environmental > Terrestrial > Soil > Boreal...
GATGCCACCGATCTTCACGAATTCCGCCTCGATGCCGGCGACTTTCATCGAGTTGATCTTCTCAACCACTGCCGGCGGAAACGTGTTCTCCATGCCAAACAAAATTCCAATCTTCTTCACGACTCCATCTCCATTCCAAACCTAACAAAGTATGTCACGCTTAGCGAGGGGGGTACTCCTCGAAGAGAGTGCTGATGTACTCGACTGATCCCTGCGGTCTGAAGTCAATCGATTCCTGCAAGACATTCTCACTATGGTTTCGCACCCGGACTCTTACTTGGATTCCCTAGACGATACTGGGTAATCACGCCCTGCATTGCATCGCCCAGTTTTCTCAACGGATGTCTTGGAGAGTTCAGTTCCTGTTCGCTCGTGCGGATCATGAAGACACCAGCGTCGGTAAGAAAGTAGAAGAATACGCCATGCTCCTCCGGCTGCGGATAGTCTGTTGTCGGTTGTTCTGGTAATTTCACCGAGCGAGCCATTTCAACCGCTTCTTGCGCGGCCGTACGAACGGGTTCCTGACCCTTGCCTCCGATATAGCCCCCACCGCTGATGAGATAAACGCTGGCAGATCCATCTGACATGGCGACCACCGTTGCTGCGCCCCTTTGCATACCCCAATCCATCACCACGCCCCATGGCTCCGTGGGTTTTGAGGTCGGCGCCAGGCTGAACTTGGAGCGTGACCCTCGGAGCATTAGATTTCTAAGGTGGATATACATCTCCTTCGGGTCTTTAGTCTTTCCCTGTTGCAACGTGTCATTCATTGGTCTATTGGCAGTCTGTCCGTAGGGCTCGATGGTTACGAAGACAAAAAGCGAGATTGCAAATATGATCGCTGCCGTTCTCTTCATATCAAAAACAATGGGAGAACCGGGAACCTTAAAAATACTTCCCCGTCATCCTTAGCCATAGCGGCCAGTCATGTTTCGAATTATCGTTCCAGACGTCGAGCCAGTTGGGAATCGCCTTGTTGTTCAGGATTGCCGAAAACTTGACGTTCTGGTCGAGGCATATGTCCCAGTCCGCGGAGCCGAGCACGATTTTCATCTGGCGATAGCGGCTCAGAAACCAGTCGTCCGACATATTCGGCACAAAGTCGGGAGGATTGTTGAAGTAGCAATCGTTGTCGTAGTACCCGTCCAGAAACTGATGAATGTCGAACGCCCCGCTCATGCTGACGCAATGTGTGACCACATCCGGATGCTTCAAAGCAAAATTGACCGCGTGATACCCACCAAAGCTGCACCCGGTCGTAGCCAGTTGCCACGCTTGATTCTTCCACCGGATGAAGGGCAGGAATTCGTGCAGGATGTAGCGCTCGTACTGCAAATGCCGCAACACTCGAACTCGCGGATGGACGCTTTTGTTGTACCAGCTCTCGGTGTCGACGGCGTCCGGACAGAATACCTGTAGCTCGCCGCGATCAATCTTGCTCGCGAGCACGCCAATCATTCCGCGATCTTCGTATTCGAAGAATCTCCCCATCGAGGTTGGGAAGACAAGCAATGGCATCCCGGAGTACCCAAAAACGAGGGCTTCCATGTCGCGGTGCAGTTCCTGACTGTAAGCTTTGTGATATTCGCGATTCATCGAGTGAGAAAGGCCGGTCGTAGAGGCGTCGCCGAGAACGTCTCACTTGCAGCCGAAGTATCTTACCCGATCAATGGCAGAAACCCTAGGGTGTGGCAAAAGGGAAGGGAGGGTTCTCCTGGGCGGAGGTTGGGTTGTTTCCTAGGTGGGAGCCGCTTTCCGCTGGAAGGGACCCATATCTCCAGCGCAGCGTCAACAAATACTTCCTCAGTTGCTATTCCTTCGACATATGCACGGCAATCACTTGCCAGGCGTCAGCCTTCTTCTGGAAGACGGTGGTCATACGAATTTGTTCTGGCTTCGACGGAACCTCCATCTCTACTTGACCCATCAGGACCGCGGTGTCACCGAAGATCCGAACAGTTGAATCCTTCAGCGTACATTTTGGCATGTGGTTCGCGGCGACTCCCGGGGCAGGGATAACGTCGTCCTTACTGAGCACGCCCCCGCCGAATGACGTTCCCATAAAATCATCGGAAAGGATTTGCCGCAATGCCGGCAGGTTCGGAACAGAGGCGGCGTCGAGCCATGCTTGTTCCAATTTCCGGAAATCGTCTTCGCCCATCCTTGCGGCGGATGGTCGAACATTCGGACGCCCGAATACGACGAGAGAAACACAAGCCATCAGGCCCAATACAGTTAGCCATGACTTCATGAGGAACTCCGTAGGTTGATTTCTTGGATCCCAGTTGAATTCGTAGACACCGCGCGCTGACGAAGAGTTCCGGGAGAATTCGGCTTGCAAACGAAAAAGCCCGCTCCTCGCGAAGCGGGCTTCTCATGAAGAAAACGCTAACGACTAGCCCCCGTTGGAGCACACCTTCAGATTGAAGGGGTTGCTCTGGAAGGTCATTTCGTTGTTAACCGAGGTGCTGGCAGGCGCACCGAAGTACGGCAGGTAAGTCAGATCCTGCAGGTTGTAGGTGGACCCGCCCAGGGTGTAGGGGAATGCTCCATAATTCGCGAAGCCTTCCTCGGGATCGCCCACTTCGAGAATGCCGCAGGCAACGACGTTGCCGTTGGTGTTCACGACAAGCGGATCATCCATCCACTCACCCGATTCGTGCGAAAGGGCGGAAACATCCTGCGCGAAGATTCCAGGTGTGCTGATGTAGCTGAAAGCGGCATAGGCCTGCGGGGCCGAAGAGCTTCCGAACGCGCTGTGATATCCGCCAACGCAGCATTCACCGAACTCCGTCAGATAGGAGTTGTAGATGATGAACACGGGCAGAGAATTAGGCACGATTTGCGTGTGCTTGGTGATGTAGCTCTGCAACTGCGAGTCATACCAGTCGATGTCGGCCGTTCCAACCGTGATGCCGAACTCGGTCGCCACCGCGCCATCCGCAGAAGGAACGGTGAGAGTGAGAGTGGGGAGTGTGGTGGGTTTTCCCAACAACTGGTGGTATCCGGTCTTCGTCTTTACCGTGCTCCAGAAATTGCCGCGTTGGAATGCATCTTCGTACTGGGTTGTACCCAAATCGACACCACCCGACTTGAAGTCCAGGTTGTTGTAAATCGGGGAGGACGTGGTGCTGCTGACCGCCGTCTGTCCGTTCTTTAGCTTGGTCAATGGGCTGAAAGTGGTCGTGCCCTTCTTCCCTGTGAACTTAAGAACCACGGGAATAATGAAGACGGGGGTCGTAGTGGATTTGCCGGTCGAAGGAGCGGCGCCCACCATGTTGTAGTTGTAGGTCTTCTTGTTGTAGACGAACGAGCCGTTCCAGGTGGTGAGAGGGGTCGCGGGCTTCGCAACGTCATAGCGCAGAACTGGCTTCAGACGTTCGAACATCGGGTGCGCCGGCATAGTATCTGCTTCTTGGGCAAATGCGGCGCCGGTCACACAGGCAATCACTGTGAGCGCAGCCAGCAGGCTGAGCACACTGAGTCTTTGCTTCATAGTGAATCGCTTCTCCTTAGGGTTAGTTGAGCAATGTACTTGTTGGAACTAGAGCCAGAGGGTTGGTTGAAGTCCGGAGTACCACAATCTCCAGGACACAGGGAACAAAGGATTGGTTCGATTCTGCTTAGCTTTACCGGGGCTGTCAACCGTGAATGTTTTTGCAATATTCATTCTCAAGGCACCCGGTACGAAAAAAATTCCGACTCCCCGAATGGTTTGTCAGAGTCAGGAACAGATGTTGAGAAGATGTTTCGAGCTTCCGTTCAACAGGTGTGCAGCCCTCGACTTAAGAGCGGTATTAACTCCGCACGAGGGAACGGCGATCAGCGGAGATCGAAGGGACGGCGGCACAGAGCATCTTTTGCACAGGACCGCAGGCGGAAAAAACTTACTTCTTGTACCAGAAGATCGCCAGCGCAACGAGTGCAACCGTGATGATCCACAGAATGATGTCTTTGCTGCGACTTTTTTCTTTTTCCTGGGCCATAAGGAGGAATACAGCATACCTGAAAGCAGGTTTCAAGTGTCGTCCTGATTTTGCCACGGAACTAAGGAGTTACGGTCTGGACGTGGCGGTCGCCGGGGCCGTCCGTTTGTATCCCGTGAACTTAACAATCTCGCGCACGTGAATTGACTGAACACCGAAATGCAGAGTGTCGTCGACCCTCACATAGGCAGGGAACCAGTTTCCGTCTACGAACTGCCGGTAGCCGACAAACGTGGGACGAACGTCGAGCGGCTGGTTTTTCTTGTGGACGGCGTCAGGCACGCTTTTTCCGCACAGCTTCACAATTTGCAAATCACGGTTGTCGACCCAGACGCGTCCCTGGAAATAATGAGTGTTTTTTTCTTCCTTCTTCGGGGCGACGTGGAAGACGTAGGTATCGAGATCGTCGACATGCTGTTGGCCGGCGTAGGTGAGTTCGTATTGCGGGGCCTCGTCTGTCGTGAGGAGCCAGGGCATAAACACACGGATATCTTCCATGTCTCTGTCAGAAAGTTTGACCCGCAAAGTAGGTTCTTCAGAGAAAGTTACGTTTTCTACTCGCTTTCCTTTGTCGTCGTATGAGATCTGGGTGATCTGATGAAACTGTCCGTCGACTTTGGTCTCGTCAAGGGTTTGAACGAGGACGTCTTGCGTAAATGTGTAATGTGAGCGCAGGTCTCTCAGTGCGGTTTCTCGCGCAGTAAATTTCTGAATGAGCTCCTGCGGAGTCATCGACTTCGGCGGCGTGATGTCGAGGATGTCGTTGCCTTCGACGCAATCCGTTTGCGCGTTCGCTTGTGAGAGGAGGGCGCAGGTAATCCACAGAGTCGCTACAAAGAGCGCGACCCGCGCTAGAGTCTTTTTCGTCCTCGGGAACGTGGCCATGGTCCGATCGGGGCGTCGATGCATTCAGCGGAAACATACACCTGCAATGCGCCTTGAGCAAATCTGGGCACACCTCGCCATAGGCGCGATCCCTGGAAGTCCGAAATGCATTCCCTGAATGTGAAAACTCTTGCACGTTTCTTGATGGATTCATTGTAAGTGATTGATAAACATGTAATTAAGTTTGGAGCGGCGGTTGCACTTGTAGAGTGCGGATTTGGACAAAAACACTATGAAAACTACACTGCTTGGATTCTTCATTCTGTGCGCCGCGGCTGCTTTTGGTCAGAACGCGTCAGTTCTATCCAACGAACCTTCGATCACCCAGTTTAGCCAGCATAATCAGCATGCGGAGTTTCATGCGATGGGAACTGAGCATTCGCTGGTGGGAGGCGCTTCGGACGCCTACAGCTACGGGCAAGGGGAGCAGCCATTGTGGCAGTTCGGCCCGGTTTCTGTCCCGACCCCGTTGGGAGATGTAGCTCGCGCCTACCGCAAAGAAAAGACAGCCGCGAAGAAGGCCGAGTTCGTTTACGAAAAACAGGGTTCCTAGCCTTCGCGATTCGGGGTCAGGCGCGCCATTTGAGGGCGAAGACTGACCCCAGCCTGCCTAAATTCGCTTCTCGTCTGCTGTTTCTTGCTTAAGCCTGCCTTGAATCCTGCCTTTGGGCGGATACACAAAACGATTCCGCCCCCTCCCGCATCTCAGAAAAAGAATTAAAATTCAAAGGACCACTGCTCTCAGTCTGGTGGCATCCGCAGAAGTGATCACTTTTTTCCCGACAAGGGAGGGTTAGCAGGGATGAGGCGCTGCAAAACGCATCTGGTGCAAGTGTGTTTATTTCTTCTGGCTGCGGTTCCGGCCTATTGCCAACGAGGCACCTTTGGTGTCGACGTCGGCCAGACGTCGGATAAGTTCGGCGCACTCTCCGCGGTTTCGGGCCTAGAGGCCGACGTTGAGGGCCAATTTACCGTGTTTCCGTCCAATCCCAAGACCGGACGTCCCGCCATCGTCGCAGGAGGCGAGATCCGTCTGCCTACCGACACCCAGAATCACGCCAAAGAATTCGCGGTATTCGGAGGCCCGAACTTTCAATTTCACGACCTCTCGATTGGGGTCGACGCGCAAATACGGAAGATTTACCTTCCTCCGGCAAATGTCGACAATCAGGTGTTTGTCCGTTACAAGCTGGAACTTCTCGAGATTCCCGTCGTTTTGAAATACAAATTCGGCCCGGCAAAACGGGCTTTCGTCCAGGCCGAGGGTGCGCCGGAGTTTGCTCCGCACTATCGCTCGTCGGGATCACTGTCTCCCTTGCCCCACCCAAATCTGGATCACGGATATTTCGTGCGGGGAAGCGCGGGGTATAACTTTGGGAAGTGGTACGCAAAGGCGACATATGAAACCCGTTACTTCAAATTCGCCGATAATCAAAATAATCCCAACGGGCTCTACAACTGGCGGAGCAACCTCATCACGGGTGGCGTCGGTTTCGTCTTCTGATAGCTCTAGTCAGCTTGCGAAGAGTCCGATCAAATTGAAGCTAAAAATTGAATACTGGTGGGAGCCGGCGATTTTCGTCAGTTCGGGCCTTTCGACTAGAAGGCGCTCGAGTTGAGGGTTGTGATAGAGCACGTAGGCTGGACGTGGATTGTTGCGGAGGTTTTGGGCGATGTTTTCGAGCGCCCTGCTTAAAACGGATTCTGAAAACGGATTGAAGAGATAGATCACGAGCGGGCCGTTCGGCAAGGGAAACGTGCTGCCGTCGGAGCAGACGGACTCCAACTCAAAACACTTCTGCGATTCGGCCTTGTACCGCGACAAATTCTCCTGAGCGATCCGATTGAGGGCAGGAAGCAGTTCCACTCCTATGATCCGGCGAAACGGGTAGTCGGAAGCCATCAGAATAGTGCGTCCCTTTCCCGAGCCCAAATCCAGAAATGTAAAATCTGCGAAATTAAGTTTCGTCTGCTCACTGAGTTCCGACAGGATTTCGTGGAACAGCGCGGGCTCGGTCGGCTGGTATGGGGAATAAAGAACGCCCAGAAGCCGATCGCGCCAGGCAACGGCGCCGCTCGTCGTGTTAACGCGATAGTCCCAGTCATAATCGGCATCGCCAAATCGCTGGCGAAGGCGCGACGGCGTCGAGTCTCGGGCGAATTCCCAGAGCGCCACAAGCAAACCGCGGGTTGCAGCAACGGAGCCGGAGCGAGATGCGATCTCTCGCCAGTATTGGCGCGCGGCGGGAAAGATTCGAGGTTCAGATGGATCCGATGGAGCCATATGTGGGTTCAGTACCGGAACACATCATACGGAATCCAGCGAAATCACCGGTGCTGATGGATGATGAAAGAAACCTGGTTCCGCGGTGCCTTAGGGGTTGGCGTGGAATTTGGGATGCGCTGGGGGAACGTATCCGGCGGGGAAGCCCTTCTTGATGAAGGGAAAATCGTCGGGGCTCTTTACCTGAATGCGGCCCTCGGCCGTCATTTCGTAAGGATTTCCGTCGGGATCGATTGGAACGCTCGGCATATGTTCAGCACGAGCGAGTTCTCCAATACTGATTGGAAGGCGCCCAGTGCGTTCGCCGAAGTGTGTGACCGCGGTTTGCAGATTCGTCACGTCTTCATCGACCTGGATGGAGCGCAGGTGTTCTACCGCGTTCTGCCGGACATTGGGTTCCTGGGCGGAATCGTAGGTCGCGCTCCACAGCATCCGCGCCGTGGCGTAATCTCCAGCGTGTTCGTTCATCATGGCCGCCAGGAGCTTTAGATAGGGATGCGCATTCGGGACGTTCGCGCCGCGGAGAAATACTTCGGCAGCTTTCTTGTAGTCCTTGAGCTCAGTGTAGTAAACGAAACCGAGATTGTAGTAAAGGTGCCAGTTGTCAGGGTTCTGCCGAATCCCGTACTCCATAAGTTCGATGGCACGAGCGGGTTCTCCAGCACCGTTCGGAGGATTGGGCGCGAGGAAGCTGGCTCCGAACTGATAAGCAATCAGCAAGTGCGGATCAAGCGTGGTAGTGATTTCCAACAATGGCGCAAGTTCGTTGTAGGTGGTCGCTTGCTCGTAATGGCGATGTCCGAAGTACTGCACGACGCGCGTCCAGTAAATGCAGGCCATCAGTCCGTCAAAACCGAGGCTGGCGCGCTTTACCGCTTTCGGAGAGATGATGTATAGCGAATCTTCCGCGCTGTCAGGAGGCCGCAGTTCGTCAATCCGGTGCAGCGCGAGCACCGAAGCGGCCATCGACACCGTCAGGCACGCCGTAGCGAATACGGTGGTGCGGCGGCGGGACGTCATCGAGACAAGCTCCAATCTGGAATCGGTGTCATCATTTCAGGTTCCTTCGCTCGAAAATCAGGACTGCGCCGCTGAGAGTCATAGCGGTATAGAAAAGCGCGTAGAACGTGTTTTGCAGGATCAGTTGCGCTGCGATCGGCTGCTGGTGAGCCACTGCGCTGATTACATTCAGCGCCGAGAAATTGGGCACCAGATAGGCAGCCGCAGTGACGAACCACCGGGTAATTCCGTGCGTCAGGCTGGCAAAGCCGCGGAGGTCATCGGCAAAGCTTCCAACAATGAATAGTGAGAAAGCGAAAACCGCCGACAACAGCGGAGAAGAGAACGACGAAAAGAGTAAGGCGATCGCGCAAACGATCAGAAATTCCAGAATGATGAAGTAAAGAGCGACCAGGATAAACGCGTCGCTCGCAGCAAACTTGTGGGCCACATAGAGCAGAGCCCCAAAGACGCCGATGGCCATGAAGAATGTGTTAACGGCGAGTGTGCCGGCGAGGCCAAAAAATTTCCCAACCACGAACTCCCAGCGACGTACCGGCCGTGAAAGCACCGTGTACAGAGTTCGCTTTTCGATTTCTTTCGATACCAACCCGATGCCGATGAAGATCGCGATGACGATGCCGAACAACGACACCGCGGTCAAGCCGAGATTAACGACAACCAGACGCTCGATTCCGATCGAGATCTGGCCGACAAAGATTGCGCCGCCCGAAAGCAGGAGGGCGAAAGCGATCAGGTTGTAAAGGACGCGATCGCGGACAGCTTCGCGGAATGTATTCGAGGCGATGGAGTAGATGCGGGCGTTCATGCCAGTGTCCCCGCTGTGGTTTGAGAATGTTGAAGCTTTTCGACGAAGTACGCTTCGAGCGACGTTCGCAGTGGCGTGATCGAGATCAATCGAATCCGCTCGCGACGCAGCGCGTCGATCGCTGCGTCCTGCTGCCGTTCAGAGATTACGGCTCGCACTTTATCGCCGGAGACGCGGCACTCGGCGCCCATGGCCTTCATTGACGCAGGCACTTGCGTACTCTGCCAGATGATTTCTACTTTCCCTTGGACGTTGGAAGTCAATTCATCCACGGCTCCGACGCCGCGCAATTCCCCTTTGTGAATGATGGCGACTCGGTCGCACAGGGCTTCCGCGTCAGAGAGGATGTGTGTCGAGAAAAATACCGAGGTGCCTTCCTGCTTGAGTTGTTCCATGAGGTCGCGAACTTCACGGCGCCCTAGCGGGTCGAGTCCTGACATGGGCTCGTCGAAGAAGACCAGCTTGGGTTTGTGAAGGATCGCCTGGGCAATTCCGGCGCGCTGCAACATTCCCTTGGAAAATTTCCGCAACTGCACGCCTTTGACTTCGGTGAGACCCACGCGCTGCAGAACTTCTTCAATCCGCCGCTTGCGATCTTTGGCAGGCACTCCGGAAAGCTGTCCGTAGTAGTCCAGCAGTTCGTGAGCCGTCAGATAGTCGTAGAAGTACGGCTGCTCGGGAAGAAATCCGATCTGAGCCTTGACCTCGGGTTCCATCCAGTCCCGGCCCAGAATGCGAGCGCTGCCGGAAGTCGGGAACACAAGACCCATCAGCATCTTCAAAGTTGTGGTTTTGCCAGCACCGTTCGGTCCGAGGAAGCCGAAGATCTCTCCCTCTTCCACCGCGAGGTGAAGCGGTTGCAGGGCGTGCTTCGGGCGCTTGTGCCAGAAACCCACCATATAAGTCTTTTCAAGCCCAATGATTTCGATCGCGGACATAGTGAATGGAGCCAGAAGTGCGCCAGCAACGCGCACAGAATCGTTAAATCTCAAGCACAATTATAAGCAAGAGTCTCCATTTTTAGACCTCTGACGGGGTTACGACAGTCACTCGAAACCTGCGGTGAGGAGCGAACGGGAAACGGTCCGTCCAGTTAATTGTTGAGGAACCACTGAACCTTGTTTTGCGCCTCCATCCAGTTTTTCGAGGAGCGTTCAGCCTGGGCAAGGGCGGCGCTCGCATCGGCCTGGCGACCGGCCTTTTGCAATGCCGTGGCCAGCAGCAGGTAATCAAAGTCGCTCGGCGCAGCTGTGGCATTTCGGGAAAAGAAGTCGACTGCCGTGGGGAAATCGGACTCGCGATAGGCGAGCAGGCCCAGTCCCATCAATGCGTATGGATCATTCGGGTCGAGCTGCAGTGCCTGAGTGTAAGCCTCTTTTGCTTCGGATTGCTTGCCGAGTTGTGTATTCGCGATTCCGAGATCGCGGAACGCCATCTCGCGCGCGATGCGGTCGTGGGTGCCGTGAACCACGCGCTGTGCATCCGTGATCGCCCCGTCAACATGGCCGTGACGCAATTCGTAGTCGGCGAAGTACACCACTTGCGTCATTGGATATGCATGCAGTTGCTCGGCCTGGAGATATTGCGCCATGGCCTCCTCGTGCTTGTCCTCTTTTGTCAGGACCTCAGCCAAGTAGGAGTGCGCCATAAAGTTGTGATCCGTGACGCTGAGGGAATATCTCCACAGAGTTTCACTGTCGTGCCAGTAGCTGACTTGCCGGGGAGTGATCGAGGCGGCGCCTGCTATAGCGAGGCAAGCTGGCACTGCCAGCCAGCGGGAAGAAATTCGCCAGTCTTTGGCCGCTTCCGCCATGGTCCAAGTAGCCATCCAGAAAAGTCCGACAAAGGGAATGTAGGCGTAGCGATCGGCCATCGCCTGATCGCCGACCTGGATCACTCCGATCATCGGAACAAGAATGCCGAGGAACCACAGCCAGCCAACGACGAGATAGCGCTTCTTCGAAACGACGGTGAGGATCGTTACCAACACCAGAAACACACCCGCGGCCAAACTTTGCGACCAGGAAATAGTATTTCCCGGGTGCGAATATGCGGGCGATAGATGGACTGGCCAAAATGCGTGCCCCACATAGCGGGCGTAGGAAAGCAACGCATTCGCCAAGCGCACAGGAATGGAATAGTCCGCGTCATGCACGGCGGTGTGTTGCGCGCGCATGGTGAGCAGAGCATCGCCGGCAGCAAGGGCCAGAAAGGGTATTTTTTCTAGCACCAGCCAGCGAAACGTCGCCGGCGCAAACTGGGACGGGCCATCCACGGTTCGGCGCGAGCCAAAACGTTGCAGGGGCCAGTAGTCCCAGAGTAGAAGAACGCAGGGAAAGGTGATGACCTGAGGCTTCGCCATCAAGGCGAGCGCGAATAGCGCCGCTACGGACCCATAACGGCGAACGGAGGGACGTTCCGCGTACCAGCTATACGCGATCAGCGCGAGCAGGAAAAACGTCATGCTCAGGACGTTCTTGCGCTCGGAAGCCCAGGCCACGGACTCGACGTTGACCGGATGCACTGCAAATAGAGCGGCGACGATCAAACTGCGCCAGGTAAAGCCTGTCGCTCGTTGTAACAGCAGGAATAAAAGGATCGCATTGAGCGCGTGGATCAGTACGCTCATGTAGTGGTGCCCGGCCGCGTTCTTTCCGAATAGTTGCCAGTCCACGACGTGCGAGAGCCAGGTCACCGGATGCCAATTCTCACAATCGAAAGTCGTCAAAGCCCATTTCAACGTGGCCAGGCTCAATCCGGCGTGGACGCCGTTGTTTTCTGTGATGTATCCGTTGTCGTCGACGTTGATAAAAGCGTTGTGAACAATCGGGCGGTAGACGGCGAGCGTCACGAGAGCGAGAAGCAAAGACAAAACCAAAGTGCGCGTGCGTGCAGACGAAAATATTCCCTGGGCAGTGCCGCTGGACTTAGCGGTCGGCGCGAGCACGTTTGCCGGCGACACTTCTGACCTCGCTCCCATAACTGAAAATTATAAAAGCTTTGGGGGCTCTGATTGAGAGGGACTGGATAGCGAGGAGTACTGACGTAACCTGTGCGGGAAAGTCTGAAGCGAGGCCGTGCTTCGCAGGGCGTCAACTGCGTGAGAAGAGGCAGGAGAGTTCGATTCTCCTGCCACTCAGGCATCAGTCTTACTGCAGAGCGGTAACACTCGCCGTGCAAGGCGAGGTGATCGTGCCCGTGGAGGATCGTACAACCCCATCCTCGAACGAGCAGAAATACCGCGCTCCGCTGAAATTGGTGTTCTGCGGTGCTGCAATGACGCTATACGATGGCGTCACGCCGGCCACTGCCGGGCTTGCGCCAACGGTCATCGCAAAGGTGTAACCACTCTTAGTGCCACTGGACAGAACGCTATCGATGAAACAGCCGCTGCTGGTCGATGGCACACAGGTCGCTCCGACCGCGCCTCCGAGATAGGGAAGGCTGGTTGCGAAGCCGAGGCCGGGATATGCAGAGTTGTATGAGACCTCGGCAGTATTAATACTGCGAACAGAGCCTACGGCCGAAGATTCGTTTGCCGACACACGCGCACGCGTGAGGGCGGGCACGGCGATCGCTGCGATGATCAGGATAATCGCCACTACGATCAACAACTCAATCAGTGAGAAACCCTTTTGTTTTCGCATCGGAGTTGGTCCCCTTGCCGTCTGTTCATGTTCCCCGTAAGGAGCGAATGAATCTCGACATTCGTCTCGAGCTACTAATCTGTATGCACCTTGTGGGCCACTGTTGAATTTTTAAGCTTGCTCATAAAGCGCTCATTTTCTGGGGAATAGCGTCAGAGGTAAACGGAGAGAGGGTCAATAGGCTTGTGGAAATACCCCTGCGCGATGACAGTTTTTGTCATTCCGGTTCCGCAGAGTGGCAATGAAGGCCTGGTAAAAGGAAAAGAGCAGCGAACCTTCGTTCGCCGCTCATGTCCTATCCTCGAGTTTCTTTAACGTTAAGTATGAATCGAGACTACTGAAGTGCGGTGGTGGTTGCGGCGCAAGGAGCAGTGATCGCACCGGTCGAAGAACGGACGACGGCATCCTCAAACGAGCAGAAATAGCGGACGCCAGTTTGATTCGCGGTTATCGGCGTTGCGATGATGCTGTAAGACGGCGTGATTCCACCGACCGCTGCGCTGCTACCGATTGCCAGATTGAACTTGTAACCGCTTTTCGTGCTGCTGGAAAGAACGCTGTCGATGAAGCAACCGCTGCTGGTCGACGGAACGCACGTGGCGCCCACGGTGCCACCCAGGTAAGGCAGAGAGGTGGCGAAGCCCAGGTTGGAATATGCTGCGTTGTAAGAAATTTCGGCGGTGTTGATGCTACGTACAGAGCCCACGGCTGAGGCTTCATTTGCTGACATGCGGGCGCGCATCAAGTTCGGAATAGCGATCGCTGCGATGATCAGGATGATTGCTACTACGATCAGCAGCTCGATCAGCGAAAAACCCCTTTGCTTCTTCATTATGATCTGGATCCTCTCGGTCGTCGGGTCCCCGCGGGGGCCGGGAATAAAATTGGGCTTGCGTCTAACAGTTCTTTAACTTGCATGTTCCGTGCCGATCTGAAGCCTTCGGTGCCGACCCTTAGGTGGCTGATTCTAAAGGGCATCAACTGAAGGGGAAGATTAGAAAGCCGACATTCAACTGCAAGGTGACATTTTTTGGCAGTTTCAGGGCGCGGAATGGCAACGCGGAAGTCCTACCGGCAATAGGACTTAAGGATGTCACCGATGCGAGCCGGGCTCAGTTCAGTTGCTCCGGCTCGCGCTCAGGCGCTAATGCTATTGGAGCGCCGGGGTGGTTGCGGCGCACGGCGCGGTAATGGCGCCGGTCGAAGACCGTACGACGGCATCTTCAAAGGAGCAGAAATATCGGACGCCCGTTTGGTTTGGGGTCAGGGGCGTAGCCAGAATGCTGTAAGAGGGAACCATGCCTCCAGCCGCCGCGCTGCTTCCAACTGTCAGCGAGAACACGTAGCCACTCTTAGTGCCTGTGGACAAAACGCTATCGATGAAGCAACCGCTGCTGGTCGATGGAACGCATGCCGCTCCTGCCGGCCCACCGAGATAAGGCAGCGAAGTAGCGAAGCCTAAGTTTGAATACGCCGCATTGTAGGAAATCTCGGCAGTGTTGATGCTCCGAACGGATCCCACAGCCGATGCTTCGTTCGCCGACATGCGTGCACGCATCAAGTTCGGAATTGCTATGGCTGCGATGATCAGAATGATAGCCACGACGATCAGCAGCTCGATGAGCGAGAAACCCTTTTGTTTACGCATTATGATTTAGTCCTCTCGATTTTCGGGTTCCGGTGGAGGGAGTCCAAGGCCGGTTCTTCCGGGCGCGAACGGTTAGATGCTTAGGTTCGGCTAATTTCCCTTCTTTTGCCGACACCTATAATGAGCCAAATTTCGGCACATTACCATTACAGAATGATCGAGAGGCAGGACCTTGCAGCGGAAATCGGCTAGGGACGGGCGTTTCGGCGTTCCAGGCGGCGAGGATTAGGGCTTACAAGTCCTTTGATGACAGCGCTATCACGGTGAGACGTCCCAAAAAACTAAGGAGCAGCGAACTTGCGTTCGCTGCTCCGGCTTTGTACCCTCCCCCAGGTACTTCGCCAAAACTAAGCCACGCTTACTGGAGGGCCGTGGTGGTCGCGGCGCAAGGAGCGGTGATCGCGCCGGTTGAAGAACGGACGACCGCATCTTCAAACGAGCAGAAGTAGCGGACACCGGTCTGGTTCGGCGTCAGAGGCGAAGCGATGATGCTGTAGGAAGGCACAACGCCACCCACGGCTGCGCTGCTGCCAACCGCCAGTGCAAACACATAACCGCTCTTGGTGCTGGACGACAGAACGCTGTCAATGAAGCAACCGCTGCTGGTCGACGGAACGCAAGCCGAGCCCACAGCGCCGCCCAGGTAAGGCAAAGACGTCGCGAAGCCCAGGTTCGAATACGCGGCGTTGTAAGAAATTTCAGCAGTGTTGATGCTGCGGACGGAGCCCACGGCCGAAGACTCGTTGGCTGACATACGCGCACGCATCAAGTTCGGAATAGCGATTGCTGCAATGATCAGGATGATTGCCACCACGATCAGCAGCTCAATCAGCGAGAAACCCTTCTGTTTACGCATCTCGATTTTTCCCTCGTTTGGATCTATTTTGAATTTGTCTGGTCACGTATGACGCAGTCGGCATGATATTGGCACTTGCCGGGCCAAACTCGCTAGTTACGTAAGTTCCAAGGCTCCGTTCTGAAAAGCTTTTGTTTTCATTAGCGCCCCAAACTTCCGAGTGCGTTTTCGACGCTTTTGACCCCAAAGATTGCCAAATTATGTCGGACTCTCCGCCACTTTCTGTCAGAGCGCCGGGGGCCGGCTATGTGGTTATGGAACGTAGAAAGATCGTGTTGATTTCCGCTAATCCTGGATCTTCTTTTGGAGTGGGTCGCGATGACGCGATGGAGGATCAGAACCGTTCTACGGAAAGCGCCCGGGCCGCCTGCTCGGCGGCAGCCCGATCATTGGAAAGCTTGAGTCCTTCATCACGGGCCCTCGCCGCCTCCGGGTGGTGGCCGGCGAGGTCGAGCACGCGGCTGAGTTGCAAGTATCCTTCGGCAGTCGGCTGTAGCTCGATAGAGCGCGAATAATCCTGGATTGCTGAATCGAATTGGCCCTCGTCAGATGCCAGCTTTCCCAGTTGCAGCCAGACGTTAAATCGCGTCGGATCAAGTTGGAGCGCGCGTGTGAAACTCTGCTGCGCCCTCGCGTAGTCCCCTGTTTGACGATAGGCCGAGCCGAGATTGGTATAGGTATTGGCCAGGAGCCCAGGATTACTGGTGAGTTTGACTGCAGTTTCGTATTGCTGAATCGCCTCTGGCAGGCGGCCGTTCTGATGTAGATATGTGCCCATATCCGCGTGGGAAAGCGGGTCATTCGGGGCGATGGCCGCAGCGCGTTGAAAGTGAAGGAAGGCTTCGTCTGGCCGCTCCGCTTGAATCAGCGCTCCGCCCAAGCCGTTTTCCGCCGCGAAATTGTTCTGTGTGATGTCCAAGGTGTGAGACCAGAGTGAGATGCTGTCTTTCCAATAACCGATTTGTCGGTAGCTCACGATGGAGAGAATGCATAACACGACTGCGGCCGCACTTGCCTGCAAATAGGCCTTGCTCGGGCTCCGCGCACTAATCTCGGCAACGCCCCATACTGCGATTACAAAAATGCCAATCAAGGGAATGTAGACATATCGATCCGCCATGGCTTGGTCTCCAACCTGTACCAGACCGATGACGGGTACAAGCGTCCCGAGAAAGAAAAGCCATCCCACAATCAAGTAGCGGGACGCACGCAATTTCAGGAATGCGAGGCTCGCAATCACGAGCAGTGCGGCTGCGGAGGCGACTTTCCAAAGTGCCAGCGAATTGCCGGGATGCGGGTAGATGTTCGCCAGATGCGCTGGCCAGAAAGCTTTTCCGAGATATGCGGCGTACGAGTAGATGGCGTTTTCCAGGCGAACGCCGAAAGGGAATCGTTCGAAAGTTGTAACTGCTCCGGCTTTGCGTTGCGCTACAACCGTGATGATGCAGTCGGCAGCCGATATCAAGAAGAGCGGAAGTTTTTCGATAACAAGCCTCGAAGCCGACGCTTGCGGAAAACTGAGAGCGCCTTCTGACTTCTCTGACAAAAACCGGTTCAGAGGCCAATAGTCCAAGAGCAACAACACGAAAGGAAGTGTGACCAGCATTGACTTCGAGGCCAGTCCTAGAGCGAACAGAACGACGATCGCGAGATACCTCTTTACGCCGGGCTTCAGGGCGTACCAGCCATAGGCCCCGAGCGTCATCAGAAAGAACGTCGTACTGAGAACATTCTTTCGCTCCGAGATCCATGCGACCGATTCCGCGTTGAGAGGATGCACCGCGAACAATGCGGCGACCACAAAGCTAGCTCCGAGACGCCCCGTTGCACGCGCCAGAAGCCAGAAAAGGAGAACAACATTCAACGCATGGAGTAACACGCTGGTGAAATGGTGGCCGCCTGCATTCAGGCGAAACAGATCATAGTCAAGTGCATGCGAGAGCCACGTGATGGGATGCCAGTTGGCGTAGGTTGAAGTGAACGCCCACGTGACTGTATTCCACGTTATTCCAGCGCGGACGTGAGAGTTCTGAAGCACATACATACCGTCGTCGTAATTCAGAAAGGCAAAATGACTGGTTTGTCCGTATAGCAGCAAAACGGCGGCGAATAAGAGAAGTGAGAGAACAAGACGCCGTTTCTCTACAGAATCGAACAGCGCCGGTCGCGAAGCGCGCGACGAGATGGTCGATTCACCGGGGTTGGACGGCATGATGATTCATTTAACCATAGGGAAGATGAGCTTAATGCAGCA
>Ga0209624_10001618_pt1 | contig 17388 bp, 18 predicted proteins | sample JacPinW_OM2H0_O1_FD_188565 | JGI IMG/M metagenome (GOLD analysis project Ga0209624, IMG submission 188565) | Forest soil microbial communities from Algoma, Ontario, Canada - Jack Pine, Ontario site 1_JW_OM2H0_O1 (SPAdes) (version 2) | ecosystem: Environmental > Terrestrial > Soil > Boreal...
ATATAGAGCCGTCGAGATTTCTTCACCGGGCGTTTTCTCCTTGGTCGAAAGAAAGGTTGCCGTCCCCGGCGCCGGACAGGTGCGTATCCGCGTCGAGGCTTGCGGTGTGTGCCATTCGGATGCGGCAACTGTGGAAGCGCAATTTCCCAACCTTTCTTATCCGCGCGTGCCTGGCCACGAGGTTATCGGACGAATAGAGGAAGTGGGCCCTGGCGTGACAGCGTGGAATGTCGACCAGCGTGTCGGAGTTGGATTTTTCGGAGGTGAAGACGGAACCTGCGAGGCCTGCCGCCGTGGTGAAACCGCCTATTGCCAAAATGCAATTATGACAGGCATCACAACTGACGGTGGCTACGCGGAAATGATGATTGCGGAGGCACGCGCGCTTGCCCTGATACCAGATGCGCTCAAGTCAGAAGATGCGGCCCCCCTGGTATGTGCCGGCATAACAACCTTCAACGCGCTTCGCAATGCCGCGCGTGCCGGCGACACCGTTGCCATTCAGGGAGTGGGTGGGCTTGGCCACCTTGGCGTGCAGTTTGCACGAAAAATGGGCCTGCGCACCGTGGCGATTGGTGGGGGCCCCGACAAAGAGCACCTGGCGCAGAAATTGGGAGCGCACATCTACATCGATGCCAAGGCACAAGACGCGGCGGCAGCACTGCAAAAGTTCGGAGGCGCAGATGTCATCCTTGCGACCGCGCCAAGCGGGGCCGCAATCGGTAGCTTGCTTCCCGGCCTTAAAACTCGGGGCAAACTTGCGGTTGTCGGAGTCTCAGGTGATGCCATCCCAGTCAACGGCGTACCGCTCATCTTCGGCGGACGGTCAGTTGTCGGCAGTCTCACCGGAAGAGCGATCGAGACTCAGGACACGCTTGATTTCAGCGTACTCACAGATGTCCGTCCAATGATCGAAACACTTCCGCTTGCAAAAGCCCAGGAAGCATACAAACGAATGATGGATGGCAAGGCACGCTTCCGAGTCGTACTCACTATGACCTAAACAAGTTTAAAAGCCTGCGGAAAACGGAGCTCAAACCGAACGTCCCAGAGGGAGACTTGGATGAATTCATTCCGGGAAATCTTTAACAAACAAAAGGCGTATTTCGACTCGGACGCGACCAAGTCTTACGAGTGGCGCATTGATCAGCTGACACGCCTTGAAAACTTGTGCAATGAGAACGCCGAGGTTCTTGAGGCCGCAATGAGCAGCGACTTCAAAACCGCCAGTCAGGAAAAAGTCTTCGAGATCATGGCCCCCGTAGGAACCGCGGCTTTCGCAAGATTGGAATTGAAAGAATGGATGAAGCCCGTGGATGTAGTCGTTCCCAAGGCTCTTCGCGAAAGCGGACACACCGCCAAGGTCTATCGAGAACCTTACGGCGTCACTCTGGTGATAGGCCCCTTCAATGGGCCATTAACGCTGCTCTTCGACCCGGCGTGCCAGGTTCTTGCCGCCGGGAATCCATGCATTCTCAAACTATCTGAGGGCTTACCCGCCACCAGCAGGGTCTTGCTGGATCTCATTCCGAAATATTTCGATCCTCGGGCTGTTATCGCTGTCACAGGAAGCAAAGACGAGGTGACAGAGCTGCTCAAGCTCCCATTCGACTTCATCTTTTTCACCGGCAGCGTCAAGGTTGGCAAGATCGTCATGGAAGCGGCCGCAAAAAATCTGACTCCGGTTCTTCTCGAACTCGGGGGGCAGAACCCAGCCTTTGTCGATGCGACCGCCAATATCCTCGACGCAGCCAAAAAGATTGTCTGGGGGGCTACGGCTTGGGGCGGCCAATGGTGCACTTCGCCCGGATACGCCTACGTGCACGAATCCATCGCGGAGGAGTTTGTTGCTGAGTGCAAGAAGGCGATGGTCGAGTTGTACGGGACCGACCCCAAGAGCAGACCGGACGATTACTCCCGCATCATTAGCCCCAAGGCCACTGAACGTTTGGCAGGCCTGATCGATCAGAAGAAAGTCGTCATAGGTGGGGCCTCTGACCCGGATGCACGCTATCTCGACCCCACGGTTATCTACCCAGTGACTTGGGACGACCCGATCATGGAGGACGAGATATTCGGACCGATTCTCCCAATCCTCACCTACAAGGACATGGACGCTGCCATTCACGAGGTGAAAAGGCATCCGAAGCCTCTTTCCGGCTTCTTGTTTAGCCGCGACCAAAAGGCAATCGATCACTTCCTCGCGAGCTTGTCCTTTGGCGGCGGTGCGATCAATCAGGTGAACATTCACCTGTTCATAGAAACCATGCCCTTTGGAGGGGTCGGATATTCCGGCATTGGTCACTACTACGGCAAGGCCGGGTTTGACGCCCTCACCCATGCGAAATCGGTTCTCATTTCGCCGCCCGACGTGGCCATCGAGCACCTGTTCCCGCCGTATACGGACGAAAAGGTCAAAGCGCTCAGCCAGTGGTTTGAATACTAGGCCACAAAGGTCCCCAACAGAAGCAACCTCCAAGGTGCACAGAGATGAAAAAGAACGCGAACGACTACGTATCGATTGCCCAACAGTTCTTCACTGCCTACGATGCCCACGACGTTGATGGCATGCTCGCTCTTTGCGCAGATGGCGCACTAGGGCGATATGCTCCGTATGGCCGCGAGAGCGTCGTGCCAATCCGTGATGGCATCGATGTTATTTGGCGCGCGTTTCCGAATGCCGTTCCGAATTTCCGAGTCAAAGTGATCGAGCTGATCCCTACCGAGGGGAACACAGTGGCGATCCAAGCCGAGATGAGCGGGCCCATACCTGCCGAAGTGCCTGGGGTTGCAAAGAAAGGCCAGGACGTACATATCCCTCACTGCTACATTCTGCGTTTCGACACGGACTCCAAAATCACACGGCTCGACGCTTACTGGGACAACACCGTCCTCAACAGTATCAAGGCGAGCGGCGTGTGACTGAGCGAGCCAAATGCAAGATCTCTGATTTGCGGCGGCATTATTCCACGGACTATATGAAAGCGAGAGAGGTAGGCAATGGTTTTAGCAGGAATCAAAGTACCGGACACAGTTCTGGTTCGCGATGCGATTGATTTGTCACGGAGCGTGTCAGAGCGATTTCTTTTCAACCATGTGATGCGCTCCTGGCTATTCGGCGTATTGTTTTCAGAAAGCGCTGAACGTGCTCCGGATGCCGAGTTGTTGGCGGTAGCCACGATTCTGCATGATCTGGGCTTGACTGACCGCTATACGGCGGAAAATCGTTTCGAGGTGGATGGCGCCAATGCAGCGCGCTCGTTTCTGAAGGGGCGAGGCATCTCGACGCAGCAGATCCAAGTTGTGTGGGATGCCATCGCGCTTCATACCACACGATCTATCGCTCTTCACAAAGAGCCCGAAGTGGTTATGACCCATTCGGGAATAACGGCGGATGTTCTGGGGGCAGGCCTTGATCGAATTCCGCATGATAAACAACGCGCGATCCTGGCCGAATTTCCGCGCCTGGCACTTAAAAACGGACTCAAAGAGTGCCTTTGCAACATCGCTCGTCGGAAGCCGGAGTCCACCTTTGACAACATCGTTCGGGATTTCGGCGTTCGATATGTCGAGGGGTACACGTCCCCCAACTTTGCCGATGTCGTCGCGAATGCACCATTTTCCGAATAGAGGAGAGGTCGTGACAAAAGATCGCATCCAACATGCGCTCAACATTATCTACGAGAAGGTCTTCAACCTAGGCCAAGCCGACCTGTATCCGGGTCTCGTGAGCGGGCCATATCTCCAACACAACCCGCTTTTCCCGAATGGGCTCGATGCCATCGTGCGCTACATCAAGCAGGCCGGGCGCATACCCTGCGAGGTCAAACGAGTCGCCATCGACGGCGATCTGGCTTTTGTACACGTGCGCTACTTGGACTGGGGAGGCAAGGAAACCGCGGGTGTTGACATCTTCCGCTTCGACGAGACCGGCAAAGTTGTCGAGCACTGGACGTGCTGCAGCCCGTACCAGCGTCCTCGAACAACGCCAACACGATGTTCTAGGAATTACAAGCCTGCTTGATTTCTCGGGCGAAATCCTGAACTCGAACCGGGAACTCCCCTGTGGATTCTGGGACATTAAAAAAAGTTCGCCGCAGCTGACCTGAACCAGGTTTAAAGGAGCAACAGGCAGGCGCGCCCAGCCATCGGCCTGGACGAATTCCCCTAAACAATTCGGATGGTTGCAGGGTGCCGGGAACTCGTTTACAGGAAAGAACAATTGATTGCAGAGGTCGAATTTGAACCAACGACCTCCGGCCCCCTGGGCGCGTCGCGCCCAGATCAAACAATATCAGCCCGACTCTTCAGGATTAAGAACCGAAGAATTGAAACTGAAAGGTGGTTGCGGGGGCTTGCAATGCACCGAAGACGCTAGTTCTGCCATTCAGCTACAGGTTGCCGGTCACCGGTGGCCGAAGGCGTGGAGCGAGTTTGTTGGCAGTTCTTTTGTGAACCAGGTATTCCGGCCAAAGGCCCTTCGGTAAGGTTGCCCATTTCGCCGCAGTCGCGAAACCGGAAGGAAGGCGCCGCTCGTTAACTTCCAGGTACCACGCTAAACGAGAGCAATCGCTATCAGTTCCTATAAACCGACTTCGCACGACTAATCCGGCCGGGGGAGGCCGAACGACGACAAAGTTGCGTCTATGCAGGATTGCTCTGCGGCGTGTTTCGCACGGAACTGTAAAGCAGATACACCACGAAAAATTGGAGGATGGCGATAAAGAGCGGTCCAGCGCATTTCCCAAGATCGTGCTCATACAAGCCGATTCCGGCATCCAGCAATTGCATAGCGCCGGCGAGCGAACCCAGAAGCAGCAACGCCGGCGTCGCCTGCTTATAGATCGCCCCCAATGCGAACAAGGCCAGAGGAATTGTGCGCGCCGCCGCGTACATCGCCAATATCAAGGACGCCTGCGTTGGAACGGATTCGACTGGGACCAAGTATTGCGGACGGATAATTCCGACGATGGAAAAGCCGCTCGCGGCCAGGACATTGATTGCCGTGACCACCGACGCCAGCCGAAACGCCTGTGTTGTTGTCATTGATTCCTCGCTGTGGGGGTTGAGCCTAAGCGCTGTGAGCCTTCGCGTGATACGCGGGCACAAAAACATCCTGCACAAATGTTTCAAACGAAGTCGGCGTGCTGTTCTTCGGGGAACGCGGCTCCTGCGCAGCGAGGAGTCCCGCATTGATGGCCTTGAACATCTCGATGTAGACGGCGGCTTTCTTCGGCGACCATCCCATTTGCACTAACCCCTGTCGTACCTGGTCATACGAAAACTGCTCATAGCGCAGGTCCGGTTTGTCGATACCGCGAGCAATCGCGGCCGTAATTTCCGTCATCGATAGATCGCGCTCACCAAGCAGTTCGCGCGCTTCCTTGCCGGAAAAATCCAGATCCAGGAGGCGCTGTGCGGCGTAGTCGCCCACGTCTCGTGTCGCGATCATGGGCAGCTTGAGGTCCGGCAGCAGCGCATGCCCGAACAGGCCCATACCGCGAATCATGTCGATCGCCGCCAGATTGTTCTCCATGAAATACGCAGCTCGCAGGTGCAGAACGTTCAAATCTTTGATCGCGTTCAGTTTTTCCTCGGACGAATGCAATCCGGTGACTGGCCCCGTACCCTGCGGGACCTGCGCGCCGTAGCTGCTCAAGTGCACGGCGTGGCGCAGGCCAGACTCCTTCACGCCTTTCGCGATCGCATCGCTCTGTCGCTCTTGCTCTTCGCGGGAGTGCAGCGGCGGCAGTATCGCGTATGCCGCCCGCGCGCCGGTGAAGGCTTTGGTGAGCGCAGCCGCATCGGTCATGTCCGCCGGGAAAGCGTCCGCGCCTTTGCGCACAAAGCGCTGTAGCCGCCCCACGTCGCGTCCCACCACGCGCACTTTCTCGCCCTTCGACAGCAGGAAATCGGCGATGATCGAGCCGGTGTTCCCGCTCGCCCCTAAAATCACATACACTTCATTCGAAACTGCGGCTGAAGTCATGGTTACTACCTCCTTGGTCTGCTGAAAAGGGTGTCGAACGCCTTTAGGGCCATTGCGTTGCCTTCGGCTGTCACGTCGGGAATGTGTCGCCAAACATGGGAAGGCCGCTCACGGATTCGGCCTTGGTCGCCTCGTCCTGCAAAACGTCCCAATGCTCTTTGAGGAGACCGTCTTCGAACCGGATAACGTCGGCGGCGATCCAGGCGGCGGGCCTCCCCATGCCAGTGAAGCGGCCATGTGCTATGACGTAATCGCCTTCGGCGATGATGAGCTGGTTCTCATAATGCAACGTCTCCGGCGCTGAGCGGACGAGATTGAATAGGCCTTCGCGGCCTGGTGCTATGTGGGCGCTGTGCTGGATGTAGTTCGGTGACCAGAAGCGTTCCGCCGCCGTATAGTCACGCTTGTTGAACAATGTCTCGAATGCTTCGAGCACGATTGCCTTATTTCGTTCTGGGGATGAGTTGCTCATTGCTTCTCCTGTGCTTGGAACGGGTTGCTCTGCGCTTTCATTAATGTAGAGTATGCTCGTACGCCAGAAGTTGCAAGGTATTTTAGAAAAACCTCTGTAGAACATCCCGGTGGGCTTCACTTGCTAAGGACAGCATTGACCTTTATCGTTGGCCTTCGGAGTTTCTTGCACCAAGGTTAGACGGTTTACATCCAATCAAGGAAGAGTATGCTAATACTCTACGAGGCCTTTCTGCCTGGGGCGATCCATACGGACTCGGGAAGGGATGGTGATGGTGGATGGGTTATTCGAAGAGTGACAAGGCGGAGACGCACGCTCGGATCGTGAGTGTTGCTGCCAAGAGATTTCGCGAGCTTGGTCTCGAAGGCATCGGCGTTGCCGATGTGATGAAGGAAGCTGGTGTTACTGTTGGCGGGTTTTATAAACACTTCGATTCGCGCGACGAACTGGTGGTAGAGGCGCTGGCCACCGCATTCCAAGACCTCGACCGCTGGGAGGAAAATACTGACACGCTAACGAAAGCTCTAAAGGCCTATTTGACCGAAGAGCACAGAGACGCTCCCGGAACAGGCTGCGCGCTGGGCGCGTTGCTCGGTGACATGTCTCGGGCGAGTCGATCCGCGAAGGCCGTATATACCGCACGACTCAAGCGCACCTTGGCATACTCGACGGATCTTGTTCCTCCAAACGGCGACTCTGATCGGCGCTCCCGTGCGATTCTCACGATTAGCGCAATGCTGGGAGCGATTAACCTCTCTCGGGCCGTGTCAGACCCCAACCTTTCACGAGAGATTCTCAAACGGACTCGCGATGAGCTGATCAGTTTGAACAAAGAGGACGGCGCGGAGAAGAGACCGGAAACCAGTTGAGGGCTTGCGGTCACGCAATTTGTGATTTAGAAATTCGTATGTGCGCACATAGGCGAGTGTTGCTGCGGCGGCATCGTACTGCGAGCCACCACGCCGAGAGAGGGCATGATGCTGACCCGGATAGCTATAGACTGTAGCGTTCGGTTTCTTAGCAAGTGCCGCCTTGATCTCAGCTTGCGCAGCCTTGGAAATGAACTCGTCCTCCTCGGCCAGATGCGTCAGTAGCGGCTCATGAAGCCCGTCGGCTTCGCCTAGATATTTCTGAGTGTCACCGCCGTGATAAGCGACCCCAGCTTCGACACCTTCGCGCACGGCTGCCAGAAAGACCATTAGGGCGCCGAGGCAGCAGCCAGCACGGCTACTCGGCCGTTGCACCATGGCGGCTTGGTCACAGCATCGGCGGTGTCCTGAACGTCCCTGATGCCGGCATCTCGTTCATAGGCGTCTTGAGATGGTTGCGGGGGTTGGATTTGAACCAACGACCTCCGGGTTATGAGCCCGACGAGCTACCAGGCTGCTCCACCCCGCGAAGCTATGATAGCGAAAGCACACACTCGCGTCAAATTGCACTCGAGCGGCCGCGAATCACGATTTTCATTTGCGACCGCACGACGCGCGTGTATTCTCATGCCGGCAGCGGCCGACCGTGACCGTATTTGACGGCCGCTCGCGCCAGCGTCTCGTGGGAGCGCGCAAGTGTTTGCACGACTCGTCCAAATAGCACGCTTCGAATTTCCGAAACTCCCGCCGGATGCATCAATTCCGGAAGCGAATTTCTCGGATGCTTTGCGTGTCGTCGAGCGCGTCGGCCTGTCATTTGCGGCGTTAGGATTTTGCGGACTCGCAGCGCTTGCGGCAATCACGCGCATACCACAAAACGGCTTGGGCATCGCCAACGTCACAGCGGCAGCCGTTGCTGCGGAGCGGAAACTCGGGTCCGCAGCTCTCGCGCCGCAAGGATTGGAATATCACTATCCGTACTCGGTGATTCCCGGCGGCGTGCGCTCGGTCGAAGAGTTTCGCCAAGCGATCAACGCCAATTCCCAAATGGCAGCACATTATGCAAATTTCGATTTTACCCGCGCTCGAGTTGTCACTCTCGATCGCAACTCCGCCTTTTACATCTCATACCGATTGGAGTCCGGCGTTTTTTGGACGACCGAGCGCATTTTCATTCCTCGCGGCGAAATCCTCGTAACGGATGGCGCGACACTCCTGCAAGCGCGTTCGGGCAACCGGCTATCCGACGTCCCGCGCTTCCCCGTCTCCAGCCTGGAGCCAACGGCCTCTGAACTAAACCCCACCGATTTCGTCGGAGGCAGTCACTAATACCCGTTCATTCGTGGGCGCTCGGCTTACCAATAACCCGACAAGCACCGCCGTTGTCACCCCCAACGCAGTGAGGGATCTGCGGTTCCCTGCTGCGCCACAGCCGTCGCCAGATCAGCTCAACCAACGCGGGATTCCCATTTTGGATTCGCTTACAGATAGCCTCGCCACTAGCGTAGTTCGCCCCCGAACGCATTTTCGCCAAATCGAGAGCACAATTTTGTAAGATTTTCGCGCCCGAATCCCCTGATTCCCCAGCACTTCCGCCCTCCCTTACACGCTGTGGATTTGCAGACTTCACAGAGACATGATATAATGTACTGTTATAATTACTTTACAATATGATTATGCCTGAGTTAACATGCCGAAAGGCGCACGCGTGCCCTCACGACAGCCGCGCGCTTACCACTACGAAGGAAGGGCCTGCCCTGACGAAGGAAGGGTTGACTGTGATGCAGCAAGGCAGCCTAAAACTGACACCGCCGAGCCCGCCAAATGGTTCACAGACACCTTTTCACTTTTCCGCTTTCCCTTTTCAATCTCTCTCCCCTTTTCTACTTCCCATTTTGACTTTTCCATGTTTTTCTACTCGATACACAAATTTATTAGAAACGCTCGCAACTCTAACAAAACAAACATCACGACCCACTTCTACTCGATACAAAATGAGGAGGTGCTGCGATCACGATTTGAGGCGCCAGACCGATTCTCGTCCGACACTCGATTGCAAATCCATCGCAGACAGCAGGAGCAATGCAGGTCACCACAGCGGAATTTCGCAAGGCACTCGGACATTTCGCCACAGGAGTCACGGTGATTACCGTGATGCGCGAGGACGAAAGCGTCCACGGCATGACGGCAAACTCGTTTACGTCAGTGTCTCTCGAGCCGCTCGAAATTCTGGTGTGCGTTGATCGCCGCGCCCTTACATACCGCTACATCCGCGAGCGCAAGAATTTCGCCGTCAACATTCTTTCCGAAGATCAGGCAGCGCTGGCTCGCTTCTTTGCTCGGCCGGAACAGGATCCTGCGACGGCGCAATCGCTGGGCATCGAATTCCAGGCGACTGAGCGCGGAACGCCGGTTCTCCCGGGAAGCCTCGTCCAATTGGATTGTAAGTTGGCCGACGCCGTCGAAGCCGGCGACCACACGATTTTTATCGGAGAAGTTGTAGATATGAGCGCGCAAGACGGCCGGCCGCTCTTGTTTCACCACGGCCAGTTCAAACGCCTGGGTGACGCCGATCCGCTCTGATCTTGCACTGCTTTTGGCGCAAGCGAAACTCGCGGAGGCAGCGCCGATAGGATGCTTTGGAATTGAAGTCGTTCCAGATGGCTTGGTCGGAAACGCGAACGTAACGTATCCGCGATTGGTCGCGGTAGACCACCTCGCGAGCCGTCTCCGCCGCTTGAAGTTCGCCGCGCAGGCTGCCGTCGCACAAAATGGGATGCCCAGCGCGATGCCCGACACGAGGCATTACGATTTTTTGCCCCGGCCGACGCGCGCGAAACGCTTTCACGAGCCGCTCCACTAACTCGTTGGTGAGCAGCGGCTGATCGACTGGATATAAGAGAAACGCGGCGCCTCGCGGAACTAGGCGCAATCCGGCGAGCAGTGACGTCAGTTGGCCACGTCGCCAGGCGCGATTCACCATGTGCCGGGCACCTATCGGCAGAAACTTGCGCACTGACGCGGCGCGGTGACCGAGAACGATGATCGGCGCTTCGATCCCCGCACAATTTTCAATGGCGATCTGGAGAGCGGTCTTGTAGCCAAATCTCGCCAGCGGCTTCGCAAATCCGAGCTTCCCAGGACCGCCAGCCGCGAGAATGATGGGAAAAATTTGAATAGGTTTCATGAAGCAGCACAAGAATATAGTCCAGCCGCGGCGCTGTGCCATAGCGAATCGCGAGCTTTGCGCCATACTAGAACCAAAACAAATTGCAAAATTGCAGTCTGCTTGTGTGCAGAAAGCGCTGCGCAAACCGGAACTTGGATCTGATGTTATTTGTTGAACGCGGGGGACGAACGAACTAGAATTTGCACGCAACGGTGGTTCAGGAGCGCTCGCACGAGAACATTGGCGACCGCCCCGAGGGACTCGGCAAGGCTGTGTACCCAAACTCCTTTCGATACTTCCGACCCAGCACGCTCGAAGAAGCCTCAGCAATTCTTACCGAACTAGGTGAAGACGCCAAGGCTCTGGCAGGCGGTCAAAGCCTAATCCCGTTAATGAAGCTGCGCCTTTCCAGCCCTTCTGCACTCGTGGATTTGAATTTCATTCCGGATTCGTCCTACATTCGACGGTCCAACGGCACAATTCATTTCGGCGCAATGACCCGTCACGCCGACATCGAGAACTCGGAAATCGCGAGCCGCGTGCCGATCCTTCACGATTGCGCCGCCGGCATCGCCGATTCCCAAGTGCGCAACCGCGGAACAATTGGCGGGTCTGTAGCCGAAGCTGATCCAAGCGGCGATTGGGGGCCGGTGCTTCTCACGCTTGATACGGAAGTTCATGTCATCGGTCCGGGCAGTTCGCGAACTATCGGACTCGCTGAATTCTTTCTCGACGCCTATACCACCGCGCTCGCTCCGGGCGAACTGGTGAAAGAAATTTCAGTGAAGGCGCCCACAAACAATACCTCTGGCGCATACGTCGCCTTCAAGCGATGCGCGCCTGTGTACGCAAGCGCCAGCGCCGCTGTTTCTCTGACCGTTGAAGACGGCGACGTGTGTAAAGCAGTACGCATTCTTCTCGGTTGCGTAGGTCTCACGGCGATTCGCGCGAGCGAAGCCGAGGCTGCATTGATTGGCAAAGAACTGACGACCAAGTCAATCGAAACAGCTGCCGAAGCGGCGATGGCTGCGGCCGATCCGCAAACCGATATGCGCGGTTCGGCAGAATACAAACGGGCGCTGGTGCGCGTACTTGTGAAACGCGCGATTCGTATCGCGTCGCGCAGAGCTCGCGGAGAACATGTAGAGGCAGGTCACGAATATGTTGGAAGGATTTGATCGCGTTCCTGTTCAGGTGCGCGTGAACGGAACGCTCTACGAACGCACGATCGAAGCGCGCGTGCTCCTTGTGGATTTCATTCGCGAGGAGCTCGATCTCACCGGAACACACATTGGCTGCGACACCACTTACTGCGGCGCATGCACGGTCCTGATGAATGGCGCGAACGTGAAATCATGCACCGTATTCGCCGTTCAGGCTCATGGATCAGAAATCACCACGATCGAGGGCTTGGCAAAGGACGGCAAGCTGCATCCGGTGCAGGAGGCGTTCGCCGCGAATCACGGGCTTCAATGCGGCTACTGCACTCCGGGAATTATCATGTCCACTGTCTATTTGCTGTCGAAGAAACAAAAGCCGACCGATCAGGAAATTCGGAAGGGCATTGCCGGAAATACATGCCGCTGTACCGGCTACCAAAATATATTCAAAGCGATTCGCGCCGCCACGGCTGCGGACGATCATGGGTGATCCTGCATGATGATTCAGTTCGGCGGCGACTTCGTCGTTCAGAAGAAACCGGACGAAGTTTACGAGTTCCTGGTCGATCCGGAGCGATTCTGTCCGCTGCTGCCCGACTATCAAAGCATGAAGAAGCAGAGCGGCAAGGAATTCAGCGTGGTGATGCGAGTGGGAATTTCGCATATTCGCGGTAACGCGACTGTCAGAATGACGCTCGCTGAAGAAAAGCCCGCGACCCACGCTTTGTACGACGGAAAGGGCGACGTTCCGGGCGGCAACGTGAACATCCGAGCGGGATTCGACCTTGAGCCTGAAGGTCTCGGCACGAAAGTCCTTTGGAAAGGCGAAGCGCAAATCGCGGGACGATTGCCGTCTATTGCCGGTGGCATGCTCGAGCCCCTAGCAAAGAAGAACGTACAGAAGCTAATTGACGCTTTGCAGGCGGCGTTATCTTGACGGTGCGCGCTGAATCGAAAACGAAACTGCATAGGTACGCATGAAGGAAAAATCCACACTATCAACGAAGAAGCCGCGTCGCGCGAAACCAGGCGCGGACAAGCTCGGTGAAGACGCGAGCGGCAAGTGGATTGGCAAGTCCCTTCGCCGGCGCGAAGAGCTTCGCCTGGTCCAGGGCAAAGGCAGCTTTGTAGACGATAAGAAACTGCTGGGCATGGCTTACATGAGGGTGGTGCGATCGCCGTACGCGCACGCGAAAATCACGCGCTTGGATATTTCGAAGGCCGCGGCTGCCCCCGGGGTTGTTTGCACACTGACGGGCAAGGAAGTCGCGGGACTCGTGAAGCCGTTCATCGAGATCGGTCCCGGCCCCGGCCAGGAAATTCAAGACTACCCGATGGCGGTGGACAAGGTTGTATTTCAGGGCGAGCCCGTCGCCGTCGTGGTCGCGGACACGCGCCTCGCTGCCGAAGACGCCGCCGAACTTGTCGAAGCGGAGTACGAAATTCTGCCACCCGTCATGACCGCGGAGGATGCGCTCAAGGGCGATTCCCTTTTGCACGAGAAAGCTGGAACAAATTGCATTTGGAAGGGCGTCTTCGAATACGGCGATGTCGAGAAGGCATTCAAGCAAGCCGCGCATGTCGTGGAAATCGGCCGCCTGCATTTTCATCGATTCTCAAGCACGCCTCTAGAAAACAACGCCGTTATCGGCGATTGGGACCCCAAGACGGAGCGCATCAATTTCTACTCCAATAATTCCTTCCCCGCATTTGCCGCGCAATTCTTGTCCCCCGCGCTCGGCGTCGGCATCGATCAGATACGCATACACAGCATCGACATCGGCGGCGGATTCGGAATCAAAATCACCAATTATCCTTACATGGCGATGTGTGCGCTGGCCTCGCGAAAGATCGGCGGCCGCCCGGTCAAATGGGCCGAGACGCGTTCGGAGCATCTTCTGGCCAGCGCTCATGGCAACGAGCGCACATTTTTCGATACGCGCGTGGCTCTCGATAAGAATGGCGTAATCACCGCAATCGACTCGCGCCACGTTGACGATTGCGGCGCATTTCCGCGCTACGAGCCTCTCGGATGCGTCATCTGGGCGCAGGTGCTTCCGGGCGCATATCGTTTCAAAAACGCGCGCTTCGATTTTTCGCAGATCGTTTCCAATAAATGCCCGGTCGGCCCCAATCGCGGCTATTCGCGCATGCAACATCTCTGGTTTCTGGAGCGCGTGATTGACATCTGCGCGCATAAGCTCGGAATTCCGCCGGACACGATGCGCGAACAAAACTACATCCGCAAAGACGAATTCCCATACTCCACGCCGAATGGCTGCATTTACGATTCCGGTGATTACAAACAAATGCTTGATGTGGGCAAAGATTTGATCGACTGGGGCAATTGGAAACAAGAGCAGGCGATTGCGCGCAAAAACGGCCGCTATCTTGGGATCGGCATCGGCACGACGCTCGATTCCGGCACGAACAATTTCGGCCAAGCACAAATCATTAATCCGGGCGCTCCGTTTTCGGGACAGTCGAAGGCTGCCAATGTAAAACTTGATATCTACGGTGAAATCGTCGTCAGCGTCGGTTCCGTACCGCAGGGTCAGGGCCATGAAACGATTGCGTCGCAGGTCGTGGCCGAATCGCTGAATGTTCCACCCGAAATGATTCGCGTACACCCCGGCTTCGATACCGATGAGAACGTATACACCGGCCACACTGGGACGTATGCCAGCCAATTTGCCGTTACGGGCGTATCGGCAATTCACGGAGCCGCGGAGAAGTTGAAGGCGGAAATCGCTCGCGTCGCTGCGTTTGCATTAAAAGCTAAGGAAAAAGATCTCGAATTCGGCGTCGGCGATATGGGCCCGGAAGTCCGCGTTCGCGGCACGACAAAGTCCGTCAATTTCTGGTCCATCGCGAACTTGATATATGTCAATAACGCTGGGCTGCCGCAGGATTTCGAGGACATCACACTAAATTGCAGGTACGTATATCGCGCGCCATTCAAGGTCCCCGATATTGCGAAAAAGTACGGCAATCTCACGCTGACCTACTCGGCGCAAGTGCATATCGCGGTGGTAGAAGTGGATCGCGAATCGTACCAGCCGAAGATTCTCGCCTACGCGACCGTCGAAGATTGCGGGCGCGCGATCAATCCGATGATCGTCGAGGGGCAAGTACACGGCGCGACCGCGCACGGAATTGGCGCGGCTCTGATGGAGAGCTGCGTTTACGACAAAGAGGGAACGATGCTGACGAGCACGTTCAGCGATTACACGCCGATCACCTCAATGAACATGCCGGATTTGCTGTACGGAAGCGTCGAGTCGCCGTCGCCTTTCACGTTTAACGGCGCCAAAGGCATGGGCGAAGGGGGTGCTGCGCCGCTGCACACCGTTTGCGCTGCCCTGCAGGATGCGCTTGAGCCCGCCGGAATCATAATTTCGAATTCACACAACACCGCGGAAAGCTTGTTTCAGGCGCTGCAAGGTCGCGTAGCCGCCACGCCGGTTCGAGCGGAGAGCCGGTCGAAAGGACGATGAGCACAATTTCCCGTCGACTTTGCTCAACCGCGCATTCCTGGTGGTTCGCGCTGGCATCGAAGTGAGAATGGACGGCGACGAGTGGCCCCAAAGATCTGCATTATCGGTTGCGGCTCGATTGGCAGTTTGTACGCTGCGCACCTGAGCCGTGTGGCCGACGTCTACGCATTTGTCCGGCGCGAAGAGCACGCCTGCGCTCTGAACGAGAAAGGGCTCCGAGTCTCTGGCACACACGAATTCAGAGCGAAGATTCGTGCGACCGCGAGCCCCTCTGAAATTCCAGAATGTGACCTTGGGATCGTTTGCTGCAAGGCCGCGCAAACCGCAGAGGCTCTTTCGCCGGTCGCCAGCAAATTTCGAAGCGGCGCCGTTTTGTCTGCGCAGAATGGGCTGGGCTGCGAGGAAATCATCGCCGAGATCACGAAGAGCCGGGTCATTCGCGGCACAACTTTCATGAGTGGCACGCGTCATTGCGATACGCACGTGCAGTATGAACTCGACACAGAGACGTGGATGGGCCCGTTCGAACCGACTGAAACGCCCTTCATTATCGTTAAGCAAGCGGCGGATTGGATAATCGCGTCCGGGTTGAAGGCTGTCGCCCTCGATGATGCCAAGCCGGCTCAATGGTCGAAGATGATTTTCAATGCTTCCGTAAATTCTGTTTCGGCGCTGACGGAACTTCCCCATTGCTGGAATTTCGCTCAGGAGGAGAACTTCGAAGATTTGGGGAATTTACTCCACGCTCTTATCGAAGAAGGCAAACAGGTCGCGAAAGGGCTCGGCATCACATTGCACGATGATCCCTGGGAGATGAACAAAATCGGCGCTCGCACCGATCATTCACCCTCGATGCTTTATGACGTGCAACATCATTTCCACACCGAGGTAGATTTTCTCTCCGGCGCGATCGCGCGTGAGGCGGCGCGAGCCGGAATTCCCGCTCCGTTGAATACGGCCCTCTATCGGCTGATCAAAGGAAAAGAGGCGTCCTGGGCGCGGCCCGCACCACGAGAGAAGGCGAAATCCTGATAGCATTGGCAGCAGTTAGCTGGTGCCGCGCGAATCGGAAGGCCAATTTATGTCGTTCCCGATTGACCAGGAAAAATGGGCACGCGTGAGACGCGCGATGGACGAGAAGAGCCTCAGCGCCCTTGTTGTTCGTGCTCCTGACAATATTCTCTATCTCACCAACTACTGGACAATGAAGGGATACGACATCGCCATCTTTCCGCGCGAGGGCGAGCCGATATTGATTGTCGTCGAACCGCAATTCCGCGAAGCTCAACGCACCGCGTGGAATAAAGACGTGCGCTACTTCAATTTCTATCATCCTACCGACCCTCGGCCGCCTACTGCGCGGGCACTCGATATGTGCCTTGAGGTCTTGCGCGAGAAGAAATTGACGGAGCGCGTCGGCGTCGAGCTGTCGCAGGGCTCGCAAATCTGCGATCGAATGGTTGGAGAGCCGACGCTGCCCACACAGGGATATTTCGACGCATTTCTTGGGGTGGCGAAGGAAATTGTTGATGCGACCCCAATTCTCGCTGATCTGCGGATGATCAAGACATCCCAGGAAATCGAAAGGATGCGCCTTGCGAACGAGCTCGCTGCCATTGGAATGGCTTACGCTCGGAAGAATATGCGGCCCGGAATGAAAGAAAGCGAAATCGCCGCGATGATCGAATGCCACATCCATTCGGTCGGCATCGGTTACAGAGATAAAGTCGCGATGGCGCGAGCGTTTACTCTCGTCTGGTCGGGAAAAGGCATCGCGACTTTCACGGCGACGAGCAACCGGCCTGTTCAGGAACATGAACCAACTTTAGTGGAGCTTTGGGTTTGCGCGGACGGCTATTGGACCGACCTGACGAAAAATATTTGCCCGGGCACGCTGACACCTGAATACACGAAATTGCTGGAATTATTGTTAAGTGTTTTCAAGGAAGCGACCGGCGTCGTTCGCGATGGTGCGCCGCTTGGCGAAATCGATCGGGTGATCCGCGCACGGATCGATGAAGCCGGCTACGCGGGTCAGCCGTCGCACCCTGTCGCGCACGGCGTCGGTGCGCGGGCACACGAGCCGCCGTATTCGCACAAAGCTGTGGCCGACACGATGAAGAAAAACATGGTGCTGGCCATCGAGCCCGGAATCTATTGGGAGGGCGGCGGCGGGCTGCGGCTCGAGGATAATTTTCTGGTCACCGAGAACGGCAGCGAAAAGCTGTGCAC
>Ga0209624_10001619_pt1 | contig 17387 bp, 11 predicted proteins | sample JacPinW_OM2H0_O1_FD_188565 | JGI IMG/M metagenome (GOLD analysis project Ga0209624, IMG submission 188565) | Forest soil microbial communities from Algoma, Ontario, Canada - Jack Pine, Ontario site 1_JW_OM2H0_O1 (SPAdes) (version 2) | ecosystem: Environmental > Terrestrial > Soil > Boreal...
CGCCAGATCATTAACGCGATGGATCCTTCCGATCGGGATTTTTTCCTCGACGCGCTTCCGGAAGAAGCCTGGCAGCAACTGATGAACGAGATGGACGAGGCCAACGCGGTCGCCGAAGCTACGCCAGCGCTTGAACTCGGCGAATCCGAGGCGGCAACTCGGCAGCCCGCAAAGCCCAAGCTCATCATTGAAGCGCGGCAAATCGAAAAAAGTTACCAGCAGCCGGAGGGTCACCAAATTCAGGTGATCGCGCCGGTCGATTTATCCGTTGAAGCAGATTCAATCGTTGCGCTGCTGGGCCCTTCCGGCTCCGGCAAATCAACAATGCTGAGAATACTTTCCGGACTGGTGGCGCCTACGAGCGGAGAAGTTCTTTGGCACAACACTCCGATGACGAAATGCCGGCCCAATGTAGCCATCGTTTTTCAGAGCTTCGCATTGTTTCCGTGGCTAACGGTGCTGGAAAATGTGGAAACACCTCTGCTCGCGCAAGGAATGTCGAAAGACGAGCGGCGCGCCCGAGCGTTGCATGCGCTGGATTCCGTCGGATTGAAAAATTTTGAGACCGCATATCCCAAAGAACTATCCGGCGGAATGAAACAGCGTGTAGGTTTCGCGCGAGCGCTGGCAGTTGAGCCGGAAATTCTTTTCATGGATGAACCATTCTCCGCGTTGGACGTACTCACCGCGGAAAATCTGCGCGGCGAGTTGATGGAACTGTGGCTTGCAAGAAAAATTCCCACTCGCGCGATTTTCATCGTCACTCATAACATTGAAGAAGCGGTGCTGCTCGCCGACCGCATCATCGTTCTCGGAAGCAACCCGGCGAAAATCCGCGCGGACTTCCGCATCCCGTTGAGCCAGCCGAGGGATCGCAAATCTCCGGCCTTTGTGCTGTACGTGGACTACATCTACAAAGTGATGACCCAGCCGCAATTGGATCTCGCGCCACCAGTGGCGAAAAGCGGCTCCGGAAAACCGCGTCCGCCGAAACTTCCTCACGCACGTCCCGGCGGCGTTGCGGGCTTGCTGGAATTGCTGATCGATCGCAACGGCGAAGAGGACATGTATCACATCTCCGACGAACTTCTGCTGGAAGTGGACGACCTGCTGCCGATTATTGATGCGGCGGTGCTGTTGAGATTCGTGACGGCGAAAGAAGGAGACGTCGTCATGACGCCGGAAGGAAAGCGATTCGCCGAAGCGGATATTCCCACTCGCAAAATATTATTTCGCGATGCGGTGTTGGCTCGCGCCGATTTGCTTCAACAAATGAGAACAACTTTGCTGAGCAAGGCGGATCATTCTATGCCGCTCGATTTCTTCCACGACATTCTTGATGAATATTTTTCCGAAGAAGAAACAAAACAACAGATCGAGACGGCATTGAACTGGGGCCGCTATGCGGAAATTTTTGAATACGATTCGGAAAATGACCGGCTCAAACTCTATCAGCCCGCCGCCGCGGAAAATCCAATTGAGAAATAATCCCGAATGAATCCGACGGAACAACAACCATCCGCGGTAATCGCGCGAGCAAGATTTCCGATCGCTCTTCCCTCATTGATCAGGGATTTGCCGATTCTTCTCGCCGCGTTCGCGTTGTTTTACGCGCTCCTTACGGTCACTCACTATTGGGTCGCTCCGGTTAGCGAACACACGGAAATTCATCTCTCCACCAGCGCGCTGCCGAAATACGCGATGTTTTCTCTGTTGCGTATCGTAATTGCGTACCTGATCAGCCTGCTTTTCACGCTCGTTTACGGATATGTTGCCGCGTACAACGCGAGGGCCGAGCGATTCTTGATTCCGCTTCTCGATACGCTGCAATCCATTCCCGTCCTCAGTTTTCTTCCCGGCGTAATGCTCGCAATGGTCGCGCTTTTTCCCACGCGAAATTTCGGCATCGAGCTGGGATCCATCCTTCTGATTTTTACCGGAATGGTTTGGAACATGACCTTCAGTTTTTATTCTTCACTGAAAGCCATTCCCCGCGAGATGCGCGAGGTTGCCGAAATCTACCGTTGGAGTTGGTGGCAACGATTTGTACAAATGGAACTGCCATTTTCTGTAATCGGACTCGTGTGGAATTCGATGATGTCGGTAGCCGGTGGATGGTTCTTCCTGATGGTGTGCGAAATGTTTATTCTCGGAGATCGAGATCTGCGTCTCCCCGGCCTTGGGTCTTATCTTCAAACTGCGGCGAATGCGAACAACACGCGCGCAAGTATTTGGGGAGTCGTGACCATGGTCGGAGTGATCGTGCTCATGGATCAATTAATTTGGCGGCCGATTATTGCGTGGGCTGAAAAATTTAAATTCGAGCAGGTTGAGGCGATCGAAGCGCCACAATCGCCGGTGCTGGATTTTCTACGCCGCTCAAAAGTTCTGCCGCTCGTCGCTCATGCGTTGGTCCAGCCGATGCAAGAACGCTTGAACAAATATTTCGCGGCGCGCGCGGAATCACGAAATAAAACTGTCCGCGAAACTAACTCCCGAAATTGGATCAGGCGCGTTGCGCTCGCTGTCGTACTGCTTGGTATCGGATATGCGCTCGTCAAAATGGTTTACCTGCTCGGAACAGTCACGACGCTGGAGATTCGCACCATTTTTCTTGGAGCAGGCGCGACGTTTCTCAGAGTTGAAGCAGTGTTGTTGCTCGCGGCACTTTGGACAATTCCCGCCGGAGTCATCATCGGTTTAAATCCGCGTCTTTCCGCAGTGATGCAGCCGCTCGCGCAAATCGCGGCATCCGTTCCGGCGACCGCGCTTTTTCCGATCATTCTTTTGTTTCTGATTCGCGCCGGTGGCCTGGGAATTTGTTCGATGGTTCTGCTTTTGCTCGGCACGCAGTGGTACATACTTTTCAACGTGATTGCTGGAGCGTCTGCAATTCCTTCAGACTTGAAAGAAGTTTGCGCCGTCTTCCAGTTCGGCAAAATCGAGAAGTGGCGCGAACTTCTGCTGCCCGCAATTTTTCCTTATTTAATCACCGGGCTCGTCACCGCTTCGGGCGGCGCGTGGAATGCAAGCATTGTGGCTGAATATTTTCACTTTCACGGTCACACTTACTCGATCACTGGCCTGGGCGCGGTGATTAGCGCCGCGTCCGACCATGGAAATTCGCGCGTCCTGATTGCGGCCACACTTGTAATGGCAGCAATGGTCGTCACAATTAACCGGCTGGTGTGGCGGAAGCTCTATGTTCTTTCGGCGAACAAATATAAGCTCGAAGCGTAGTCACTTACATGACCATCATCCGATTCGGCATTTGCTTGCTCATCGCGTTCGCCGTGCTCGCGTTCGGCGCGGTCGAGCCATGGTCTCAAACCGTTCTGCAAATTGGCGCCGCAATTCTCTTCGCGTTCTGGGGATTTCTGTTCGCCACGGGACGCGCCGAAGAAATTCGATGGGCTCCCGTTTTCTGGCCGTTGCTGGGACTGGAATTGCTCGCATTCCTGCAATTCATCATTCCGCTTTCCGTCTATCCATTTCTCACGAAACTCGAACTGCTCCGCTTCTCCAGCTATTTGATTCTGCTCTTCTTACTGACGCAAGCTTTTCGCACCACTCGCCAGTTGCGCATATTCACTTGGTTTCTGGTGTTGTTCGGATTTGCCGTCGCTCTTTTTGGCGTGCTCCAGGATTTGACGCACAACGGCAAAATCTACTGGGTGAAAGAATTGCGTTACGGCGGAACCGCATTCGGTCCTTACGTAAATCGAAATCATTTCGCCGGATTGATGGAGCTTTTGATTCCCATCGGTCTCGCCATGCTCGCGGTTCCCGGAGTTCGCCGTCAACAAATGCCGCTGATGGCGCTTCTCGCGGCGATTCCTGTCGGCGCAATTTTAATGTCCGGCTCGCGCGGCGGAATTGTGGGATTCGGCTGCGAAGTAGCGCTGCTTATTTTGCTGCTGTGGATTCGCGGCGGTCAAAGAAAGCAACTTGTAACTTTTCTTGCGGTTCTTTTACTCGCGGGCGGACTTGTCGCGTGGCTCGGAATGGGCGACGTGATCCAACGTTTCTCCCAGGTGCACAATCCGGAAATTTCCGAAAGCGGGCGCGTCTCAATGTCTCGCGCCGCCTATCATATTTTTCGCGATCATCCCTGGACTGGCATCGGCGCCGGCGCGATCGCGTCCGTTTATCCCGCGTATGAAACTGATTACGACGCAACGATCGTCGACCACGTGCACAACGATCATTTTGAGCTGCTGGCGGAAACTGGAACTGTCGGCGCAATTTGCTGGCTGACTTTTATTGGTGTGCTGATCGTATACGGATTGAAAAATTTGTGGGCGCAACGCGATGCTACTGTGCGCGCGCTTCAAATCGGCGCGCTGGTGGGATGCGTCGGACTTTTAGTTCACAGCTTCGCGGATTTTAATTTACACATTCCGGCGAACGCTCTTTTATTTTATTTACTGGCTGGAATAGCTTCGAGCAGACCAATCTCGGAGCTTGTCGATGAAAACATGAGACGCCGGCGAACGGTATCGGAAGATGAATGAAGCCGCAGGTGCGGAGCGCCTCGTCAAAAATCGGCGTTATCCGATTTTGGATGCGCTGAGATTTATCCTCGCATTTTGGGTCACGATGGGCCACGTTGTCGTTTTTCCTTTATTCGCGTGGGCTGACACGACAACGAAGATCGGGCGATTTTTAGTTCACGCGTGGGCGTCGGTAGTTTTCGGAACTCCGGCGGTGATCGGATTTTTCATCATCTCGGGTTTCTGCATCCATCTGCCATTTAAGAATAACGAAAAACTTTACGTCGGACGTTATTACGCCCGCCGCTACACACGAATCCTCATTCCAGTTTTTGCGGCGCTGATCGTTTGGCGCTTGGCCGGATCGAAGCAGGGTCTTTTTGGCGAGCATTCGATTCTTTGGGAATCACCGCTTTGGAGCTTGATGTGCGAAGAAATTTACTACGCTCTTTATCCGTTGATCCGCGTGATTCGCTGGCGTTACGGATGGGCGCCGATTTTTTATTTCACGTTTCCGTTCAGCGTTGGGATTTCTCTTTTCCATTTCCGCGCCGTCGACTGGCAGGGTTACGGCCCATTCGGTACCGCGTTCATTCTTCTTCCGGTTTGGCTGCTGGGTTGCGTTCTTGCGGAACAAAGTGACCGGCTGGTTGCACGAAATTCTAATTGGGAAATTTGGGGATGGCGTTTGATGATTTGGGCTGCGAGCTGGGTCAGCGAGATGCTGCATTTCAAATTCGGAATTCATACCGCCGTTACGATGCTCTGGTTTGGTGTGCTCGCATTTATTTGGGTGAAGAAAGAACTCGCCCACAGCTTGAAGAGTTCGCCGCCGCACATTTTTGTTTGGGCCGGCGCTTGGAGCTACTCTCTTTATCTGATTCATGGCGCGGCGCCGGAATTTTATAAGCTGCTTCGCATTCCCGATGTTGGGCCGCTGGTAAATTGGATACTGCTGTATGGATTTATTTTGGGCACGTCTTATTTATTTTATCTGGCGATCGAAAGGCCCTCGCATTTGCTGGCGAGAAAAATACGCGTGACGCCACATCCGAAGAGTCCGAAGCCTCTTGAGATTTGATGTACTACTGCCGGAGGTAAGAAGGGCGAAAAACTGCATTATAATGCATGTTGGAACGGGATTTTGGCAAAAAGTGCATTATAATGCACTTTTTGGGGACGGAAAAAGTTGGGAAAAGATCTCAACGCAGAGTTCGCAGAGCCACGGAGAGGGCGCGAAGAAAAGTAAAGACTTGGCGCGCTCGCAAAGCATACGCCGTTTGCAAATTTTCAAGCCATGGCTGCTCTGCTACTCTCAAGGGTAGCTCTACACGTTCAAAAACATGGTCAAGAGCTTGCGGTAAGTCCTTTATTTGCATAACGATCACCCACAGATCGCAATAAGCCCTTTATTTGCATATACATCGCAAAATAGGGTGGGGGGGGGGGGTTCGCGTTTTTTCAATTATGATGGCATAAGGTGAGGCTTCTGAGTGAGTTAGCGGGCTGAGGCGAATATTTTGCGAAGTGTTTGATGTGCGCTTTGTACGGACTTCGGCGCGAATAGCTAAGTCTCTCGCGCGTAGGGTGACGTATTCCTCTTGGTGCGTGGCATGTTGGGACGCAGCATCGCCGATTTTAATCGTTAGATTTCCGGGAACGCGTTATTATTCTGTTTGTTGGCCGATGTGGTTTCCACCAATCGATCTTAGAGCGCAAAAATTCACACGATGAGTAAGCGGAGCATTTTAATTTGGTTGATAATAATTTGTGCGCTCGGCGCGCGCGTGGGAATGGTCATCTGGGCCGGGAATGCGCAGGAATCCACAACGACAGGTGGCAGCGATACTTTTGCCTACCAAGCATTGGCTGACAGCGTTGCCGCTCACCGTGGTTTTTCGTACGAGGGAATACCTTCTGCTCTACGACCTCCGGTATATCCCCTGATATTGGTGTTCAGCAAATTCGTAGCGGGCGACCACTACCGCATTTTCGTCAGACTGCTGCAAGCTTTCATGGGCATTCTGACGGCGATCATCTGTGCAAAGACTTCGCAAAAGTTGGGGGGCTCAGCGCTGATTGCGTTAGCGGCTGCGCTGGCGACGCCGACGCTGATCTTTTTCTCGGCGGAGATTCTATCTGAAACAGTGGCGGCGTTAATCGTCGCGTTATTCCTCTACGTGATCGTCACGAATCGAAGCCCCATCTGGACGGGATTGGTTATCGGATTGGGAATGCTGGAGCGATTTAATCTGGCAGCGCTTGCGATTGCTTATGTCGTTTATCAATTCGCGGCGAAACCTGCTTCGATCGCCGCTCGACGCACGGCACTTGCGGGCTTGATCGCGCTGGCAGTTGTAAGCCCTTGGATAATCCGTAATCTCGTAGTCTTCCACGGGCAGGTGATTTATTCCACGCACACCGGCACAAACCTTCTTCAGGGGCTGATTATGCCGGACGGTAGAACTCAACCGGCGGAGTTTAAAAGGCTGGAGGACATCCAAGGATGGCAACTTAGCGATATTGAGGCAAATTCACCTCGTCGTGAAACTTTCCCGTCCGAGCCACAATTGGACCGCGAGACCATGGCTGTAGCTTTGACTGAACTGAGACACGCAAATCTTTTTTCATTAGCGGCACGCAAGCTCGGTTATTTTTGGCTCGGATTTGACCAAATGTTCCGGACCCAGGCATTGCCGCCCTCCAAGCGTCTCGTCAGGCAAATCGGAGTCCTTGCGTATTGGTTCATGCTAGCGGCCGGTATCGCGGGCTGGTTCAAGCTTAGGCTTCGGAATGCAGATGCGGCGAGACTCTTCCTTTCATACGTCGTCGTGGTCACCGTCGCGCACTTGCCATTTGTGATGAACACACGGATCCAAGCGCCGTTGATCGAACCCGTCCTCGCTATATTGAGTGGGCTGGCATTTCCAACGTTATCCGTGTCTCATCCAGCCACACAAAAAGGCCAAGAGGTTTGAATTGGAGGCTGCGCGAGTGTCGTTCGAGGAACAATCTTGAGCTGGCGAGGCGCTGCGGCAACATTTCTGGCCGTCGTTGCGACTTACGGGATTGCGAAAATATCCTGGATATGGCTGGAGAATCCTCTTTTGCGACGCGGCCACGAATACAAATACTAGCGGTGCCCGAACTCGTTTTGTCTATTCTTGAGCAATCGGAAACGTTTCCATCGCTGGGAATGCCGGCCTTTGAATCGCTTGATGCGGTCCAACGCCTGAGACCAACATCATCGGTGAAAGAACTGCTTCAGGTGGATGACCGCCAAAGCTTTAAATTGGGAGTAATACAAAATATCCACGACAATAACCCAGGCCACGAAAAGCAATTCAGCCGCAAGTTTCCACGGCGAACGCTTACGGTCAGCTGGTATGTGGGTATTCATCGGGCAATAGTTAACCTAACACTGTATAGTATCAGTCCGTACCCTATCAGTGCACACCTTTCATACATGAGCATATCGACCCAGATACTAAGCAAGGCGGCGCCACATCGCAAAATCGAATCATTCGCATCGTATGCCGCGACAAGAATAAACGCGACAAATTCGAGCCTTGAGGATGCTAGCGCAATTAGCTGCTAGCTCGCACCCGCTTATGCGAAAATCTCTACTTGATTGGAAGAGCGAATACGATTGCAACCAAATTATAATTCCACGGATTCGGAAAGATATTCTCTTCTGCGTTCCGGCCGGCGCATCCCGGAACTGGATGGGCTTCGCGGCGTGGCCATCGGCCTGGTAATTATCACGCATTATTTCACCGCCGCGGTAACGGTGCAGCGGCCAACTCCGCTGGCCTACCTACAGATCGCGACGCGCCTTTCGTGGTCCGGCGTGGATTTATTTTTCATTCTTTCCGGATTCCTGATTGGCGGCATTTTACTGGATGCGCGTTCTTCCTCAAATTACTTCAAGGTTTTTTACGTTCGGCGAGCGTGCCGGATACTGCCGGTCTATTTGATATTTTGCGGTTTGATTGCGCTTTGCTATCGATTCGTCTACCCATCACATTTGGCGCTTTTAAACTGGATGTTTAATTTTCCGATGCCCTGGTATTCCTACCTCACGTTCGCTCAGAACTTCTGGATGGCTCATTTCAATACTTTGGGGCCGGCAGCACTCGCGATCACCTGGTCACTCGCAATTGAAGAGCAGCTTTATCTGACTCTTCCAGCGGTGATTCGATTCCTTCGTCCGGCGACACTTCCCTATCTACTGCTGGCCGGCATACTGGCAGCGCCTGTGTTTCGAGTTGCGCTGCTCATTTGGTGGCCGCACATGCAAACCGCTCTTTATGCATTGCTTCCCTCTCGCATGGACGCGCTCCTGCTTGGAGCATTGGCGGCCTGGGCAGTTCGTCGTCCTGGTGTGTGGAATATTCTTGTCACGCGGCGCCGGCTGCTGTGGTGTTTGTTCGCATTTTGGGGGGCTGGACTCGCTTACTTCACAAGTACATCAAGCTACTATTCCATCCCAACAGCATCCGTCGGTTATGACTGGCTCGCTCTATTTTATTTGACGGCACTGCTTCTGGTGCTGATGCATCCAAATAGCTGGCTAGGACGTGCTATGCGGCAGCGATGGCTAATGGGCCTGGGCAAAATTGCGTACGCGACGTATTTAATCCATGTGCTTGTGTATGGACTTTGCATGGCCTATTTCCGCCATCATGGTCCGTTCCTGCAAAACCGGCCGGACCTGTGGACAACGCTGGCCGCGCTGGTATTAACCATTACTCTCGCTCAAATATCGTGGTGGCTGTTTGAACAAAAATTTGTCCGCTTCGGACACAGATTCAAATACGAGAGTGTTACGGCTGGAAACAGCCCAAATACTATGCCGGAAGCACAAACGTCGCGAGACATACGGTAGTAAGCGGCATCCGCCCTCAGCGCGGGTAAAGCCTCGGCGAATATCTACTCTTTAGTATTCCGCTGTGCCAGAATGCTTATCTTGGAGCAGCTGCGCGATATGAGCTCTAATGGATTAAAACGGGTTATTCGCACAATAACGCCAAGACCGTTACGGAATTGGCTGCGCTCCCCGACAAAGTCTGCAACGTGGTTATGGGATTCGGGTAGATTTGCCACCGGGTCTAGAAAAACTCTGCAGCTCGGGCCAGACTTACGAATTGTTTGTCATCCCAGTGCATATCGTGTCGCCGTTCAGTCCCAACTCGGCGATCCGGATCAAGCCTTGGAGTTTAGGAATTTCATTTCGCATTGCAGTCCCGGAATGAGTTTATTTGATGTTGGCGCCCACTTCGGCATCTTTAGCCTTGTGGCCGCGCACTTTCAGGGTAACGCGCTGGCAGTAGATCCTTCGCCTGAAGCGCTCCGGATGGTCAACCTGCAAGCCAGGCTGAATAATTGGTCGGATCGCATTCGCACCATCCGCGCAGCCGCCAGTGACAGTGCGGACGGCATAGATATGCTAGCGGCAGGAGTCCTTTCGGATCATTATTTCGTGGCCGCGCCGGGCCGCGACCGGAATGAACTTACACATCTCGATACGACTACCGTAGATCAACTAAGCAGGTCGTTCGGTCCGCCAACGCATCTCAAAATTGATGTCGAAGGTTTCGAGGCAACGGTTGTGCGCGGAGCGCGAACAACGCTAAAGGACTCTATGCCGCTGGTGTTTCTTGAATTGCACAACGAGATTTTGCTCGCAAACGGTGGAGACCCAAATGCGGCGCTAAATGAACTCGAATCCGTTGGCTATCAGATATTTGGCATTGACGGAGAGCCAACGTCGCGAGAAGTGATCTTTCGGAAAGCCATTACTCGGGTCGTTGCAAGAGTTGTCCACTAGGCTGTGACAATGGCCGCTCCCTTAAACCTGATTCGTGGGAGAATGACTTTTTACGGATAGCGAATGTCAAACCTCACCTCTGGAGTGCTCGATTCGCGGCTGGTACGAACCATCGCCATGATGGTTGGTCTTTTCTATTTCACGTATACCGTTGCCCAGTGGGTTATTACGAACAATACCACCTACATGACTTTATCCGTTGCCGGCGTTCTGGGCGTGATGATGACGATGGTTATCCTAAAAGACTGGCGAAGCGGGCTGGTTATCTTTCTGTGCTGGCTGGTGCTGGAAGATACGATTCGCAAGTATCTTGGGAACAGCATAATTATTTTCTTCGCGAAAGACGCGATCCTCGGAATCACTTATTTCTCGATGTTGCTGGCACGCCGTAAGAATCAGCTTCTTGTCTTTAAGCCTCCTTTCATGTTCTGGCTGGCCATTTTTTTCTGGATGGCCCTGGCACAGGTCTTTAATCCGCATTCCCCGACTTTCGTTTTTGGCCTTCTGGGAATGAAAACGTATTTTTACTACGTTCCGCTGATGTATGCGGGCTACGCAATTCTTCGGACCGAAGCAGATCTCCACAAAGTTTTGATTCTGAACATGTGGATTGCAATTATTGTGGCCGGGCTTGGCGTACTGCAATCATTCGGCGGCGGCGGTTTTCTAAATCCGGAAGGAATGGCGCCGGAGCTCTACGACCTGTCCCATCTGAGTCGCGAGGCGCCGCAATCGCACCTGATGGCCAGCCGCTCCACGTCCGTATTCGTAAGTGACGGACGGTTTGGCATGTTTCTGACGTTGCTGTTTATTCTGGCTTTTGGCACCGCGGGCTATCTACTGTTCCGTACCAAACGCGGACGCGGAGTGGTTTATGTGGCGGTCGGGATTGTGACGCTCGCGACGATCATGAGCAGCTCACGTGGAACCAACGTTTACATGGTAATTGACGCCATCGTGCTGGGCCTTGCGCTTTTTTGGGGAGCACCACGGCGACAACGGCAGGCATTCCGGGTGGGAAAAGCTATACGTTGGATGGCGACTTTTGCGGGAGTGGCGATCTTAATAGCGGTACTATTTTTCCCTGAAGAAGTGAAAGCGCGGTGGGCCTTCTATAGCGAGACGCTGTCGCCTTCGAGCTCGAATTACGAGTTAGGCTATCGCATCTGGGAATACCCGTTAAAAAACTTGGAGGGAATCTCGAGTCAACCGAACTTGATCACAGGTAACGGGACCGGAATAGCTTCGCTCGGTTCACAATACGTGACGAAACTAACCGGCGTACGCGCGCTCGGCCTCGGAGCGGAAAGCGGTTATGGCACATTGATTATCGAGTTCGGAGCGCTGGGGCCCATCCTGTGGACATTGTGGACGTTCGGTCTGATTTTTTCAGCGTGGAAAGTTGTGCGGAAATTGAAACAGACGGCTTTATTTCCGATTGGCTTCGCGATTTTCTGGTATGCGTTCATGCTGCTTGGCCCTTTCACGTTTTATGGATTAAATACCTACCAGAATTATTTGACCTGCGCATATCTGTGGTTGATCATCGGAATGCTGTTCCGTTTGCCGGGCCTTCTTTCCGAAGATCAGGCGCGAAGGAATGCGGCGGAATTGCAGAGGCAACAACAACTCCAAAGTCAGGAAGAAGAAGCTCTGGAATTACAGGGAGCCACTCTTTCTCATGCCGACGCCGGTCCGTAGGCCGCGGCTGGTGGTTGTTTCGCCGTTCGTTGACAAGCGCCATGGCACCGAGCGATGCGTGGCCGAACAAATTGAACACCTCGCCGGCGTTTACGAAATTCACCTTTACAGTTCCCGCGTTGAAGATGTCGATCTAACCGGAATTACCTGGCACCGCGTTCCGGCGGTGGGCGGCCCGCATTTATTTGCTTATAGCTGGTGGTTTTGCGCGAATCGTTTTCAGCGCTGGCGCGATGCGAAGTTCCGCGGCATTGCGCCGGACGTAATTTATTCTCCCGGAGTGAATTGTTTGGATGCGGATGTGGTGAGCGTGCACGTTTTGTTCAGCAAAGTGCGCGAGCAAATGGCGCGTTCGCTTAGCGCGGAAGGAACGATTAGGGCGGGATCGCCAGCGCACGCGAATCGACCGACAGCGTGGCCGCTGGACTTGCACCGCCGAATTTATTATCGCCTGATTGAATTCCTGGAAGGGAAAGTCTATGGCCGGGAAGATATTTATCTGGCGGCGGTTTCAGAAAAAGGCGCGCAAGATATTCGAGCGCGCTTTGGCGAGAAAAAACATTTGAGCGTGATCTATCACGGAATAAATTCCGCGAAGTTTAATCCGCAACGGCGGAAAGAACTGCGCCCCGGTGCGCGAACAGAGCTGCGGCTGGCCGATGATTCCTTCGCAGTTCTATTTATCGGGAATGATTGGAGAAATAGAGGCTTGGACTGTCTGCTGCAAGCCGTGGCGATGATGCGAGAACATCGAGTTCACGTGCTGGTGGTTGGCACGGACTCGATCGCGGCGTATCAGGGGATTGTCGAACAGCATGGATTATCAGGGCGCGTGCATTTCTTCCCGCCGCGCGCGGACGTGGAATTTTATTACGCTGCGGCGGACGCGTATGCGGGACCGTCACTCGAAGACACGTTCTCGCTGCCACCTGCGGAGGCGATGGCGTGCGGGATGCCGGTGATTACGACGCGGAACTCCGGCGTGAGTGAAATTATTCATCACGGCAAAGATGGACTGGTTTTGGAAAATCCAACTGACGCAAAAACTCTTTCAGAATGGCTTGCTCGACTGGCGAGCGACGCTGAGTGGCGGAGTCAGATGGGATTGGCGGCCGCGAAGAGGGCCGCACAATACACATGGGATAGAAATGGCGCGCTGCTGCAACAGATGATCAACTCGTTATTACAGATCCAAACGCGGGCGCGACCGAATCGATGAGTGAACAAATGCGCGGCGGAATTCAAATTCCGAAATATATCCCGCAGTTCGACGGACTGCGCGGCATCGCAATCCTTGCCGTGCTTTTCGCTCATCTGACGTATTTGAATTCGATCCGCTTCGCGAACATTTTTCAATATGGACGCACGGGCGTGGATTTGTTTTTTGTTCTGTCGGGTTTTCTAATCACGGGAATTCTGCTGGACACAAAAGCTCTGCCCGGATACTTCAAAAACTTTTATGCACGCCGAGCGTTGCGTATCTGGCCGCTGTATTACGGCATCCTTTTTTTATTCTTTGTTTTCTTCCCGCTGATTTTTCCGGAGCATACTCTCTCCACTGACAGACACACGTGGCCTTATTACGTCAGCTATACACAGAATCTTTTTTATCATTTCAATCCTTCCGTTCCGCTCACGCCCACCTGGTCCCTTGCCGTTGAAGAGCAGTACTACATGCTCTGGGCGCCGGTAGTTTTTCTGTGCGGCCGGAAAAGTCTTCGGAATATTCTTCTGGGCATGATTGTGTTTTCATTCTGCTTCCGCGTGGTCAGCTCTTATCGTGGCGCTCCGTTGGATTTCGTTCACAATTTTACGTTGTGCCGGCTGGAACCGCTCGCCGCTGGAGGACTCGCCGCTCTCTGGCTGCGCTCCGACAAATGCACTCCCGCAAAATGGGCGCGCGGAGGAATGATGGCGGTCACGATCGGGCTTGCGGGAGTTGCTATCGCGCTTGTCGATTGGGGCAGCGAGAGCACGATTTATAGTTATCCATTTCTCGCCGCTGCATTCGCGGGCGTCCTGGCGCTTTCATTGATGGCCAATCCGGCAAATACTTTTGTGGGCCGCGCATTGACGCAAGGCTGGCTGGTTTACATCGGCAGAATAAGTTATGGAGTTTATTTGATTCATGTGCCGATTTTTATGGGCGTAGGGGTTGCGGCGCGGCGGATTTGGGGCAAGCCATATTATTCTGGCCCCAGGCAGCTGCTGATAATTTTCGCCGCATTTGCAGGAGTATTTTTGTTCGCGTCAATTTCTTGGTTTTGTTTTGAACGGCCGATTCTGCGCCTGAAAGAATATTTCCGATCCGGAAAACCAACGCTCGAAAGCGCTGGAGTGAAATGAAAATTCTCGTGCTTGCGCCGCCCATGGGCGGCACCGGCGGAATTCAGAATTACACCGCGGCGCTGGCGCGCGCGCTCGGTGAAATTAACGGCACTGAAAATGTTCGGATGGTTGCGGTGCCCGCGGAACCAACTGCGCGCGCGGATGGAAACGCGGCGCTTGGAAGCATCACAAAGATTCGATTTCTGCTGAACGCCATTGCCGCTGCAATTTTCTGGCGGCCGCAATTGGTTATATGCACCCACCTGGGAGTTTCTGAGGTGGCGCGAATAATTCATCGAATCACGGGCGCACCGTACTGGGTGATACTCCACGGCATTGAAGTTTGGTGCGAACTGGCGCTGTCGAAAGTCGAAGCTTTACGTGGAGCGCAACAACTTGTGGTAAACAGCAAATTCACTTTGGAAGCGGCGAACGCCAGGCACGGTTTAGAGAAATGTAAATCTGTTTTTCTGCCGCCTACGTATTTAGCTGATGATTCGCCAGAGTCGAAAAAGTCGGCGAACGTTGTTGAATCCGCGAACACACCGACCGTGCTGACGGTTGGAAGGCTTGCCGCGTCTGAAAGGTACAAAGGCCATGACGTGATGCTGGATGCGTGGGCCGCCGTGCTGCGTGAAATTCCGCAAGCGCGGTACATTATTGTCGGCGATGGGGACGATCGCGCGCGGTTGCAAGAGCGCGGGAGGGAAATGGGATTCGCAAGTTCGGTAATATTTAAAGGCGGCGTTTCCAGCGCGGAGTTACAGTCCTGTTATGATGAGTGCCAAGTTTTCGCGCTTCCCGCGCGAACGGAACTGGATCCGCGAGCGCCGCGCGGCGAAGGATTCGGAATTGTTTTTCTGGAAGCGATGGCGCACGGGAAACCCGTGGTAGGGCCAAACGTTGGAGCGCCACCGGAATTTATTCACGATGGCGAACATGGATTGTTGGTGGACCCCGTGAATGCCGCGAAACTTGCTCAGGCGCTGGTAGAATTGCTGGCGAATCCTGAGCGGGCGCGTCAAATGGGCGAAGCCGGCCGGAATTGGGCGCGAGAACAATATGGTTACGAGATGTTTCGCGAGCGTCTGCGAAAAATTTTGCAGACGCATTAGACTGAACGACGAACTGCGTCTGACGATTGAATTCTGGAAAAAGAAATTCGCGGGCGTGGATTCCGGACACGCTCGCATGGCCACTTCCTGATCGCGCGGCACTGCGCCTATGGCAATCCTGAACACAATTGGATGGTTGGCCACAACAGTCCTTTTGGGGCTGATCGCAATCGCGTTCGGCGCGCGGGTGCTCAAATGGATCGGCGCGAACATTCCGGGAGCTCTCGAACGAGCTTTGCTTTCCGCCGGACTTTCTTTTGCCTTATTGCAACTCGCAGTATTTGCGTTACTGGCTGAAGGATGGCTACGGCGCGGCACTCTGGGAATTTTGTTCGCGGTGATGATAATTTCCGCCGGCGCGGAATGGAAGATTGTGCCGGAACTTTTTGTCACTGTGCGGAAATTTCTTGCGGACTTGGGAAAATCTCGCTTTAGAACCGCGCTGGTATTGACGATCTCCATTGTCCTAACGCTCGAAGCGTTGATGGCGATGGCGCCGCTGACCGGATCCGACGCTCTGCATTATCACTTCACGACCCCTTTATTATGGTTGCAACACGGCCTCGCGCCCATCTATGAGATCGCAAGTTCTTTTGGAGTTGGCCAGGCGCATATGCTGATCGCACTCGGACTGGCGCTCGGCTCAGATCATTTCTCGATGGGAATGATTTTTCTTGGCGGAGTTTTTTCGGCGGCGGCATTGTACGTTCTGGCGCGTAATTGGATGTCACTTGAGCGCAGCCTGATTGTCATACTTGTTTTCCTGCTTTCGCCGATTTCGTTCTGGCAGATGTCGGTCTCAGGCTCGCCCGATATTTGGATGATGTTTTACACAACTCTCGCGGTGCTTGCCGCCGCGCGCGGGATTGCGCTGCGATCCGTGCGATGGGCGGCGCTGGCCGGATTTCTTGCCGGAGCAGCGGCAGGCGCGAAGTATCCGGCGTGGATAATTCCCGTCGCTCTGACAGCGGTTTTTCTTTTTGAGTGCCGATCGTTCTGGCTTGCGGCGGTCAGTTCGCTGGCTGCGTTCGCGGCGGGACTTGCGCCATTAATTCGCAACACAATTTGGACGGGTAACCCATTTTTTCCTTACGCGTCTAATGTGTTTTCACCACAAAAAATGAACGCATTCACACTTGCTGCGACGTTGACCGACACGCACAAATCGTCGGCGCATCCGGGATTTTTGGGATGGTTGGAATATCCATTCCGCGTGGTTCTGGATGGGCAGATCTATGGCGTGGGACATTATTTCGGACCGACCGTCTTGGTGTTTGCTCCGCTGCTTGTGATTGCCTATCGCCGCGGGCCGCTTTTTCGAGTGGCCGCGTGGGTGTGGGCCGCGATGTTCGTCTCGAACGTAGCGACTTCGCAGATGGGGAGATTTTTGCTGCCCGTTTTCGGAATTGCACTTGCGATTATTTTTGCTGGTGTTGAGACTGCTTCCAAAATCGGCCGGCCGTTCGTTCGTGTGATCTGTAATGCATCCGTGGCGCTTTTCTTGTTTCTTGGAGCAGGAGCTTTTCTGGCATATGGCCGGGATTTTCTGCCGGTCAGCGTTGGCCTGGAGTCGCGCGATCATTTTCTGGAGCGCGAAGCGCCGAACTATCAGGGAACTTCGTTTGCAAACCGTCTACTGAACGGAAAGCCGGACGCCACTCTTGTTTTTTTTCAACACCTTTACTATCTGCGGATCAATTTTGTGGTTGGCGATCCCGATTCTAATTGGGATCTTTATTCCGAGGACTACGCAACGCCGGAAGCAATGCAACGATGGCTACGGCAAAACAATGTGCGGTGGATTGTAAAGCCGGCCGAATATCCGGATGCTGTCGCTGGCGCGCTAGAAGGGTTGGAGGCCGAAGGAATTCTGCGGCCGGTGGCCGCCGCGGATGTGGAAGATTTTAACGGCTGGCGAAT
>Ga0209624_10001620_pt1 | contig 17386 bp, 11 predicted proteins | sample JacPinW_OM2H0_O1_FD_188565 | JGI IMG/M metagenome (GOLD analysis project Ga0209624, IMG submission 188565) | Forest soil microbial communities from Algoma, Ontario, Canada - Jack Pine, Ontario site 1_JW_OM2H0_O1 (SPAdes) (version 2) | ecosystem: Environmental > Terrestrial > Soil > Boreal...
TGCTGAGGTAGCTGCGCCTGTCGAGCCTTAAGCGCAGCTGCCTCAGCAGGCGCGAGTAGTCGTGGTAACCGCGATCCAACGGATGGTGTTTGATCACCAGCGTGACGTTCGGCGGAGCTTGCGCGGCAAAGGAGCCGACCACGTGCTCGATGAACTCGGCCACGGAGTGAAAATCGGAGTGCTGCCTCACCTGCGAGTCGACGCACACCTGCAGGGGCACCAGAAAGAAGTTTCTGCGCAGGGGCCCAGTAAGGAGCCCAAGCATCAAGCGCTCCGTCACGCGATAGAACGCCTTGCGCCAGGCTGCACGCAGCCAGGGAACGGCCTCAAGCAGCGTGAGAGGACGGTGATGGCGGTAGTGGCGGAACCAGGGGTAAGCAATGGCGCTCGCGAGGTAATAGAGTATCGACCACAGCACTGAAGGCCAGAAGGTGTTGCCGACCATGCTCTCGGGTTGGACGGCGCTGCACGGCAGTTGCCGGTAGAAATCCGGGTCGCGCGGGATTTGTGAGTAACCATTCACGCCGTAGCGCTCGAACGTGATGAAATTGGGTCTGACGTAGCCTTCCTCGAACGCACCAATGCGAACGCCGGCGCGTAGCGCCACCTGGCGAGCCAGGCTGTGAATGGGCCGGCAATCACCGAAGAGGAGAACGACGTCGATCTGGCGTTCTTTGAGAAGAGCTGCGAAGAACTCGGGCCAATCGCGCAGACGACCCCGCCACACAGTTACCCCGCTGCGGTAAAAAAGACAATCACCGCCGTTGAAGTTCACCTTGTGGACGTCGGCGGCAAGGGCGCGCAGGCTAATCGCCAGCCTTGCGAAGAACGGGCCAACGGGACCCTGCAGTAGCAGGATGCGTTTACCGCGCAGCGCGGACCAGGCGTCTCGAATCATCGCTGCCTGCACCCGATGCGCAGCAGCGGTAACCAGAGCCGCCGCCACCGTTGCGGCCGTGCCGAGAGGCGCGCTCGCCACTGCAAGAGCTCATCGAGCGCCTGCTCGGCGCTGATGCGGCAGTTGCTAGTGCGGCTTACGTACCGCGGATAGACTAACAGTGCGCCTGCCACGAGCTCATCGAGGGACAGCTGACGACTGCGGCGCGGGATGCTCAGTACATCGCGCGTCAGTCCCCAGCCCGCATAGAAGGGCAGGCCATAGCAGATCACAGGCTTACTGCGCAGCAAGGCCTCAAACCCCGTGAGCGAAGTGAGCACGTGCACTTCGTCGGCGGCATCAAGCAGAAGATCCATGGACGTGTGCGGCGCGACCTCATCGCACCACTTGAGGGCCTGCTCTTCGGCGATGCCGCGCGCGCGAATGCCCGCGGTCACATCCGGGTGCGGCCGATAGATGATGTAACTGTCGGGATTTGCCGCGCGCACGGCCTCGAGCAGGAACATGTTTGTGCGTATGCCAGGTGCGCCAAAGCGCAGCGACGCATCGGTCTCGACTTGGCCGGGCACAAGCAACAGGCGTCGTGATGTCCGCGGCGACTGCCAGTTGCGATCTCCGACGTTGTATTTCGTAATGCCAGTAGCGACGATGCGGCGACGCAGGAGTTCGGCGCGCTGCAGGAGCTGCGAGTCGAAGGCCGTGTATTGGAGAAGATGCTCGAGGTCGGAAGCGCGCGTCGCATCGTAATAGATCCCGCGACTGTCCATCACCCATGACAGCGGGCTGACGAGCTCGGCTCCCAAGCCGACGGAGCGCAGGAATCCGTCCTCGACACGGATGAGTTTCACGCTTCGTGATAGCTCTGGCGGCGGTGCTCTGCTGCCCCAGAGGAGCAGCGTGGCGTGCGAGGGTACGGCCGCTGCACTGCGCATTGGGCAGATGCGCGAGTCGCCTGCGAAGCGACGCAGGATGCGCCGCTTGTTGAGTGAGAAGCCGTGGATGAAAAGCCGGTCGGGGAGTCTCAGTGGACCTTGCACAGAAGCTGTTCCAGCTCCTCGAAGTGCCTCGACCACGTCGGCGCTACGAAATTCCTCATTCGAAGGAGCTGGTCGGTACGGAGAAGGTTCTCCGATTGAGCAAACGCCTCGATGCATTTCATCCAACCTATTGCATCCAATGGGTCCAGGTACTCGGGAACATCCCCGGCTATTTCACGGAATACCGGCAAGTCACTTGCGATCGCCGGTACCCCAACCGAGAGCGCCTCCACGAGGGGCATTCCGTAGCCCTCGACGAAAGATGGGAACAGCAACGCTTGGGCGTGACGTAAATATGTAACCAACTCTGCGTCAGAACATACCGGCTTCTCCACCACGAAACCGCGCAATGAATCACATCTCTCCAAGAGGTCGAGGGCGTTCTCACACTCCCAGCCTCGCTGCCCGACGATCACCAGCCGTGGGGCATTTGCGCCGTAAATCTCGATCAGCCGCAGCCAAATCTGCAGGATCATCCAGTGGTTCTTGCGCGGCTCAATCGTGCTCAACATCACGAAATAAGGCTCAGCGAGCGGCCGCTGCTGCGATTCGGATGGAAATGTCGCCGGCGCTATCGGCACGGCAGTCGCCGGCGGCATCGCAAGTCCGCGCCTCTCGGCGTAGTCGGACAAGGCTGTGAGGGTAGCGTTGGAGTTGGTAATGACGGCCGCCGCCGTCGCCAGCATATTGTCGAGCCGGCGCGTATGCCTGCGCCGCTCTCGCGGTCGACAATACTCCGGATGAGACACGGGAATGACATCGTGGACCATGAAGACTAGACGCAAGCCTTTGCGTCGCAGCCATTGCGTGTAGCGGCGTTGCTCGGGACCTCCGTGGCCGATGTTAAGCATCACCGAGCCAGCACAATCCGGTTCACGCCACGCTCGCAGCGCCGCTAGCAGTACGCCCGCGACACGGCGTCGCAGCGCCCGCGGCGGATCGAGCAGCAGACCGAAGAGCTTGCGTGACGCCGAAATTGGCAGAATGATTCTGAAGGGCCCCTTGTGAACGGCGGCACGGGCGCAACCCGCGTAGCGCCGTACGTACGCGAGGCATACGCGGTCGATGCCTGTCGGCAGCCGTCCCCGACCGATCCGCCCAACGAGGCGTGTCACATCGATCACGGGGTGAAGCGCCGGGTCGGTCAGCGCAGAGGTCATCTCTTGCATGGCAGACCATTACAGCAGGGTCAGACAGGCGCGGGCTGAGAGGCAGTGCTGAAAATTTCGTACGCTCGTGCTTCGAGGTGCATATCGCCACCTCAAGTTTGCTTTGCCCAACCTTGCATGAAACGTGAGAATATTCTTGGGCGCTTTCGGCGCGCGGAGCCACCTGAGGGGGATGCGACCGCCGTTACCTGGCGGCGATTTGATGAATGAGCGCCTTGCCGGTTCTTAAGATCTTTCTGTCTTCACCCGGAGATGTGGCCGAGGAGCGGGCGCTTGCGGAGATCGTTTTTCGCCGCCTGGCGGACGAGGTCTCGGATGCCGTACGTCTATCGGTCGTGATTTGGGAACACGAGCCGCTCTTCGCGCACACGGGTTTCCAGCAGCAGATCGAGCGTCCATCCGAGTGCGACCTCGTCGTCTGCATCCTCTGGTCGCGTCTTGGCACACGATTGCCGTCCGATTACGCCCCGCAGCCGGACGTGCCAGCCCCGACCGGCACCGAGTTTGAGGTGGAGGATGCGCTTGAAGGCTATCGGCGAAGGGGCAAGCCCGATCTGATCATCTACCGCAAGATTCCACCGCCGCAGGTAGAGCTCGGCAGCACCGATTTCGCCGAGCGCAGCGAGCAGTATGAGCGGCTCGCTGATTTCTGCCGACGTGCCTTTTACGACGCGCAGGGTGCGGCAGTTGTTGCCCACAACACATTTACCGATGGGCACGAGTTTGAGCGGCGACTCTCGGAGCACGTGCGCCGATGGATCGACAGGCAGATCGACTCCCCGAAGCTTGGCGGCGCAGTTCCGCTGTGGCGCGGCCAGTCACCGTTCCGGGGCCTGCAGGCCTTTGAAGCCGAACATCAGGCAATTTTCTTCGGTCGTTCGGAGGCCACTAGCGATCTGGTGCGCCGTTTGCGGGAAGCCGAGGTGGCGGCGGCGAGTGGCGTCGTTGCACGGATCCTGCTCGTGCAGGGCATGAGCGGAACCGGAAAGTCTTCCTTATTCAAAGCGGGTCTGTTGCCTCTGCTTGCCCTGCGGCCCGTCGAGGGAATTGCCGCATGGTCCGTGGTCGCGCTGCGCCCTTCGGAGTCCGATGCCGCAATGCCTGAACGCGGACCGCTTGGCGTCCTCGCCGCGCGCCTTTGTGAATCTTTGCCCGGAATCGCTCGGCTCGGAACCTCTGTCGCGCTCCTTGCCGAGAAGCTCTCATCCAAGCCCGCTGAGGCCGTCGCGCGTATCGAGGCCGGCGTGGCTGCCGACGCGGATCGAAGGGGCGTCGAGCCGCAACGCGTCCGGGTGCTGATCTACATTGATCAGCTGGAAGAGGCCTTTACGTTGCCAGGCGCGAGTGCGATCGCGCAGTCGCTCTTTGCGGTGGTCGTTGCGTTCGCTCGCTCGACGTCCTTATGGATTACCGCGACGCTGCGGAGCGATTTTGCGCACCGCCTCGAGGATTACCCCGAGCTCATGCAGTGCCTTGCAGATAACCCGCCATACATGCTGATGCCGCCGCGAGCGGATGAGCTCGCTGACATGATTCGCGAGCCGGCGCGGGCGGCAGGATTGATTTGGGAACAGCGCGACGGCATCTCGCTCGACCAAGAATTGCTGCGCGACGCGAGCGGCAACCCCGAAGCGCTGCCGTTGCTTGAATACACGCTTGCGCAACTCTATGAGCGGCGGGCCGGCGATCAGCGACTGCTGCGTTGGTCGCAGTACGAAGGGGGACTGCGCGGCGCACTGATCTCCGCCGCGGAGGAGGTTCTTACCGTTGCCGGCGGTGATGTGGATGCGGCGTTCCGGGAAGTTATGCGCGAGCTGGTTGCTGTCGGTCACGACGGCGTGGCGACGCGACGCTACGCACCGCTTGCCGGTTTTCCTGAAGGCAGCTCCGCGCGCAAGTTGCTGGAGCATCTTGTGGAACGCCGACTGTGCGTGACGACTGATGAGGGACGGGGCACGGGTCCGGTAACACGACTTGCCCACGAGGCATTGCTTCGATCCTGGCCACGGGTCCAGCGCTGGCTGGAGGAGGAAACCTCCCTGCTGCGCGTGCGCGATGAGCTTGCGAGCGATGCTGCCGTATGGGAGTACCACAAGCGCGCAGATGATTGGCTCGGGGCCGCTCCGGAGAAGCTCGCCGTGATCCGGCAGATTGCGAAAGCGAACCTCATGCCGGCGGGAGCGGCTGCCGAATACGCGCTGCGTTCGGAGCGACGTGCGGCTCGGAACACGCGCATCAGGCAAGCGGCGGTGGGCGGGATCTGCCTTCTGACCGTGCTCGCGTGCATCGCGTGGTGGATTGCACTCACGCAGCGTAATGCCGCGCGCTCGGAAGCGGCGACGGCGGATCGCACGACGCGGTTTATGGTGTCCCTGTTTCAGCTCGCCGATCCCAACGAAAACCGTGGCAATGCGGTCACGGTCAAGGAGGTCTTGGACAAGGGTGCGCAGGAACTCGGTAATGCCTCAGGCGGCGATGGCATGCGAAGCGAGCCGCGCGTGCGAGCCGAGTTGCTGACCGCTATAGGGCAAGCGTATGCCGGTCTCGGGCTTTTTGAGCCCGCGGCGAAGCTACTGAGCGAAGCTCGCTCGGACCAGGGCTTCACATCGGTGCCGGATGACGCCCGCGTGCGAACATTGATTGCATCGGGGTCGGTGGCGTTCCTTGCCGGAAGCTATGAATCGGCCGCGCAGCTGCAGCGGCGTGCCGTGGACCTTGCCCGCAGTCGCCTCGCTCCATCCGACCCACTGCGCTCGCAGGCGCTGAGCAGCCTCGCCGATGTCCTGGTGCAGCTCGGCAAATATCCTGAGGCCGAGCAGTTGTGCCGGGAGGCTCTTGTGGCGGATCGCAAGCGCGGTAGCCAGGAAGCTGCTGTGCTCGCCCAAACTCTGGATTCGCTTGGTAAAGCGTATTTCTACAGTGGCGATCTCGGCGCCGCAGAGCCTGCGATGCGCGAGGCACTCAAACTTCGCGAACAGACGCTCGGGATGCGGCACTCGCTCACGGCGCAGTCGCTCGGCAATCTGGGCGTGCTGCTCTACCAATCGGGCCGGTACGATGAGGCGCTCGCGGTCCTTCGTCAGGCACTGCCCATCTATCGCGCGGTGTACGGCGCTGAGCATCCGGAGGTGGCGACGATCATCAACAATATTGGGCGCTCGGCCCTGATTGCCGGCCATGTGGACGAGGCGGAGCCGCTCTTGCGTCAAGCGCTCGCGATGACCGAGAAATTCGAGGGCGTCACGCATGACGACCTCGTTTCACCGCTCAATAGCCTCGCGATGATAGATGCCTATCACGGCAAATTGGATCTCGCCCGAAGCGAGATTCAACGCGCCGAGGCGATCGCTCGGCTGCCGGATCGGGATGAGCTACTCGACCAGGTTCTCCTCACCGAAGCCGATATCGAGCTTGCCGCGGCCAATCGCGGACGTGCCGCAGAGTTGCTGGGTGCCGCAAAGACGCAACTGCAAAAAGCCCACGCCAACGATGCGGCCAACGCGTGGCGCTATGCGGCATGGGATGCCGTGAACGCGCAGCTGCTCGCGCAAAGCGGGGATTATGCCAACGCGACTCGCACGCTGGCGGCGGCGCGGCGCGTCCTGGCAGAACGCTTTGGCGCGAACGGATTTTACAGTTTGCTCGCTGCCCGGCGCGCGCAGCTGATTGCGACTCACCCCCAAACATACTAACAGCGGCTGCGCTCTGACTTGCGCGGGCGGACCTTCTTTGACAGCTCAAACGGAAGCTACGATAATCCGCCAACAAATCAGCTTCCCTGCGAATGCCTGAAGCGCAACAGTCGTGCGCCCGTTCGCACGCGGGAAGCATGAGACGTGGGGTTCTGAAGAGACTAACTTGCGGATTGCTTTGTCGAAGAAGGCCGGCCGTCGCGGCTTTTTCTGACTGAAGTGCCGCGTTGTACGTTACCGATTGCTCGGCCTGTTCGGCGCCGTGCTAGCCAGCGCAATCGCCTGACTGGAGGTGCGACATGAAGCTACCGTTTTTTGCGTCTTTCGGGCTGATCCTGGCGTTGCTCGTACCTCACGTTGCATCGGCGGGTCGATCCATCCGCAGCGATAATCCGGGTCAGTTGTGCGATATGCAGGACTGGCAGACGCTGGCGGCTGATCCTTATATTCCGATCAACGGCGACTCCGACTCGCAGCGCGATCTACCTACCTTCTTCAACCCCGGCACCGTAACCACCGGAGATAAGCTTGTGGTCTGCCGCCCGATTCTGCCTCTTGGGCAGGTTTGGACTGCGGACCCGGAGCAGGCGCCTAATCCCGCATCCAAACCCGATCCGAATACGGGAGCGCCCACGATCCCCTTACTTGAGGCCAAAAGCGCAGTGATGTACGAGTGGGTGAATCTGGGCCAATCGCCTCCGCTCGAGTTCAAGCTTCCGCCGGATGTCGAAGTGATCGTTTGGACCCTCAGATCGAGCAGCTACCTACCGTCGCCAGCATTCGAGGTCGAGCTGGATAACTGGTGCGGTTTGTCCCCTGATTTCACAACGGGAGCGCAAGACCCGCCGAACGCGAGCTCATCGATCACTTGGAATGGAAACGCCTACACGGCCAGCTGTGCCAGCTTCAGCGATCCCGACAGCACCAGTGCAACCGATCTTCTGCTCAATGGTTCCGGAGTTTTGCTCGGATATGTCGACGCGGGCAACAGTCGGCACCTCTCGGGCAAGGCGCCGGGTTGGAGCCTGAGCCTGTTTACGGCCACGGCGCTCGCCATCGAGCCGAACCCGGTAGCGTCCGGTACGCCCTTCACGATACAGGCAGCGGTTGCCGCGCTTCCGGGGGCGTCGATTCCCGTCGGCAAGGTGACTTTCTATAACGGTTCTTCGGTCATTAGCACCCGTTCGGTCAACTCTGCCGGCATCGCAGCCGTGACGACCTCACTGTCTACGGGCACATACAGTATTTCGGCCGCCTATGCTGGCGATAACACACATGCAGCAAGCACGTCCGCGGCGCAGTCGCTGACCGTTGAGTAGGCGCGGCATAGGCGGCGCAAGGAGAAGCGACTGCGGGATGCGGAGAAAACGCAGGTCGCGACCACGGCGCGTATTGTCGGACGCCTCTGCTGCTCTTAGGCGCGCAACCCGTCACCGACGGCAAGATTTGCCTGAGCTGCCTTTGCGAAGTTGTGCGTTGTATGAGGCGTGTCCCGCACTAAAGTGAGTTTGGACCCAGTTCTGTGCGACAGGAGTCGGCGCCGCAACTGCCGGCGTCGCGCCACCCATGGCTAGTCACAGCGCTCGCGTCAGCCGAAACTGCGGAAATTCCAAATACTTCGCAGAGAATGCTACCAATAGGCAGCCGAGTGAGGTCTTGCTTATGGCTTCCTCCATCTAAACCTCGTTGTAAGCCTGTCCTGGCGAAGGGTCCCGGTCTCATTTGTCGTAATCCTCCCGAGATCCATCCTGTGCGCGGTGAGTCGCTGATTGGCAGTACTCGGAGTAACCTTACGGTAAAATAAGCCGCCTGAGGCCTTAACAGGGGCAACCCGTGGGCTCTTCAAGCTCCCAAAATGGTTCGACGATTGTCCTCGCCAAGGGAGCGCAGGAGGCGCTGTCCGCGGCGATGGTACGGGCGGAGATGGAGAAAGTTCTCGCCGCCGCTTGTCTGCGCAATTCACACCTCTTAAAGCGCTTCCTTCGCTACGCGGTCGAGCACACTCTGGCGGGCGAGGGCGGCCTTCTCAAAGAATACAGCCTCGCCGTGGACGTGTTCGCGCGCGACGCGTCCTACGATCCTCGGGTCGACCCGGTAGTCAGGATGGCGGCGCGGCGGCTGCGGCAAAAATTGCAGGAGTATTACGCGCGCGACGGCTCGCGAGATCCCGTGCGAATTGAAATTCCCAAGGGCGGGTACTCGGCCATTTTCCACGCGATGCCGCTTACCGTCGCAGGCCCAGCCGACCTGGCGTCCGCGGATGTTGGCGCTCCTAAGGTCAATCCATTGGCTGGAAGGCTCTACCGGAGATTGCGATGGTCCGCATGGACCGTATTGACCATTCTCTTCGCCTTGGGAATCGCGTTTGGAGTGCAAGATTCAGGCGTGCAGCAACCGCGAGTCGGCACAGGAAGAATCATGCTGGCTGTCATGCCGTTTGCCAACCTGACCGGCAATTCGCAGGAGGACTATTTTTCCGATGGTATCACCGAGGAGTTTATAACCCGGCTCGCCGGCATCGATCCGCGACGCTTGGGAGTGATCGCGCGCACGTCCGTAATGGGCTACAAGAACACGAGCAAACATATAGATGAGATCGGCCGTGAACTTGGCGTGCAATACATATTAGAAGGCAGCGTACGCCACGCCGGCTCGCGCGCGCGCATCACGGCGCAGCTCGTTCAAGCCGATGACCAGACACACCTGTGGTCGCAAAGCTATGACGGAGACAGCCGCGATCTGTTGGAACTGGAAAGGCGCATAGGGGAGGCTGCAGTAAAAGAGGTGAGCGTGAGTCTTGGTCGCGCTGGCGCGATTCCACAATTGGGCCGTTTGTCGGCCGGAGGGTCAAACGCGAGGGCTTCCCTGATCGATCCTGAGGCGCATGAGCTCTATTTGCAGGGGCGATACTTCTGGAGTAGGCGCTCCTATGTGGACATTCTGAAGGGCCTCGATTATTTCCAGAGGGCAGTGGCCAAGGATCCCAACTACGCTATGGCCTATGTGGGAATCGCCGACGCTTACGGGATGCTTGCAGCCAATGATCAAGCCTCGGCTGAGGACGTGGTGCCCAAGGCGCGCGAGGCGGCGCAGCGCGCCTTGGGCATGGATCCTGGCCTTGCCGAGGGCCATGCCGTCCTGGCGCACATCAAGTTCTTTTACGATTGGGATTTCCCCGGGGCAGAAGCCGAATACCGGCGCGCCCTCGAACTGAATTCGGGTTCGGCCGATGCGCATCATTTTTACGGCGTGATGCTGATGTGGACTGGGCGGCTCCGCGAAGCGACTGAACAGCTACGCGAGGCGGAAGTTCTCGATCCACTGTCGCCCGTCAACACATCCGCGCTTGGCCTGGCTTATCTATATTCCGGCAGGGGTGAGGAGGCGATGCAGCAGGCTCGTAAGATACTGGAGATCGCCCCAGACGATGCAATTCCTCATGCCCTGTTGGGGTTCTGTTACGAGCGAAAAGAACTATACCCACAGGCAGTGGAGGAACTGCGCAAGGCCGCCGCGTTGTCCCACCGCGACTCCGAGAGTCTGGGCTGGCTCGGATGGACGCTCGCCCTTGAGGGCCGGCGCGCAGAGGCTGAGAAGATCATCGCTGAATTGCAGGCTGCGCCCGGCGAACGCTACAGCGCTACTCACGACATCGCCATGATCTACGCGGGGCTCGGCGACACCGAAAGTGCCCTGCGCTATCTTGAGGAAGCGGTAACGCGCCGCGAGGCTGATGCGCTCAACATCAAGATGGAGTTTGCCTGGCAGTCGCTGCGATCGGATGCTCGCTTTCAGGCCTTGTTGCGAAGAAGTGGCTTGCTGATCAATTCAGGCTAACGGTGAACTCGAGCGGTTTGAGTGCGCAGTAGAGGAGTGGCGCTGGTTCGCGAGGGGCACGGCGGCTGCACTTACTGCTGGGTGGTCGCCCGGGCGAGGTAGCACTGCCGCTAGAGCGACCGCAGGGAATGCGCCATCGTACCTACATCGCTCGGTACGCCAATACCCGCACAGGTGCACCCCTCTGATAGCGTGGGCAGTTAAATCCGCGGCTGTATGCTGCGCATTAGCCTGTTTCGTGCAGATATCGGGCCGCGACAAACTCTGAATATGGCAACGTCAATCGTTACGTGCGGGCCGCCGTTGCAATCACCGCGCTCCGCTCAAGCATAGGGCGGTCCCATTTCGCTAAGTCGGCGCTCCGTTCATAAGTTGAATTCACAAACTCACGGATCGTTGTCTCGGGGGATTTTGCGTTCCGCACTGCCGAGTACGGCAAGATAAACTCCCCGAGCTCCTGATGAAAATAGGCAGCATCGGGACGCACTTTCGCCTCCTTCAATCCGGGCGGGTCCGGCACCGCATAGGCGTAGAGGGCGGGCTCAAGGAGCGGTCCGCTTCCGGGCCAGAATCCGTGGCTGATTACTTCGTGCGAGTAAGCGTCGCGAACGAAAGCAGGTCCTGATGGCACGGGGCTCGACCTGCCGGAAAAGCGCGTTAGGGCAAGGTCAAAACTTCCCCAGAAAAAGTGCGCTGGACTGCACTTGCCGACAAAACTGCAGCGCGCCTCGGTGAATAGCTCCGACAACCGCCCGATGATGCGCCAGAAGCGGTTCGCAAATATGGGATCGTACGATGCGTGCACTGTGTCCTGTTCGAAGCGAATCGGCGAGGGGATCTCAACCGGCATCGACCATATTTTCACACCGAGTGACATATCTCTCAGCAGTGCCATAAGCTCGTCATAGAAATCAGCTACGGTTCGCGGCTCGAGCCGCATCGCCCGCTCGATGCCCTCGGACGTGCGAATTAGCAGCCGGTGAGCTATGAAGTCGAACTCCAGAGTAAAAAATCGTCCCGTGTGGGGTAAAGGCCGGGTAACAAGACCACGCGCTGTGACATGCAATGCAATCGCCCAGCAATGATTAAGCGGCGGCGCGAGAGCGAGCGCAACTTTGCCGACGATCTGAGTCCACATATGCAGGGTTGCGTATGTCTCCTTCCAGGCGTCGTACGGCAGATCAGGCCAGGCGTCTTCGCTCACAGTTGCACCATTGTGCCATACCGAACTGCCGCGAAGTGCAGGAACCTATGGCAATCATGTCGATGGCACGAGACGATCTCGCCCTGCAGGCTCGCGGTGTGTTCCGGAACTTGCAGCAGCGCATTCTCGTTTGTCTGCAGGGCAGAGATCTCACAACTACGGGAACACTCGAACAAGCCTGGCCAGACAGAGGGGAAAGCGTTGAGTTAGTTTCGATATTCAAACGCAGAAATTTGAAGCGGCGGCGCGGGCAGCGCAGTGACTGCGGCCTTGGCAGCCGTCGCTCGCAATGCCGCAACATTTCCTTCATGAGAGGGTAATGCTGACATACGCGTTAGCTCTCTTTCAGCCTAATATTCCCCGTCAAATACGAACTGTGCTCGGGCTCACATTGGCGAACGGCTCCGGCGTCATGATCACGTTGACACACCTCTGTTGTGGGAGGACAACAAGTGCTTTGGGCTCGCGCCGCGTAATCGGACAGGCTGTCGGTCGCGCGATTGCACATCCTCGCCCATCAAAGATCCGCCGCGACGTCGCAAATAATCGACGCTGTCAATTCGGAGCAGTCTTTGAGCTGCCGAGAAAACGCGCACGGCGGGGCCCAAAGTGGTACAATCCGCCGCCTGAATTCGCCTATCTGGGGCGATGGTGCGGGGTGTTCTGAGGTGTCATCGATCCGCCGAATTAAAGAAGTGAAGCGGGCGATCATTCGTGAGCATTCCAAACCCAACAATTTCAGAGCATTCACGCAGGTTCTAACGACGTTCGGTTGCCTCGCTCTTCTGTGGTGGTTTGCAGCATTGAGCGTCGCGGTGTCGCCGTGGCTGACTGCAGCTGTTGTGTTCCTTATCAGCCTGTTTACCCTGCGTGTCTTTGCGCTCATGCACGAATGCGGACATGGCAGTCTCTTCCGTACGCAATCCCTGAATCGCGCCTTCGGCTTTGCGCTTGGCGTGGTTGCGGGGATGCCGCAATACGTCTGGTCGCAGAATCATAATTTTCACCACGTGCACAACGGCAATTGGGAAAAGTACCGCGGGCCATACACGACTCTCTCGACGGGTGAGTATGCGGCGCTGAGCTCGGCGCAGCAGTACATGTATCGATGGAAGTGCAGCATTTTGGGAACGCCGATCGCCGGGTTCATCTATCTGATCTTTAATCCGCGCTTCACTTGGCTCAAAGGCAGCATCGAGTTTGCGTGCCACGTTATTCGGCGGAAGATTGCGCAGCCAACCGGCTCGATGCATTCGCATGCCACCAGCTTTAAGGCACGCTACTGGAAATCGACAAAAGAATACCGCCACATGGCCTGGAACAACCTGGTTCTGATCACCGTATGGGTGCTGATGTGTTTCGCGCTTGGTACTTCACTATTTTTCAAGGTCTATTTGATCAGCCTGTCACTTGCAGGTGCGGCCGGCATAGTGTTGTTTACGGTTCAGCATAATTTCAAACACTCCTACGCAACCGACGGGCAATGCTGGGATTGCGACATCGGAGCGATCGAGGGCACGAGCTTCCTTGTATTGCCAGCATGGCTGAACTGGTTTACCGCCAACATTGGGTATCATCACATCCATCATTTGTCCGCCAGTATTCCAAACTACTGTTTGATTGCCTGTCACAACAAGTACAAGCATTTGTTTTCCGATGTAAGTCGTTTGAGACTCGCTCACGTCTACGGATCGTTGAAGTATATTCTTTGGGATACTCAGGCGCGGCAGCTCATCTCGGTAGCTGAATACCGTCATCAAATAAGCGAAGTGCGCGAAGCGCGGTGCGATCAGGCAAGATCGGCCATTCCCAAGGCATAGACCTCAAAGTCGCACACGCGCCTCCCAAGCACGGCCGTGAGCGCTGCGCGCTGCGCAGGATGACCGCCGCTTCCAATCGCACCTGGCACTGCATAGGCGAATATGCCCGGCAGAGCGCAAAACGTCCCCATAGCGCGGATCAGCAGCAAATATTCGCCCGCCACATCGGTCGTTGTGGCAGCTCGAGGCACGAGCCGGGCGGCTTGCCAGCCCGTCGAGCAACGCCCTGCGCTATGCAGCCAGCGGTCAAGGTTGCCGCGCAGCCGCCAGCGCCTCAAACCCAAAGTCGTTGCATTGCCGATGCGGAACCTTCCGACTTTGACCCCGTTCTTAGGCATTGCACTTTTTGGTGCTTGACAGCGTTCAGGATTAAAACTCAAGGAGCTTGCTATGACGACTTCCTCAGGCCACACCTCGGCCATACGCGCAAAGAAAGTCATCGGATCGAACGTCACAGATCCGTCAGGAAAGAAAATTGGTCAAGTTGAGGACGTGGTGCTCGACAAGCAGTCGAACAGTATTCTTTTTGCCGTGGTGGGGTTTGGCGGCTTTCTCGGTATCTCCGAGAAATATCACCCGATACCGTGGTCTTCCCTTGATTACGATCCATCGCGAGATGCCTACGTAGTCGAATACACGAAGGATCAGTTGAAGGCTGCGCCGGCCGCCTCCATTGAGGAGCTGACCCGCAGCGATGGCAGCGCGTATCGGGAAAGAGCGTTCGAGTATTACAAGGAGCCGCGCTACTGGTGAGGCGGAGTCGCTCGGCTCAGAGCCGCACCACGGGGTCGCTAATTTAGCCGCCCAAGGTGCGGTAACGCCCAGGAGCAAAAGGGCGAAGGCGGGCGCTGCGAGGTCGGCGCCCTCCTTGCTTATTGCGCCGGCAGCGATGTAGCAATACGCGTCCCGGCGCGACGCAAAGCGCGCTATTGCACGGGCGGGGACTCGACGTCCTCCGGCAGCGCCAGGTCCTCGTTTGCAGCGGGCGCACGCGCGCTGCGCTCTACCGCCGCCGGTGCCGCGCTCAGGAATGCGTCGAGTAAGCGTTCAATCTGGTCAGGATCGACCGGCTTTGTCAGGTGTTGATCGAAGCCGGCCGATTGCGCTTTGCGCTTATCTTCGTCCTGTCCCCATCCGGTCACGGCGATCAGCAGCGCACGACGCCCCCAGGCCTCGAGGCGGATACGGCGCGCTGTCTCGTAGCCGCTCATGCCCGGCATGCCGATGTCGAGCAATACGGCTTGCGGGCGCGTGCGTGCCCCTGCCTCCAGTGCCTGCTCTCCAGAGTACGCCGTCACGACTTCGTAGCCGGACATTTCAAGCACGGTACTGAGGGTCGCGGCCGCATCGCGATTATCATCGGCGACGAGAATCCTGCCGCGTGCCCGCTCGCTGCCGCTACCCACAGAGGAAACGGGTGCAGTACTTGCGCCGCTCTGCGAGTCGACGAGCGCGCGCGGCAAGCGCACCGTAAACTCACTGCCGCGACCGAGACCCTCGCTCGATGCGGAGACTTGACCGCCGTGCAAGGCAACGAGGCCTTTGACTAGGGCAAGACCAATCCCAAGGCCACCTTCGGCCCGATCAATGGCGGAATTGACTTGGGAGAACATCGTGAAGAGGCCCGGGATGGTGGCTGGAGTTAGGCCAATACCAGTGTCCTTGACCCGGATCACGAGATCGTCGCATTCGAGCGCTGCCGTCAGGTCAATGCAGCCTGCCGCGTCGGTGTACTTCGCAGCGTTGGTGAGAAGATTCGATACTACCTGAGACAGACGCAATGGATCAGCCTCGAGCTTGATTGCGCTGGCAGGCAGAGCGATGGTTAGCTTGTGCATTTTGGCATCGATAAGCGGCCGTGCTGTTTCGACCGCCATGTCAACAATTGCTCGCAGTTCGACGTAGTCCTTCTTCAGATCTAACTGACCGCGCGTGATGCGCGAGACATCGAGCAGGTCATCCAGAAGCCACGCCATATGGCGCACTTGGCGCGCGATGACCTCGCGGCCCCAGCGATGCTGCGCTGCGTCGGCCACGGCCGAATCAAGAATCCGCACGGCGTGCCGTATGGGTGCAAGGGGGTTGCGCAGTTCGTGCGCCAGTGTTGCAAGAAATTCATCTTTGCGCCGATCCGCGTCGCGCAAAGCTTCCTCCGTGCGCTTCAGGCGGCTGATATCCAGGTTGATTCCCGCCCACCCCGTAATGTGTCCGCGATCATCTCGAATCGGAACACCCTGGGCGAGGATCGGATGGTAGCGGCCGTCAGTCGCGCGCACTCGGTGCTCGCGATACCAAGCCGCACCGGCTTGCACGCATTCCTTCCAGGCGAGGACAGCCGCGTGCGCGTCGTCGGGATGCAGCGCATTGATCCATCCGAGATCGCTGCACTCCTTTTGCGTCATCCCAATCAAGCGCAGGAACGAATCACTCGCGTAGATATTGCGACCGGCTGCGTCACAGAGCCAAACGCCGTACTCGATCGACTCGCCGACCGCGCGATAAAGCTTTTCGCTGTCGCGCAACGCCTGCTCCGCGAGCTTGCGTGCCGTAATATCGATGATTAGGCCCGGCAGCAGGATCGGCGTGCCGGTGTCATCGAAGTGCGCCTTGCCGCGGTTGACGACCCACCGTACCGAGCCATCGGGCCGCACGATCCGATACTCGACCGAGTTCAGGACGCCGGTCCGCTTTGCGATCGCGTTGGCGGCCTGAACGGCCGACAGATCGTCCGGGTGGATCTGGTTCTTGAAGATCGGTGCTTCTCCGCGCATGTCGTGCTCGTCGGTGCGACCGTAGAGCGTCGCAAAATTGCGATCGACGGTGACTTCGTTCGTGCGCAGGTCCCATACCCAGCCACCGATCTCCGCCGCGCCCATCATGCTCTGCAGGCGCACGCTTGCTCGCGCAAGCGCGGCCTCTGCGCTAAGGCGCACCTGCACCTCCTCCTGCAAGGCCGCATTGGCCTCCTCGAGAGCGGTTGCGCGCGACTGGACCTCATCGAGCATGTTATTGAAGGCGTCAACGACAACACCGAGTTCATCAGTGGTCGTCTTTTCTGCGCGCAACGCATAGTCACGCCGATCGACGATCTGACGTGCGACATTTGCCATGGATTCCATGGGAGCCGTTATGACGCGTTTCAGCCAGTTCGACAGCAGTAGTGCGACCGCGAGACTGAGGCACATGACGACGGACAATATGCCGATGTAGGCCTTTAGTCGGCCTACGACGTCATAGCGAGCGAGCAGATAAATCGTCCCGAGTCGCTCGCCGTTCTGCACGATCGGCTGAATAAGCTCCACGCGCTCGCCATCGATATGCACTCCATTGGGCGCTCTGGGCGCCACAGCCGGCGCGGGCGCCTCGCCACGCCGCGCGTACCGCACATAGAGATGACCATCGGGCGTATAGAGCGCCGCCGCGCGCACCGAGGGCCGCACCTGCAATGCCGCCAGATTCTGCTCGGCCGACTGCCGATCATCGAAGGCGAGGGCGGGCGCAGTCGACAGCGCAAGAATGCTTCCTTCGGTGGCGAGATCCGACGCCCAGGCCTGCCGATTCTCGCGCAGATCGTGCAATACGAGCGCGATGCCAGCAACCAGCAGCGCGATGGTTGTCGTCAGCAACGCGAAGACCATGAGCTTGGCGCTCACGGAACGCGGCGCGTAACGGCCCGCAACCAACGCCGATGCGGCGCTACGTATTTGCCCTCTAACGTTACTCAGTTCG
>Ga0209624_10001621_pt1 | contig 17378 bp, 13 predicted proteins | sample JacPinW_OM2H0_O1_FD_188565 | JGI IMG/M metagenome (GOLD analysis project Ga0209624, IMG submission 188565) | Forest soil microbial communities from Algoma, Ontario, Canada - Jack Pine, Ontario site 1_JW_OM2H0_O1 (SPAdes) (version 2) | ecosystem: Environmental > Terrestrial > Soil > Boreal...
CCTGGCCTTCGAGCTCGACGTCATCGTCAACATGAAATTCGCCGGCTATTTCCTCATCGTCGCCGACTTCATCCAATGGGCGAAGGCGCAAGGCATCCCGGTCGGACCGGGGCGCGGCTCGGGCGCCGGCTCGGTCGTCGCCTGGTCCCTCACCATCACCGATCTCGATCCACTGCGGTTTGGCCTCTTGTTCGAGCGATTCCTCAATCCCGAACGGGTGTCGATGCCCGATTTCGACATCGACTTCTGCCAGGAGCGGCGCGACGAAGTGATCGGCTATGTGCGTGAGCGCTACGGCGCCGACCGCGTGGCGCAGATCATCACTTTCGGCTCCTTCCTGGCTCGAGGCGTCCTGCGCAACGTCGGCCGGGTGCTCGAAATGCCGCTCGGCCAGGTCGACAAGCTCGCCAAGCTCGTGCCCCAGAATCCGGCCCATCCGGTCACCCTCAAGCAGGCGGTGGCGGACGAAGCGCGGCTGCAGGAAGCGGCGAAGGCCGACGAGAAGGTCGCCCGGATGCTGGCGATCGCCGAACGGCTCGAGGGGCTCTATTCCAACGCCTCGACCCATGCCGCCGGCGTCGTCATCGGCGATCGGCCGCTGATTGAGCTCACGCCGCTCTACCGCGATCCGAAGTCGGCGATGCCAGCGACCCAGTTCAATATGAAATGGGTCGAGCAGGCGGGGCTGGTGAAGTTCGACTTTCTCGGCTTGAAGACGCTGACGGTTCTCAAGCGGGCGGTTGATCTTGTCGCGCGGCGCGGGATCGCGATCGATCTCAACAAGATCCCGTTGGACGACGCCAAGACTTACGCGATGCTCGGGCGCGGCGAAGCGGTCGGCGTGTTCCAGGTGGAAAGCGGCGGCATGCGCAAGGCGCTGGTCGACATGCGCGCGGACCGGTTCGAGGACTTGATCGCGCTCGTCGCGCTCTATCGCCCCGGCCCGATGGCGAACATCCCAGCCTATTGCGCTCGCAAGCTCGGCGAGGAAAAGGTCGAATACGCCCATCCGCTCCTGGAGCCGATCCTCAAGGAGACCTTTGGCGTCATCACCTATCAGGAGCAGGTGCAGCAGATCGCCAAGGATCTGGCCGGCTATTCCCTTGCGCAGGCCGACATCTTACGCCGCGCGATGGGCAAGAAGATCAAGAAGGAGATGGATGCGCAACGCGAGCGTTTCGTCAGCGGCGCGGTCGAGCGCGGCATCGCCAAGGCGACCGCCGACGCCATTTTCGACGCCTGCGCCAAATTCGCCGAATACGGCTTCAACAAGTCGCATTCGGCGCCTTACGCCTTCATCACCTACCAGACCGCCTGGTTCAAGGCCAACCACCCCGCGGAATTCCTCGCCGCCTCGATGACGCTCGACAAAAGCAATACCGATAAGCTCGCCGAGTTTCGCACCGAGGCGCAGCGGCTCGGCATCAAGGTCATGGCGCCGTCGATTAACGAATCCCTGGTCGATTTCGACGTGCGGACCGAGGGCGGGGCGCCGACCGTCCATTACGCGCTGAGCGCGATCAAGGGGGTCGGCGAAGCGCAGGCCGAGGCCTTGGTCAGCGCGCGCGGCGCGCGCGCGTTTGTTTCGCTCGGCGAAGTGGCGGCGCGGCTCGATCCCCGCGCCGTCAACAAAAAGGCGCTGGAAAGCCTTGCGGCGGCGGGCGCCTTCGATTGCCTTGAGCCCAATCGGGCGGCGGCCTTCGCGGCGATCGAGCCGGTGCTGGCGATCGCCAATCGCGAGGTGATGCAGAAAGCCGCCGGACAGAACGCGCTGTTCGGGGAAACGGAGACGGAGCCGGTCAGAGCGCGCGCCGCGCCCTGGCCCGAATCAGAGCGGCTGAGGCGGGAGTTCGACGCCGTCGGCTTCTTCCTCTCCGGCCATCCGCTCGAAGTTTATGAAGCCGCGCTCAAGCGGTTGAGGGCCACCCGCTGGGCCGAGTTCGCGCGAGCGGTGCGCAACGGCGCCTCGACCGCCCGGCTCGGGGCGAGCGTTCTCGACCGCTATGAAAGGCGGACGCGGAACGGCGGCAAGATCGGCGTCGTGCAGCTCTCCGATCCCTCCGGCACTTATGAGGCGATACTGTTTCAGGAGGGCCTGAGCCAGTTCCGCGACCTTCTGGAGAAGGGCGCGGACGTCCTGGTGACGCTGCAGGCGGCGGTTGAAGGCGAGGATGTGCGCGCGCGCATCGTCAACGTCGAGCGCCTGACAGACGCCGCCGCCAAGGTCCAAAAGGGTCTGCGCGTGTTCGTGCGCGACGAGACGCCGTTCGAATCGATCGAGCGGCGCCTGAACGCGCCCGGCGAAGGCGAGGTGTCGCTGGTCTTGATCCTGGGGCCGCAGGATGGCGAGATCGAAATCCGCCTGCCCGGGCGCTATGCGGTGAGCGCGGCGATCGCGGGCGCGCTCAAAGCAGCGCCGGGGGTGGTGGCGGTCGAGCAGGTCTGAGCCGCGGGCCGCATTGGGGATGGGCGGCGCTTGCGCCGCAACCTCTGCTTCGCTATTGACGCGCCACGCCCGCGCACGAAGACGCGCCTTCAGGCGGCCGTTGGGGGATAGTTCAACGGTAGAACAGCGGACTCTGACTCCGTCAATCTTGGTTCGAATCCAGGTCCCCCAGCCAAATAAAATCAATAACTTATCGCCCATCGAGATTTCTTAGGCACTTCGCAGGCACCCATGTCGCAGAAATGAAGCGCCACCCCGTTTCTGAGGTACCACTCTGCGAACAGTCGCGAGTGCTGTTCACCGTAGCAACTTTGGCATGGATGCTCACCCAGCATCCAACGATTGGTTCTAATGGTTTGACCGGCCAGCTACCATTGCCGGCGGCGCGCGGGACGCATGAACTGTTAGGGTATCGAGCGGTCGCACACAGGTCAGCGTTATGAATACCGGATTGAAGAAGCTGCTGAAACTCAAGGATTGGCTTACTGTGCCGGACGCAGCTCGCCATCTTTCAATCCTGTTCGGTGGCGATGTTTCAGAGGCCGACGTCCTGCGGCTTGCCTTAGACGGGCACCTAACGCTCTCAGTCCACTTCGTGAACCATGCGACCGCCCAACGCGGGAAAATAATCCCGCTCGCAGACGCTGGGATAGTGGAAGTCCCCAACATATTTGGAGGTGGGGTCTTTAAGATGGTCAAAGGCCTCCGCCTAAGTGATGATGAAGTATTGTCACTCGATAGACAGATAGTTTCCATCGACGGTGTCTGGGACTTGCCGATGCTTGGTGCTGAACAACTTGATGTTGAGCACAAATATCAATTGCTGACTGACGGACCGGCGGTTGAATCGACTAATTTAGAGGGCCCGTTGGTCAGTAGGCCAGACGGTGCATGGGGTAGAATTGTAGAGCATTTTTCAGAAAATAAGTTTTTTGACAAAAATAACCTCAAATCTCCTCGTAGTCACCCGGACAATTACTACCCTGCGGGAGCACTTCCTGCAGACGCTGTTTTTGTTGTTCGAACTTCCGCGCTTCGGGACCTCGAGGCGATGCTATCCGAACCCGAGCCCGCGACGGAGCGGCCACTCAAGCGTCGCGAACGGGATTCGCTTCTGGTGATCATCGCCGCATTGTCCGAACTCAACGGGATTGAGGTCAACAGGCCGTCAAAGGCAGCCCTGGAGATAGAGAGCGCGACCATCCGGAAGGGCGCCCGTATCTCCGCACGGGCCATCGAGGACCACCTAAGGCGTATCCCCGACGCCCTGGAAAGGAAGGGAGTCGAAGACTGACTCTTTCCGCAATTGCGGAAAACCCACTCGCAGTTGCGACCCGACGGTCCGAGTCGGGTCCATTCCATGTGGCGTAACCGCGCCTCATGGAGCACTAATACATGCCAGACCATTCCCAACAACTCGGCACGTTGCCCGAAACAGGCTACGTCCGCCAATCCCAACTCATTCCCGTAATTTTCCCGTTCTCGTCAGCGACGCTCTGGCGGAAGGTGAAGGCGGGTACGTTCCCCCGGCCGGTCAAACTGGGCCCGCGGATCACGGCCTGGAGAGTTGAAGATATTCGCGCCTTGATTCGCGACGAGATCTGCTGACATGCCCGAACATATTACCGGGGCGTCCGTGAAGGGGCCGTTGCTCTTGGGCGCTGCCGACCCCTACGAATTCATTGCCGAGCACGCCGCAGATGCGGCCTACTGGTCGGACGTGGCGCGCGAAGGGGCAAGGATCCGTGACAACGCGCTGCTGACCTACGCGACACGAAAAGCAGCGGCCTACGCTCGCGCCTTCGTCGGCGCGGTGAAAGACATGCTCGCCGAAAGCGACGGGACCGACTGATGAATGCGCCCACGACACTACTGGCGGAAGCGCCGGTCGATCGGCGCCGCGACCGCGATCAAGGGGAAATGGCGCCGGCCGCAATCCCGTCGTCGGAAAAGACAAGGCCGCTGCCGCTCACTGCGCCGATCGGGCCGTCCGCGCCCTATCCAATAGACGGTCTGCCCGACGTGCTCCGGGATGCGGCCGCGGCGATAGCAGCCAAAGTGCAATGCGCACAAGCGATGGCGGCGCAGAGCGTTTTGGCTGTTGCCAGCCTCGCCGCACAGGCGCTTGCCGACGTTTGCTTGCCTTACGGACAGACCCGGCCGTTGAGCCTGTTTTGCCTGACCGTCGCTGCATCTGGAGATCGGAAGACAAGCGCCGACCTGGAGTCCATGTCGCCCGTCAAAATTCGCGAGAGGCAATTGCGCGACGCCTTCGGGCCGCTTGCTAAGAGCCACGCCGTGGAGCTGGCGGCCTGGCGAGGCCAGAAACAGCAGATCGAGCGGCAGAAGTCGGAACTGGCGAAGCGCCGCGCTGATTTGGAAGACTTAGGCCCGGAGCCGGAGCCGCCGGTCCAGCCGATCCTGACGCTCGGGGAGAGCACGGCGGAAGGGTTGGCCAAGCACATGCAGACATTGCCGGGCTCACTTGGAATCTTCAGCGCTGAGGGCGGCCAGTTTCTGAGTGGCCACGGCTTTTCGGTCGAAGCGAAGTTGAGAACGGCCGCCAGCTTCGCCAGTTTGTGGGATGGTCAGGGACTGCGACGTCTACGGGCGGGCGACGGCTTGATCGATTTGCATGGGCGGCGGCTCGCCGCGCACCTTATGATCCAGCCCGAAGTAGCGGCGGGAGTGCTCGGCGATCCTGTACTTAGGGACCAAGGCTTTCTGTCTCGACTCCTGATCGCGGCTCCCGAGAGTCTGGCCGGCGAGCGTCTGTGGCAGGAGCCGTGCGCCGACACTGAACGAACGCTAAGCAAATACATTGCCCGGACGTTGTCGATCTTCGAAGCGCCCACACTCGCTTCCAACGCGGCGGGAAATGAGCTGACGCCCCGCGCTTTGACCATGTCGCCTGAAGCGCGCGAGCTGTGGATCGCGTTTCACGACACCGTCGAGAAGTCCATGCGTGCGGAAGGACCCCTGGCAACGCTTCGCGACGTGGCGGGCAAGGCGGCCGAACAGGCAGGGCGCATTGCAGGCGTTTTGCAAATTGTCGACGACGTCAGCGCCAGCGCGGTCGACGCGGATGCGATGACGCGGGGTTGCGAACTAGCAGCCTGGTACCTCGACGAGGCCGCACGGCTGGCCAGCGAAGCGCTTGTCCCTCCCGTTGTCCGCGATGCGCAGATCCTGCTGGCATGGCTGCACGGGCACCACATGACGACCGTGACGGCCGCGACCCTGCAAAAAAACGGTCCGCGTCCGCTGCGATTTAAGGCGCGCCTCGATCCGGCGATCAATGTGCTGGTCGAGCACGGGTGGCTTACCCAGACAGACGCATCGGGACGCGCCTGGAGTGTTGAGGGGCTTTCGCGATGAGCCGGCGGTTTGCCTTCGATGCCCGCGCGACGATGGCGGCCATCGCGGCGCGGCGTGCTGGGGCGGCGGTGGCGGGTCCTGCGGTTCTCAACCCACTCCAACCGCCAAAACCGCCACCGCCTTGGGCAGACCCAATGCTAACGCGGCCGACGGCGTTTCGGGACGGCGAGTCGATCGACATGGGCGCGATCGAACAGCGGCCCACGCCGGCGGCAGATAGCGTCGCGGCCCGCTATTTCGACGCCCGGGCGCGATTAAAACGCTACCGACCTTTGCCGGTCACCGGGGTCGCGCTTCTTCGCACAGAGTACGGCAACTGGTGCGGCGAAGACTGGCGGGCCTTCTTCGACGAACGGGCGGCCATTGCCGAGTTTGACGGGGGGCTGCCGCGCCAACAGGCCGAAGCCCGCGCCTTCACGTGCTGCGTCGCCGAATGGCTCAACCGCAACTCGGTACGCCCGTCGCCCGAGAGCTGCCTCCTCTGTGGCACGGCCGGGCAAACCCACGATCCGATGCTGCCGTTCGGAACCGAACGAACGGGCCACGCCTGGTTGCATTCGCGCTGCTGGTCGGCTTGGTCCGCCGACAGGAACGCCGAGGCCGTTGCCGCCTTAGAGGAAATGGGAATCGCGACACCCGCCGGGTTTCCAAACGATTTCGATATAAGTGGAGGCGGGTGATGGGCGGCTTCGGATCGGGACGGCCGGCAGGTCGCGGCAAGGTGGAAGCCTGCCGTTCAATCGACGCAAACTGGCTGCATCGTGAACGCTGCCTTCGCGCCGGCTCAATAGCCAACCTCGAATGGTCGCACGATGGCGACAACGTCACCCCGACCAAAATGCGTGTTGAGCATGATCAGCTGCATCTCACGTATCGCATGCGCATCGGCGTCGGCGAATGGGAGGACGTCAAAGAGACGGTCCGCATCGTCCGCATGCAGTGCCGGTTCGGCGGAACTCGGCCCTATTTCATCTGCCCCGGCGTATTGAACGGGACCGCCTGCGGCCGGCGCGTTACCAAACTGTATGGGCCGGGGCGCTATTTCCTGTGCCGGCATTGCTATCGCCTGGCGCACGCCAGCCAGAGCGAGGATGCGCAGAGGCGCTCGATGCGTCGCGCGACCAAGATCAGACAACGCCTCGGCGGCAATGCCGGAATAGCTTCCTCTCTTCCACCGAAGCCGAAGGGGATGTGGCGGCGAACCTATGAGCGCCTCTGCGAACAAGCCCTCGACGCCGAGGAGCGCGCCGACGAAGCGCTCTTGCCCTACGTCGCACGGCTGCTGGCGCGGACCAAGAACCGCAAACACAACAATCGCAATGGTACAAGGAGCTTTTGGAAATGAGCGAGATCAAGTCCACGCTGCCGGCCAAGATCGGCGGCGCCGAGATCACCCGCTTCAACGCTGCGGGTGCTGTCACGGGAACTTGGCTTTGGCCGAACGAAATCAGTAGGGCTCGGCTCGAGTTCAGGCAGCCGTCGCTGCCTGCCAATTTTGGAACGCTTCGCCTCTGAGGGCGCGGAGCGTGTTGCGGGAAACAAGATGGCGTTGAACGTTGAACTAGTATGGACGACGGGCGTGAATGGATAGGAACCGTTGCGCCGATCCGGGCGATTTGAAACGTTGCATCTTCCGCTCCCGTCGTCGCACCGGCAGATGCGAATTCTCGGCCCGGTTGTTCTTGCGCAGGCCTTGCTCGTGGCGAGCCGATAAGCCGCTCGTCACCGATAGGCTGCGCTCCTATGGAGCGGCCAAGGCGCAACTCGCCATCATAGCCGCGAGTCCGAAGCCCGCCAAAGGGGTGGAACGCTGCGCCACCAAGAGTTTCTTGCTGAAGGAGCAAGCGACCCGCGCAGTCGGTCATCGTCTATTCGGGGTACGAGCGGACACAGCTGACGGCCTCGGCGATTCCCACGCCATCCCGCTGCGCCAGTCGACGACTGTGCCGAAGACGTCAAAAACGAGCGCCTGAACGTCGGCGAAGGCCTGCATGGCGCCGCGGTCTACTGCAAGCGGTCCATGATCTTCTCGAGCCCAGCGAGGACGCAGGCGTCGTCGAGCTTACTGCTGGGAGGCTTCAACCGCTCCGATCATCTTGTCGCCCCGCTTGATTGTCGCTCCTCCGCCGAAAAACATCACGTGCGGTAGCTTGGAAAGCGGCGCGATCGAATTCTCGCGCTCGGCGAGTTCGGCGAGGGCAAGCGTGTCGCTTTTGAACGACGCGGCCGTATAGGCCTTGTAGAGAGGGTTATCGAGCGTGAAGGCTCCGGCGCCGTCGCCACGCATGGTGGCGATGACCATGCCGTCGGCGTCCACCACCTGCGCCGTCTCGTGATACCCCTGCTTCGCGCAGGTCGCGACCGTCTCGCTCGCCGCCTCGACCGCGAGCGCCGCAAGTATCCGGTGTGTCGGCAAGATCTGCGCCTGCGTAACTGAGCCCATCGACACGAGTGCGCCTAGCGCGACAAAAATTCTACGATCGATCATGACGTTCCTCCCGATCCGGCGCGCCCCGCGCGAGCGCTAACGCCCGAGGCAAAGTTCGCATGACGCTCAGCTCTCACGAATCCATCTTGAGCGCGGCGATAAAAGCTTCCTGCGGGATGTCGACTTTGCCGAATTGGCGCATCTTCTTTTTGCCGGCCTTTTGTTTCTCGAGCAGTTTGCGTTTGCGGGTGGCGTCGCCGCCGTAGCATTTTGCGGTGACGTCCTTGCGCAATGCCCCGATCGTTTCGCGGGCGAGGGCACGCTCGGGCGCATCATGAACGTGGTCGGCGAACCTGTCGATGAAGCCGGGCCGATAAACATGGAGGCTCGGCGCGCGATCCACCAGCCGACCCCCACCTATGTCGAGCAATCGACGGAAGCTCAGATTCTTATCACTGGCATCAAGGTCGTCGACCTCCTCGCGCCTTACGCCAAGGGTGGGAAGATCGGCCTGTTCGGCGGCGCAGGCGTAGGCAAAACGGTGCTTTCTTCAGCCCACGCAAGATGCAGGCTCATTCCCGCTTCCTGTTGCGCGACCCTCTCGAAGCAACGGGACGCTCGGCGCCCAACAATGGGGCACCCCGCCAAAAGTTCGGGCGCTCGACGCGCACCGCACGTGAAGCTCGCCTGACAAGCTTCCGTCCCAACGGGGGTATAGCGATAGCCGGCCTGAGCCGCGTTTTGGGTACCACTCTCAGCGGCGGGATTTGGTGCAAGGGATTTGACGAGTCGCGTTCGCTCGGCCTGGCCGCCAGCGCCTGACGACGAAACCGGAGGCCGTCGCCGAAACTGCCTTAACTCATCACATTCGCGTGATCGTCGTGTTTCCCGCTTTGGTCGTAGGTGACGCGGGTGTTTCATCCGATTGAGACGCAGGCGGTAAGCAAGGTCCGGACCCGAGAAGCCGGCCTGTCTGCGTTGGGAGGATCGGGGGCGATGGAAGAGTCGGCGCGACTCTCAAATTTGATCGGCGACATCTACGATGCGGCGCTGGAGCCGGCGTTGTGGACCGGCGTCCTGGAAAAGGCCGGCAATTTCGTCGGAGGGTCGGGGGCGTCAATTTTTTCGCAGGATGCGGTTCGTAAGGAAGGAAACGCCTTCTACCAGTTCGGCGTCGATGCTCACTACGTTCAACTTTACTTCGACAAGTACGTCAAATTCGACCCGCTGAGCGCGGCGTATCTGATGCTAACCATTGGCGAGGTGTCGAGCAGCTCGATTATCATCCCCCCCGCGGAATTCTTTGAGACCCGTTTCTACCGGGAGTGGGTGCGGCCTCAAGGCTGGATCGACAATGTTGTCTCAATACTCGATAAATCACCGACCAGCATTGGCGCGTTCATCGTTTTTCGCCACCAACGCGACGGCCTTGCCGACGACAACGCGCGCAGTCGCTTGCGCTTGATCACGCCGCATCTGCGCCGCGCCGTGCTGATCGGCAAAGTGATTGATCTCAACGCGGTCGAGGCCGCGACATTCGCGGATATGCTCGATGCTCTCACCGCCGGCATATTCCTGGTCGATGCCGCCGGACACATCGTTCACGCGAACGCCGCCGGACGCGGTGCTCTCGCCGCTGGCGACATCTTGCGCTCGGTCGCCGGCCAGCTAATCGCTCGCGATCCGCAGGTCAATCAGACTCTACACGACGCCTTCAAGTCTGCGGAACACGGTGACGCGGCGATCGGCACCCAAGGCATCGCGGTTCCACTGATTACGCGTGACGGCGAGCGCCATATTGCTCACGTGCTGAACCTCACCTCGGGACGGCGGAGGCGGACCGGGACTGCCATCGCAGCGACCGCCGTCCTATTCGTACGCAAGGCGGCATTAGAGACCCCATCGCGGCCTGAGGCCATCGCCAAGGCTTACAAGCTGACGCCAACCGAACTGCGCGTTCTTCTCGCGCTCGTCGAGGTCGGTGGCGGTCCTGAGATCGCCGAGGCCCTCGGGATTGGCGACGGTACGGTCAAGACCCACCTCGGCCATCTCTTCCAAAAAACCGGCGCCAAACATCAGGCCGATCTGGTCAAGCTTGTCGCTGGGTTTTCCAGTCCGCTCATCGACTAAGCCGAAATATTTTTGGGCCGCGCGCTTGATCTCCCCCGATCGGGGGACGCGGCGGGCATAAATCATGTTGTACTTTACAGTTAGACCAGCCTCGTCGCTGCTGTACAGGCAATTTTCTGCTAGCATATAAGCTAACTATTCTATAGTTTTATCTGTCGTCGCAATGTTGTTTAACTATTATAAGTCCAGGAGATTGTCATGAGTTGGAATATGCAACAGATTAACGCGAACGGCCTCACCAATGGCCCGCAAACCGTCGGCTATCCTTATGTCTCCGTCTATAACAACCAGCAGCACGTGGGATATCGTGATAGCAAGGGCAATATTTGGGACTCTTTCTATCGTCCCGACACCGGTAACTGGAACCTGCAACAAATTAACAATGGGGGCGTCACCAACGGGCCTGCGGCCGTGGCCGGGCCCTTTGTCGGTGTCTACCAGGACCAGGTGCACTTTGCTTATATCGATGCTGCCGGAAACATCATGGATTCCTGGTATAACGGGAACGGCTGGGCAGTGCAGAAGATCAACGCCGGTGGCAATACGAGTGGCAGAGCCGCGCTGGTCGGCGGCCCCGTGAGCCTTGTGTCAATATGGACTGATCCGAGCAATACTCAGCAGCATTTCACCTATCTGGGCAATGACTCCGCGATCTACGACGCCTTCTGGAACAGCAAATCCAACGGATGGGAATTGCAAAAAATAAACGCCGGAGGCAATACCAGCGGGCCGGCCGCGTCGAGCAGCCCGTTCGCCTGCGTGTTTCACACGCAGCAACACGTCGGATATCAGGCGGGATCGGGCGACATCTACGATTCCTTCTATGACGGCGACGGGCATTGGAGTGTGCAGAAGATCAACAATGGCGGGCTGACGAACGGGCCCTCCGCCGCTGCCGGCACCTACCCCTACATCTGGGTCGATCCCTCGAACACCCAGCAGCATTCCTATCGTGGCTCCGACCAGGCGATCTATGACGCCTATTGGGACAGCAATAAGAACACTTGGACCCTACAGAAGCTCACACTGTCTCCCTTGGCCGCTTGGAGCGCTCGATGGTACTTGAACCACGACGTGGTTGAGTGAGGGCGCGTCACACGCCTGGACGGTTTGTCGGCATGATCGCGGGTCGCGCCTGCGCAACGGATCGAAGCATGAGTCAATTCAGCGACCTGATGACGCGGCTCGCGCCGCAAGGTTGGTGGCGCCTCGGCGAGCCGCCGGGCGGCGAGGCGCGAGACCGAAGTGCGTACAACATCGCCGGCACCTACCACGACGGCTCGGTGCAGCAGCAGCCCGGAGCGATCGCCGACGATCCGGACACTGCGGTTGCGTTCTCCAACCAAGCCTACGTCGAAGTCCCGGACCATGACATCTACTCGCTCGCTAAGGCGAACGACGGCTTCGATCGCCTAGTCTTAGCCGGTTGGGGCGCGGCCGATCACGGCGGCGAGTGGTCCGCGCAGGTGTCGCACTCTAGCTATTTCTCCTGCGTTGACGGCGTCGCGGTGATCGATGAGGCCAACAACTCGGGCACGTGGATGATCGGCCTGCCGATCAAGCCGTACAACGCCGACATCCAGATCGAGACGTCGTGGGACGACGTTGCGCGCGGCGGGCCGCTCTATCCGTGCTCGCTCGTCGCGCGGCGCCAAGACAACGGGACCTACTATAGCGCGCAGTTCACTGAGCATCCGGATCATTCGCTCGAGCTGTCGATCTTAAAGCACGTCGGCGGGGCGGAGACGCTGCTTGCGGTTGCGCCGAATATCGGTACTTACGCGTCGCGCGACGGTTGGTTCATACGGTTTCAGGTCGAGGGGCCGACACTGCGCGCACGGGCGTGGAATCAATCAAGCACGCAGCCGATGACGTGGCAGGTCACGGCGGTCGACACGTCGATCTCGAACGCGGGCGGCGTCTCGGTGCGTTCGACCAACTCCTCGTCAAAGGCGCGGCCGACGGTGAAGTTCTCGCACTTCTGGGTCCAGACACTCGGGCTCACAGTGCACGCGTTTCTCCGCGTCGACGTGCCCGTGTTCACCGGCGAGGGCACGAACGGCGAGCATTACGTCCACTGGCTCGGCAAAGGGGAGAGAGGGAACCAGGAGTGGGCGTTCCGCCTCTCCTCGCAGGACGATAGCAATTACCCTGGCTGGGTCCAGTTCTACGTGTTCAACCCTTCCGGCGGGCTAGGCGCGGGGGCCGCCTACGCCGCCAATAGGTACGGCCAGCTCCAGCGGGGCAAGTGGTATCAGTTCGTCGGCGTGGCCGATTCGGGCGACCTCCGTGATCTTTCTGCCGGCACGAGCATTTACAAGGACGGCCAACTCGTAGAGGGCCCACCCCTGAAGACGGTGCTCTACAGCTACTACAAGCTCACGCCCGGCAACGGCCGCGCGCCGCTGCGGTTCGCCACATACTACAAGAATAGCTTCTTGACTGGCGCGCTCGACGAGATCGCGATCTTCGACCGCAAGCTCACGGCTGATGAAATCGCCGAGCTGCACGTTGCCGCCATTGAGATCATTGGTGGGATCTAACCGCGGGCGTCGTTCCGATTTTCACAGGGAATCGTCCGTGATCAGCCCCCAGAGTATAGCAATTCTGTTGATCAACTCCCGTTTCGTGGACCTGAACGGCATATTTTAAAGGGAGAGTTGCTCATGGCAAGCCTTGTAAATATCAATATCAAGTTCCACACCTACGACGAGGACTTAAACGACAGTACCAACCTACACGTCTTCATTAAAAACCGAAGAGTCGCCAAGCCCCGCGGCGATGCCGCCTCCACTTCCCTCGGGCCCACCAGCTTCATCCAGAACCAGCTCGACTTCGCGGAAGCCATCGAAGACGGAACCTCCGAGTTCAACCCGTTCCTGGGCCGGCTGCTCAACGTCACCAACGGCTACGGTTTCGGAAAAAACTCTGACCACTCGTTCGACTTTCGGCCGCTCGACATGATCCTGCTCGAGGATGTCGAGTTGCCCGTCGTCAACATCCACATCCTTCCCGACGGCAGCGACACCTGGATCTTCGACTACACCCTCACCCTCACCTTCGATAACGGCGAGTCGTTCCCGTGCACCTCGAACGTGAACGGCGTCAGCGGCATCATTTTGGATGAGAAGAACCGGGATTACGCCGGAATGGGCATTGAGAACCCGTTCCTCGCTTTGCCCGCTGCCCCGCAACCCGAAACCAACGCCGTCCTCGACCGCGTGTTTCTCGAGATCTACACGCACGACCACGACAAGCACGACGACACCGTCGTAAACGTCCACATCGTGAATCGGCTGAGCGCCGCCGGGAGCACGGACATCTCCGTCGCGCTTAACATACTGCCCGGTCAAGGGTTCCACAAAGGGTCCAAGCACAGCCTCGAACTCCCGCTCGCCTCGAACCACATCCTTCTCGCGGATATTGTGCTGCCCGTCGTCAACATCAACATCGCCCCAAACGGAAGCGACCGGTGGAACTTCGACTACCGCATCAGCTACTTCTTCAAGGACCAGGCCCCTGAGGTTGCGGGAGTATTCCGCCCGCCGTTCTCGTCCACCACGGCCGGCGTCATACTCGACCAGAACCACCATAAGCACACGGGCGAGTATTCCGGGCGTGCATTTCCCACGCTGAATGTCCCGCCGGCCCCACTGCAGCCGTTCGCGATCGACCACGTCTTCAATCCCAAGGCCATCTCGCTGAGCTTCATTCAGTCCAAGCTTAACGACTTCATCAACAACCGCGAGGCCGATCCTCTCAAGATCATTCGGTTCGACAACAGCGGCGGGTTCGGCTCTGCCATGCCCGCAAGCTATGCCGACATCAAGTCGATCGACGCCAACCCGCCTCCTCCCCGCACCGTCGAACCGCTCGACTTCGACATGGGTGTCACGTACAACAGTAGCCCCATGGACCTCGGCCAGATCCGGGCTGCCCACGGCATCGGCGACCTGTACCTCCAGGATCTCAATAGTGATTCGATCACGGTCACGGTGAGGCCCGACCTCGCAACGCCTTTCGAGGTGATCGTCACGTTCGAGACCAACGGCCCGGAGGAAACCGTGGGCGGCAACAAGATCAGCTTCAGCGGCATGAAGTTCACGAGCTTTTTCGTCCGCATCCTTCTTACGTTGCGGTTCAACGAGGACAAGGGATACGTCGACCTCATGGCCTGGGTCGACGATTACAACGGGCTCACTTATATACCCTTGCCCGACGGTTACACCTGGGTGCGCGGCAGCTTCTTGGGGCAGCCTATCGACGAAACCGTCCCCAACGTCAGCACATTCCAAGACGACCTCATCGGGTCGGTGCTCCACGTCGGCCTGACTGCGGATGCCGTTGCCGCCGGCTCGCTTCAAAAGAGCATCCGCGGACTGCTGTACGGCAAGCTTACCACTCCCGACCCGATCACCCTCGCCTCGCCTCGCGACACGTTGAACGCGATGATCAACTCGTGGTTCATGGGCGGCGTGGTTGAGATCGGCCATACGGCGCCCGTGGAGTATCCCAACCCGAACCGACTCATCGCCGCCGAAGTGACGGGTGGCAACCTTGTCCTCAACTACATCGGCCCGCCATTCAGCTTCGTATACGACCAGCCGTGGAACTGGCCCAAGGGCGTCGACTTCGCTCCGGGCACGCTGTCGAACATCGACCACATCGTGGTGCTCACGATGGAGAACCGCTCGTTCGACCATATGCTGGGCTACCTGAGCCTGCCCGAGGTCATGGGCGGCCTCAATCGGCAAGACGTCGACGGACTGAAGGGCAGCGAGTTCAACCTCGTCAACGGCGTGCCCGCCCGCATCTATCGCTTCCAGCCCGGCGAAACGATCTTCACGCCCGACCCGCCGCACGATACCGAACCGGCCATCCAGGCCATCAACGGCGGACTGATGGATGGCTTCGCGCAGAACTATGCCGACCTGCGCGGCAGGGAGATGGGGCCGAACATCATGGGTTACCAGACGGCCGACACAGTCCCGGTGTACGACAGCCTCGCGCGGGACTTCGCGATCGGCCATCGCTGGTTCTCGCCGCATCCAGGCCCGACGTTCTGCAACCGGTTTTATGAAACAACCGGCCGGTTGAACATCGACCCTTGGGGCTATTGGGAGTACAGCAACTCCAGCCCGCTGCTGCCGGTCTTCACCGACACGATCTTTGATCACCTTACCGAGCAGAAGGTCTCGTGGACCTACTTTGAGCACTTCTACTGCTTCCTGCGGTTTTTCGAACGTCACACCTACGACACGCAGAACATCGTCAGTTTCCTCGATCCCGAGTTCGGGTTCGTGAATATGGCCAAGACGGGCAACTTGCCTTCGGTCTCCTTCATCGACCCCCACTTTGTCGAGCTTCCGCCGGACGGCAACTGCGACGGCCCTCCCGCCGACGTGAAGAACGGGCAAGCGCTGGTCGAAACCGTCGTGAACGCGGTGGTCTCTGGCCCCAAGTGGGCAAAGACGCTGCTCATCGTCACGTACGATGAGCACGGCGGATTCTACGACCACGTGCCGCCGTCCCCTGCGGCCAAAGTATCGCCGGAGCTGTTCGGCTTCACGGGCGTCCGTGTGCCGGTGTTCGTCATCACGCCGTGGGTGAAGAACGGCTCCGTCTTCGGTCACGACGGCTTAATCCAGACAGGAGGAGGAGCCGGAACCGGCACGGTCGGCAACGGCGGCGGCTCCGTTTCAAGCCATCCACAGGGCGCGGCGCTTGACGCAGCCGGCGCGCCAAGGAGTTCAGTCGGCGGGTCTGCAGCGGCTGGCGCCGCAAGTGGCGTCACCAGCGCGCAAACGGCCCAGGCGACCGCGACAGCGACCAGCGTCTCCCAGGAGGGTCGAGCCGGCTCCGCCACGGCTGGCTCGGCGGAGCCGACCTCGGTCATCTCGCAGTTCCATAACCTCCACTTCGACCACACGTCGATTCTGAAGACGATCGCGCGCCGCTTCATGAGCACGAACCCGCCGTACATGGGCGCCCGCTACGCGGCCGCGCACGACCTGTCCGAGGTGCTGACCAGTACGGCGCAGAACAGCCAGTTCCTGCCGTTCATCCCATACACGATGGTGTATCAGGGCCTCAATCTGACGCTGGACGTCGCGTCCCTGATCGTGGATCCGGCCAACCCGGCGCCGGAACAAGACTTCCGGTTAGAAGACGCCGGAGGCGGCTTCTTCTACATTCGGACGCTTGGTAATCTTTATCTGACGGTAGAGGTCCCCACCGGCGCCTCGACGGGCCCCGGCACCTCACTCACGGTGGCTCCGGCAGCGAAGCTGTCCCCCGCCTCCGACCTCCAGCGCTGGAAAATGAGTTCGAATAGTGTGGTGGTAGAAAGCACCGACTTTACTGTCTCCCCCGCCGCCTTCCCGGACAAAGCCCTCCAACCCGTAGGAGACAGCTCGGTTGCGGGAACCGCAATAGCTGTCGCCGACCGAGCCCCCCACCCCCCGCTTCAAACCCCCAACCCCTGGTCCATCACCTCCCCCCTCCTCCCCACCGGCGGACTGCTGAACCACCCGTAGTGGTAAGTTAGGCGGATGTCTCCGGCAAGTTGATCGCTCGGGAGCAACTTGCCGAGCAGCAATTGCAGTACGCGCGTTCATAGAGCTTGCTTGCGTGGTAAATGATCGTGCCTTCCACGGTAATGTTAGATCGCAGCAAGGAGAACACGCGGCGGCGTTTGCGCTTGGCCTTGCGCTCGTTGCTTGAGAGCCTCGTCGAGCGGCTCGACCGCTATTAGGCTGTCCCGGTTTCGCTTTGAAACTGCTCGAACAACGGCCGCAAGTCCAAGATCGCGCCGACTTCGCCGTTGTTCAACGCCGGGCAGGCCCGGTAGTTCTCGACGTCGAGAACCCAAGCGCTAATCGTCACCGGCGCCTCGGCTTTGAACTGGACCCCATTCGTGGGACCAAGGGTCGTTGAATTTAAGGTGTAATCTCGCCTGCTGTTGTCCTTCAAGAATCAAGCCGCTTCTTGCTGCTT
>Ga0209624_10001622_pt1 | contig 17374 bp, 19 predicted proteins | sample JacPinW_OM2H0_O1_FD_188565 | JGI IMG/M metagenome (GOLD analysis project Ga0209624, IMG submission 188565) | Forest soil microbial communities from Algoma, Ontario, Canada - Jack Pine, Ontario site 1_JW_OM2H0_O1 (SPAdes) (version 2) | ecosystem: Environmental > Terrestrial > Soil > Boreal...
GCTACCTCAAGGATATCCTCGAGCGCCTGCCGACGCAGCCCGCCAGTCGACTCGAGGAACTACTGCCACGCCAATGGCAGCCATCATCGGCCATCGCTAGAGAGATCGCAGCGTAAAGGACCTGTCGAAATGCCGCTTCCAGACGAGACAGAGGTGACCGAGCAAACTCGCATACAACAGCTTATCCGAGACGAGCTCGTCAAGATCGCGAGAGACTTATCTGGCTGGCGTGTTCTCTATCGAGATCCAAAGGACGGGAGACTCTGGCAACTCAGCTACCCCCAAAGCGAAATGCACGGAGGCGGCCCGGCCAAGCTCACCGGAATATCCTCTCAAGTCGCCAAGACGGTCTTCGGTCCGATCGAGGATCCATCAAGCGCCGTCAAGGTGCATTAACCAGCCGGTTACTGTGGAAGAACAGATTGAATTGCTCGAAGCACTTTGGGACACCATCATCGAGCAAAATGCCGTTCCGGGTCCGACAAAAGCCCAGAAGGCTGAACTCGACCGGCGGCTTTCGGAGCATGCGGCCCATCCTGATGATGTAGTTCCTTGGCGTGAGGTAAAGGACTCAGCGTTAACTCGCATCTGGGGATGAGCCCAAGACGATGGATTTAAATGTTCATGCAGCGCTGTGAGTTTGGGTACCGACAATCGCCGCCAGAAACCTTGAAAATGGTTTGATGTCTCCCCGTACGCTCGCGGATTCCAGCACCTTCATGTAGTCGTCGCGTTTATCCAACGGAACTACGGCCCATGGATAGCCTCCGGATGCCAGCATGACGTTCATGAGGAAGCGCCCAACTCGCCCGTTGCCGTCGAAGTACGGGTGAATGTAGACGAATACAAAATGCCCCAAGACCACCCGAACTGCCGGTTCCTTTTCTTGTTGCAGCAACTCAAAGAACGTCGGCATCAATTCCCGCACTGACTCGCGGCTCGGAGGCACGTGCATGGACCGCCGGATGTATACCGGTCCGCTCCGATATCCCGCCAAATCGGCAGGCCTTAGAATTCCCGCCGTGACGCTCGGTCCAAAGAGTTCTCGGTACCATCCGCCATGATCTTTGTCGGCCACGCTTCCCGCGTTCTGGCCGCGCAAGACCTTTTCTATGCTTCGCTTAACAGCCTGGAAAGATTGCCAATAGCCGCGCGCGGCAAGCGCATTGCGCTGGTCGCGGTCCGCTTTAGTGGAATCAGGATTCCAGTTTCCCGAGCGCACACGTTCAATGAGATCTGCACTGACCCTATAACCCTCGATCGACAGAGAGTTATACGCATCAGTGACGTAGATCGCATCGATTTTCTTGAGATACGAAGCGACATTTTTGGATATGCCAGGCGGAATAGGGAACGTTTGGAGGATCGGATCCCGCATTTTTTCCCACATCATTCGCAGGCGGTTAACGTAAGGCGAGGTTTCTCGCGGGTCGAATGCAGTCACCTGCGTATCCTGGAATGGATCGCCCTCGTTGACGGTAAAACCAGCCACTCGCATCGTCTCGACAATGTTGTCGGCTATTTGGTCGCGGCCGATGTTCCGAAAGGCTCCCGCCAGTCGCCCGGCTACTTTGCTATGGCCGCCTGCAAGCAAGCGACTCAACACATCCGAAGCATCAGTAATCATTGCAAGTGCTGCGCGCATTTCGATTGAACGGTCTGCGTACTGGCCTGGCGCGCAAGCAATGAGGGCAGCCGGCAGGCGCATGACGCGCATGCTGTTTTTTGTTTCGATGTCGTCCGCGTGTGGAAGCTCCAGGCGCACGTCAAAGATCGACGTGTCGTGAAGCAAAGGGATAGGCTTATTACCGCCTCTCGGCGATCTCACTAACAGCTGTCTCGGCACGGTCCAGTCGCCCGTATGAATGCTTACGGACTGCTCGGCGCTTAAGCACCACTCTTTGTCAAAGCGATCGTTGAGGTAATCAGCGACGAATGTCCAAAAAGATGTGTACCAAGCCGTGCTCTCCCCTGGCTGCTCGTCCGGAGCGCAAGGGATGTACCATCCCTTCATGACTTCGAGAATGAAACCATTCTTGAGTAGGCGTTCCCGATGAGTTCGGGTCAGCTGGTCAGAACGAATGGCCGTAATCGCATGATCCTGCAGCTTTTTGAGTGCAGCGAGCGATTCGGCCAATTTTTCCGAGGGACTTGCCATGGCCTGCTCAACTCGGACTGGAATACCCGTTACCAGGGTATTTAGTTGTACCATTATTAGGTTTTTATGTCAACCCATTTATAGGTTATTGTGTGGCGTCACCACAGGTACGCGACAGGTGTCCACCTGAGCTAGTTTAGCAGGTTACGCTCAAGAAACGCCGCGCTTAATCTCGTTCCGGTTTGAGATACGGGCCCGCCCATCCGCCCATCCGCGCACATTCATCATCATCGGCCTGCTGCGCTCAGGATTTGATCCGTAGGAATTCGCCAAGCAGGGTTCGCTGTTCTGACGGGCCCAGATGGCTCCAGGCACTTTGTACCAAACAGCAGCCGCCCGTCTATCCTGCACGGCCCTCCATACGGCCTCTTTTGTTTCCAGCCGCCCGCCGCGACTCCAACCCCCGCCGCATCGGGGCGCTGACAGCGCCACGGTAGCAGTCGGTCGCTACGTAGGGATGTTACTTTTCCATATCATCGAGCAGAACGCGGTAAGTAATAGCAATGCGATCGTTACAGCTATCGATATCACAACGGGTGGTAAGCGCACGAAAAAATGTAAGTTGAGATAGAGGCTGTCTGCAACGATCGCAACGACCACTGAAGACGCAATGAACACGACCGTTGCATTAGCGGGCCGAAGCGATAGGCTTTTCTGAGAGACAATCAACGAAATTAGATATGGAGCCCAAGCTAGTACGGTTCCCAGAATTACAACTAGCCCATCTCCCCGTCGAGGCGTATGAATGGGCACGTTAAATGCGTCTGCCCGAACCCAGTACGCGAAGGCGGCCAAAATTCCAAGGCAGAAGTGCGCAATCCGAAGCCGCCGGGGATTTCCTAAGAAGTCCTCCGCGACTTGGCTGGGCGATATTGCTTTACCCGTTCTCAAGAAATTACCCGATAAAGGTATCGCTCGGGACAATAGACACAGGAAAATACAACCCTACGTTCGCTCGTGCGCGCATTTTCGCCGTCCGGATCCCTTGTACACTCAAGTCTGGCCTACTGCATGCGATTTTTTTTATGGCCGACCGGGTATGCGAATACGATGATACTAAACGGTAGCATCCAGATAATTGGAGTCACAAGTAGTACCGAGAGTGGCAGCAAAAGCGTTCCCATACTTCTATGTAGCGAACCAAACTTTCCTTGTTTACACGATTGAAAAAATGTTACGGCGGACGCTAGATGGCCTGAACTCATGGCTAGTCGAAACAATTGCCTTGCTAGTCGCGGGTGCCGTTTGAATTTGTTCGGAGGAGCGATAAGCAACCGCCCCAGATCTCCAATCGCAGGCAAAAACCGCCGCTTGGCCGAGCGGTTTAGCCATTGTGCAAACTTCCGCGTATTCCCTTCTTCATATTCACGCCAGGCCTCCACATATTGTGCATAGCCATGTCCGCGTTCAGCGGAATTCCTACAGAGCCGAACTGCCTGCAGACGATCCTCTCCCTGCAGGCTGTCGCAGGTTAAAGCAATGTAGCCGAGAGTTGCCGCAGCCGAATTAGATCCCAAAATTGAAAGACGCAAGAGTTCCCCTATAGCGTCTTTGAAATTGCCCCGAGACAATAGCGAACGAATGAGGCGAAGTTCCGAGGGTACATATATGGGCCGCTGAAGGCCGTTCCGCCAGGCGCTGAAGTACAAAGGCTTCTATCGAATCAACAGCCGCAGCCGGCAACCGTGTACATTTGAATTCAATCGATTCACGGCCCAGTTCCCCATGGTAGCTCCGGTCCAGCGACTTCCGGATTGGCCAATTCTAGAGCACGATATTCTGCTCCCGCCTGCTCTAATATACCTTGAGCCGCTTCGGCCCACTCACTGACTTCCGTAACCCCAGTAATAGCACTGCCGCCAAGTTCCATCGCAGCACCTAAAACGGGACCCGGTATCGAAATACTAGGAACGCTAAAAACTGCCGGCAAAGCAACTACCACCCCCATCTCGACGAGAAACGCCTTCCCAACAAAATTCATAGGTCGAGCGTATTGACGGAATTGCGGACTTGCGAAGATCGGCGAGTAGTTGAGGAGGCCAGTAGTCGTCGGAGAACTAGGCGCATCCATATAGTAGACCGAGACAGTAATCTCTGGGAGCTGGTCGGCTGATTGCAGATACTGCGCGGAGACGGCAACCGGTGACAATGGGTTCTGACTTTGCGCCGATCCGGCCACCGGTGTCGAATTGCTCCCAGATACGGTGGGGCTCGATGAAGAATCTTGACTTACATTTGTCGATGACCCGCCGAGGAATTGATTAATCGTGCCTTGACTAAGGCCCGTAAGGCTGCTCAAATCACAGCCTCCCGAGCAGCTGTATCCGTCCGGGATATAACCCGGAATCATAGTCCCTGTGAGTGGCGCTATATAGGGGGCGGGGCTGCCGCCGCCGGGAGGTGGATTGGTGGCTACATCATCAAATCCCGTCGGATCGATATTGGTAAGCGGGTTATTGTTGACGTAGCTGTATCGATTGTAGCTCTGTGCGCTGGTCGGATCTGTGATGTGCAGGTCCGGACTTAAAAATCGTCCGAGGATCGCGTCCTCCACCCGTCCATTCATGTGATTAAGCCCCATCGACTGGCCCAACCATGTCTGAAATGTGTACCCCTGACGGCTTAAGCCCGCAATCGTATTCAGGTCCGTAGTAGTGGGAGCCCCGGACCATGTAGTCGGATTCCGACGAGTACCAAACGCAGAAAAGCTCTCATTCACATCCGTGGCGCCAGCGCTCGATGTGATAGCCGAGACACCGCTCTGGTGATCCTCGATCATGTAGTTCATCGTAGTTGGAATACTATTTGTCCGAATATAAACCGCGATGGGTTCCGAACCGGCGTAAATATAGTGTCGAAAATTGGTTATGCCGTTGAACACGAGGTCTACTAAACCGCCGATGTAATACGTAGTCTCCGACGAACCGCCAACCGTGTAGGTCTGCTTCCAGCGCTGACGATCCGGGCCATACGTGAGTTGGACCTCTTCACTGCCCGTGGCATCACTTGCGGAAATTGTCGCCGGATAGTTATTGCTAAACCAATTGACTGTAGAACCCGCGCGGCTGGTCATGTTGCCGTTGGCATCATAGGAAAAGCTCGGATTCGTAATGCCATTGAACGTGCCGGTCAGCGAGGTCACGGCATGGGGTTGCGGTTGCCCGGCTGCCGGGTACGTATACGTGCCAACCCCGGTCTGAGAGGTGATGCTGCCCGGGCCCGCAATACCACCGTCATAAGCCAACGTCGGCGTGGTACAGGTGCTCGCCAGTGCGGTGCAGGTGAGGCGATTGTCGGCGTCGTAGGCGAATGATTCGGTTAGCCCTAGATTGTTGTCCTGTCGTTGAATGATGTTGCCGTTTTTATCCTCAAGATACGACTGATTCGAGAGAGATGAGCCACCCCCAACGCCCCCGGTGGCTGCGCTGAGCCAGGAATTCACGGTATCGTAGGTTCGGTTCATCACGATGCCGTTACCGAGTGTTTCCTGCGTAGTCTCGCCGAATGCGTTCACGGCATTGGCGGTCCACAGCGTGCAGGAGGTTCCACAGATGGCAGTGGTGTCGGTTTCGTCGACGACGGTATGTAGTAACCCATACTGGTAGGTGTACGCAAGATTGAATGCAACGCTGGATGTGCTGGTTGGGTAGGTCAATGTGCTGAGCATCCCGTCCTGAGTGCTATAACCCCAGGTGAACAAGAAGACGCCGCCGGGATCGTAACCAGGATTGCCCCCTTGAGTGATCGCACGAGTCGACGGCCGTCCGTACGAGTCGAAGGTTCGGCTCTCCGAATAACCGGTGCTTGCGACGCAAGCGGTCCCGGTCCCTGTGCACTCAGCAATCAATTGACCCACATTGAAACTGGCGGGGGTCGAACCCCATGTCCACTGCGTGTAGAGATCCGGCTCGGTTCTCGTCAATGGCCTCGACAGAGCATCATAGGTCATCGAAAACAATTGACCCTTGGCATCCGTCCAACCTGTGCGCTCACCCAACGAATCAACCGTATAACTCCAGGCACCGCGATCGGCGTCCGTGGCGGCCGTAACAAAGGGTTTAATCCCGTAAACGACGGTGACGTTCTTCAATAGGCTATTGCCGACACTGTCGGTAACCCCGATCAAACTTCCCGCCGAATCGTAGGCTTTTGTCACATAAAAACCGAGCGCGTCGGTCGTTCGGCGAAGCCACCCGTTCACATCGGTAATCGTCGTCTTTGTATGGCCGAGGGGATCGGTAGTAACGGTTGTGCGCCCCGCATATGCGTAGCTCGTTCCTTGGCATCCAGACACCGGCGGCACCGTGGTGGGATTGCAATACGTTTGGCCGCTCGATGCGCTGACGGGGCGCTCGGATTCGACCAACCGATTTAACACATCGTACCCGAATGATTGTTGGTACGCGGTGCCGCCAGTCAGAAATGGCATCGACTGTTGAACGACCAATCCGAGCGAGTTGTAGAGTTTCTGCGCCGTCGCAATAGTTCCCGTGACGGTGGGCCCCGCTGTCTGAGTCACTCGGTCAACGGGATCGTAGGACGTCGTGTCGGTGCGAATGGCTGTAGTACCGTTGGTCTGATAAGCCGTCTGCGCAATCTGATAGACGCTGTTGCTCCATCCGCAAAAGGAGGTGCAGGCGCTCCAGGTCCAGGTGGTTGACGTGCCGTCCGGGCGAGTTTCCTTGCTCTTGCGGCCGAATGCGTCATAAGTCCACGACGTTGTCAGATTGTTGGCATTTTTGAGGCTGTCCGGCACACCGAATGTGAGAGCTTGATTTGAACTGTAAGTCCACGTCGAAGTCGCGCTGGAGGGATCGGTCCGCGTGTTCAAGAACTGCCCCGTTGTGCCCCAGTTGAGGGTCGTCAAGCGGCTGGCGGGCGATGAGGGCATATTCGCGCCGGTAGCGGTCTCCGTCGCCACATTTCCGAAGCTGTCAAAAGTCAACGCCTCGGTCACTTTGTACAAACCGCTGTTCGCCGTGGGCTCCGTCACCGAGGATTTAATGCGGCATTCGGTTGCAGTATCCGGCGTAAGCGTCTTCGTCCGAGTCACTGATGTGCTGCCGGACAGTGTCGAGCTATACACCACCTGCGTTTCGTCCAACATGTTCAAACACCACGCAGCCAAATCCGTTGATTGATTGACCGAAATGTCTGTTGTGTTGGTTGTGTTGGTCGTCCATGTATCACCCGTGTAAGGCGAGTTGGGATCGTTATCGGTGACGGTAGTGACAATGTTGGTGGCGTTACCGTAGTTATCGTAGGTGTAATTCGTGCTGGTGGTCTTGATGAGGTCGCCATTTTCCGCGCCACCCAGTTCTTTTTTCGTGGTTGTTACGTTTGTGAAGTACGGAAAATAGCGTTCCTGATTGGTGGCACTACTCAATGTCGCTTGGGCGAGCGTGTTAGGGGTTCCCACTGTTTCGGTTGGATAAAAAACCGGTGTGGTAATTAAATCCGTGTACCTCATCCACGTCCACGGAAATTGCTGTTCAAAATATTGGTAGCGAGAAAGTGAGGGCGGCCCTGCATTACGAGTGTCATAGGTGTAAATCGTTTGGAATCCCTCAAAGCCGCGTCCCTGAAGATTCGTCCACGCTGCGTAATACTGGAACGTTTGATTGTAAGTACTGCCAGTCGAGCTCGGGTCACTGAACACCACTTCGCTCACCACATACAGGGGCCCAGTGTAGACAATATCCGGGAAAGTCGGCTGGAGCGATGAAGAGGGATACGCGGTGTAGTTACTCTTCGATATTGACACGTAGGTGGGGCTCGCAGAATTGCCGTAACCATCTTCGAACTCACTGGCCAAGTCCGCCACACCGTTATGCGGGTAATATGTGACAGACCCGCCACCAGACGAGATCCAGCAACCAAGGTCATCCAGGCCACTGCCAGTGGCATTCATGGTCACGTACACGCACGAGGGATTGTAGGGGATTGAGGTGGTAATGAGCGTAGGGCTGGTGCCCGCCGTCGATAGATACACTTGGAGATCGGTGCCGTTGTCGATTAATAAGTCGCCCCGACCATCGCCGTCCCAATCCAGGGCGCCCACGACTGCGCCGCTGAGGCTTACCGTCGAAGGCACCGATCCATTGCAGCCCGAGATGTACAACGTAGTTGCATACACATAATCGGTACAGGCATCGTCGTTCCAATTCGTAAAGAATACGCTCGACACATGACCGAAGTAGCCACCCGCAATTGGAACGGGAGTAAAGGTGGTTCCTGTTGAGATGAGCTCAGTGACATTGATATAAGGATCGCTACCGTTAGGCTGTTCCCAGATCAACGCGATGTCATCGCGACCATCGCCATTGAAATCGAAGCGGCGGGCTTTCCCCCATTGAGAGTCGGGTGTCTGTAGCTGCGCCACATAGGCATCGCCCTGAGTGAACATGGTCGTCAGCGTCGAGCTGAAGCTCACAGTGCCGCCGCTGGCTGTATTTAAACGCGAATCAACGGTGAGCGTCAGCGTGCCCGTATTGACGTACAAGCTGATCAGATCGGGGCGCCCGTCACCGTTTACGTCGGCGAGCTGATATTGCAACGCAGTCGAATCATACGACAACCCAGTAGAAACGCTCTGGAAGCTCGAATTCGTACTATTCCACGTGTAGTAATACCAAGTCGATCCGTTAACCGCCAGCAGCCCATCCTCTGTGCCCCCGTTGAGATTTCCGGGTAGGACGGGATTCCCATTGACAGGAATTCCCGTGTTGACCGGCGTCCCGTAGCCGCTCGCGGAACCAAAGCTGACGTACCAATTATATTGCCCCGCGTAAATCAGATCCGGGATGCCATCGCCGTTCAAATCATAGCGGGCCATCAGCGAATAGACGCCGCTGCTCAGTGCGGTGTCCGAGGTAGACGAAACGCCCCTTGAAGGCCCCGCATAGGAAATGGTAGTGGCAGCAAGGCAATTCGAGTTCGATTGAGTAGTCGTCGGGCACTCTTGGACCGAGGTCAGCTCTTTCCGGCCAGTAGTTGGGGAGGCGCTATAGCCCAGGAAATAGTCCTTCACGACCGTGGTTCCCACGAAGATTTCGATGGAGGACAAGAGGTCGGTATTACTCACCAACGTACCGGCCACGTATTCATTGATTGAACTCTGCGGCACGTTCGTCGTGTAATTGAACAGCATCTTGTACGTGTAGGTAGACGCACCGGCACTGACTGGTGTCCACAGGATATCGTTAGGCACCGCCGTCCCAGTCAACGCCGTATAGTTGATAACGCAATTATTGCCGGCGCGATCAACGACTTTACTCAATAGCCAGCTAAGCGCTGTTGTACTGCCGTTGGCCAGCACTTCGGAATTCGCGCCGTTACCATTGGTGTCGGTGTATCCGTAGTAGTAAGTCAAACCGTTACGGGCCTGCACAGTAAAGGACGCGGGGCCATTGCCTGCAGTACCAACGGCCGTGATTTGCGAAAAATCCGCGATCTCAGTCTGGTACACAGAACCTGCGGTGCCGTAGGTGCCTGAAGTCAGCCGTAGTCGATTGCCATTGATGCAATAACCGTCACCGGTGACTAGAGCAACTGGCTTAGGAGTTGTGTCCTGGGCCGCCGTTAAGTTGCAACGGGTAATCGCGCCAAGCCCCGAGAGCGACCAACCGATACCCAGCGGTCCGATTCCCGCCTGGCTATTGTAGACAAGTGAAATATTGGGCTGCATGCCACGCGGTCCAGGGGGCGCCCAGATGGGAATCGTGTATTGGGCGCCTCCGGTGCGTGACAATGCAAAGTGACCGGGGGTGCGGCCTTCGGCGGCGAACCCATCGGCAGCGAATAGAGAAATGAACAATGCCAGGAGAGCAATCGGCAGTCGATTTGCCATACGAAGAGTCCTTTCCCAATAAGGATTAAATTACCGTGTGCTGGCGCTGCATACCTTGCTATTTCTGACGGGCGGCTGAGGAATTTCGATCACCTCAATTGGCTTGAAATGCCCAGAGGCCGCGCATGTTTGACTGCGCAGTGTGGCGTAACAGAGTGACGACGACAGGACGCTCCGGGTGCGTAGCGTCTGGAGATCTTTCTTTCGTGTTCCTGTTGATTGGCATCCCTACCAATTCATATTATGGAAATATCTTCGGAGGAAAAAATACGATTAATGTTGCCGCGTGTCAACACGCGGTCCTACTCATCTTGCGTCGTCTCGTTCGTTGCAATCTCGTAGCCCTCAACTGACCCGCCCGTCACGTACGGGTAGCCAACAAAATTCACACTCACGGTGCGGCTGAACACGGAGGGACTGGGCGGCGCCGGAAGCGGTGAGGCTTGTTGGATGGCCAGGACGAGCGAGCGTTGCCAGGCTACGGAACCATTGCAATTGGGTAACAGCACTTCTTGCACTGCGCCCGTCGGGCCCTGAAGGATCTGGGCTTGGCAGTGAAAATATTCGAGGGTTGAAGCCGCTGGGGCTAACCCGTTGACCGGCGTTCGCGGTCGAGTCCAGATACGCTCAATGCGCGCCCGTATTTGCCCCGAATAGATTCCCATCAAGCGGGCGTGTTCAGCTACGTTCGCCGAAGACTCCGATTGCGCGTCCTCATCCAAACCTAATGATTCGGCATCGGGCAATGGAGGCAGATCGAGGTGCTTTACCTCAATCGGGGACACATTAAATAACCCTGCGGGCACCGGAAAACCTCCGGCATCAGCTTTTGCGTCGCTTGGAAGGTCGATAAATACCAACCTCTCCACGGGCTTCAGCATTGCGGGCGCCGGAGTTCTGTGTGCTTGAACTACTGCTACCAGTACGAGGACGTGAAGGGCCATCGTTCCCGCCAAACCAACGACGATCGGAGGAGGTCGAAACGAATGAAATCGAGGTTTGCTTATGATGCGTGCGTTGGATTCGCTCCACTCGCCGACCACCACTATTCGGTTGCTCGTCACTCAGGCGGAACTCCATTTCGACCCAAAGATAGTCTAGCGCCAGATGCGCTCCGTGCGGTAGTCGCCGGAGGCTACCCCGTGGGCAAGGTTGTGAACCGGCTCAAGTGCCAGACGGGCGGATCAAAGCATGTGACAGTGACGTTCCTTAACCCGAGCCAAGCACACTCGCCTTGATCCATGGAAGCGCGCTGCAAAGCGCGCTGCTGGACGCAATACGAGGCCGCCAGAGCCGCGCGGTGGTGGAGCGTGTATCAGCCATGCCCAAACAAGGGATCGCCTCGGCGTTCCTGTTCGGCGTGGGCTTCGGGTCGATTCTGAGCGTGCTCCAGGCCATGCACATCCCCATCGAGTTTGTGACGCCCGTGGTGTGGAAGCGATCCTATGGATTGAGCAAGGACAAGGCGCCCATCAGGGTCAAGACGCGGGCGGTGCATCGGCGACCCATGGATGAAGATGATCAGGAAGAAGGTCACGAGGTATAGGACGGCGCCCAGTTCGACACCAGGGTCGCGCACAGTTGCGCGAGGCGGCGCGCAAGCGCACTATTGCGAACGCCTACCAGTGGTAGGCACCGGGAAACCCGCCGGACATCCGGGTCAATGTAGGAGACCATTATGGCTCTCGATCCTAAAGGTGCGCCTCCGCGTACCACACAACCGCCTTCGGGCAGACAATCTGGCTCAAAAACTAGCGATGCTGAAAAGGCGGCGAAACTCTATGGCGGTACGTCCCCGTCGGAAAGTTCCGCTGCGGTCAGCAGGCTTCCAGGGGTCTGGCCGGTGGAAGTTGGACGAAGGGCTCTAGCCTACGGCGCAAGGTTGCCCGCAGACTCCATCTTTCCGGAGATCCGTTTGAGTAATGGCGCGCTCTTAGCCGATTACAAACGCATAAAGCTCAATCGCGACCGCAATCGACCTTTGGAGTTCGACGGTCGAGTACTCGCCGAGGTCAATGAAGCCTCTCACGATCGCCAGGTAATGCTTCGTGCCGCAATATACGAGACAAAAGGTGGCAAGTTCGTCGACGAGTTGGCGCGTTTCGAGGTCGAGGTGGGCGTTGATTACGGCAACACCAAGCCGCCGTACCTCTTTGCCAAAGCCGAGGTATTCGACTCTCGCGACATCGCCGCGATGTGGTTCCGGACGAAGGGTGGGCGCCTAACTCAGCGTTTGATGGAACAGCTGGGAGACGTCGACTCGGAATTCATCGAGTAGCGGTTTCTACTTGAGCAGAGCCGGCGATCGCGGGCTTGCCGGCAGTTCACAAGGGAACCCCAATGATAAGCATCGGCGTGAAGGGGCGGCAATGCCGCATCGGCGCCGCAATGAAAATGTCGATGGTCGATCTTATGCGCGCAGCGTTCAAGTGATGACGCAGGAGTATCACCCATCCTTTCCGCAGCCGAGCAACCCTTCCGTGCTCGTTTGGCGGTATATGGATCTCCCAAAGCTGGTCTCGCTGCTGTCAAAGAGCGAATTGTACTTGCGCCGTTTGGATCTGCTGCCTGACAAATACGAAGGCCTCTATCCTCGCCGGGTACGCAAGGCGCTCGCTGACCACTACGCGACGCAGGGGCTCACAGCGGACCAGGCGCTAGAACTTGCAAATCACCGGGTGGATTTTTCTAAAGAGAGCCGGCAAATGATGTACGTCAATTGCTGGCGCCTTGACAATTTTGAGTCGGAAGCAATGTGGAGGATCTACTGCCGCGGCGACAATGGCTTGGCGATAGTACTCCCCTACGAGGACTTGCGAACGTCAATCGGCACGGGCGTCGCGTGGATAGGGATGGTTCGTTACCTCGATTTTGAGTTAGATCTGTTAGCGCCTGGCAATGCTTTCGTTGTTGCGTTACACAAGCGGAGGGAATTTGCCTACGAACAGGAAGCCAGAATTCTCGGCTTCGGCAACGTTCCCTTTCCCACGCCGCAAGACAGGCCAGACTCCATTTCCCTTCCCTGGCCGATTGACGTCATCAAGAAAATCGTCGTCAGCCCATATGCTTCGCCATCGTACTTCGAGATGGTCCAAAACGAAGTAGAGCGCTTGGCCGCTGGTCTCGGCGTGCGTGTCGTGCATTCTGTAATGGCAGCGGACCCGGACTAGGCCACGCGCCATGGCGACCCTGGATCAAGAGACATGGCAACCGTGCTCGGTACACGAAGTGACCTTGTCTTTTCTGCGTTCTGAATGGGATAAGTGGCCTCTGATCTCGGCATATTGGGATCGCGGCATAGTCGGCGACAGTGCTGATGTTGCCAGCCCAATTGAAAACAACCTACGGACGCAAATGATCTGGGCCGTTAGATCTGCAGTGCTTCAATGGATTCCAGCGGACACGCAATGGTTTAGGGTGCAGCGCGTGAGGCGCAATCACTTCACGGAACTGCGCGCAATAAACCACGCAGCTTGGACTTCACCCGACGACATGAACGAACTCCAGAAAGTGGTTCTGCGAGCGACGCATGAGTGTTGGGAACCGGAAGGCGAGTGGTCGCCAATTCTGTGGGCCCACGATAGAAGCGGTCCGTTCACCATCCTCGAGGGCAATCACCGACTGACGGCGCTGGCTCGATCAGCGAACGAGAGCGCGGTCGAATTGATCGCTTATGTAGGGCTGTCTCCAAATCTGTGCGTTTGGCATCGCTTGGATGGATTAGCCTAGTCGTCGCACGGAACTGTGCCGTAGTTCGTCGTTCTGGCTCGATCTATTTGGAAGACTGGTCTCGGTTCCCCGTTGGTGGGCTTAGGGAGGATTCCATGATGAGGACTTTCAGCAAATCGCTCTCGCTACTCCTGGTAGCTGCGAGCGTACTCACGTCGGCATGCACGACGCTGGCGCCGACTGCCCAGGGTATTCCGACGACGCGCGACGCCGCACAAGTGGCAAGCTGCAAGGCGGTTGGCAACGTCGCTAGCACCCCGCCATACATTCTGCCGGGCGATGACCTCAAACAGATCAAGAACCAAGCCGCAGGCCTCGGTGGGGATATCGTGCTGATTACCAGCCCACGCATCGTTTCGACTCAAGGCATCGCGTATCAGTGCCATCAGACGTGAACCAGCGATGGGGGCGGTGATCGCCTTCGCGCGCTGAGTTTCCCTTACTGCATGGTCTCGCTGGTAGTACCGCCCGGCGGACGTCTGGCTTTCGCATAATCCAGCGCTTTTTCCAATAAACCGCTCACCAGCCTTTGCAATTCCTTGTCGGCGTCGCGCGTCATCCCGAGCGACCATCGTTCGGCTACCTCGAGGGAGAAGCCCGGCTGCGCCCACTCATTCGCGAGCACGCATTCGACAACGTACTGGAGAGCAAGTTGATGCTGCATAAGCTTGTCGTTCATTTTGAATAGAGCATCGATTCGAGCGTCAATCTTGCTGACAGGTTTGCGTAACTTGGATTTTTTCGTAGCCATGGTGTCGCCTCCTTGTTGACCCCGAATCGCCCAGGCGGACAAGAGCAGACTATATACTTCGCCGATGAGCGCAATCGACGACCTGACAGGTATCCTCCGGAATGGTCTCGCTTCCGACATCTTTCTGGCCATGCAGGCGCGCAACATTTTCGTAAAAATCGGGGAGCATGCTGATCAAGTCAACGCATCGTCCTTTCAGCCCGTATTCGCAACACTCCAGGGGTACGCATCGGATGCCTTTGTACTGGCAATAACCCGACTGCTCGATCGAGAGCGAAACTATCCCTTGCAGAGCGCTCACGGCGCTTTGGTGTTTCTAAAGGTGCACGCATCTGAGATCCCGCCCAAACAGACGGGGATCGTTCAACAGGCGCTGGTGCGATTGGGGTACCCGGCTGATGCATTCGGCGAAGGGACTGAAACCGCCGCGATCGTCGATATGCTCATCGCGCGCCTACCACACGCTCGGGAAAACGTCGCGCTCGATGCGCTTAAAACGCTGCGAGACAAGCGAATAGCTCATCCGGAGCGGTTGGAGGCTGCATCGCTTCCTTCTACCACATGGGAATCTGCGGAGACATTGCTCAAGATTCCGATCGCAGCGCTTGCCATCTGCGGCGCCTATGTCTCAGATGCGTATGTTGATAGCGAGGGGCGATTGCTGGCCGACAGTGACGCGCGGATCGCTGCCTTCGCAACGCTCCGTCTGCTGCGCGAGGTTGGGATCGTGGATCAACGTACGTTTGATGCGTGATCGACAAAAGTAGAGGCCGCCCAGCTATGGGCGAAAATATGGTGATACCTGACTATTTCGAAACGTTATCCCGGTTTGGCCTTCAACGGCTCCGCTCCGGCGAGGCGGACCTTATCTTAAACGCCGCCGGCAACATCGCAGTCACAAGAGACGGTGACTTCCAAATGGGAGGCACGGCAGTAAACGCGATGTTTAGGCTGGTCAATAGGTGGCGTGTCACCGATCAGGCCACGCGAGTATTGTTTTTGCAGATCAAGGACGCAGAAAGCCTGGCATCAGTAATGACCGAGGAAACCGCGGGACTTCTGACACTGGAACCAAAGCGTTACGTGGAGACTCAAGAGCGGGTTGAGGCCGTCAAGGAAATGGCAGCCACCTTCGCCGGTGCAGTCTTCGTGACTTTGAACAATACCCTGCGGCGGTTTCGCGAGGATATCGAGATCAAGGAGACGGATGCGAAGTGGACTTCTAGCGGACGGTTGATCCAAGGACAGTCTATCGGGCAAATCGCTTCAGCTGCATCAAACAACTTCAGACACTATGACGACTGGGCCGCCACCGATACCCCAACCCAGCTACACCTTCGCTCAATGCAAGTGCTCGCCAAAGTTTTGGGTTGCAACCCTGTTGATCAAAGTGGCCACCCAACGCTCCGGACGAACGTCTGCGATCGGATGTTGGCCCCCGTGTGTGGCGGATCGCCGGATGTGTTGGCTGAGCGCATGTTCGAGTACTGCAAGGCGATCGCAGGGTTTTGAGCCCTGCTCTACCCGGTCAACGAGTCCGACCACCGTGCGCCGTTGGTCTGATTACTTGCGTGGTGTACGCGGTTTGCGGTCAGCGCGGCGGGTCGGCTGCTCGCCCTCGACAAGAATTCCAGCGCTCGGGTCTCTACACGGATAGAGGTGTGCCTCTTCCCTCGGCCTCAGACAAGCCACGCACTGAGTTTTATTTGTCGGAAAGGTGTGCTCGGCTGTGTGGTCGATCATTTTTCTCTTACTTAACTGGCGTCAAGCTTTGCGAGCAATCGCTTTGCCTCGGCGCGAACCTGATTGAGTTGCTCGATCACTTGGTCAATGGCACCGTCGATCGCCGTGCCCGATCCGAGATCCTTCGATACCACAAAAATCCCCGCAGGACTCTGTTGCGCCCTTTTGACGAAATCAGTGGTGAGACCTAAATCAACAATCTTCGGTTCACGAGCAAACGAGTGCGGAGTGGCGACGTTCGAGAACTGTGATTGCTTCGCTGCAAATATATGCATATCAGCGACCCCTGGAATGAATGAACTTTGTCAGTGATTTCCGTACCGTTTCCTGTACGAAGTGGCGTCCCTAAGGGGAGAAAGTTCGAACCAACTTTTGGAAACACTCGAAGAATGGAACGACTACCTAGAGCGCTACAACGGCGTCGCCATACTAAGTGCGCGACGTTGCCGCGTCTCCAAAGGGTTTCCGGGAAGTTTCGGGCTTTACCTCGACTAACCAGGGCATCGGGCTGATAGAAAGTGATGATAATTCCCGATGTATCGGTTAAACTATATATATGCAAGAGACCATGGGCGGAGAAGATCTGCGCAAGGCCCTAATCGCGCTCGGCGACAGGCTACGTGCAAGAACCGACATCGTGGTCGGCGGAGCGGGTGCGTTAATCCTGACCGGCGAACTTCCTCGGGCAACCAGTGATTTCGACGTTCTGTTTTCGGACCCGGATATCGGACGGCTGCAAGAAGACATCCGTGCCGTAGCGGACCGGTTGGACCTCACGCCCGGATGGCTGAATGGCAGTATACAGACCTACCTAGACGTGCTGCCTCCGGACTACAAGGCGCGTCTCGTCACATTGCCGGCACGGGGAAAGCTCCACATTGCGCTGCTACACCGGCAAGACATCATTGTGATGAAGCTCTTTGCTGGGCGACCGCGTGACTTGACCGATATTGTCGCATTGCGTCCCACACCACGGGAATTGCAATTCGTTCGCAATGAATTGCCAAGGCTCAGACGCATCGATCAGCCACGCACTGCCCGCCTCGAAAGTTTCCTCGATCAGTACCATGACGACGAGTCCTGAAGTAAACCGCTTATACGCTGCGTGGCGCCGGTTGGGCGTCAATTTCTCGGTCGCGTCTTG
>Ga0209624_10001623_pt1 | contig 17374 bp, 15 predicted proteins | sample JacPinW_OM2H0_O1_FD_188565 | JGI IMG/M metagenome (GOLD analysis project Ga0209624, IMG submission 188565) | Forest soil microbial communities from Algoma, Ontario, Canada - Jack Pine, Ontario site 1_JW_OM2H0_O1 (SPAdes) (version 2) | ecosystem: Environmental > Terrestrial > Soil > Boreal...
TTTTCCATGCGGTGCACAATGAACTTGATCCGCTTCTGTACTTCGGAGATCTCTTCCGGCTGCGAAGTCTGGCGCAGTTTAACCCGCGCGCCCGCTTCATCGACCAAGTCGATGGCCTTATCCGGCAGGAACCGGTCAGGAATGTAGCGGTTTGAGTGCGTGACCGCGAAGTTGATGGCATCGTCGGTATAGGTCACCGCGTGGAATTTTTCGTACCGGTCCTTGATGCCAAACAGCACCTTGATCGCGTCCGCTTCGTTTGGCGGCGGAACTTTCACTGCCTGGAAACGCCGCTCCAGCGACCGATCTTTCTCGATCGACTTCCGGTATTCCCCCGGAGTGGTCGCGCCAATGCATTGAATCTCGCCGCGTGACAGAGCTGGCTTCAGTATGTTCGCTGCGTCCAGAGAGCCTTCCGCCGATCCCGCACCTACCAGGGTATGGAGCTCGTCAATAAAAATGATGGAATTCTGCGATTCCATCAGCTCCTTCATGATGGTCTTCAGCCGCTCCTCGAACTGTCCACGATATTTCGTTCCCGCGACAATCAAGGAGAGATCAAGTGCCAGGATTCTCTTATCCGCGAGGAACGACGGAACCTCTCCGTCGGCAATGCGCTGCGCCAAGCCCTCAACGATAGCCGTCTTGCCCACGCCGGGCTCGCCGATCAGCACTGGATTGTTCTTGGTCCGCCGGCACAGAATCTGAACCACGCGCTCCAATTCTCCGTCGCGGCCGACCAGAGGATCCAGTTGGCTGTCCATAGCCGCCTGGGTAAGATCGCGCGAAAACTCGCTCAGCAGCGATGACTCACGCTGCCGCTGCGGCTGCGCCTTTTCCTGGCTAGTGCGCGCTAATTCCTCGCGGATGGTCGCCAGCCGCAGGCCGCGCTCGTGCAGAATCTCCGCGGCAAAACACTTTTCTTCTCTGAGTAAACCTAAGAGCAAGTGCTCAGTACCGATGTGGCGATGCGACAGACGCTCCGCCTCTTCTGCGGCATAGGCCAGCACGCGCTTGCACTCATTGCTCAAGGGAAGGTCGACTGAGGTCGAAACCTTTTCCCGAATCGTGGTATGACCCTCGATCTGCTTGCGGATGGATTCCACCGAGGCGTGCGAACGCAGGAATCGATTCGTCAGGGCTTTATCTTCGCGCAGGAGCCCCAGCAGCAGGTGTTCAGTCTCTATGTAAGGAGACCCGAACTGGCTTGCTTCGTAGCGCGCAAAGAAAATCACGCGCCTGGCTTTCTCCGTATAACGTTCAAACATAATGCCCCTTCCCCCTGAACCCTTCCGGCCGAGAAGGCTTGCTCCCGCTCGGCCCTACTGGAACCTTGGCCCGGTGGTGGTCTCGTCTTTCTTCTTGCTTCCCATCACCATTTCATTATGCAAGCAAACTACCGTCGACCCAAGTACCCTAACGTTTCTATTATGTTACCGAAGGAACCTGTTCAAGTCTCTTTCGGCCGCCGATTATCTCCAGTTTCTTGCACATTGTCTTACTAATCCAGCTCGTCCTCCTTCTCGCGATCTTACGTCGGCAACGACTCCGGCGTAATCTCTTCCACGCGCCCCTGCCCCAGCCGCAATACCCGATGACAGCGCCGCGCGAACGACAGGTTATGCGTTGCAATCAGGGAGGTGAGCTGGTGCTCACGATGTAGTCGCGCGATCAATTCGAAAACTGCTTCCGCCGTCTGTCCATCAAGGTCCCCAGTAGGTTCATCCGCCAGCAACAGTTTTGGACCGGTAATGAGCGCCCGCGCCAGAGCAACCCGCTGTTGCTCGCCGCCCGAAAGCTCACCGGAGCGGTGATGCGCGCGCTGCTCCAACCCGACCTCACGCAACCAGCGTGAAGCTTCCGGCGCCGCCTCTGCCCAGGTGCGCCCGCGCACCAGCAACGGCATCGCCACGTTTTCCGCAGCCGTGAATTCCGGCAGCAGATAATGAAACTGCCAGACGAAGCCCGCCTCGCGATTCCGGAACTCCGCTGCTGCGTCCGCTGACAACGAATTCAGTTGCAATCGCGCGCAGTATACGTCACCCGCAGAAGCATGATCAAGAGCGCTGAGTATGTGCAATAAGGTACTCTTGCCCGCTCCCGACTCGCCCACAATCGCCAGCATCTCGCCGCGCTTCACCTCAAACGACAAATTTTCAAAGAGCACCAGGTCCGATTCGCCAGACCGGAAAACCTTCTTTAACCCTTGAACCCGGAGCAGAGCTTCTTGTTTCTCCACCTGCCCGGCTACCTGTTCGATTAGATGCACGCCGCCTCCCAAGGGTCCACTTGCCAGCTGAAGTCTGACGCCCCCCGGGACGGTAGACCGGCCAATCCTCTCACAGTAGGCGTGAACTCCACATGGCACGTTCGAACCATATGCCTCAAAAGACAAAACAACCGAGTCTAGACCTCAACTTTAGCTTCGGCGCCCGCCAGCCTGCGCAACGATTCCTCATAAGGCGCACGCGTTATGCCGCGCTCCGTGATGATCGCAGTCACATATTTCGCGGGAGTCACATCGAAGGCCGGATTCTCAATGGACACGCCGCCCGGCGTCATCTGCTTTCCCGCAATGTGAGTAACCTCGTTGGCGTTGCGCTGCTCGATAGGAATCTTGGTTCCGTCGGGGCAGGCGAAGTCGATGGTCGAGATGGGCGCGGCCACGTAGAAGGGAATGCCGTGCTCTTTCGCCAGAACGGCAACAGTATAGGTACCAATCTTGTTAGCAACGTCACCGTTTGCCGCGATGCGATCGGCGCCCACCACGATCGCTCCAATCCTGCCCTGGTTCATCATGGCGCCAGCCATGTTGTCGGAGATCACCGTTGTCGGGATGCCATCCTTCATCAGCTCCCAGGCGGTAAGCCGCGAGCCTTGCAGGAACGGCCGGGTCTCATCGGCGTAGACGTGAAGCTTCTTGCCTTGTTCAACCGCGGCCCGGATCACACCCAGCGCGGTGCCGTACCCGGCCGTCGCCAAGGCACCGGCATTACAGTGCGTCAGCACTCCACCTTCGCTCGGCATCAGTGTGGCGCCGTGGCGTCCCATGGCCTGGTTGGCGGCGATGTCTTCGGCGTGCATACGTTGCGATTCTTCGATAAGGTCCTGCTTGATTTGCGTGATGGGGCGAATGCGCACGCGCTCAAACTTCTCCTGCATGCGGCGGATGGCCCAGAAGAGGTTGACAGCGGTCGGTCGAGTCTTGCCGATCAAGTCGCAGGCCTGGTCTAGGTCACGTTTCAGCTCACTCGTGGTTTCGGCTTTGGAGTTTTTGGCAGCCAGCGCGATGCCCATGGCCGCGGCCACGCCGATGGCTGGCGCTCCGCGTACCACCATGGTCCGGATGGCATCGGCAACCTGCTCGTGCGTCTTGCAGGTGACGTAGGTTTCTTCCGTGGGCAGCTTCGTCTGGTCGATGAAGCGTACGCCCTGGTCAGTCCATTCGAGAGTTTGAATCATGAAGTCTCAATTCGTTCAGCTTCTGTGTACCGCACAGCGGTTCCTTGGAGCATTCGTGACGGCCGGCTGCCCACAGACGTCGCAACTGGCCGCGACCGCAAACATAGCGGGTGCGGTATCGTCCGTCTGCGAAACATGTTCGGCGCGGACATCGCGTGCGGTAAAGATGGAAATAAACGGTGCCGGAGCCGCGGCCTTCTCAACGTTAGGCCTTCCCTTAGCCTCTTCGCGCTCGACCAGGCACATGGCTCCCACAACCTCAAATCCGAACTCGCGCGCTGCTTCGATCGCTTGCACCGTAGAGGCCCCGGTGGTGCAAACATCGTCGACAATTACCACCCGCGCGCCTTTTTCGCGAAAGCCTTCGATCCGCTGTCCGGTCCCGTGCTGTTTTTCCGCCTTGCGAACCAGAAAGCCATGCAGTTCTCCGGTCACCACCGAGACTGCCACCACGATGGGGTCGGCGCCCATGGTCAGGCCACCAATCGCTTGCGGCTTCCATCCCCGCTGCCGGATTTCGTCAGAAAAAACCTCACCGGTCAGGCGCGAGCCCTTGGCGTCAAGAGTGGTCGTCCGGCAGTCGATGTAGTAGTCGCTCGTACCTCCAGAAGAAAGCTTGAACTCGCCCAGCCGGAAAGACTTGTGGGCGAGCAGGCGAAGCAGATCCTGACGCGAAGAACCCATGAATTCTTACGATACCACGCAGAATCAGCTTCTGTCTGAGCTCGCAGTAGGCTTCAGTCCTCAGCTTCAGACAGTCCGCCGTGATAACCTGAATATTCTTCCACCACGACTCCGAGGTATGAAATTGTCGAGTGCGCGAAAGCTTTTTTTCTCTCTCCTTGCTGGTCTCATTCTCACAAACCTAAGCAGCCCAGGATTGATTCCCTCCGCGTTCGCCGAGGGCACGCGCAGCTGGGAGCAGTCGAAATTTGACGAACTAACCAAGGGCACGGCCACCGGCATAGCCATTCGCAGCGCTGGCGGCCTGGAACTCGCTCCCACCTTCAAGAGCCTCTATGCGACGCCCTCCACCTACATCTGGTCGATTGCCGCCGACGATGCCGGCAACGTATATGTGGCGGCAGGCGCGCCCGCGCGCGTCTACCGCATCACCTCCGACGGCAACGCGACAGTCATTTTCGAACCCAAGGAACTCCAGGTGCAGGCTCTGCATACCGGTCCCGGCGGCACAATCTTTGCGGCCACGGCTCCCGACGGCAAGGTATATAAGCTGGAACACAAGCCCGGAGCTAAGGCACATGCGGACTCCCGCCAGGAAACAGCCCCCGACAGGGACGATAAAGATAAGGATAAAGAAAAAGACTCCGCCAAACCTGCCGTCGATTCCTCCTGGAGTTCCTCCGTCTATTTCGAGCCGGGCACTAAATATATCTGGGACCTGGCGCTGGACAAGGCTGGCAATCTCTATGTCGCCACGGGCGACCACGGGGAAATCTATCGGGTCACGTCCAAAGGCGAGCATTCGGTCTTCTTCAAGAGTGATGAAACTCACATCCGCGTTCTCGCCTTCGACGCGCAGGACAATCTAATCGCCGGTTCCGACGGCAGCGGACTCATTTATCGAATCTCGCCGACGGGCGAGGGATTTGTTCTCTACAGCGCGCCTAAGAAAGAGATCACTGCGCTGGCGCTGGATCGCGTGGGAAACATTTACGCCGCGGCAGTCGGTGAAAAACGGAGCGGCGGCGGCCCCGGTGCAGCCGGGGTGGCCGCGGCATTTATGAACATGGGAGCCAACACCCCCGCCGCTGGCGCGGCCCCGCAAACTCCAGGCGTCACGATCACACCCTCCCCAACCACACCACAGACGTCGGGGCCGTTTCCATTCCCGGGCGGCGGAGCCAGCGGCGGCTCTGATGTGTATCGCATCGCGCCGGATGGTTCCCCCGCAAGAATCTGGACCTCCCACGAGGATATCGTCTACGCCCTGGCATTTGATTCGCAGGGACGCTTGCTGGCAGGCACCGGCAATCGTGGCCACATTTTTGCCATCACTGGCCAGGATGATTTTTCCGATCTGCTGAAAGCAACGGCATCGCAGGTCACCGGATTTGCCAAAGCTCCCGGCGGCGGCTTGTATGCCGCGACCAGCAATCTGGGAAAAGTGTTTGTGCTGGGACCAGGCCCCGAAGCCGAAGGCACATACGAGAGTGACGTATTCGATGCCAAGATCTTCTCGCGCTGGGGGCGAGCCGAGTTTCGCGGTGCGGGCAGCGTGGACATCTATGCCCGTAGCGGCAATGTCGACAATCCTGACCGCAACTGGAGTCCCTGGAAGAAGATCGACCTGGCCGCAAACGCGGAAACCGGAATCCCCGCCGCGCGCTATGCCCAGTGGAAGGCGGTGCTGCACGCAGGAACCCTGGCGCCCGGCGTGGACAGCATGGCGCTGAACTATCTGCCCAAGAACGCCGCTCCCGAAATCGACGACATAACCGTGCAGGTTGGCGTGAAGTATCAGCCCCTGCCAAAAACGTCCGGCAACACCCTCGGATCGGATTCCAGCGGATCATCTTTCGGCGGATCTTCGTTTGGCGGATCTTCCGGATCACATTTCGAAGCCGCGCCGCCCAGCTCGCACGATCGCGATTCCATTGGAGTGAAGTGGAGCGCGCACGATGACAACGACGACCAGCTCGCGTACTCCCTCTACTATCGCGGCGACGGCCAGACGCGCTGGCTGCTGCTCAAAGACAATCTCACCGACAAAGCATATTCGTTCGACGCCAGCCTGCTGCCGGACGGCGGCTACATCGTGAAAGTTGTGGCGTCGGATGCACCCTCGCACTCACCTGGCGAGGCCTTGACGGCATCCAAAGAAAGCCGCCGATTTGAAGTCGACACGACTCCCCCACGCGTCGAGAATCTGGCAGCATCCGTTGAGGGTGGGCAGATTCATGTGATATTCCATGCTGCCGATGGATTTTCTCCCATCAAGCGCGCGGAATATTCGGTAGATGCAGGCGAGTGGAAGTACGTCGAGCCGGTCGGCCAACTCTCCGACGCCAAAACGGAGAACTACGACTTCAAGGTCACGCCGGAAGAAGGAAAAGACGGCGCTGCTTCGGAGCACGTTGTCGTCGTTCGAGTCTACGATCGCTATGAGAATATGGGCGCGGCGAAGGTTTTGATCCGCAAGGGTGGTTCCACAAAGTAGCGGCCCTTCGCCAAGAACGGCCGTACATGTACGCATTCCCCCGCCCAGCGCGCCCAAACGGCCTCTTTCGACCTCGTCTCCCACCTGCCAGAATCAGCATCACATGTTCCGCAAGCTCAGCTTGACCAAACGGCATCCTTTTTCTTTCACGTTCGTGTTGGTCTGTTTCATGACAGCCTGCGGCGGCGGCACGAACGCCACCCTGGGCACGGGCGGAACGGGTAGCACCGGTGGCACCGGCAATCAGGACCTTGCCTGCAACGTGATGAAGACAGGTCAGGGCGCGAACCTCAACGGATTCATCCCCTTTACCAGCAGCAGTGCCTGGAATACCGACATCTCGTCAGCTCCGGTCGACCCCAATTCAGGCAGCATCATCAGCAACTGGGTCGGCTCGGTCAATGTCCATCCGGATTTCGGCTCCGATCCCACCTACGGCATTCCTTATGTCGTGGTAAACGGCGGCCAGTCGCTCGTCAATGTAAATCTCGAGGCCTATGGCGACGAAAGTGATCCCGGCCCTATGCCCGTGCCCGCGAATGCGCCAGTCGAGGGCGGCTCCTCGAGCAGTGGAGACCGGCATGTTCTGGTGCTCGACGACGGAAACTGCTTTCTCTATGAGCTGTACAACTCCACTCCCAATCCCGACGGAAGCTGGAGCGCAGATTCAACCGCGGTGTGGGATTTGCTTGGTCCCGATTCGGCGAACACCGAGCAGCGCCCCTACACCTGGACTTCCGCCGACGCCGCCGGTCTGCCCATCTTTCCCGGGCTGGTTCGCTACGACGAGGTAGCATCAGGAAAGATTCAGCACGCCTTCCGGTTCACCCTGCCGCTCACCCACGCGGCGTTCACTCCTCCGGCTTCGCACGACGCCGCAACCTCGAGTGATCCCACCGCTCCGCCTATGGGCATGCGTCTGCGCTTGAAATCGAGTTACGACATCTCTGGCTTCGACGCGAATATGCAGGTAATCCTGACCGCGATGCAGAAGTACGGTCTCATTCTAGCCGACAACGGAAGTGCCCTCTTCGTCACCGGCGCTTCCGACAGCCGCTGGGGCTCCGATCTCGATTCGCTGAAAACCGTGCCCGCTTCGGCTTTCGAAGTCGTGCTCATGAACCCGGTCTACACCAACGCAACCGCCCCCACCGGCGCGGCGCCCATCATCACCAGCTTCACGGCGACTCCGTCGAGCGTCTCATCCGGTGGAAACGCAACCCTCGCATGGACCACCAGCAACGCGACGTATAACATCGTGTCCCCTGGAGTGGGAGCCGTTCGCGGCGCCAGCATTACCGTGAACCCGACTGCAACCACAACCTACACTCTCTACTCCACTAACCAGTACGGGCGGACCACTTCCACGGTGACAGTCACCGTTCCCTGAAATCCGAAATCCCTAACGCATTCTCTCCGCCGTTTCTTCCGAGGCATCCTCTGTCACACTCTTCATCCTGCTGAGCACCCCAGCACGCCGCAGTTCCGGGAACGTCCAGGCCCAGAGCGCAATCACCGCCAGCGTTCCTACGCCTCCCAGCAAAACAGCAGGCACCGTCCCAAACCACTGCGCCGTCAGTCCCGACTCGAACTGCCCCAATTCATTCGAGGTCCCGATAAAAACCATATCGACAGCCATCACCCGTCCCCGCATCTCATCCGGAGTGCGCAGCTGCACCAGCGTTGCGCGAATGATGACACTGACCATGTCGGCCGCGCCCAGGCAGATCAGCGAAATCAGTGACAGCACCAGACTGGTCGAGACTCCAAACAGAATGGTGCAGATTCCGAAGCCGGCTACCGACCACAACAGCGTAGGCCCAGCCCGCCCGCGCAACGGACGATGCGCTAGCGCCACCGCCATTACGGCAGCGCCAACTCCAGGCGCGGTCCGCAACAGCCCCAGTCCCCACGGACCGGTATGCAGAATCTCGCGCGCATAAACCGGAAGCAAAGCGACCGCTCCACCCAGCAGCACCGCAAACAAGTCCAGCGAAATCGCGCCCAGGATCAGCTTCTCTCGCCAGATGAAGTGCAATCCCGCAAAGATGGTCTTCAGCGTCGTGGGTTCGCGCCGCCGCGCCTGCGCCCGTGTCTTGATGCGGAAGGTGGAGGCCAGCGCTCCGACCGCAGTCAGCATGGCCGCCGCATAAACCGCAGACGGCCCGCGAAAAGCCGCATAAAGAATTCCCCCCAGAGATGGGCCAAGAATCGTGGCAGCTTGAAAAGTGGTAGCGTTCCAGGCCACGGCATTGGCGAAGTGTTCGTCAGGAACCAACTGCGGCAGAATCGAGCGGCTGGCGGTTCCGTTGAACGAGCGGGCCACGCCTAACAGAATTAGAACAGCATAGATCGGTCGAGCCGAGTGCCCCCCGCGCAAGGCAAGAAGCAGCAAGAGGCCCGAGCACAGCGCATATCCCGCATAGCAGGCGCCCAGCACCTTGCGTCGATCGAAGCGGTCGGACGTGTGCCCCGAAACCAGAAACAGCAGAATGCCCGGCAGAAACTGTGCGAGCCCGACCAGCCCGAGATCAAGCGCGCGCTTGGTGATCTCATAAACCTGCCATCCCACGGCAACAGCCTGCATCTCGACAGCCGCCACGATCAGGAAGCGTGCAATCTGAAACAGCACGAAGTCGGGATGCGTAAAGGCGATGCGTCCAGCTCTGGAATCGTCAGGCGCGGACATGAACCTCTAATGTGCCATAGATAAGGGAAGTGTGCATACGCGCACAGCCGCGAGGAGTGAGAAAGAGGAGTAGCGAATTAGGCTGCCACTGACCGCTGCATCCTCCACTGACGAACGCGACTTCATCGCCAGTAGAATCAAGCTGTGGAGCAGACACTGCGGACCATCGGCTGGGTCGCCTGCGTTATCTACGCAACCATCCCCAGCTTCTGGCTGCTGATTCATCCCCGCGTGGAGTACTGGCGTTCCCGGCCGCGTTCCCCATATCGAATCCTGTTGCCAGCATGGATCGCAATGTGGCTGCTGCTCGCCGCCATCACCGCCCACTGGCGTAACCCGACGCTCTATCACCGCTGGTGGTGCTGGATTCCGGCCATGGTCTTATTCAGCGCGGGTTTCGCGCTCTACAAACTCTCCGGCATCAATTTCAGCCCGGCGCAACTCGGAGGTCTACCGGAAGTTCTGCCTAATCATCGCCAGCAGCACCTGGTAACGACGGGCATTCGAGCCCACGTACGCCATCCCGTCTATCTGGCCCATCTCTGTGAGATGGTCGCCTGGAGCGCAGGCACAGGCCTCGCCGTCTGCTGGACTTTGACAGCGTTCGCAATCGTCACTGGTGCGGCAATGATCGCGATGGAAGATAAAGAATTGGAGAATCGTTTCGGCGAAGAATACCGCCAGTATCGATCTGGCGTACCCGCAATTCTGCCTTTTATTTGGCCGAGTCCGCACTCAACCAACGGTCAGTAGCTATAATCCGACTGGGCTAAAGGCTGAAAGCTTCCTCATGCGCTTTGAACTCTTCATCGCGACCCGCTACCTCCGCGCCAAGCGCCGCCAGGCGTTCATCGGCATCATCACCGGCATCTCAATTGCCGGAGTAGCCGCAGGCGTAGCCTCGCTCATCGTCGCGCTAGCCATCAACAACGGGTTTCGCCAGGATTTGCAGGATCGCCTCATCGGATCAAGTTCCCACATCAGCCTGCTCCGCATAGCCGACGATGGCATCAAAGATTGGTCGCCGCTGCTGGATCGCCTCTCCAAACAGCCGCATGTGGTCGCCGCGGCCCCAGCAATCTTCGAGCAGGTCCTGATTTCCCGCGGTCCTCGCGCCCGCGGCGCAGTCCTCAAGGGAATGATTCCAGCGTACGAACGCAAGGTCGGCGATTTACTCAGCACCGTAAAAGAAGGTTCAGCCGCAGCTCTGGACGAAGCCGAACCAGAACAAGATCGTGTAGGGACGGCCGCCTCGGCCGTCCCGGGAGCGCCGGCGACCGGAACCTCAGCGACCGAAGCCTCTCCCGATTCTCTAGGTCCCATCCGGGCGCGCGTTGCAGCCATGCCCCCAATCATCCTCGGCAAAGACATGGCTGACAATCTCGGTGCGACGGTCGGCTCGGTCGTCCTCGTCACCAGCCCGCAGGGAGAACTAACGCCCTTCGGCATGGTCCCAAAATACAGCCGCTTTCGCGTAGCCGGAATTTTCAACTCCGGTTTCTATGACTACGACTCGTCCTGGGCTTTTGCGCGGCTCTCCGACGCCCAGCGCCTGTTCGGTCTCGGCGACTTGATCTCGGTGATTGAGTTCAAGGTCGACGACATCTACGCCGCCGACCGGGTTGCGCAGCAACTGGAAGGGGCCGCCGGTACCGGCTTCATGACCACCAACTGGAAAGAGCAAAACAAAGCTCTATTTCACGCCCTGAACATGGAGCGCCTGGTCACCTACATCACCGTCGGCCTGATCGTCTTCGTCGCCGCATTGAACATTCTGATTTCTCTGATCATGATGGTCATGGAAAAAACCAAAGACATCGCCGTGCTCATGTCGATGGGCACCCGCAAATCGCAGGTGCGAAACATCTTCATCGCGCAAGGTGTCCTGATTGGCGTGATCGGTACAGCGATCGGCCTACTGCTCGGCTATGCCATCTCCTACGCCGGCGGCCACTATCACCTGATTTCGCTCTCTCCTGAGGTCTACTCCATCGACTACGTCCCCTTCGCACCGCGCCTGAAAGATGGCATTTGGGTAGTGCTGGTAGCTGTAGGGATTTCCTTCATAGCAACGCTCTACCCCTCATGGTCCGCCGGCAAAACGCTCCCCGCGGAAGCATTGCGCTACGAATAAGCTCGTAGGGCTGTGTGGTTGTGTGGAGCGGGCGCCCCCGCCCGCGAATCCCTGCAGCGCTCAACGGCCGGGAATCAATCCCGTAGCATGGAACTTTCTTCTGTCGTTCGACGTAAAATCTAAAGAGCAAGAAAAGAAGGGGGCCAAATCATGTTCACTTTCCTCCTCTGGTGCATCCTGTTCGTACTCTGCTGGCCACTGGCTCTGCTGGCGCTAATAGCCTACCCATTCATCTGGCTGCTGCTGCTCCCGTTCCGAATCATAGGCGTAGCCGTCCACGGAGTCCTCGAGATAATCTATCTAGCGATCACACTTCCGTTCCGCCTGCTGGCCGCTCCGTTTCGCATCTAAGAAATCGCCGTAGGACTATCCGGATTGTGAGGATTCATCGAGGTGTGTTGTGATTTATGGAGGCGTGTTCGCATTCAGGGAGGATTGCTCGGACGAATAGGATACCGTGGAAAGAGCGGCGCTTCAGCGCCGCGTAAAGACGGGAAAAATGGAGCTTTAGCCCCAAGGGCCGTAGCTAGCTCTCCATCACCTTCAATCGCTCACTCACCACCAGCCGCGCCCCCGTAGCCCGCTGCACATCCTCCGCTGTCAACCCCGGAGCCACTTCCTCCAGCACCAACCCTCGCTCCGTCACCCGGATGTAGGCCATCTCCGTAACGATCGTATCCACCACCTTTACGCCTGTGAGGGGCAGGGTGCACTTCGTCAAAATCTTCGGAGCGCCTTCCCGAGTCGTATGTTCCATCGCCACCACCACGCGCCGCGCGCCAGCCACCAGGTCCATCGCCCCGCCCATCCCCTTCACCATCTTCCCGGGGATCATCCAGTTCGCCAGATTCCCCGTCTCATCCACTTCCATCGCGCCCAGCACACTCAAATCAACATGCCCGCCGCGGATCATGGCAAACGAATCCGCGCTGGAAAAATACGAAGTCCCCGCCATCTCGCTCACCGTCTCCTTGCCCGCGTTGATCAAGTCGGCGTCTTCCTGACCCTCCACCGGATAGGGCCCAATCCCCAGCATCCCGTTCTCCGATTGAAGAATGACTTCCATCCCCGCCGGAACACAATTCGCAACCAGCGTGGGCATCCCAATGCCCAGGTTCACATAAAACCCATCCCGCAACTCACGAGCAATCCGCCCCACAATCCGCTCGCGCTTCTCCACATCTTTGCCCGGCTTATTCATCGTCCTTCCTAGTTCTGTCATCCTGAGCGTAGCGGATGGATCGCGAAGCGAGCCATCCGCGAAGTCGAAGGATCCCTTGCACCTCAACATCACGCCAGCTCATCGAGGAGTTCTGTTCACGCTGTTGGCCAGATCTTCTGAACCATCAGCCCGCCACGGTTTTCCTCACCGTCCGCTTCTCAATCCGCCGCTCATATAACTCGCCCTGAAAAATCCGTTTCACATAAACCGAAGGCGTATGCACTAAATCCCCATCCAACTCCCCGGCTTCAACCAGTTGCTCAACCTCGGCGATCGTAACCTTCGCTGCCGTAGCCATGATGGGATTAAAATTCCGCGCCGTCTTTCGGTACACCAGATTCCCCATCCGATCACCCTTCCACGCCTTCACAAACGCAAAGTCCGCCTTCAACCAGCGCTCCATCACGTAAGTCCGACCGTCGAACTCGCGCGTTTCTTTTCCCTCAGCGACAACGGTCCCCACTCCAGTAGGAGTAAAAAATGCCGGAATCCCCGCGCCTGCCGCGCGAATCCGCTCCGAAAATGTTCCTTGCGGCACCAGATCAAGTTCCACAGTCCCCGCCAGCACCATCGATTCCAGCAGCTTGTTCTCCCCCACGTAAGTTCCAATGTGCCGCCGAATCTGCCCCGCCGCCAGCAGCATCCCGTTGCCCAGTCCGTCTACGCCCGCATTATTGCTGATGGTCGTCAGATTCTTCGATCCCTTCCGCACCAGCGCGCGAATCAGATTCTCCGGAATCCCGCATAGCCCAAACCCCCCGATCATAATGACCGAGCCATCCCCCACATCCCGAATCGCCTCATCCGCACTGCCCACAACCTTATTCATAGCGTCCGCATTCTAAAGAAATCAGTGGTCAGTGGCTAGGGGTCAGTGGCTAGTGTCATTCGATTAACTGACCTCTGATCACTGGCCACTGACCACTGTTCTACTCCTTCTTCGCCACACTCTTCTTCAACCCATGCGCTTGTTCAAACTCCTCCGCCAGCGCCCGCGTCGCGAGGTTCTCCCGGATATGCGCCAGCCGCTGCTCCACCTTGAACAATGCATCCTCGATATTCTTCTTGTTACTGATCGCAATATCCCGCCACATCGAATACGGACTCGCCGAAATCCGCGTCATCTCGCGCAACGCCCGCCCACCTGCCGGAAGCAGCGGAGCCTCTTCTCCAAACTCCTCCACCAGCGTCGCCGCCAGCGCCGTGGAAATCATCTGCGGCAAATGGCTGATCCACGCGCACAACCGGTCGTGATCCTCCGCCGGCAGCATCGCAATACGCGCCCCAATCTGATCGATCCATCCCGCAAACTCCGCGAAGATCCCCTCATTCAGATTCTGCCCCGGCAGCGGCGTCAAAAACCACACCGCATCCCGGAACAAGTCGGCATCCGCATAGTCGACGCCGCTGTGTTCCTTCCCGGCCATCGGATGCCCCGCCAGAAATCGCTTCCCGGCATTCTTGCCAAACACGTTCAGCGCCTGCTCCGCCACCGCCGCCTTTGTGCTTCCCACATCGGTCAGCAAAGTCGAAGCGGGCAGCGCCGGGCCCAGGCGTCCAATCAAATCCACAATCGCCAGCACCGGCGTAGCCAGAACCACCAACTGGCTGCCCCGCACCGCGTCCGCAGGCTCGACAAACCCCTTCTCTATCGCACCGCACTGCTTAGCTTTCTTCAGCGCTGACTCCCGGTCGCATCCCACAATCACCCCGGCGAACTTCCGCTTCCGCAGCGCCAATGCAAACGACCCGCCAATCAACCCCGTCCCAACAATCGTGATTTGCCGAATCGCCATAGAATCAGAACTTTCAACACGGAGGCACAGAGACACAGAGAAGAAAAAGAACTGAAAGATCCAACGGGCGCGGAGATTGCCTGATCGCACGACGCAGAATCACGTTCAGCTTCCGCAGTCGCTTTTCTCTGTGTCTCTGTGCCTCTGTGGTGAAAAGGGGCTAAGCAATTTTCCTGCCCACCGCCGGCGCAATCATCCGCAGTTCATCCATCAACTTGGCGAACTGCTCCGGAAACAGCGACTGCGCCCCATCCGACCACGCGTTGTTAGGATCGCAATGCACCTCAATCAGCAGCGCATCTGCTCCCGCGGCCACCGAAGCCCGCGCCATCGGCGCAACCTTGTCCCGCCGCCCCGTTCCATGCGACGGATCCGCCGTCATCGGCAAATGCGACAGCTTGTGAATGATCGGAATCGCGGAAATATCCATCGTGTTCCGCGTGTAAGTCTCAAACGTCCGGATCCCGCGCTCGCACAGAATCACTTCATAATTCCCGCCCGCCATAATGTATTCCGCGGATAACAGAAGCTCCTCGAAGGTCGCCGCGATACCACGCTTCACCAGCACCGGCTTGCGCACTTTACCCAGTTCGCGCAGCAGATTAAAGTTCTGCATGTTGCGCGCTCCCAGTTGCAGAATGTCCACATAGGGCAGCATCATCGGAATCTGCGAAATCTCCATCACCTCGCTGATCACCAGCAACTTGAATTTGTCTCCCGCCTCGCGCAGCAGCTTCAGCGCATCTTCGCCATGCCCCTGAAAGGAATAAGGAGAACTCCGCGGCTTGAACGCTCCGCCCCGCAGCACCCGCGCCCCCGCCTTCGCGATCGCTTCGGCCGTCGAAAAAAGCTGTTCCCGCGATTCCACCGAACACGGCCCCGCCATCACCACCACTTCATTCCCGCCAATGCTGATCCCGTTCGCCAGCTTAACAATCGTCCCCTCCGGACGAAAACTCTTCCCCGCCAGCTTGTACGGTGAACTGATGCGATGGACTTCCTGCACCCCCGGCAGCAACTCCAGGATACGGATGTCAAAATCAATCCCCGCTCCCACCGCGCCCAGCACGGTTTGCCGCGCCCCAGTCGACCGGTGCACCTCAAAGCCCATCCTCACCAAGTGCTCGATCACCTGCTGAATCTGCACCTCATCCGCCACATCCTGCATTGCAACAATCATAAAAAGATCTCTGCTTCTAGCTTCTAGCTCTCAACAAAATGTTCGTCATTCCGAGCAAAGCGAGGAACCTGTTTTCGCGTCCACCCCTAATGATGCCGTCCACTAATCGTTCATATCCGAATCCAACTCCGTCTCCGCAGCCTTCGCCCCGTCCGCCTTAACCCCAATCCCTTCCTTCTGAATATTCCGCATCACGTCCATGATCCGTTCAAAGATCCGCACCAGATCCCGCCCCGGCAGCGGTCCTCGATTCATCTCCTGAACATTCTCAAACACAATCCGCTCCCGCTCCGGCTCGTAAATCGGCAAGTTTGTATTCCGCTTCAGTCGCCCAATCTCCACCGCAGCCTGGGCCCGCTCGCTCAGCAGCTCCACCAGTCGCCGATCAAGCTCATCAATTTTCTTACGCCAGTCTGCGATGTCCATGAGATCCCTTATGTCAACCTGTCATCCTGAGCGAGGATTGCGCTTCGCGAAAGCGAAGCACAACCGTAGTCGAAGGATCCCTTGCACCCTTGTGTCGCCAGTGGCCTCGCAAGGCGTTTCCACTCCTGCTCTATTGCGACTTGGGACTCGTTCAAACCCCGCTAAGGCCTCCGACCCGTAAGCTCCCCCACAAATTCTCCCACAGCCGCCGCTTCTCGTCCCCGATTGCGCTCAATCGTCTCCACAATCGCGCTCCCCACCACCACCGCGTCGGCAAACTCCCCGACCTCCGCAAACTGCCCCACATTCGAAATCCCAAACCCAACCGCAATCGGCAGTTTCGTCACTCGCCGCAACCGCCGCACCAATTTCTGCGCATCGGAAGCCAACTGCTGCCGTGCGCCGGTCACCCCAGTCCGTGACACCGCATAAACGAATCCTCGCGAAGCCTCGGCAATGCGCTTTAAGCGTGTATCCGGACTAGTCGGCGCCGCCAGAAACACTGGCGCCAAGTCGTTCGCCTTCATTGCCCGCAAATACTCATCTGACTCTTCCACCGGCAAATCCGTTACCAACACGCCATCCACGCCCGCATGCCGCGCCACTATACAGAATTTCTCCATCCCCATCCGCAAGATCGGATTCAAGTACGAAAACACAATCAGCCCGGTCGACTGCGCATGCTGCCGCACCTCGGCCGCCAGCGTCAACACCTGGGCAAGGCATGTCCCATGTTTCAGTGCCCGTTCACTGGCTCGCTGAATCACCGGACCATCCGCCACCGGATCGCTGAACGGCACGCCCAGTTCAATCACATCCGCGCCCGCCTCAATCGCAGCCAGCACCACGGCCCGCGTGGTAGCAAGGTCCGGATCCCCGCAAGTCACATACACCACCAGCCCCGGCTTCTTATAAAAAGATAAAGGCATAACGCGAAATCAGGAACCGAAAGACCTACCCCGTGAACCTCTGTGGCCTCTGTATTAGAGATTTTTGCTTTTTTCAGTCCAGCGAGAGCGACTCCCGTAGAATCCCGATATCCTTATCTCCACGTCCGGAAATATTCACCAGCACCACGTCGGATTTCTTCATCTTAGGCGCGCGCTTCACAACCTCCGCAACGGCATGCGCCGACTCCAGCGCCGGAATGATCCCCTCAGTCCGCGCCAGCAAAGTAGTAGCCTCCAGGGCTTCCGCATCCGACGCCGAAACATACTCCGCCCGCCCTGAATCCCTCAACGCCGCATGCTCCGGCCCAATCGATGGATAATCCAGCCCCGCCGA
>Ga0209624_10001624_pt1 | contig 17372 bp, 15 predicted proteins | sample JacPinW_OM2H0_O1_FD_188565 | JGI IMG/M metagenome (GOLD analysis project Ga0209624, IMG submission 188565) | Forest soil microbial communities from Algoma, Ontario, Canada - Jack Pine, Ontario site 1_JW_OM2H0_O1 (SPAdes) (version 2) | ecosystem: Environmental > Terrestrial > Soil > Boreal...
CTAGCATTGCGATCAGACTCGCAGCCGCCGCAGCGGCCGCGCCGATGATAACAAGGCGCCGGTCATAGCGATCCGAGAGCAAACCCAAGGGCCAGGCCGCCACGAATCCGCCGACCGTTCCACACGCCATGAAGATTGCAATCTCACCGATGCTTAGACCCCGGCCCTCGGCGAAGATCGGCCCGAGCGTGAAGAACGCGCCGGTGGTCACTCCACTCAGGAATCCGGCCACGACCCCTAAAGGCGAGTCGCGATAGAGCCTCCTGAGAGGGACGTGGCTGCCCTCGCCCGGAGGCGCCGGCGCCGCGCCCTGGGTTAAAGCGATCGGTACAAGCGCAACCGAGATGATACAAGCGATGATGCAGAACGCCCTGAAGCCCGCTGGGTCCGTCGTCGGGAGAAGAAGCTGGCCGCATACGCCGGCCACCAATCCTGTCATGCCGTAGATGCTTAAAACCTGTCCCCTGTTTTCCGAGCTCGCGCCGGCATTCAGCCAGCTCTCGATGACAATGAACATGCCGGCGAAACAGAAGCCGGTGAGCGCGCGAGCCGCTATCCACACGAACGGATCCACCACAAGAAGGTGCACGAGCGGCGCGGTGGCGGCGATTGCTCCAAACGCCGCGAAGGTTCGAATGTGGCCGACCCGCCGGATCACCCTTGCGGCGCGCAGCGATCCAATAATGACGCCGGCCCAGAAGCCCGCCCCAACCGCGCCGATTTGAGCCAGGGTGAAGCCCTCGATTTCGCCGCGGATGCTGAGAATCGTCCCCTGAAACGTGTTGCCTGTCTGCATGAGCCAGAAGCCCAGGAGCAGCGCGGGCAAGGCCGGAATTGTCACGGTCAAGCTGGTTGGCATCTCCGCTCCGTTGGTTGACGTCTGCGCCTCACGGAAGGCCGGAGGCGTCGATAGCGCCTCGGCTAAGCCTTCGGAGGCCTGAGCGGGTCTGGAAGGGCGCGCTCAGCTTCGTCCTCCAGCGCCTGCTCGTGAGAACGGATGAAGCGGGCGGCAAAGACTGCGCCGATCACGGCGACGATGAGGGCGGCGACCCCGACCGGGCGTGCATAATGCTCGAAGGCGCGGCCGAGCAGGTAGCCGCCGGCGCCAAAGATCGTCGCCCAGACGATTCCGCCCGCCGCATTGAAGAGAAAGAACTCCTCCCAATTGTAGCGATTGACGCCAGCGAGAAACGCCGCAAAAGCGCGCAGCACCGCGACGAAGCGGCCGAAAAAGACGATCTTCCCGCCGTGCTTGAGGAAGAGATACTGCCCGACTTTGAGCCGCTTCTCATCAAGTCGAATATAATGCCCGAAGCGATAGATAAGCGGAAAGCCGAGCTCGCGACCGATCCAATAGCCGCAATTGTCGCCGATGATGGCGCCGGCCGCCGCCGCCCCGATCACCCCGTAAATCTTCAGCGTACCCGAGGCGGCGAAGATCGCGGCCGTAACCAGAACGGTCTCGCCAGGCATTGGAATTCCGGCGCTTTCCAACGCGACGATTACGAAGACCGCGAGATAGCCGTAAGTCGCGACGACGTGCTGCAGATGCGGAACAAGCTCCATATCAAGGCGACGCCTTGGCTCCAGTCAAGCGACGCGCATTGGCGCGCACTGTGCGCCGCGCGGGCGCAGCGGCGGCCTCGGCGATGGCGGTAAGACCTGCCGAAACGTCGTTGGGCGTACGCACGCCGCCGAACGCCGCCTTGATGAAAAAGGCGCCCCAGGCCGCCTGCGCGGCGAAAGCGCCTTCAATCGTTGCGTCGATCTTTTCCTGCACCATGAGCCGCGCTTCGCGTGTTTTGTCGGATTGCCGACCGCCAGGCGCAAGCAGATTCTGGGTGCGCGCGGCAATCGTCAACGCTGCGTCGGCGCCGGCTCGCGCGTTGGCCTTAGCGATGGCGAGAGATCGATTGGTAAGACGTCGCGAAACCATTCAGTTCTCCAGTCGGCGCCCGGCGCAAGACTCGGGAACAACGAACCGTTCCGGGCCGCACACAATGGGGTAAGTTTTGCGCTGCGGCAAGTGTAAGACTCCTCGCGTCAGCTCAGCGGCTCGATCCTGTACTGAATGAAGCCCGTCCGCATGGCGACCGCGTCGTAGAGCCGGCGCGCAACGGCGTTGGTCTCATGGGTGTTCCAATACACGCGCGCCGCGCCCGCTTCCTTTGCCGCGCCAACGACGGCGGCGATCAGGGCCCGGCCAACGCCGCTCCCCCTCTCCGCCTCGCCGACGTAGAGGTCCTGCAGATAGCACTGCGAATTGAGAAGCCAAGTGCTGCGCTGAAATAGATAGTGCGTGAAACCAATGAGCTCGCCCCCGCGCTCGGCGACGAGCGCATGCACCGGCTCGAGCGGATCAAAGATGCGCGAGAAGGTCGCATTGGCGACCTCGTCGCTCCACTGAGCGCGATAAAAAACGAGATAGGCGCGCCACAACGGCCCCCATTGGGCGCGATCCGCGCGCGCAATTGCGCGCACTCTGAAATCTGGCAATCGCCGCCCTCCCCGCTCGTCCTGACTGCGCGATACGCGCGACGCCGAAGGATCGCCGGTCCGAACCGTCTTGACAAGCGCGCGTCCAAAGGACTGCCTTGCCCGCGCCGATCGACCTTAGTCGGCGACGGAACTTGACATGACGCGCTCGCCCTTCATTCTCGCTGGCGTCGCCGCGCTGATGGGCGCGGCTGGCGTCGCGTTGGCAGCCGCGGGCGTCCACGCGAACGGCGGCGAGCTCGCACAGAGGGGCGCGCTGTTTCTCCTGTTGCACGCGGTCGCAGCGCTTGCGATCGCCGCGCACGCTCGGATCGCGACCCCCTCGGCACGTGCGCTTATAATTGTCGGCTTCGTCATGGAGGCGGGCGCGATCCTGTTTTCGGCCGAACTCGCGATGCACGTCTTCACCGGCGAGCGCATTTTTCCCTTCGCCGCTCCAATCGGCGGCACGACCATGATTCTGTCCTGGCTGGCGCTGGCGGTGGTTTTTGCGAGCGCGAGCCGGCGCGCGGCTTGACGTTTCGCGCCATCCCCACGCGGTCGGCCGGAGCTGGCTAAAATTACGGCAAGCCTCGGCCCCGGATGCGCGTCCAGTCGCGAACTCGTGAGTTGCGCGCGGATTGACCCGCCTATGGACCAAGTCTAGCCTTTTTTCTGCGCCAGACTTGCGCGTCGGAGCGATTGCAGGAGGATACCATGCAAACGAACCTCAAGCGCGGCAACGCCGCGTTTCGCATGCGGGGCGTCGGGCTATCTCTCGCGATTTTGGCTAGCACTACGCTGTCGCTGTCCGCCCCGGACCGGGCTCTAGCGGGTTGTGGGGGGGCGAGCCGTCCCGCCGGGGTTCGCCCGGCAGTGAGCGGCACCGCCGGCGTTCACGCCGCGACTGGCATCGCGGCGCCATCAGGTGGCGGCGGCGGAGGCGGAAGCCTCGGCTGTGCAGGCGGGTCCAGCGTCTCGGCAATGCGTGGCTTGCCCATGACGAGTTCGGGCCGGGTGGTCGAGGCCCGCGCGCGCACAATGGGACACCCAGCAACCCGCCCGAGGGCCGCTTCGAACGCCAGCGCCCATGTCCACGCCGTTAGGGCGCCGCATCGCGCCTGACGCTGCCGCGGCTTGAGAGGCGGGGCCTCGCGCGCGCTAATCCCGCACGAAGGCGAACTTGTCGACGTCGACCAGCCCCATGTCGGTGATCTTGAGATGCGGGATCACCGGTAGCGGCAGAAACGCGACCTGAAGGAACGGCTCGGCAAGCGTCACCCCCAGGCTTTTGGCCGCGGCGCGCAGCGGGATCAGCGACTCGTGCACCGCCTCGAAGCTTTTCAGGCTCATGAGGCCCGCCACCGGCAACGGCAGCTCGGCGATCACCTTGCCGTTGCGCGCGACCGCAAACCCGCCCTCAATCTCGCGCAGGCGGTTGACCGCCACCGCCATGTCGACCTCGTCCGCGCCGACCACGCACAGGTTGTGGCTGTCATGGCCGACGGATGAAGCGATCGCCCCGCGCTTCATGCCGAAGCCCTTGACGAAGGCCGTCGCGTGATTGTCGTTGACGCCGTGGCGGGCGACGACCGAGACCTTGACCACGTCCTGGCTGATATCGACGCCGCGCTCGCCATTTTTGAACGGCAGCGTCACTGGAATGCGGTCGGTGATGATCTTGCCGGGAATGACGCCGATCGCCAGCGTCGACGGCCCCTGCCCTCGCGCAACAAAATCAGCGGGCTCAACCCGCCGCGCCTTGACGCTGTTGCGCCCGACCGGCTCAAGCGAAGCGCGCGCGGCGAACAAAGCTTCGTCCACCACCCGCCCCCTCGCCATCGTCATCGAGACGGCACAGTGTTCAAGATCGTCGATAACGACGAGATCGGCGCGCCAGCCGGGCGCGACAAGGCCGCGGTCCCTGAGGCCGAAGATGCGCGCGGCCGAAATCGTGGCGGCGCGATAAGCGGCGAGGGGCGGCGCGCCAAGCTTGATCGCCGTGCGGATGAGAAAGTCGAGATGGCCTTCCTCCGCGATGTCGAGCGGATTGCGGTCATCGGTGCAGAAGGCGATGAACGGCGAGTTTCGCTCGGTGATGACGGGGCTGAGCGCGTGCAAATCTTTGCACACCGAACCTTCGCGAATGAGGAGCTGCATTCCCTTGGCGAGCTTCTCTTTCGCCTCGGGAAGGTTGGTGACCTCGTGGTCGGTGCGCACGCCGGCGCTCAAATAGCCATTAAGGGCGGCGCCGCTGAGTAGCGGACTGTGTCCATCAATCGGCCGGGTCTGGAACGTCGCGAGCTTGGCGAGACATGACGGGTCGCGCGCCAGCACACCGGGAAAGTTCATGAATTCGGCAAGCCCAAGCACCTTGGGATGATCGGCGAGGGGCAGAAGATCATCGGCCTCGAGGCGCGCGCCCGAGGTCTCGAGCGCCGTCGCTGGAACGCAGCTCGACAGCTGGACGCGTAAATCCATGGCGGTCAGCATCGACGCCTCGAGAAAGTAGCGCAGCCCTGTCAACCCAAGGACGTTGGCGATTTCGTGCGGGTCGCAGATCGACGTCGTGACGCCGTGGCTCAACACACAGCGATCGAATTCGAGCGGAGTTAGAAGCGAGGATTCGACGTGGCAATGGGTGTCGATGAAACCCGGGACGATCACCTTGCCGCGGACGTCGATCTCGCGTGCGCCTCCATATTCGCCCATCGTTCCAACAATGCGGTCGTTGCAAATCGCAACGTCGCTCTCGATGAGTTCGCCCCCGACCAGATCGAAGATCCGGCCGCCTTTCAGCACCAGGTCGGCCTGACCGAGCCCCTGCCCCTGTTCGATGGCGCGACGAAGAAAGGCGACGGCGTCGCTCATGCGGTGTCCTCTTGCGGCCTCGGCGCGAAGTCTGGAGGCATTGTTTCAGGCTTACTGAGACCGCTCAAGCAACCCGTCAACACGGCGCTTGAGACGTATCGCAGCGGGAGAGGCCGATTCCGCTTTGACCCGGCCGCCGAATCGTCCTCTGGTCTGGGGTTATGCTTGCGCCAATCCTCTCGATCCAGTCGCATGTTGTCTATGGCCATGTCGGCAATTCGGCGGCCGCATTTCCTCTCCAGCGGCTCGGTCGCGAGGTGTGGCCGCTGATGACAGTGCAGTATTCCAGTCATGTCGGCTATGCCGGCTGGCGCGGTCGCGCTTTCGACGCAGCGATGATCGACGATTGCCTGAGCGGATTGGAAGCGATCGGCGTGCTTCCCCGTTGCGCCGGTCTCCTGACCGGCTATCTCGGGAAGGCGGAGATCGGCGAGGCCGCTCTGCGGGCGCGCGAACGCATCCTTGCGGCCAATGGCGCGGCGGCCTACGCGTGCGATCCGGTGATCGGAGATGTCGGGCCGGGGATCTACGTGGCCGCGGGCGTAGGCGAGTTCTTCCGTGACCGCGCCCTCCCGTTCGCCACCATCGCCACGCCAAACGCCTTCGAGCTCGAATGGCTGACCGGCGCGCGGGCGAACAACCTGCAAACCGCGCGGCGGGCAATCGCGGCGTTGCGCGCACGGGGAACGCGGATCGTGGTAACGACGTCGCTCCACCTCGACGATACCCCTGCCGGCGCTCTCGACGTTCTGGCCGGGGATGAGGCAGGCTTCTGGCGTGTGCGCACGCCGAACCTGCCGATCTCCGTCAACGGCTCCGGGGATCTGTTCGCAGCGCTGTTCTTTCATCATTGGCTTAAGACGCATGACACGCGCGACGCGCTATCGCGTGCGACGTCCTCGGTTCACGCAATCGTGAAGGCCACTCTGGACTCGGGCTCCGGCGAGCTAAGCCTGATCGCTGCTCAAGAGGAGTTTACTAGCCCGTCGCAACTTTTTGCCGCAGAGACAGTTTGATTATACGAAAGGTGGTTTGATTACACCAAAGGTTCATTTACTTTTTTTGCACATCGGCGCATGAATGAAGAGTGTTCGGCGTATAATGGGACGGGTGAAAGGGGAGCGTTGATGACACATCCGGTCAGTCTCTTAGGAGCGGCGGCGCTTGGAATTGTCCTGGCAACGTCGTGCGCCGACGCGCAGACGGTTCATCACCGCGCGAAGCATCCGGCCGCGGCCGGCCGTCAGATTACCGTCAGCAAGGGCGTCGAGCCGTGGCTCACTCTCGGCACCTGGGCTCCTGTCGGCTCGCGCCAGGGCTACGTTCTTGACACGCTAAGCCCGCCTCAGGCTCAGCGTACGGCCAACCAAGAAACATTTCAGGGCGTCCGCGGCATCGACCGGCTGCCGAACGACATTTCTCTCCCTGAAGCGAACCGGCCGTTGATTATCGTCTCCTCGCCTGGCCTGAGTGGGCCTTGGTTGCAATTGTATTAACGAGACCCGCCCGCACGCTAGAGGAGTGGCGCGGGGCACGGGACTCGGATGACGCGCCGGTTTCAGACGCTTGATGTGTTCACCGAGACAGCGCTGGCTGGCAATCCGCTTGCCGTGGTTCTCGACGCCGAAGGGCTCGACTATGCACGCATGCAGGCGATCGCCGCCGAGTTTAACCTGTCCGAGACCGTGTTCGTCTTCGAGCCGAAGGACGCCATTAACAGCGCGCGGGTGAGGATTTTTACCCCGCGGCGCGAATTGCCGTTCGCCGGCCATCCCACAGTTGGAGCAGCAGCGCTCATCGCCCACCGTCGCGCGAGCGATCTGCTTGGCGCTCAGGATCTCAGAATCGTGCTCGAGGAGCCGATCGGCGACGTCGTCTGCGTCGCGCGCCGACGCAAGGGCCAAGCTCTTGCCGCTTATTTCGAACTGCCGAAGCTGCCCGAGCGGATTAAGGACAAACCGCCGTCCACCGCGGAAATCGCCGCAAGCCTGGGGCTTGAACCTCAGGACATCGGTTTCGATGGACATAAGCCAAGCCTCTTCAGCGCGGGCGCGCCCTATCTGTTCGTTCCGCTCAGCTCGCTCGACGCAATCGGCCGCGCCGCGCCCGGTGTCATGCCTTGGGCGACGAAGGATGGTCCGGCGACGTATCTCTACACCCGCGAGGCGGCGCGGCAGGGGTCAGCCTATCACGCGCGCATGTTCGCAAGCGCCTGGGGGGTGACCGAAGACCCAGCGACTGGCAGTGCGGTCGCCGCGTTCGCCGGCGTCGTGCAAGCTTTCGACCGCCCGCGCGACGGCGAGCACATGCTGACCATCGAGCAAGGTTTCGAGATGGGCCGGCCGAGCCTGATTGCGCTGGATCTTGTGATCGAGGACGGCGCCCTCACCTCGGCGACGATCGGCGGTTCGGTCGTCCTGGTCGCCAGCGGCTCGCTCGACCTTTGAGCGAGCCGACGCGTCTTTTCAAAGTCGGGGAGCTCGACCTGAGATTCGAGCCCACGCGCTGGGCTTTCGCTGAACGACAGGCGACGAGCATAGCTGCGCATTGGGCGCGGCTCACAAAGGCGAAGCCGTCGCTGTTCAACGGCCGAGTGCTGCTTCTTGGGCGGCGTGAGATCGAGACCGGGGCGGACGGCGTGCTCAGGCTGAAGGGCGTCTTTTTTGAGACCGATTACGCAGATTTCATCGCCTGGGCCGATTTCGGGCACCCTGGCGAACCCGTCTACAATTGCTTCTCGATGGCCGCGCTGCGCTCGGACGACGGCGCGTTCTTGCTCGGCGAGATGGCGCACCATACCTACAGCGCCGGCCAGATCTACTTTCCAGCCGGAACGCCGGACCCAGACGACGTCTTCGACGATAGGGTGGATCTTGAGGCGAGCGCACGTCGGGAATTGTTCGAAGAGACGGGGCTCATGGCCGATGAGACGGACATCGCCCCTGGCTGGACCCTTGCGGTGACGCCTCAGCGCATCGCCTGCATGAAGCTAATAACGCTCCCTGTACCCGCCGTCCGGCTCAAGGCGCGAGTCGAGGCGTACTTGGCGCGCGACGCTCTGGCCGAGTTTTCGCGCATGCACATCGTGCGCAGTCCTGAAGACATCGATGAAGCGCGGGTGCCGATCTTCGTCGCCGACTATCTGCGCCACGCATTCGCTCAAAGATCGGTCGGATAGCCGTGCCGCCTCTGTGACGCCGCGACGATTGACTTGGCTTCTGCGTCGCGGCCTGCTGTACAGGGCTTCGAGGGGGCGTCTGTTTCGCGCTTGATCTGGTTGTAGACCGGCTGGACGACATGGCCCCATGGACAAATCGTTGTCCTGGACCGCGGGATAGCGGGCGATTTTGCCTGAACAGTCCGTCCCTTCAGGCAGCTGGAAGCCCGGCGGCGTCACCAAGGCCGACCCCGACGCGGGGGAGGCGAGGCCTGCGGGGCCGGCCCGTTGCAGGCGGCAAGCCCAAGAGAGGCGGTCAGAAGCGGCGCGAGCGTCTTCATCGACTTCCAGGCTCCCGGCGAGCGATTTCGAGGCGTCTATCCGAAATGCCCCGAAAACGCGGCCCGCGTCAAGCGCCCGGCCACCGCAAGAGATGCCCGTTCTTGCGCGGTTTAGCGTCGTTGGGAACGCATGTGGCGCTTTCGCGATTCGTGCTCAGGATGGAGGTCGCGAATGACCGACAGGATTACAGTTTTCGGTTACGGCGCTACCGTGCTGCGGCTCGTGGCCGAGGGCCGCGAGGTGATCGTAGCGCAGCGCCGCGCGCCGCCGGACCTGGCGAAGGGAGCAACGTTCGCGCCCTGCGACGCGCTCGACCGCGAGGCGGTCGTCAAGGCGGCGCGCGGCGCCGGGCAGTTCGTGGTCGCGATCGGCTTCGCCTATTCCGGCGTCATCTGGCGTGAGGCGTGGCCGAAGGCGATCGGCAATTTCGTCGCCGCATGCAAAGCGACCGGCGCGCGAATGGCCTTCATCGACAATCTCTACATGTACGGGCCACAGACGACGCCACTGGTCGAGACGATGCCGGTGACCGACACTGGTTTGAAGCCTGCGGCGCGCGCAGCCGCGACCCGTATCTGGATGGACGCCGCCGCCAAGGGCGAGGCCCTCATCACCGCGCTGCGGGCGGCTGACTTCTATGGTCCGGGCGTCGGCAATTCCTATCTCGGCGACACCTCCATCGGTAAGCTCGCGCAGGGCAAACCAGCGGTGTTCGTCGGTTCTCCGGACGTGCTGCATGACTACGCCTACGTGCCAGACATTGCGCGAGCCGTTACGACGCTTCTGGCGGCGCCCGACTCCGCTTTCGGTCAGGCCTGGCATGTTCCCTGCGCGTCGACGCGCTCCACGCGGGACATCCTCGCGATCGCGGCTGAGACGCTCGGGGTGAAGCTTCGTATCAGCGCCATGCCGGCCTGGATGCTCGGCGCGAGCGCGATGTTTTCGCCGTTCCTGCGCGAACTGGTCGAGATGCGCTTCCAGTGGGACCGGCCCTACCATGTCGACGCCAGCCGTTTCGCCTCCGCGTTCTGGGCGGACGCGACGCCGTTCGAAACCGGCGTTTCCGAGACCGCGCACTCGTTTCGCGCCGCGCTGAAGCGGAGGCGCTGAAACTGCAGCGGGTCAGGTGAGCCCGACCGCGCGCCAGCTCGTACCGGGATTCGCGCTGACAGGCCCGCCGCCGATCAAGCTGGTCCCGCTCATGTCCCAGATCGAGGTTTGGCCGCTGGTGTTTTGAAAAAGAATGTCGGAACCGCCGCCATCGGTTCCGATGGGTGGCCGTTATAGAGCTCAAAGTTGGATGGACTTAGACCGCCTGCGGCGCCAGGCGCTGTCAGCATCTGCGGCTGTAGCGTAGCACCGTTGAGTTCCCACAATTGCCCGCGACCAAACTGGTCAAGGCCGTTGAAGAAAACGTCGCCGTTGAAAACCGTGAAGTCAGTGGGATTTAGTCCGAGCGGGTCTTTGGCGGCTGTCGCCCCCGGGGCCTCCGCGAGGAGCTCGTGGGTGCCGCCGGCCGTCCCATTAGTCACCCAGAGTCCAGAAAGACCACTTGCGTCGACGCCGCTGAATAGGACTTCGTTGCCAAGCACCGTCATGTCAGTGGGATCGAGTCCGGACGAGGCGCCCGGTGCTTCAGCAAGAAGCTCGTGCGTCCCCCCGCGGTGCCGTTCGTTGCCCATAGTCCGGACAGGCCATTGACGTCGGCGCCGTTGAACAGCACCTCATTGTTGAAGACGGTCATGTCAGTCGGGTTTAGCCCTCCCGTCGCCGCCCCCGCGCCGACGGGTGGGATCAATTCGTTTGTTCCGGCGCCCGTGCCGTTGGTCGTCCACAGGCCGAGGTGGCCCGCCGTGTCCGCGCCATTGAACAGCACAGCACCGTTGAAGACCGTCAGGTCGCTTGGGTTTACTCCCGCTGAAGCCGTTCCGCCGATGCCAGTGATTTCTCTGGTGCCGGACGCTGTCCCGTTGGTCATCCACAACCCGGCGGTGCCGCCCGTATCGATGCCGCGAAACAGCACCTCGTTGCCAAAAACTGTGAAGCCCGGCGTCACGGTCGCACTGAAGAGCCCGCCTGAACTTGCGCCGATGGAAGTTAGAGGAATTGGAGCAGTGCCAGTAGCTGTGCCGTCGGTCGTCCACAAAGTATAAGGGCCGAAGTCAAGGGGAACAGTGGGGCTGAATCTACCCGCGAAAAGCACCTGGTTGTTAAAAACTGTCAGGTCTAGTGAGACCAGGGTGCTGGGTACGAATCCATAATTCGCCTCCCCGGTGATCAGCGGCGGGGGCGAGGGAACATCGGTCAATTCAAAAGTTCCGCCTACCGTGCCGTTGGTCTCCCAAAGACTAGCCGTGTCCGTTGCGTCTACGCCCTCAAAAAGAACGATATTTGGCAGCATCTCGTACCCTCATCCTCAGTATAACCGCCGCAAACTAATCGCGCATACCGGTTTTACCGCTACGATGCGCCGCGAATAGATTTGTTAGGGAACAACCCGCTGGAGGTGCGGACCTCGGCATCACCCAAGCACATTCTGTTTTTTGCTAACAGATGCATGGGAAGCTGGCAATAGGAAAAATTTGCGTTGATTTCGGTCTAACGGTCGGCGGCATGCTGGGCAAGGCCTGGCATGTTCCCTGCACGCCGATGCGCTCCACGCGGGACATCCTCGCGATCGCGGCGGAGACGCTCGAGATGACGCTTCGTATCAGCGCCATGCCGGCCTGGATACTGGGCGCGAGCGCGATGTTTTCGCCGTTCCTGCGCGAACTGGTCGAGATGCGCTTCCGGTGGGACCGGCCCCACCGTGTCGACCCCAGCCGTTTCGCCTCCGCGTTCTGGGCGAACGCGACGCCGTTCGAAACCGGCGTTTCCGAGACGGCGCACTCGTTTCGCTCTGCGATGGACGCGGAGGCGCTGAAATTGCAGCAGGTCAGGTCAGGCCGACGGCTCGCCAACTTGGCCCAGGACTGGGGCTGACGGGTCCGCCGCCGACCAGGCTGGTCCCGCTCATGTCCCAGATCGAGGCTTGGCCGCTGGTGTTTTGAAAAAGAATGTCGGAACCGCCGCCATCGGTTCCGATGGCGTGCCAGCTCGCCCCGGGATTGGGGCTGACCGCTCCGCCGCCCGTTAACGTGTTCCCGTGCATTTCCCAGATCGAGACTTGGCCCGTGCTCGCGTTCTGAAAAAGGATGTCGGAAAAGCCGTCGTGGTTGAAATCGCCGGTTCCGATCGCTTGCCAAGCAGGCCCTGGATTGGGGCTCACTGGCCCGCCGCCGATCAACGCGTTGCCGTTCATTTCCCAGATCGAGACCTGGCCGCTGCTCGTGTTCTGAAAAAGAAGGTCGGAATGGTGGTCGTCATTGAAATCGCCGGTTCCGATGACTTTCCAAGCCGGCCCGGGATTCGGGCTCACCGGCCCGCCGCCGATTAAGGTGTTCCCGCTCATCTCCCAGATCGAGACCTGGCCGCTGCTCGTGTTTTGCCAGAGAATGTCGTCGGAAAAGCCGCCGTCGGTGAAATCGCCGATTCCGACCGCTTTCCAAGCCGGCCCGGGATTGGGGCTCACCGGTCCGCCGCCGATCAAGCTGTTCCCGCTCATGTCCCAGATCGAGGCCTGACCGCTCGTGTTCTGCCACAGGATGTCGGACTGGCCGTCGTGATTGAAGTCGCCAGCTCCGATCTCGGTCCAGCTTGGCCCTGGATTGGGGCTGACCGGCCCGCCGCCGACCAGGGTGCTGTCATGCATGTCCCAGATCGAAGCCTGACCGTCCGTGTTTTGCCAAAGAATGTCGCTGGTTACTGTCGGTGGGGGGAGCGCAGGGTCGCTATCGATCAGGGTGGTCGTGCTGTCAACGACGGGCGCGCCGTTGGCGCTGCTCAGGTCACTCAGCATGAAGGTCGTCGTCGAGGTCGTGTCGGGCGCTCCCGCGGTCGGCATGAAGATGAGCGCGTCGAGTTTGCTGGTGATCGCGGCCGCGGTCCCTGACAACGTGTAGACGCCGCCGACGCCGGCGCTCAGTCCCGTTCCGCTGAGCGCTCCGCCCGCGCCGCCGAGAGTGATCGTCAGCGTGTCGGTCGCCCCGACGTTGGCGTCACCAATGGTGACATGCGTGAATGGCTTGACCGGCGCCTCCGACGTCGTCGTCTGCCCGGACACCGTTCCGGCAATGGTCGGCGCCACCGCATCTCCCGGCGCCAGCGCAGTCAGATCCACGGGATTGAGTCCGAACGACCAGATCCCCGAAGTGGGGGTTATGTCCTCTGTCCCGGTACCCGTACCATTCGTCACCCACAGGCTTTCGCGACCCGTGTGATCGAAGCCCTCGAACAGCAATTGGCCGTCATAGACCTCAAAGTTGGACGGAGCTATACCGGGTGCGGCGCCGGGCACTGTCAGCATCTGCGTCGCGAGCGTAGTTTCGTTGATTTCCCACAATTGCCCGCGACCGGACTGGTCAAGGCCGTTGAAGAAAACTTCGCCGTTGAAAACTGTGAAGTCAGGGCCGAACGGGTCATTGGTTGTCGGACCCGTGGCCTTCGCGAGAATCTCGTGGGTGCCATTGGCCGTGCCATCGGTCACCCAGAGTCCGGAAAGACCGCTGGCGTCGATGCCGCTGAATAGGACTTTGTCGCCGATCACCGTCAGATCGGTGGGATCGAGTCCGGCCGAGGCGCCCGTCGCTTCAGCGAGAACCTCCTGCGTTCCCCCGGCCGTGCCGTCCGTCGCCCATAGTCCGGAAAGACCCTGAGCGTCGACGCCGTTAAACAGCACCTTGCCGTCGAAACCGGTCATGTCCGTCGGATTCAGTCCGGTCGCCGCCGCCCCGGCGCCGACGGGGGGGATCAGTTCGCTTGTTCCCCCGGCCGTTTTTCCGTCGGTCCTCCACAGGCCAAGTTGGCCGGCCGCGTTCACGCCACTGAACAGCGCTATACTGCCGAATGCGGTAATGTCGGTCGGGTTTACTCCCGTCGAAGCCGTTCCGTTGATACCAGTGATTTCTCTGGTGTTGGGCGCCGTTCCGTCGGTCATCCACAGCCCGTCGGCGCCGCCCGTATCGATGCCGCGAAACAGCACCTCGTCGCCAAAAACTGCGAAGCCCGGCGTCACGTCCCCTGGCTTGTCGTTCCCGATGAAGAGTCCAGTTGAACTGGCGCCGGTGATGGAAGTCAGCGGAATTGGAACAGTGCCAGCAGCCGTGCCGTCGGTCGTCCACAAAGTGTAGGGGCCCTGGTCAATCGGTGCAGCGGGGTTGGGGCTGTATCTGCCGTAGAAGAGCACCTGACCGTTGAAGACCGTGAGGTCTAATGACATCCCGGGTTGGGGCACAAATCCGAAGATCGCTTCTCCCGTAATTGGCGCCTGCCCGGAGACCGCAGGCGGATTCGTCAATAATTCAAAAGTTCCGCTTGCCGTGCCGTTGGTCTCCCAAAGACTAGCCGTGCTCGTAGAGTCTTTGCCCGCGAAAAGAACGATATTTGGCAGCATCTTGCACCCTTATCCTCAGTATAGCCCATAGCAAACTAATCGCGTTGCCGGTGCGCGATCTTGCCGCTGCGATGCGCCGCGAATACATATTTGTTGTGGAACTAACCGCTGGAGGCGCGGGCCCACTGGTCGGCATCACCCAAGCGCACTCTGTTTTTTGCTAACAGATGCATGGGAAGCTCGCAATAAGAAAATTCTGCGCTTGATTTCGGTCTAGCGGTCGGCGGCGTGTTGGGCAAGGCCGAGTATGCGCCCTGCGCGCCGACGCGCACCACGCGCGACCCCCTCGCGATCGCAGCTAAGACGCTCGGCGTGAATCTTCGCATCGGCGCCCTGCCAGCCTGGACGCTCGGCGCACGCGCGGTGTTCTCGCCCCTCTTGCGAGAACTGATCGAGATGCGTTTCCGACAGGATCGGCCCTGCCAGGTGACGCGAGCCGTTTCGCCGCCGCCTTCTGGCCGGCTACGCCGTTCGAAACCCGCGTCCCCGAGGCCGCGCTCGCCTTTCGCCACGCATTGAAGCGGTGGCGCTGAAACTGCCGCGGCTCAGGTGAACCCGGTCGCCTTCCAACTCGGGCCCGGATTGGCGCTGACGGCGCCGCCGCCGACCAAGGTGTTCCCGTTCATGTCCCAGATCGAGGTTTGGCCGTTCGTATTTTGAAAAAGAATGTCGGAACCGCCGCCGCCGGTTCCGATGGCGTGCCAGCTTGGCCCGGGATTGATGGTCAAGGCCCCACCTCCGATCAAGCTGTTGTCCGTCATTTCCCAGATCGAGACTTGGCCGCTGCTCTTGTTTTGAAACAGGATGTCGGAAAGGCCGTCATGGTTGAAATCGCCCGTTCCGATCGCTTTCCAACTCGGCCCCGGATTGGGGCTGACTGGCCCGCCGGCAATGAGTTTGTTCCCCTCCATTTCCCAGATTGAGACTTGGCCGCTGCTCGTGTTTTGAAACAGGATGTCGGAAAAGCCGTCGCCGTTAAAATCGCCCGTTCCGATCGCTTTCCAAGCCGGCCCGGGATTGGGGGTGACCGCCCCGCCGCCGATCAAATGATTCCCGTTCATTTCCCAGATCGAGACTTGGCCGTTCGCGTTCTGCCACAGGATGTCGGAAAAGCCGTCATCATTGAAATCGCCCGTTCCGATCGCTTTCCAGCGTGGTCCTGGATTGGGGCTCACGGCGCCGCCGCCTATCAAGGCGTTGCCGTTCATTTCCCAGATCGAGGCCTGGCCCGTGCTCGTGTTCTGCCACAGGATGTCGGAATGGCCGTCGTGATGGAAATCGCCCGTTCCGATCGCTCTCCAAGCCGGCCCCGGGTTGGGGGTGACCGCCCCGCCGCCGACCAGGGTGCTCCCGTTCATTTCCCAGATCGAGGCTTGGCCGCTGCTCGTATTCTGCCACAGAATGCTGCTGGTCAGTGGCGGCGGCTGGGGAGGCGGGGGTGGCGGACTCGGACCAGCCTGGTTCAGCGCAGTCAAATCAAGGGGAGATAGCCCCAGCGACTGAGCCGCGGAGCCGGGGTTTATTTCCATTGTCCCCGCGGCCGTGCCATTCGTCGTCCACAATTCATCGTGGCCGCTTGAATCGACGCCGCTGAACAGGACCATGCCGTCGTATAAAGTGAACCCCGACGGATTGAATCCGCCTGCGGTCGTCCCCGCTCCGACGATGCCGGTCAGCTCGTGGGTTCCGGCCACCGTTCCGTTTGTCACCCACAGCTGCGGGCGACCCGATTGGTCAATGCCACGGAATAGGACCTCGCCGTTGTAGACCGTGAGGTCGCTCGGAGCGAGACCAGAGGAATCGGCCCCGGCTATGCCAGTCAACTCCTGCGTGCCGGCGGCCGTTCCGTCGGTTAACCACAATCCCATATTGCCGCTGGCGTCGAGGCCACTGAACAGGACTCCGCCCTTGTAGACCGTGAGGTCGGTCGGGTTTAATCCGACCAGGTTTGAGGCGCTCCCTCCGGCAAGGAGTTCGTGCGTGCCGCCGGGTGTCCCATCTGTCACCCACAAACCGGACAGAGCGCCGCTGTCGACGCCGTTGAACAGCACCTCGTTGTTGACGACGGTCATGTCGGTCGGGTCTAACCCGGTCGTCGACGCCGCGGTGACGCCAGTCAGCTCGTGGGTTCCCGCGGCCGTCCCGTTTGTCACCCACAGGCCAAGATGGCTTGCGGTGTCCGCCCCGTTGAACAGGACCTCGCCGTTAAAAACTGTTAAATCGCTTGGCGTTATTCCCGTTGACCCCGCCCCGACTATGCCGGTCAGTTCCACTGTGCCGGCAGCCGTCCCGGTCGTCGTCCACAGTCCGGTCTGGCCGCTTAAGTCGATTCCGCTGAAAAGAGCCTTGCTGCCAAAGACGGTCAGGTCGGACGGAGCTAGGCCGGCCGAACTCGCGCCGGCGATGGAGGTTAGCTCCATTGTGCCGAGGGCTGTGCCGTCCGTCGTCCACAACCCCCAGTCGCCGCTCGAGTTGATTCCCTCAAACAGAACCTGGCCGCCAAGGACCGTTATGCCGCTCGGCGTGAGCCCCACGGGCGCGGGGTCGCCTCCACTCACCGCCAATTCAAACGTTCCGCTCGCCGTGCCGTTGGTCTCCCAAAGATCACTGTCGTTATTGAGGTCCTGGCCTAGGAAGAGAACGATGTTTGGGAGCACGCGGGCACCTTTAAGTCTAGCGAAGGTCGTATGCCCCAGCGCACGGGGCGATTGTTGCGCTTGCGATCCGCGGCACAACTTAGGCGTGTCGAAGGAATGACCCCTTAAGCGCGAGCCTCCGGCGTCGACTTATGCAATTATTTTATGTCTAATGACCAACAAGCGCCTGCCAGCGAGCAATAAAATCGATGCTTTCGCTTCGGGCTGTTCGTGCGCGTAGGGTGGCAGCCAGCCAAAGACTCGCCAGAGTCGGCGTCGCGCGCCTCTCAATGGGCGCCTTCGCGTGACCCCAGGGACTTCGAGCGTCCGGTAAGCCAGGCTCCGCCAGGGTCAAGACGCAAAACCCGCGCCGGGGGGGGGCGCGGGCTGCTCTATTGCC
>Ga0209624_10001625_pt1 | contig 17369 bp, 15 predicted proteins | sample JacPinW_OM2H0_O1_FD_188565 | JGI IMG/M metagenome (GOLD analysis project Ga0209624, IMG submission 188565) | Forest soil microbial communities from Algoma, Ontario, Canada - Jack Pine, Ontario site 1_JW_OM2H0_O1 (SPAdes) (version 2) | ecosystem: Environmental > Terrestrial > Soil > Boreal...
TAACCCGTCGCCGTCTCCCCGGCCGTAGCTTCCGCGGCGTCGAGCCGCTCGATCGTCGTGCGCGGGTCCGCGTTGCGGTATCCGCGCACGCGCAGCACCGACTCGCCCGTGAGCATCTCCCAGAGCGGGTCCACCACGAGCTGACGCCGCCACGACGTGAGGTTGACGACGTCGCCGAGCGCCTCGGCGGTCTGCGGCGCCTCGCGCGCGATCCGCTCGATCGCGGCGCGCGGCAGCAGCAGCGTGGTCGGAAGATCGTTCTCCGCGGCGAGGGCGCTCACGAGCACCGCCATCGTGGAGACGAGCGCTTCGCGCTGCGGACCCAGCGGCTTGGGCGCGCGCGGCGGCAGCTCGTCGTCGGGGATCTCTTCGCCTCGGCGCACCGCCTCGACGATCCGCTCGCCCAGGTTGCGGCGCGTCCCCGCGTCGATGCGGCGCAGCTGCGAGAGCTCCTCGACGCTCTTGGGCCGCAGTTGCACGAGCCCGATCATCACGTCGTCGGGCAGCACGTACTTGAGCGGGATGTTGCGCTCGCGCGCGTAGCGGTCGCGCAGGTGTGCGAGCTCGTTGAGGATGCCGAGCTCGCGCCGATTCATGCGCGCGTTGCCCGACACGCGCAGGTACAGGCGCCTGGGATCGTTGCGGTAGGTGCGCAGCTCGACGAGCGCCGGCATCTCTTCCTGCGCCCACGTCTCGCGGCCGCGCGCGCGCAGCCGCTCGCGCAGCATGTCCTCGAGCTGGAAAAGATACCGCACGTCGTCGACGAGGTACTCCACCTGCTTGGGCGTGAACGGGCGCGTGCTCCAGTCGCTGACGGTCTGCGACTTGCGCAGCGTCACGCCGCACAGGTCGCGCACGAGGTCGAGCAGCGAGATGGACAGGCCGTAGCCGACGAACGCGGCGGCGACCTGCGTGTCGAACACCTCGCGCGGCAGCGTCTCGAACGCGTCGGCGAGGATGCGCAGATCGGACGAGAGCGCGTGGCCGATGACGCGCGTCTGCGCCAGCGCGTCGACGAGCGGGCGCAGGTCGCGCAGCGCGAGCGGGTCGACGAGCGCGACGCCGTCGTCGAACAGCAGCTGCACGACCATGAGGTGCGGCGTGTAGGACTTCTCGGTGTGGAACTCGGTGTCGAGCCCGACGCGCGGCGCGCGCAGGATACGCTCGCACAGCGCGCCGAGCGCCTCGGGCGTGTCGACGAGCGTGACGGGCCCGACCGAGCCGGACGGGCTCACGGGCGCACCCGTGGCATGGGCTCCGCAGCAGGGCTCGCGTGGCGATGACGGCGTGGCAGTCGAATGTGATGTCTCTCCGCGAAGTTTTGCGTCGGTACGATGACGTGCTTGTCGAGCATGTCGGACGCGGCGTCGCCGAAAATCGCCAGGACGGTGCAGATCGGGACGGCGACGACGCACATCGTGTAGACCTGCCGAATGATCGGTACGCGCAACGCGGCGGCCGTCTGCGTCGCGATCGTTCCGCCGAGCCCGGGGATGATCCGCACGACGATCAGGAACATCGGTGAGCCGATCTTGAAGTGGCGCGCCCACGCGGGCAGCCGCTCGACGTTCTTCTTCACGTCGAACGCGTCGGACGTTCGCAGCGCCACCAGGTAGCCGATGATCGCCGCCAGCACGAGTCCCACCGCGTTGATCACCGAGCCCCAGAACGGGCCGAACAGCACGCCGTTCATGATCGCGAGCGCATCGGTCACCGAGAACGGCGCCGACGCGACGATCGCGAAAACGAGCACGGCCAGCGGCATCGCGAGCCAGCCGATTTGAGCGAGCACCTGCTCGACCCAGTGGCGGTGGGAAACGACGACTGCCGCCAGCGCGAACGACGCCACCAGGATCAAGACCGCCTCGATGCGGCGCAGCACTCGTCCGATTCTCGAAGTCACCGAAGGGGGTTCTTTGCGCGGCATCGGGCCGTTCGCCTCCGCTGCATGCGAGCAAGGTACAAGAGGCTCTTCGAAAACCCCGAAATCTGGGGTTGACCCCACCCCGGCGCGGGAGTACGATGGGTGCACCTCGAGGTACTAGCAACGACATACGGGAGGGCGGCTTGACGTCGCAGGATCCACCCGGCTCCACGGCACCGACCGGCTGACTGCGCGCCGGCGGTGACGCAAACGACACAGTTTCTCACAAGCGCAAACTAGCATCCGATGGCAGGAGGGCGGCATCAGCTCGATGACCGAAGATCCACCGAAGGAAATGGCGTCGTAACGACCGATTGGCCGTTGCGGCAAATAATCCGAAAAGATACGGAGGGTCACGCCGATCGGCGTGGCCCTTTCGCTTTCAATTCGTGCGTACGCTGCGGTACGCAAAAGGGACCACGCCGAATCGGCATGGTCCCTGTGCGTCGCGCAGGCGCGCGCTGGCGGAGTCTAGTGGAACGCCGCGAGCTTGACCGACGTCACGCCGAGCGCGTGCGCGAGGTCGTAGTGCGCTTGGTCGGCGATGCGGTGGTAATTTGCATCGGCCGCGGCGCCGAACTTCGCATCGATGTCGTCCATCACGGCTTCGTGGATCTTGTTCGTCACGAGATGGTCGAGCTGCGTGCCTTCGTAGTAGGTCCCGTTGACCAAGCCCAGGCCGACGACGCGCTTTGCGAGCGCCGCGCCGTGGAGCGCCGGCGAGGGGAACTTCACGCCGGCAGCCGTCGCGATCTTGACGGCATCGTTGACGGCGAAGTTCTGCACGGCCACGAACGAGGCGACCTTCGCCGAGCCATACTGTTTGGTGAGCTTCGCGACTTCCGCGTTCGCGGCTTTCGCGCCGGCCATCGCGGTGACGGCCTTGACGAGGGAGAAGTTGCCGGGCGCGCCGCCCGCGGTGACGAGCGAGATGGCCGCCTGGAGATCGGGCGCGCCCTTGTAGGTGACGCCGTCGCCGCCGGCCAGGCCCGGCGGCATGCCGTGGTCCATACCGCCGCCCATCGAGCCGTGCATGGCGCCGCCCATCGACCCGCCGCTTGCCTCAGGCATCGGCGAGGACATCTGCGCGAAGGCGGGGGTGAGGCAAAGTGCGGCGAGCGCCGCGCCGGCCGCTGCGGCCGTGAGCTGTTTGATCAAGTTCGGTCCTCCGGAATCGAGTGCGTCCACACAACGGACGCCGCCGGAGAGCGGATTGATCCTACTGCTGGATCGTGATGTTGTCGGCTTCGAGCGTGCCGTCCGGATCGGTGCGGCCGTTGACGTCGACCCACGTGCCCACGCCCGGCGTCGCGCCGCGCGGGTTGATCACGGTGCCTTGATGCAGCTTCACGGTGCGGTAGCAGTTCGTGCCGCACTGCACCTGCATGTCGAAGCGCTTGAAGTACGAGACCGTGCCGCGCGCGTTGTTGCGCGCGTTGATCGCCTGGCGCTGGATGATCTGCGCCCCGACGCCCAGGATCGTCTGAATGATCGCCGAGTTGGCGGTGTTCGGCGGCAAGGAGGGCACCGCGATCGGGCTGGGCACCGGAACGGGCGTCGACTGCGCTCCCGCCACCGAGCCGGCAGCGAAAGCGAGGACGAGGGCCGACGTGGCGATGAAAGACGGACGCATGATGAGGATGGAACGCGTGCCGGGCCGGGCAGGGTTCCGGTGAGCGAGGGGCGCGACGAGATCCGCGACGCGGCGACCGTCATCGTCGGCCGCGACACGAGCGAGGGCTTGCAGGTCTTCATGGTGCGGCGCAGCGCGCGAGCCGTCTTCTTGCCGGACCAGTACGTGTTTCCGGGCGGGCGCGTCGACGACGCCGACCGCGACGAAGCGGCAAGGCGGCTGCACGGTTCCGCCGGCGACGTCGATCCAGCCTATGCGATGACCGCGGCGCGCGAGACGTTCGAGGAAGTCGGCCTGCTGTTCGCCGACCGCGTGGTGCACGCCGGCGAGCTCGCGGCCCTGCGCCGCGCGATGCACGCCGGCAAGATCGATTTCGGCACCGTGCTCGAACGGCTCGGCGCATCGGTCGACGCCTCGCAGCTGCGGTACTTCTCGCGCTGGATCACGCCCAAGGCCGAGCTCGCGCGCCGTTTCGACGCGCGCTTCTTCGTCGCGCGCGCACCCCAGAACCAGCTCGCGGAAGCGGACGCGAGCGAAGTGCTCGACGGCCGCTGGATGCGCCCCGCCGAGGCGCTCGAAGCGCGCATCCGCGGCGAGATCGGCATGATCTTCCCGACGATCAAGCACCTCGAGCGGATCGCCCCGTACGCGACCGTCGACGAGCTGCTGGCGTTCGCCCGCCGCAAGACGATCGTGACCGTGACGCCCGAAGTGCAGCCCGGCCCGGCGTTCCTGATGATCCCGGAGCTCGAGAACGCATGGTGACCGCGAAGTTGAACCGCGCATGGTGACGCTGAGCCCGCGCGTCGGTCGGCTGCGCGCGCCGAACCCCTCGCCGATGACGCTCGACGGAACGAACGGGTATGTCGTGCGCGTCGGCCCGCGCGCGCTCGTCGCGATCGATCCCGGACCGCTCGACGACCGGCAGCGCGACGCGTTCCTCGGCGCGGCGCGCGACGCGGGTGCACAGTACGCGGCGATTCTCGTGACGCACGGGCACCCGGATCACTATCCCGGCGCGGCGCCGCTCGCGGCCGCGACGGGCGCGCCCGTGTACGCGCATCCCGCGGCACGGTTTCCGCACGACCGCGAGCTCGGTGACGGCGAGCGCATCGAGTTCGAGGATGCGGCGGTCGTCGCGCTGCATGCGCCCGGGCACGCGCGCGATCATCTCGTGTTCGTGCTCGAGGACGAGCGCGCGCTGTTCGCGGGCGACGTCGTGCTCGGCACGGGAACGGTCGTGATCGCACCGCCGGGCGGCGAGATGCGCACGTACCAGCGCACGCTGCACCGCTTGCGCGACGAGTACGGCGACGCGAACGCGATCTACGGCGGCCACGGCCCCGAGGTGCGCGACGCGCGCGCGAAGCTGGACGAGTACATCGCGCACCGCGAGCTGCGCGAGCGCGAGATCGTCGGCGCGCTGCGCGCCGGGGACGAGACGATCCCGCAGATCGTCGAGCGGGTCTACGCCGCCACCGACCGGCGCCTCTGGCCCGCGGCGGCGCGCCAGGTGCTGGCCTATCTGCTCGCGCTCGAAGCCGAAGGAGCGCTGCGCAGCGAACGTTTCGACCGCGAGGCGACGGCGCGCGAAGCGGCGCTGCTCGATCCCGATCTCTCCAAGCTCGGTGAGGGACCGGAAGCGGACGTCATCCGCGCCGAGCTCGGCTACGGAGCGGCCGAACCGCTGTTGCGCTATTCGCTCGTCTGAGCTCCGGCTGCGGGCGGGCCGCCGCTCGAGAGCTGGGCCGCGATGTCCGGCCAGTCCTTTCGCAGCAGCGCGAGGCCGGCTTCGGTCGGGAAGCAACGATCGCGAAAGAGCGTCGTCTCGTTGGCAAGCTCGACGCTGTGAACCCAATCTGCGAGCGCGCCGACCACCCAGCCGTCCACCGTGCTGTAGTATGCAAGCTGCTCTGCGACCGTGGCTTCGTTCGCACGGTGCGCGCGCAGCGTCGGCGGCTGATGCCAGGGGCTGGCGGCACGATCGACCGAGTCCAGCGCGAGGATGTACAGGCACACGACGCTCGCATCGCGGTTTTTCGCGCCTTGCAGCTGCACGGCCCCGAGGTTCTTCTGCGCGTGCAGCATGTAGTAGGCAGCGACCAGCGACATCTTCGGTGTTTGGCGCGGCGCGAACTGGGGCGGCGAACCCGTGTCCACCCCGGGGCTCTTGCCGACGAACTGGTAGACGAAAAGCTGCTCGCCGTGCTTGGTGTTCGCTTCGTACTCGCGGAACGTTCGCGCATACGGCTCCTGGTCTTTGAGCGCCGTGTGCGAACCCGGGCTGAGCATGATCTGGCAGTCACCCGCTTGGGCCATCACGCGTTGCGCGAGGTTGATGCCGGCGCCGGCCATGCTGGCGTGGCCGTTGATGTCGGACACCATGTTGTCGAACGCCTCGTTGATTCCGACCCGGAGCGCGAAGCGCCGCATCGGGTCGGCTTGCGCAGCGTTGTGCGCGGCCAGCTCGGCTAGAATCCGCCGGCCCAAGCGCAAATGGCGATCGCTCGGGACGGAGAACTGCCGGCCGCCGAGCTTCTCGGGCAGCGCGATGCTGATGCCGTCGCCGGCGGGGGAGTAGATGACCGCAGCGTCCGGAATCCCACATGCGTGCACCGCCGAGCGCACGATCCGGTTCATCGCGCCGATGATCTCCGACTGTGCCTGGATGGTGCGGCCGACGGTGAAGCGCACGACGTCGACTGCGACGTACTGGGCCCAGACCTCGGGGGCAGCGGCGACCTCCTGCATCATCGCGAGAACACCGAGAACAGCCAGATGGCGAGCAGAATCAGCAGCGTGGCGAAGCCGAAATCGAACGCGCCGTTCGTGTGGTGGACCTTCAAACCCCGGATGTAGGCGAGCTTCATGTGCTCGTAGGCGAGCTCGCACACCGCCGCGTCTTCGTCGCCGGGAAGCTCCGTCACTCGGCGCGTCACGCTCACGTCGCCCGGTGACGCGTCGTAGAACGTGCCCTTGGCGCAGCCCTTGACGGAGATGTGGTGCGCGGGGTCGACGCGCGAGCGCAGCGCCAGAAATGCGGAGGTGACGGCGACGAGCCACGTGACGATACCGAGCAGCGCGAGCCCCACGACGATCCACGCGAGCTCCGGGCGTTTCGTGCGCGAGGCATCGACCGCGTCCAAGAACCGGCTCAGGTTCGTGACGAACAGCGCCATCGTGACGAGCAGGGCGTTCGCCTTGAAGTCGAGCGCGCGAATCGTTCCTTGCGCGTCCTTGATCGCCTCGTAGAGAAACCCGGACTTGGAATAGTCAGCCACGGCGTCCTCCCCCCGGAAGAGCGGTTCTTCTCGGCCTGCGCCGGCATTCCTCAACTAGCCGCCGATCGCGAGCAGCACCTTTCCGAACTGCGCGCCTTTGTCGACCGCTTCCGCCGCCGCGGCGACCTCGTCCATCGCGTACACGCGGTCGACGGCAGGTTTCAACGATCCGTCGAACATCGCGATCATCTCGGCGAAGTCGCGCGGCGAGCCCATCGACGAGCCCATGACGTCGAGCTGCTTCCAGAACACCGAGAACGGGCGGATCTTCGCGTCGCCGAGCGTGCCGCCGTAGGTGACGATGCGCGCGCCGTAGCGCGCGATGTTCAACACCTTCGCGAACGTGTCGCCGCCGGCGGAATCGACCACCAGGCTCGGGCCGCCGTCGATCCCCTGCACCTCTTTCTCCCACTTCTCCGACGTCTTGTAGTTGATGGCGACGTCCGCGCCCATCGCCTTCGCGCGCTCGAGCTTCTCGTCGCTGGACGACGTCACGATCACCTTCGCACCGATCTTCTTGGCGAACAGCAGCACGAACGTCTGCACGCCGCTGCCGACGCCGGGGACGAGCACGACGTCGTCCTTCGTGCAGCCGCCGCGCGACACGAGCGCACGGTACGCCGTCACGCCCGCGAGCGGGATTGCGGCCGCTTCGTCGTCGCTCAGCGACGCCGGCGCCGGCACGACGTTTTCGGCCGGCACGGCGATATACTCCGCGAACGTGCCTTGGTGCGGCATGCCCAGCACCTGTGCGGAGCGCAGCCAGACGCGCTGGTTCGGGCCCCACCCGAGCGTCGGGTTGATGACGACGCGCGTGCCGGTCGCCGGCCCGTGCGCGCCCTCGCCGTGCGCGGCCACCGTGCCGACGCCGTCCGAGCCGGGGATGCACGGGAGCGCGATCCCCGGATACAATCCCTGGCTGATGAAGACGTCGCGGCGGTTGAAGGCGGCGCGGCTGAGCTTGACCAGCGTCTCGCCGGGGCCCGGCACCGGATCGTCGACCTGCTCGACGCGAAACAGCTGGGGACCGCGCTCGCGGTCGATCTCGTGCAGTCGTACGGCTCGCATCCCGCTCGGTACGCGCCGCGCACCGGGAGCGCCTACCGCCGACCGTGAATGACGCTTCGAACGCTAGCGTCTCCGGCTTTGGAGGGGTTTTGGCTTTTCCGTCAGTGAGCTTGGGGCCGCCGATCGCGAAGCGGCTGTCCCGCATGGATGTCCAGATCGAGGCGAACCGCTGCCTCAACTGCTTCGACGCGCCGTGCATCCGAGCGTGCCCGACTTCGATCGACGTGCCGCGCTTCATCGGCCGGATCGCGACGGGCGACCTGCTCGGCAGCGCGCAGACGATCATGGACGCGAACCCCGTCGGCGCGAGCTGCGCGCGCGTTTGCCCCACCTCGCAGCTGTGCGAGGGCGCGTGCGTCTACAACGCCGACGAGAACCCCATCCGCATCGGCGACTTGCAGCGCTACGCGACCGACTGGGCGATCCGCGAGAACGTCACGCTGTTCGAAGCCGGACCGCCGACGGGCAAGCGCGTCGCGGTGATCGGCGGCGGCCCGGCCGGTCTCGCAGCGGCGCGCGACCTCGCGCGGCTGGGGCACGCGGTGACGATCTTCGAGCGCGACCCCGAGCCCGGCGGGCTGGACACGTACGGCATCGTGCCGTTCCGGCTGCCCGCGGAGATCGCGCTCTGGGAAGCGGAACAAGTGCGCGCGCTCGGCGTCGAGATCCGCACGGGCGTCGCGGTCGGTGAAGCCGGCGCCGGCGGCGGAGAGACGATCGCCGCCGGCGCGATCCTGCGCGAGTACGACGCGGTGATCATCGCCGTCGGAATGGGCAGCGTTCCGCGCCTGGGGATCGAGGGCGAGGACGCGGCCGGCGTGTGGGACGCGCTGGACTTCATCCGCATCGCGAAGTCCGGCGGCGACGTTGGTGCGCTCGGCAACAACGTCGCCATCATCGGCGGCGGCAACACCGCGATCGACGCGGCGACGTGCTCGCGGCGCCTCGGCGTGCCGTCGGTCACGATGTACTATCGGCGCGGCGCGGAGCGCATGACGGCGTACGACTTCGAGATCGAGTTCGCGCAGGTGGAGGGCGTGGAGTTTCGCACGTACGTGCTGCCCAAGCGCATCGTCGTGCAAGACGGGCGCGTCGCGGGGCTCGAGCTGATCTCCACCGCCCCCGACGGCAGCGCGCGGCCGCTCGCCGGGACGGAACGCACCGTCACGGCAGATACCGTCATTCTCGCGATCGGGCAGACCCGGCACACCGCGCTGCTCGACGCGTTCGGCGTCGTGCACGACGTGAACGGCATCGCGGTCGTCGACGAAGCGATGCGCACGAACCGCCCCAACGTCTACGCCGCCGGCGACTGCATGTTCAAGCCCGGCGGCGTCGACGCCATGGTGGTCGAGGCGGCGCAGCGCGGCAAGGTCGCCGCGCAGAGCGCCGACCTGTACCTACGCACGGAGGTGCGCTGATGGCCGATCTCTCGACCGATCTGGCGGGCATTCGGAGCCCGAACCCGTTCTGGCTCGCGTCCGCGCCGCCGACGAACTCCGGCTATCAAGTGATGCGCGCCTTCGCCGCGGGTTGGGGCGGCGCCGTGTGGAAGACGCTCGCGCTCGAACCGATCGTCAACGTCACGTCGCGCTTCGCCGGCTTGAACATCGGTACGTACCGCATGGCCGGCATGAACAACATCGAGCTCATCACGGACCGCTCGCTCGACGAGAACCTGCGCGAGATCGCAGAGTGCAAGGCGGCCTATCCCGACCGTGCCATCGTCGCGTCGCTCATGACGGAGTGCACGCGCGAGAGCTGGCACGAGCTCGTGCGCCGCTGCGAGACGGTGCCCATCGACGGGTTCGAGCTGAACTTCGGCTGCCCGCACGGGATGTCCGAGCGCGGCCAGGGTGCGGCGGTCGGCCAAGATCCCGAGCTGATCGAGATGGTGACGCGCTGGGTGAAAGAGGCCGCGCACGTCCCCGTGATCGTGAAGCTCACGCCCAACGTGACCGACGTGCGCTATCCCGCGCGCGCCGCGGCGAAGGGCGGCGCGGACGCCATCAGCCTGATCAACACGATCAACTCGCTGATCGGGGTCGACCTCGACACGTGGCTGCCCGTGCCGCACGTCGACGGGAAGTCGTCGCACGGCGGCTACTGCGGGCCGGCGGTCAAACCGATCGCGCTCAACATGGTCGGGGCGTGCGCGAAGGACTCGCAGGTGGGCATTCCCATCTCGGGGATCGGCGGCATCTCCGACTGGCGCGACGCGGTGGAGTTCATGCTGATGGGCTCGACCAGCGTGCAGGTCTGCACGGCGGTGATGCACCACGGCTTTCGCATCGTGGGCGACATGATCGACGGGCTCAACAACTACCTCGACGCGCGCGGGATCGCCTCGGTGCGCGAGCTGATCGGCAAGACCGTTGCGCGCTTCGTCGACTGGAACGATCTCAACCTCGACTACAAGATCGTGGCGCGGATCGACCCCGAGACCTGCATCCGCTGCAACAAGTGCTACATCGCGTGCGAGGACGCGGCGCACCAGTGCATCGACCGGCCGGCCGACCCGCGGCTCGCACCGGTCGTCGACGAAGAGCACTGCGTCGGGTGCAACCTTTGCCAGATGGTGTGCCCGGTGATCGACTGCATCGAGATGGTGCGCGTCGACGCCGGCGACACCGTCCACACTTGGAGAGAGAAACTACAATCGGTACCATCATAAGAGGCGGCACGGTCGTCACGGCGACCGACGTCTTTCCGGCCGACGTCCTCATCGAGAACGGCGTCATCACGACGATCGCGCGCAGCATCATGGAGCTGGGCCAGGAGATCATCGACGCCTCGGGCGCGTACGTGTTCCCCGGGTTCATCGACCCGCACACGCACCTGGACATGCCGTTCGGCGGCACGACGACGATCGACGACTTCGCCAGCGGCACCGTCGCGGCGGCGCTCGGCGGCACGACGACGATCGTCGACTTCGCGCTGCACCAGAAGGGCGACTCGCTCGCGAACTCGCTCAAGATGTGGCACGCGAAAGCCGGCGGCAAGGCCGCGATCGACTACGCCTTCCACCTCACGATCGCCGACGGGCGGCCCGAGACGATCGAGGAGATCCCGCAGATGATCGCGCGGGAGGGCGTCAACTCGTTCAAGGTCTTCATGGCCTACAAGCACGTGCTGCAAGTCGACGACGAGACGATCTTCAAGGTGCTCAAAGCGGCGGCGAAAGCCGGCGGCCTGGTGCAGGTACACGCCGAGAACGGCGACGTCATCGAGGTCACCGTCAAGGAAGCGCTCGCGGCCGGCCAGACCGCGCCGAAGTACCACGGCCTGACACGTCCCGTCGAGCTCGAGGCGGAGGCGACCTCGCGCGCGATCCGGCTCGCGGAGGTGGCGGGCGCGCCGCTGTACGTGGTGCACGTGTCGAGCGCGATGGCGGCCGACGCGATCAGCGACGGGCGCAAGCGGGGACTGCACATCTACGGCGAGACGTGCCCGCAATATCTCGTGTGCGACGCCAGCGACTACGACCGGCCCGGGTTCACGGGCGCGAACTACGTGATGTCGCCGCCGCTGCGCGAGAAGCGCGACCAAGAAGTGTTGTTGAAAAAGCTCAAGAACGGCGAGCTGCACGCGTTCGGCTCCGACCACTGCTCGTTCAACAACTGCGGGCAGAAAGAGCTGGGCAAGGACGACTTCTCGAAGATCCCCAACGGTGCGCCGACGATCGAGGACCGCGTCGCGATCCTCTACGAGCACGGCGTGAACAAGGGCGTCATCGGGCTGAATCAGTTCGTCGCGCTCGCGTCGACCAATCCGGCGAAGCTGTTCGGCCTCTTCCCGCGCAAGGGGACGATCGCGGTGGGCAGCGACGCCGACGTCGTCGTGTGGGACCCGAACGCCGAGCGCACCATCTCGGCCAAGACGCACCATATGAACGCCGACAACAACATCTTCGAAGGGATGACCGTGCGCGGCCGCCCGCGCTACGTGTTCTCGCGCGGCCGCAAGATCGCCGACGGCGAGAGCTTCCTGGGCGCGCCCGGCATGGGCATCCACCAGAAGTCGTCGCCCTTCCGCCCCGTGCAGTTGTAGTGGCTTCGCATCCTGCGAAGCCGCCGGCCTGCGGCCGCATCGCAAAGGAGAGAACCTCACCGTGAACGACACCAGCGACAGCGGCAACATCGTTCGGATCGGCCTGATCCAGGCGCATCACGACACGGACGGCGCGCAGCCGGTCGACGTGCACAAGCGCGAGGCGGTCAAGAAGCACGAACGAATGATCCGCGAGGCCGCGCAGCGCGGCGCGCAGATCGTATGCCTGCAAGAGCTCTTCTACGGGCCGTACTTCTGCACCGAGCAGACGCCGAAGTGGTACGAGGCGACGGAGCACGTTCCGGACGGGCCGACCACGCGGCTCATGCAAGATCTCGCGCGCGAGCTCGGCATCGCGCTGGTGGTGCCGCTGTACGAGCGCACGATCAGCGGCGTGTACTACAACACGGCGGTGATCATCGACGCCGACGGCTCGTTCCTGGGCTTCTACCGCAAGCACCATCTTCCGCAGGTGGCCGCGGGCCCGGCGGGCTGCGGCTTCTGGGAGAAGTACTACTTCAAGCCCGGCAACAGCGGCTACCCCACGTTCCAAACGAAGTTCGCGCGCATCGGCGCATACATTTGCTACGACCGCCACTTCCCCGAGGGCGCACGGCTGCTGGGACTGGCCGGTGCGGAGATCGTGTTCAACCCGTCGGCAACGGTCGCGGGCTTGTCGGAATACCTCTGGAAGCTCGAGCAGCCCGCGCACGCGGTGGCGAACGGGTACTACGTCGGCGCGATCAACCGCGTCGGGTTCGAGACGCCGTGGAACATGGGCGAGTTCTACGGGCAGTCGTATCTGGTCGACCCGCGCGGCCAGTTCGTCGCGGTCGGCTCGCGCGACAAGGACGAGGTCGTGATCGGCGACATGGACCGGCGCGTGATCGAAGAGGTCCGCAACACCTGGCAGTTCTACCGCGACCGCCGTCCGGAAACATACGGCGCGATGGTGGAAGGCTGAGGACGTTCGGTGATCACGCAGGTCGAGCAAGACGGCATCGTGACGCTGACGCCTGACGCGGCGCGCGCGGCGTCGGCGAACACCGACCTCTGGAACGACGACCTGCGGCCGTGCGAGCGCGCCGAGCATTTTTGGGGCGCGTCGCGCTTTGCGAGCTTGTGGATCGGGATGTGCCTGTGCATCCCCACGTACTCGCTCGCGAGCGGGATGATCTCGCTCGGCATGAACTGGTGGCAAGCGGTTCTCGCGATCTTCACCGGCAGCTGCGTCGTGCTCGTGCCGATCCTGCTCGTCGCGCACGCCGGAACGCGCTACGGCTTTCCGTATCCGGTGTTCGCGCGGCTGTGGTTCGGGACGCGCGGCGCGCACGTCCCCGCGCTCGCCCGCGCCGTCATCGGTGCCGGCTGGTTCGGGATCAACTCGTGGTTCGGCGGTCTGGCGCTCGACGCGATCCTCGCGCGGATCGTCCCGGCATGGTCCGGCTTCGGGCCGCACCAGTGGTTCGCGTTCGGCGCGTTCTGGCTGCTCAACGTCGGCATCGCGATGCGCGGACCGCAGGCGATCGGCAAGCTCGCGGCCGTGGCGGCACCGACGCTCGCGGTCGCCGCGCTCGCGCTGTTCGCGTGGGGGCTCAGCGCGGCGGGCGGCGTGGGCCCGATGCTGTCGGCGCCGGCCACGCTGCACGGCGGTGCGTTCTGGGCGGCGTTCCTGCCGTCGGTCATCGGCGTCGTCGCGTTCTGGGCGACGCTCGCGCTCAACATCCCCGACTACTCGCGCTATGCGGTCTCGCAGCGCGCGCAGCTGCGCGGCCAGCTCGTGATGCCGGTCGTGATGGCCGCGTTCTCGTTCATCGGCATCGCGGTGACGTCGGCGACGCTCGCCGTGTACGGCAAAGCGCTCTGGAACCCGGTCGAGCTGATCGTGAAGTTCCCGACGATCGTCGTGCTGATCGGCGGCATCATCGTGATCCTCTCGTCGATCACGATCAACGTCGGCGCGAACGTGATGGCGCCCGCGCGCGCGTTCGAGAACCTCTGGCCCAGCCGCATCACCTTCGCCGGCGGCGCGATCCTCACCGGACTGCTGGCGCTCTTGATGCAGCCGTGGTACGTGCTCTCGACGTTCGCGACGTACGTGTTCACGTGGCTGGGCACGTACGGCACGCTGCTCGGCCCGTTCGACGGCATCGCGATCGCCGACTACTGGCTCGTGCGCGAGCTGCGCCTGGACCTGTTCCAGCTCTACTCGCGCAGCGGCCGCTACGACTACGCGGGCGGCTGGAACCTGCGCGCGATCGGCGCGCTCGTCGTCGGCTGGATCCCGCCGCTGATCGGCCTGTGGTTCGCGCCGCTGCACTTCCTGTGGTCGGGCGGCTGGTTCTTCAGCATCATCGTCGCGGGCTTCGCGTACGCGTGGTTCATGCGCACGTCAGCGTCACGGATCTCCGAAACCGAGTACGAAGCGATCACCGAGGCCGCCGGCGCCGGCTCACCGAGTGATGCTGCGGCAGCAGCGGTTGTGCCAGCGTAACTCGCTCCGTGCGAGGCAGGGTTTTCGGCTAACTCTGAACGCGTGGCCAAACGGCCGGTGGCCGGTTTTCTGCGACAGGTCAGCGATTCACTTCCGTGCCGTACCTGACGTCGATGAAGCCTTCGAAGACGCGTTCGTCGCCGCTGTGCGTCTTGATGCGCCATGGACTCCGATGAATTCCGCCGCCAGGTCCCTCGACGAAGAAGCTCGCGATTCTCTGACACTTTCCAGGCGCAATGGACAACGTGGCGGAGTTGCTTTCCCGTGATCCAGCCGGCAATCGTTCGGAAGCGGGGGCGGGACCCTCGTCCTCGGAGCCTGGCTTCGCATGCGCACGAAAGCGGTACGGAAGCGTGACGTCGAGTTCGATGTCCGCGTATGCCCTAATTCTCCGCTTGGTGCTGTTCTTCACGTAGGTTAAAAGCCGATAGCATCGTTCAGTGCCGTCAAAGCGGTAAGGCTGCACGCTGCCTGAGTTCATTTCGACTTGCACGGAGACGCTCAGGTCTCGGGTCTCTTCGGTGTCGATGAACCGCAGATCCGGTTGCGAGCGGACGACATCGTCAAGGTACGATATAGCTGCGCTAGCGAGTCGATCCATGAAGACCCAGCCTTCGCCGGGTGATCTATCGCGCCAGCGGAACTCCAGCGCGTAGTACGCCTGCACGATCGTTGGAGCGATGTAGTCCAAAATCATTTTCCGGTCGAGCGCTCCGTACTCGATCATGGCGCCGATCCGCTCGATCGTATTCCCGACGATGCCGACGTGTTCCCAAAAAGCTTCCGCTTCGGTCGCGCTCAGCGATTGGTAATATTCGAGCAGAGAATCGCGGTCGTGAAGCGTCGGTTCCAAGTCGAGTATCTTGCCGAGCCCCTTTTTAAACAGGTCTGAGTCGATGCTATCCGCAGCGCGAATGAAGGCGTCCACCTGGTAAGCCGCGCGCAACTGGGACAGCTGGCGCATTGCGACCCAAGCAGCAGCCAAGAGTGCAAGAACGGAAGCCCAGGTCGCGATTGCCGTGGCCGCTTCCCACGGCTTCTCGGGAGCGGGCATACGCACGAACAGGATGATGCCCCCAAGGAGTATCACGGCGAATGCGGCCGTGAAATACGTGTACGCGCCCAATCTCGGGAAGACACGTGCGAGGCGCGACCGATGAAGTAAAACACTCATTGATGTCAGCACCCCCGAAGGGATTAGGCGCTGCGCCTCGCCGGGCTCGGGCACATCGCCGACTCGTCAGATCGGCAAGCGAGGGTATCAGGCCCTCGTACCCTTCGCCATAGTAGCCGAGAATACTTGCCCAAACCAACATTATTCGCCGGCGAACCGGCCTTCGGCAATGTGCGCGTCCGCGAGCTCGCCGATGGCGGCGCCAATCGTCATCACAGCTTCGTCGATCTCGTGGTCGGTGATAGTGAGGGGCGGCGCGACGTGGAGCACGTTGTACCGCCCGAACGCGTACGCGCCGCGCTTCTTCAGCCCGGCGAACAGCGTCGGCATCACGCCCATCGACTTCCCTTGCCACGGCACGAGCGGCTCGCGGGTCTCGCGGTCGCGCACGAACTCGAGCGCGAAAAACGCGCCCACGCCGCGCACCTCGCCGACGATCTCGTGCTCGTCGCGCACGCGTTCGAGGCCCGCGCGCAGGCGCGGCTCGATGCGGTTCGCCGCGCCGGCGTACAGGTCACCCTCGAAATACGCCTGCAGCGTCGCGATCCCGGTCGCCATCGCGAGCGGGTGGCCGGAATACGTGTGCCCGGCGGGCAGCGGCCGCTCGTCGAACGCGCGCGCATGCGTCTCGCGCAGCAGCACGCCGCCCAGCGGCACGTAGCCCGACGTCACGCCCTTGGCGAACGTCAGCATGTCGGGCACGACGCCGAAGCGCTCGCCGCCGAACGCGGCGCCGGTGCGGCCGAACCCGGTCATCACCTCGTCGAAGATCAGCAGGATGCCGTGCGCGTCGCAGAGCGCGCGCAAGCCCGCGAGGTAGCCGGGCGGGAACACGATCACGCCGTTCGAGCCGATCACCGGCTCGATCAGGATCGCTGCGACTTGATCGGGATTTTCGGCCGCGACGGTGTCGGCGACGTGCTGCAGCGCGCGCCGCGTCTCCTCGGCCGGGTCTTGCGTGAAGAACGGGCTGCGGTACGGATACGGCGCCCAGAAGTGCACGACGCCGGGCATCACGTTCGAGGGCTCGTTGTACCAGCGGCGGTTCTCGCCCGTCAGCGTCGCCGAGCCCGCGCCCGAACCATGGAACGACCGGTAGCCGGTCAGCACCTTCGCGCGGCCCGTCACCGCGCGCGCGAACTTGATCGCGTCCTCGTTCGCCGCCGCACCCGAGGTCGAAAAGAACGCGCGCCCACCCTCGTCGCCCCACGGCGCGAGCCGCACCAGCGCTTCACCGAGCTCGGCGCGCACGTCGTTGAACCAGCTCGGCGGGCTGAAGCACAGCCGGTCGACCTGCTCGTGCATCGCCGCGCGCACCGCGGGATGGCCGTGGCCGAGGTTGACCGCGATCAGGCCCGAGGTGAGGTCCGCGTAGCGGTTTCCGTCGGCGTCGTAGAGGTAGATGCCCTCGCCGCGCACGATGACCGGCGGCTTCAAGTTCCCCTGCGCCGTCCAAGGCGTCAGGACGTAGCGTGCGTGCTTCGTCGCGAGATCTTCGCCGGCAACGATCATGGGCGGACCCTCCTACCAGCGCGGTACGCCGCGAGCGCGAGCGGCCCCCTCCTCCGCGGGCATCACCGCGGCCGTCGTCAGGGCGGGTCGGCGGCGGCGAACAGCTCCGGCAGCGGCAGCGCAAAGCCCGGCAGCGCCGCATGCGCGATGACGTCGTCGCCGCGCAGGACCCGCACGCCGCCGGCGTCGTGCAAGCGCACCGACCGATCCGACGGATCGACGACGACCACCAG